>Ga0207684_10004431_pt1 | contig 13230 bp, 15 predicted proteins | sample KBSK5501metaG_FD_184342 | JGI IMG/M metagenome (GOLD analysis project Ga0207684, IMG submission 184342) | Corn, switchgrass and miscanthus rhizosphere microbial communities from Kellogg Biological Station, Michigan, USA - KBS K5-50-1 metaG... | ecosystem: Host-associated > Plants > Roots >...
CGCCTGTTGATTATCAGAGGATCGTACAGTTCGCGATCAAGAACCGACTCCCGACGATGGCGATCATCCCCCAGAGGGCCCGAGAAGGGATGCTGATGTCCTACGGACCGAATCAAGCTGAACAGTACCGTCGCGTGGGAACCTACATCGACAAGATCTTCAAGGGCGCGAAGCCTGCCGACCTCCCCGTCGAGCAGTCGACGAAGTTCGAGATGGTCATCAACTTGAAAACCGCCAAGGCCCTCGACCTGACGCTCCCCCCGTCGCTCCTGCAGCGCGCGGACGAGGTGATCCAGTGACCTCACGGCGGGCCTTCCTCGGGGCCCTGGCCGGCGGCCTCCTCGCCGCGCCGCTGGTCGCCGAAGCCCAGCAGCCGGGGAAGGTGTACCGCGTCGGCTTCATCTTCACCACGTCCCCGGTCTCGGAGATGGCTGGACCCGAGCCTGTCCATCCCCTCGCGAGGGCGTTCGTGCAGGGCTTACGTACCCTCGGCTATGTGGAAGGGCAGAACCTCATCCTCGAGCGCCGGTCGGCCGAGGGGCGGTTTGAGCGATTCGGCGACATCGTCGCTGAGCTGGTCCGCCTCAAAGCCGACGTCATCGTTACCGTCAGTGATGCGATGGCGCAGGCAGCCAAGGCGGTGACCACTACCGTCCCCATCGTGATGGCAAGCAGCATCGATCCCGTCGGTCGTGGGGTGGTTCAAGGTCTGGCGCGACCAGGAGGCAATATTACGGGGCTCTCGGTGACGATCTCGCCGGAGATCGAAGCCAAGCGCTTTGGGCTTTTGAGAGAGATGCTGCCCCGACTCTCTCGGATCGCAGTCCTTGCAAGCAAGGAAGAGAAAGACTGGGAGACCTCAAGGGGGATGAGCGTTCGGACGGCGGCGCAGGCCTTGGGCGTGACGCTGGTGCTGGCCGAGTTCGGCCCCCATCACTATGCGGACGCCTTCGCGCTGATCAGCCGCGCCCGGGCCGAGGCGCTCTTCGTCTCAGCGAATTCGCCTGCTTTTGCCGATCGGGCGATCATCGTGGACTTCGCGACCCGGGCTCGGCTGCCAAGCACTTGCCCCAATCGGGAGTACGTGGAACTTGGGGGTTTGATGTCCTACGGCGCGAACGTGGCTGACCTGTTCCGTCGCGCTGGTGTCTACGTCGACAAGATCCTGAAGGGCGCCAAGCCCGCCGACCTGCCCGTCGAGCAGCCCACCAGATTCGAGCTGGTCATCAACCTCAGGACCGCCAAGGCGCTCGGGCTCACGATCCCGCAGTCGCTCCTGCTGCGGGCGGACGAGGTGATCCAGTGATTGACCGGCGCGTATTTATCACCAGCCTCGCCGTCGGCGTTGTCCTCGCACCGCGCCGGGCCGACGCACAGAAGGCCAAGAGCCCGCACCGGATCGGATGGCTATCATCCGCCTCGGCCGCCGACGGCCTCACCAACCTGGAGGCTCTGCGGGCCGGATTGCGAGAGACCGGGTACATAGAGGGCCAGACCATCACCATCGAGGCTCGCTGGGCCGATGGGCATGTCGAGCGCCTCCCCCAGCTCGCGGCGGAGCTCGTTCGTCTCCCCGTGCACGTCCTCTGCACGGCGGGCGGGCCGGCCTCCGGAGCGGCCAAGCAAGCGACGTCCACGATCCCGATCGTGTTCGCCAGCGTCGCCTTTCCCGATCAGGCGGGCCTCGTCGCGAGCTACGCGCGTCCCGGCGGCAATATCACGGGAGTCGCGTTCATCGGCCCCGAATACGGGAAGCGGTTGGAGCTGCTCAAGGAGGCCCAGCCCAGGCTCTCTCGCGTCGCGCTGATCTACAACCCCAACAACCCCGGGAGTGTCCTGGCCCTCCAAGAGACGCAACGGTGGGCAACCGCTTTGGGCGTCAGGCTCGAGCCTCACAAGTTCCGGGGGCCCGACGATCTCGAGGGCCTCTTCGGGGCGATCGTCGGCAAGCGGCCCGATGCGCTCATGACGACAGCCGACGCTCTCATCGTCTCCTCTCGCGCGCGCATCGCCGACTTCGCTGCCAAACAACGCCTGCTCGCCATGTACCCGACCAAGGAGTTCGTGGACGCCGGCGGCCTCATGTTCTACGGCGCCAGCATCCCCGAGATGTACCGCCAGGCTGCCGCGTACGTGGTCAGGATCCTCAAGGGCGCCAATCCCGGCGAGCTCCCCGTGGAGCAACCGGTGAAGTTCGACATGGTGATAAATCTCAAGAAAGCGAAGGCGCTCGGGTTGACGATCCCGCAATCGCTGCTGCTGCGGGCCGACGAGGTCATCAAGTGATGCATCGCCGCGGCTTCCTCAAGGCCCTGGCCACGTTCCTGGTCGCGCCGTGCGCCGCCGAGGCGCAGCAGGCGGGGAAGCTGTATCGAGTGGGGTTCCTCGGGAACACCACGGCGGCGCTCGAGGCCAATCTGGTCGGGCCGTTCCGCGAGGGGTTGCGTGACCTCGGGTATGTCGAGGGGCAAAATATCGTCATCGAGTATCGATGGGCGGAAGGAAAGTACGAGCGTTTTCCCGTCCTCATCTCGGAGTTGCTCACCCAGAAGGTGGAGGTGATCGTGACCGCCGGGACACCTGCCACGCTCGCCGTGAAAAAGGCGACGTCGTTGGTCCCTCTCGTCATGGTGGCCGTCGGGGATCCCGTCGGTACGGGCGTCGTCCCGTCCCTAAGCCGGCCGGGTGGGAACATCACCGGGTTGACCTCCATCTCAACGGAAATGGACGGGAAGCGATTGGAGCTGCTCAGGGAAGTGGTCCCTGGCGTCTCGCACATCGCCGTGCTCTGGAATGCGGCCAGCCCGCTCCAGATAGTCGCCGAGAAGCAGACGCGGGCCGCGGCCCAGGTGCTGCGAATGAGAGTTCTGTCCCTGGGAGTGCGGACTATCGGAGAGATCGACGCCGCGTTTGCCACGATCGTGAGGGAGCGGCCGGGCGCGCTTCTCGTGCTGGCGGATCGGCTGTTTCTGCAACACCGCGCGCACATCATGGATTTCGCGACCCAGCAGCGCCTCCCCGGGGTGCACGCCTACCGGGAGCTGGTCGAGGTGGGCGGGTTGATGTCCTTCGGGCCGAGCTACGCGGACATGCACCGGCGGGCCGCCTACTTCGTCGACCGGATCCTGAAGGGGGCCAAGCCGGCCGATCTGCCCGTGGAGCGACCGGGTCTATTCGAGCTGGTCATCAACCTGAGGACCGCCAAAGCGCTCGGGCTGAAAATTCCACAATCCGTTCTCCTCCGGGCGACGGAGGTGATTCAGTGATGGACCGGCGGACCTTCATCGCAAGCATGGTTAGCACCGTCCTCGCCGCGCCGCTCGTCGCCGTGGCGCAGAAAGCGGCGAAGGTCTACCGCGTCGGTTTTCTGTGGGACAGTCCCGCCGTGTGGCCGCATGCGCTCGAAGCGTTCCGCCAGGGTCTCCGCGATCTGGGCTGGGTCGAGGGCAAGAACATAGTCGTCGAATACCGCTGGGCAGAGGGGCGGTTCGATCGGCTTCCAGGCCTGGTGGAGGAACTGGTACGGCTCAAGGTCGATGTCATCGTGGCACCGACTTCCATCTACGCTGGGGCAGCCAAGCGGGCGACCTCGACGATTCCCATAGTATTTGCGAGCCACGCGGACCCCATCGGCACCGGCCACGTGGCCAGCCTCGCTCGGCCCGGCGGCAATATCACGGGGCTCACCGTCGTCATGAGCGAGACTATGGCCAAGAGCCTGGAGCTGCTCAAGGGGGCCATTCCCGGGCTCACGCGGGTTGCCGTCATCTGGGACCCCGCCACGCCTTCGCATAAGCCGGGCTTGAAGGCCGTCGAGGCCGCGGGCCAGGCACTGGGGCTCCGGCTTCAAACGCTGGCCGTCCGTAGCGCGACGGAATTCGACAGCGCCTTCTCGGCCATCGTCCAAGAACGCGCCGGCGCGGTTCTGGTTCTTTCAACCCCGCTCTTCATGGGCGGGGCAAAGCGGCTCGCAGAGCTCGCATTGACGCACAAACTGCCGACGATGTTCGGGCCGAGAGAGCATGTGGAGGCCGGGGGTCTCCTGAGCTACAGCCCTGACCGTGCCGATCTCTATCGCCGCGCCGCCACCTATGTGGACAAGATCCTGAAAGGCGCTGACCCCGCTGACCTACCAGTGCAGCAAGCGACGAAGTTCGAGCTGGTCTTCAATATGAAGACGGCCAAAGCCCTCGGGCTGACGATTCCGCAGTCACTGCTGGCGCGGGCAGACGAGGTGATCCAGTGAGAAGCGAATTCACCAACCCCCACCCTGACCCTCTCCCTGGAAGGGAGAGGGAAGGGAAGTCTGGTGGAGTGAGGGGGAGTAGGCCGTCATGAAGTACCAGTTCAACTGGTCGGTGCTGTGGACGGGGGAGTCCGGTCAGTGGCTGCTGAGCGGGCTCATCACGACGCTCGAGCTGTCGGCGCTGGCCTGGCTGCTGGCCGTCGTCCTCGGGATCGTCTCGGGCGCGCTGCGGACGGTGAAGTTCAGACCGCTGAGGGCGCTGGCCACCTTCTACGTGGAGTTCTTCCGCAACGTCCCGCTGCTGGTCTGGATGTTCTTCTGGTACTTCGCAGTGCCGCCCTTGCTGCCCGGCGCGACGCAGGAATGGCTGTTCGGGCATGGGCTCGAGTTCTGGGCCGCGGTCTGCGCCCTCGGCGTCTATAGCGGAGCGCGCTTCTCCGAGGTCCTCCGCTCCGGCATCCAATCCATTCCGCGGACCCAGTTCGAGGCCTCGACGGCCTCGGGCCTCACTACCTTCCAGGCGTACCGGTACGTGATCCTGCCGGTGGCGCTGCGCCTCATCATCCCGCCGGGCACCAGCGAGTCGCTGAACCTGCTCAAGAACTCCTCGTTGGCGCTGACCATCAGCGTGGCGGAGCTCACGTTCCAGACACGCCAGATCGAGACCTATACGGCCCGGGCCATCGAGGCCCTGACGGCCGGCACGCTGATCTACCTGGTGCTCTGCGTGTCCATCGCAACCATCATGGGCTGGGTGGAGCGACGCACCGCTATCCCCGGGCTCATCACGGCCGGGAGGCGACGGCGCTGATGCTCGACTTGGGCGTCATCTGGCGCAATCTGCCGTTCCTGATGATCCAGGGGTTCCTGGGTTTCGGGAACTTCGCGGGCGGCACTCTGCGGCTGGCCATTCCGGCCATCATCCTGGGCTTCATCCTGGGCATTTTCATCGGGATCGGCCGGCTCGCGCCCCAGCGCTGGATCCGGGTGCCGGCCACGCTCTACGTCGAGTTTTTCCGCGGCGTCCCGCTGGTCATGGTGATTTTCTGGATCTGGATCGTCGTCCCTGTGGTTCTCAATCGATCCATCCCGGAGTTCTGGGTAGCGCTCTCGGCCTTCGTCATCTTCGAGGCCGCCTACCTGGGCGAGATCGTGCGGGCCGGCATACAGTCGGTGCCGCGCGGCCAGGTGGAGGCGGCCACGGCCGTGGGGCTCACCGGCACTCAGACCATGCGCTCGGTGGTGCTGCCGCAGGCGCTGAAGAACATGATCCCGTCGCTGGTCACCCAGTTCATCGTGTTGTTCAAGGACACCTCGCTTGCCTCCATCATCGGCTTCATGGATCTCACCAAAGCCGCCCAAGTGGTCAATAACCGCGAGATCCGGCCCTTCGAGCTCTATCTCTTCATCGCCGTGGTCTACTGGATCTGCACCTATTCCATGTCCCGCTACGCACGGCACCTGGAGAAGCGGCTCTCCCCGGCCTGACCGCCCCGCCCGGCGGCGGCCTGGGAAGCCCCGCTGGGCGTCCGGGCCGCATTTCACATTCGGCTGACCGCGGTGTTGTATGGATAGAGTGATGGCCGATGACGCCTTCGACACCGTGGTGGCGGCGCACCACGCGGAGATCCGGCGGTATCTGCTGCGGGTCACGGCCCGCCCAAGCGAGGCCGATGATCTGTCGCAGGAGACCTTTCTGCGCGCGTTTCGGGCCCACGGCTCGCTGCCGCCGGACTCCAATGTGCGCGCCTGGCTCTTCTCCATCGCGACCAATCTGTCCCGGAACCACTTCCGGGCGCAGAAGCGACGGCTGCGGGCCCACGCGGCCGCGGCCCGCGAGCGGCCTGAGGTGGACTCAGCCTGGCCGGAGAGTGAGGCCGCGGCCAGCGAGGCGCGCGCCCGGATCGAGGCGGTTATCGCGGGCCTGCCCTTGAAGCAGCGACTCGCGTTCATCATGCGGAAGATGCACGACCTGGATTACGCGGTAATCGGCGCGAACCTCGACTGTTCCGCCGACAGCGCACGGGCCCACGTCTTTCAGGCCCTGCGGAAGATTCGCCGGGGCCTGGAGGGGTTGGCCCTGGTCGAGACGGAGCCTATGCCATGAGCCATCCACATCCTGTCTGCCGTGAGATCGAGCCCGATCTGCCGGTGGTAGCCGCCGGCGAGGCGTCGCGGGCCGTCGCCGAGCGCGTCGGCCGCCACGTGGGCAGCTGCACGGCATGCCACGAGGAGCTCGAGCGCTACCGCGCGGTCGAGGGGTTCGTGGGGAGGCTCAGGGAGGCCCCGCTGCCGGGCGACGATCCGACGCTCGCCCGGGCCGAGCTCGAGTCCCGACTGGCCGATCTCCGCAGCCGGCTCGTGAGCTTCGGGATCTTCCCGTCGCCGGTGGGACCCATTCTGATCGCCCGCTCTGAGCTGGGCGTCGCGATGGTGAGGTATCTGACCGGCCGGACTCGCGGCCTCGCCGCCGAGGTGCAGCGCCTCCTCGGGGACGACGTCGTCGAAGACCGGGCGGCGACCGAGGCACTGCATGCTGAGCTCGTCGCCTATCTGGAAGGCCGGCGTACGCGCCTCGACTGGCCGCTCGATCTGCGACTGGCGCGGAGCAACTTCCACCGCGATGTGCTGCGCGCGACCGCCGCGGTGCCCTACGGGGCGGTGACCTCGTACCGCGGGATCGCCACTGAAATCGGCCATCCGAGCGCCGTGCGAGCCGTGGCCCAGGCGCTCCGGCACAACCCGTTGCCAATCGTGGTGCCATGCCACCGCATCATCGGCGCGCACGGGGAGCTCACCGGGTATGCCGGGAACCGTCTCAGCCTCAAGGAGCAGCTGCTCGCGGTGGAAGGCGTGCGGACGGAGCGCGTCGCCAAAGCGCCGCACGTCGCGCGGCACGCCCTGTATCACTATGACCCGAACGAGCAGCACGAGTACTGCCTGCCGACGTGCGGGGAGATTGCGCGCCGGCCGATCGGCCCGATCACGCTGTTCGCGTCCCCCGAGCGGGCCGAGGCGCTCGGGCTCGTACCCTGCACCTCCTGCCGGCCGGACCTGCATCCGCTCCACGCCTAGCCCTCCCACCGCGCCCCGGCGCAGCCTGAAAGGTTCGTCCGCCGGTTTCACACCGCGCCTCCACCGGTGTTGCACTAGGTAGACGGAGGTGACCAAGCCATGGAATTCGAGTCAGGTATCGCAATCGTAATCGCGGTGATCCCGTTCCTCGGCGTCGGGGGACTGCTGTGGGCCAGGGAGCGCATCGAACGGAGGCGCTTGGAGCGCATCGCCTGTCAGATCATGCTCACCGACGCGATCCATCGCGAGTTGGGCGCGGCCGCGGCCCCAGAGGTCAGGCAGACGCGGCGGGACGGGTGGATCGTCTCGATGGCGGTGCCGATCGACAGCGATGCCATCGTGGCGACGCTCGTGCGGATTACGCATCGGTTCTTTTCAGAGCGCGATGGCGTGGAGACGCCCCGGCTTCGGATCGTGCTCACGCCCCGAGCGCGGCGGGTAGCCCGGCAGGCCGGGCCGGTTCCAATTCCCCGCCGGGTAGCCGGCAAGCTCAGCTCAGCGGCGTGACGGACAGCTGGCGAGGGGAGACGTATGGACCTGAACAGCTACGTAATGGAAAAGCTGGCGGAGGCGCGCCTTGCCGAGCTGCGCGCCGCGAGCGCGCGGGCGGCCCTGTTCGCATCGCTGCGCCCGAAGGGTCATGGCGCCCGGGCCGCGCTGGGCGAGGCGCTGATCCGCGCGGGCCGGTGGCTGCTGAGGGACGGCGCCGTCGCGCGCGGGCCGGCGCGCTCCAATCGCGCGCCCGGATAATTGATGAGAGTGGGAGCGTGACGGACGCGTCAATCCTCTGGCGACGGTTGGATCAGCCGGGGCATGAATCCGCCCGGCTGTCCTCCCGGCAGTCGCAGTGGCATCTTGCGGGCAGCGCGGTGTTCGCGCACAACCGGCAGCCGTGCCGGCTGGACTACCTCGTGGTATGCGATTCTGAATGGCAAACGCGCTCGGCGCGAGTCACGGGCTGGGTGGGAGCCGACTCGATCGAGATCGAGCTGTCCGTCGACTCGGCTCGCCGCTGGCAGCTCAATGGCAGGGAGCGCCCCGGGGTCGCGGGCTGCATCGATCTGGATCTCAACTTCAGCCCCTCCACCAATCTGCTTCCGATTCGCCGCCTGAACCTGCCGGTCGGGCAGGAGGCGGCAGTGCGCGCGGCCTGGCTCCGCTTCCCGAGCTTCCTGCTCGAGCCGCTCGAGCAGGGCTACCGTCGCGCGGATGCCGCGATGTACCGATACGAGAGCGCGGGCGGACGGTTCATCACCCAGCTTGAGGTGAATGCCTCGGGCTTCGTGACCCGTTATCCGGGCTTTTGGGAAGCTGACGCGAGCGCCGAGTTGGGGGGCTAATCGGCCGCGTTCGCAAAAGTTGACTCTCCGTGAGGCTTTGACCATAGTGGCCACATGGAGGGACAAGCGCTCCCGCCGTCCGGCAAGCCCTCGTTTTTCAAGAAGCCATCTGCTCCTCGTGATCAGTCACCGACAGCCGGAGGGCCCATCGCGCCACCCGAGCCGCCCGAGGCGTCACGCGCTCCGGTGCCGCCGCCTGTCGCGCCGCCGCGTGCTCCCGCGCCTCCACCGCCACCCGCGCCGCCCCGAATCCCGGCCCCTCCGCCTCCGCTCCAGCCACCGCCTCAGGGACCGAGCGCCCCTGAGCCTGCGCCGCCGGAGATGGCGGGCGGGCCGATCGTCCGTCGGCCGAGCTTCCGCGGGCAAGGCGGCACGCTCTTCGGCATCCACATCGTCAACGTGCTCTTCACGCTGGGAACGCTCGGCTGGTACTACTTCTGGGCCAAGACCCGGACACGCCGGTACATCTTCAGCCAGACCGAGATCGAGGGCGACCGCTTCGCCTATCACGGCACCGGCAAGGAGCTCTTGCTGGGCACGCTCAAGGCCTTCCTCGTCTTCTTCCTGCCCATCTCGATCCTGGCCAAGGTGCCGCAGCTCAATGTGCCGATGGCCGTCAAGATCGGATGCTGGGTGGGCTATACCGCGCTGGCGTACCTCTTCGTGCCCGTGGCCATCGTGGGATCGCGCCGCTACCGCTTGAGCCGCACGTCCTGGCGCGGCATCCGCTTCTCCTTCCGCGGCCGGACGTGGGAGCTCATGAAGATCTTCATCAAGTCCACGATCCTGAGCCTCCTGACCTTCTGGCTCTACTACCCGTACTTCCTCGTCCACCGCCAGGCGTACCTCATCTCCCACTCGTACTTTGGCGACGAGCGGTTCGACTTCAACGGCGAGGGCCGGGACCTCCTGGGCGCTTTCGTCGTGGCGCTCGTGCTCACGCCATTCACCCTGGGCCTCTGCTGGTTCTGGTGGGCCGCGCGCAAGCGCCGCTATCTCTGGGAGCACACCCTCTTCGCCGCCGCGCGCTTCCGTTCGACTGTGACGGGGGGCGCCCTGCTCGGGCTCTACGCCGCCAACGCGCTCATGCTGATCTTCACCATCGGGCTGGCGTGGCCGTGGGTCAAGGTGCGGAACATCAACTTCACCTTCCGGTACCTGGAGCTGGTCGGTCCGCTGGATCTGGCGCGCATCCAGCAGCAGGCGCAGTTCGCGTCCACGACAGGCGAAGGACTGGCGGGATTCTTCGACACCGGCTTCGACCTCGCGTGATGCCGGGCCGATTGACGTCGCCATACTTCGTTCTCGGTCGTCGCCGACCCTCAACGTACAAGCGCGTACGCCTCGGGCGGCTCCTCCCTCGGGCCTCGTCTGGCTCGTCACTCGTCCCGGCATAGGGACGGAGTATCCGGGCAGTCTCGAGCCCTGATGCAGACCGACTGGCAGGCCCATTATCTCGACGGGCAAACCGCGATCCGCCATCCGGCCACCGTCCGCCTCATGCGCCAGGGGCTGGAGGTCACGACGGGCAAGGGGTGGACGCGCTTCTGGCCGTACAAGGAGATCCGCCAGACGCAAGGCTTCTACGAAGGCGAGGAGGTTCGCCTCGAGCGGGGCGGGGAGGTGCCGGAGGCGCTGCTGGTCGCCGACCTGGGCTTCCTGCTGAGCCTGCACGAGCTGGCGCCCGAGCTGTCCTCGCGCTTCCACAACCCCGCCCTGCGGAGCCATCGGCTGCGGCTCACCATCCTGGCGGCCGCCGGCGTGGTCGCGCTCACCGCCGTGATCTACTTCTGGGGGATTCCGGCGCTGGCCGCGGTCGTAGCGGTGCGCGTACCCGTCTCCTGGGAAGAGCATCTCGGCCAGAGCGCCGTCGGATACCTGGCGCCCCCTGAACGGCGCTGCGAGGACGCGCGGCTCAATGCCGCGGTCAACGAGATCGTGTCCCGGCTCACGGACGCCGCGCCCCGATCGCCCTATACCTTCCGCGTCTACGTGGTTGACGGACAGGTCGTTAATGCCTTCGCGGCGCCGGGCGGCTATGTCGTCGTGTTCCGTGGGCTGATCGAGCGCACGTCGACGCCCGAAGAGCTGGCCGGCATCCTCGCCCACGAGCTCCAGCACGTGCTCCACCGCCATGCGACGCGGTCCATCATCCAGCACGCCTCCTCGGGGCTACTGATCGCCGCCCTGACGGGCGACGTCACGGGCCCGCTCACCTATGGGCTCGAGGCCGCGCGCGTGCTCGGACAGCTCGGCTACAGCCGGGCGGCCGAGGAAGAGGCGGATACCGATGGGATGAAGATGCTGCTGGCGGCCCGCGTGGATCCGGCCGGGATGATCGCCTTCTTCGACACCTTGATGAAGAAGGAGTCGGACCCCACGGGCGCGCTCCGATATCTTTCCACGCATCCCACCAGCCGCGACCGCGTGGCCACGCTCGCGGCGCTGGCGGCCCGGAGCCCGGTTCAACCCGTCAAGCTTCTCCCCCAGTCCAACTGGAAAGAGATCCGCACGCTCTGCGGCGCCGCGCGCGCCCGCTAAGCGTCCAGGTCGCGCCCGCCGGCTCGTGCGCCTTGACAATTGCGGCCCGCGCGGTCAAAGTTATCGGCCAGCAAGAAAGGAGATTCCCCATGCCACGCCTGATTCTTCTCATTGGACTCGCTCTCGTCCTGATCACAGCGCCTAGCCTTGCCCAATCGCCCGCTCATACGGTGACGATTCCGGACACGCTCAAGTGGGTGCAGCCCGCCACCCTGCCGCCCGGAGTGCAGCTCGCGATCGTCCAGGGTGATCCGGGGAAGGAAGGCCCGTTCACCTACCGCGTCAAGGTTCCGGCGAATTACAAGGTGCCGCCGCACTTCCACAAGGCCACCGAGAACGTCACGGTGCTGTCCGGGACCTTCTACCTGGCCACGGGCACCAAGTTCGATACGGGAGCCGGCCAATCGATTCCGACGGGCGGCTTCTTCTCCGTGCCGGCCACCCATCCGCACTATGCCTGGACCACGACCGAAGAGGCGCTGATCCAGGTGCACGGAGTCGGGCCAACCGACATCACGTACGTGAACCCGGCGGACGATCCGCGGAAAAAGTAGCTGGATTACTTCCGCTGCCAGGCCTCTAGGCACGCGAGTGCGTCAGCGCGGCCAAGGGCGAGCAGCCGCGCCATCGCTTCGGGGTCGAAGTCGAGGGGGCGCAGCAGGAGCGGTGCCGAGGGCGTCAGGAGCTGCACGTCCACGCTGGGGAAGCGGAGGCGGGCCAGCTCCGTGTCGCGCCGGATCTGGTGGACCATGATGAGCTCGAAGCTCTCTTCGAGCGCCAGGCGCATGGACGTGGGCTCGGCGCCGCGCTCGGCCGGCGCGTAGCTCATCACCACCACCACGCGCGCGAGCGAGGCGTCCGCCTCGAGCGCCTCGAGCACCGGCGCGCGGCCAGTCAGCCCGCCGTCCATCAACAGCGCTCCGTCCACCTCAACCGGCGGAAAGAGGCCGGGCACGGCCGAGGCCGCCATGAGCGCGTCCACGGTCACGCTGCGGTTGTCGAACACCCGCTTCTCCCGACGGGCCAGATCGGTGGCCGTCACCAGCAGGCGCACGGGCGAGGCGCGAAGGCGGTTGAAATCGAGCGAGGCGGTGATTAGATCTCGCAGGGGCGCCGGGTCGAAGAGCGAGCTGGTTTCGTTTAGGGCAAGCATCGTGAACCAGCCGGGCAGGAAGCCCGCAAAGAATACGGGCGCTCGCAGCGTGTAGACCTGCTCGCGTGTGATGCTGCGCCACATCGCCTCGAGACGGTCGGCTCGGCCGCTGGCGATCATCGCCGCATTGAGTGCGCCGGCCGAGGAGCCCGCCACCAGTCGAATCGGCAGCCCGCGCTCGACGAAGGCGGCAGCCACGCCGGCCTCATAAGCGCCTTTGGCGCCTCCGCCGGAGAGCACCAGTGCCATGGGCGCGTCAGGCGCCGCGCCGGAGGGTCCGCAGTCAGCGGTTGCGACTGCCGGCGCCGCCATGAGGGCGAGCGTGATAAAGGCGGCGATCGTCCGAGATGAGGGTCTGAGGGGGACGCCAAAGTGCCTCGTGAGGGGTCGCCGCTGAGTCGATTCCGCAGGCTGCTGGCTTGGGCTCTGCTGGGTGTCCTCCTCATCACGGTCGTGCCTGTCTTGGCGCTGCGATGGGTGCCGCCGCCGGCCAGCGCCGTCATGGTCGAGGCGGCCGTAGAGAACTTCGCGCGCGGCCGTCCCACGGTCATCCGCTATCGGTGGACGGACTGGAACGGCATCGCGCCGTCGATGCGGCTGGCCGTCGTGGCCTCGGAAGACCAGCGGTTTCCCAGCCACTGGGGCTTCGATCTCCGCTCCATCGCCGGAGCCGTGGAGCGCAACGAGACCCGAAGGCGGCCGCTCGGAGCGAGCACGATCACCCAGCAGGTGGCCAAGAACCTTTTCCTCTGGCGCGGGCGAAGTTACGTGCGGAAAGGGTTGGAGGCCTATTTCACTGTGCTGCTGGAGCTCTGCTGGCCGAAGCGGCGGATTCTGGAGGTATACCTGAACGTGGCCGAGTTCGGCGACGGGAT
>Ga0207684_10004432_pt1 | contig 13230 bp, 16 predicted proteins | sample KBSK5501metaG_FD_184342 | JGI IMG/M metagenome (GOLD analysis project Ga0207684, IMG submission 184342) | Corn, switchgrass and miscanthus rhizosphere microbial communities from Kellogg Biological Station, Michigan, USA - KBS K5-50-1 metaG... | ecosystem: Host-associated > Plants > Roots >...
GCTAACACGATGCGTGGAGCTCCAGGGGCGGAAACAGGCGGCGATGGTATCCGTGCCCCGCGCGGAGGGTCAACTGGCGGATCACCGCTCTCAGCGCTCGCCGACTTGGGCGATGCACTCGATTTCGACCAGCGCGCCCCGAGGCAGTCCCTTGACGGCGATGGTCGAACGCGCCGGATACGGCGGCGTCACGTGCCGCTGATAGACCTCGTTGACCTCGGGCGCGTCGGCGATGTCCGCGAGGAAGATGGTCGTCTTCAAGACCTGCGAGAAATCGGTCCCGGCGGCGTCCAGGACGGCTTCGATGTTGCGCAGCGCCTGTTCGGCCTGGGCTGCGGTGCCCCCCTCGACCAGCCTGCCTGATCCCGGGTCGCTGCCGAGCTGGCCGGCGGTGAAAACCAGGTCGCCGCTGACGATGGCCTGGCTGTATGGACCGATGACTCCTGGCGCCGCGTCGGTCTGAACCGGCAGGCGTGGGCTCATTGCTGCACCTTCATGCTGATGGCAACGGTCTCGATGCTAGCCGGTTCCTTGCGCAGCCGGGTGCGCAGCGTGCTCACGCGGCCGCGGCCCAGGCGGCTGGCGACCGCGTCGGCGCGCTCGGCGTCGTCGACTAGAGCGAACAACGTCGGCCCGCTACCGCTCAGGTGGGGATCCGCACCCGCGGCCACCATCAGACGCACGAGGTCGTCGATCTCGGGACGGATGCGTCGCGCCGGCGCCAGCAGATCATTGCTCCCCAGATCATCGCCTCCCCAATCGGCCTCGCGCAGCTCGGCGAAGACCGAAGCGGTGGACAGCGGAAATGGTGCGACCGCCAGAACGACCTCGCTGTCAGTTCCTGGCGGTAGCGCCGTGGGTTCCACCAGCTCCCCGATGCCGGTGACTCGCGCCACGGCCGTCTGCGCAGCGAAGAACGGCACGTCCGCGCCGATCTCGGCCAATTCGGTCAGCTCCTCGGCCGTCGGCCGCTCAGCCGCGCCGGCGCGGCGGCGGCCGAGGCGCCAGCCGGCGGCTGCGTCGGACGAGCCGCCACCCAGGCCGGCGGAGACGGGAATGCGCTTGGTCAGGGAGAGGCTTCCTCGAGGGATACGGCCCACGGCGGCAGCGAAGCCCCGCCAGGCGAGATTGCCCGCCGCCGGCGGGAGGTCGGAGTTTGACCCCGTCACCAGGACGCCACCGTCGCCGTGCGTGAGCATGAGTTCATCGGCCAGCTCGAGGAGCACCATCACGCCGTCGAGCTCGTGGAAGCCGTCTGGTCGCCTCCCAATCACGTGCAGCGACAGGTTGAGCTTGGCAGGGGCCGCGAGGCGGAGGGCAGCGGACGCCTCCTGCATCAAGAACCGCTCGCCGCGAGGCGACCCGCCAGCGCCGCATGCATACACACCCAGTCGTCCACCGACAGCGTCTGCGGCCGTCGATCCGGCGTGACGCCGCAACCTTGCAGCGCGGTGCTGACCTCGGCCGCGGAGAGCGGTAGCTCGCGGGTGAGTCCGTTGTGAATCTGCTTGCGCCGCTGCCGGAACCCCGCCTGCACGAGGCGGTAGAAGGCCTCGCGGCCGTCGCCCACGGGAACGGCGGGCGTGTCGCGCCGGCGGAGCCGCAGGATCGCCGAGTCGACCTCGGGCGCCGGCTCGAACGAGGCCGCCGGAACGCGAGCGACAACCTGGGCGCTGGCAACGTTCTGCACGAAGACCGAGAGGTAGCTCATCTGCCCGGGGGGCGCGGCGATCCGCACGGCGACCTCGAGTTGCACGAGCAGGACGGCGAGGTCAGGCGGCCGCTCGCCCTCCAGGAACGCGTGCAGCAGCGGGCTCGTGATGTGGTACGGGATGTTGGCGACCAGCTTGAAACGCTCCCCTGGGAAGATCTCCCGGGGATGCAGGGTCAGTGCATCTGCCTCGACCAGCTCGAACCCCGCCACCTCCGCGAGCTCCCGGCGCAGGTAATGCGCCAGCTTCGGGTCGAGCTCCACGGCGAGGACCGACGCGCCGGCGGCCAGCAGGCGTCGCGTGAGGACCCCAAGGCCGGGACCGACCTCCACCACGCGATCGCCGGGCGCGAGCTCGGCAGCCTCAACAATGGCGTCCAGAGCGCCGGCGTCGGTCAGGAAGTTCTGGCTCAGCGAGCGCTTTGGACGCAGCCCTTCCGCGGCCAGCAGACGGCGCAGCTGGCCGGGCGTGGGTGGCGCCAGGCGCTCAGCAGCCAGGGCTGGATCACCGCTCATCGGTCCAGCCAGGGCAGCGCCAGGTTGGGGATCGCCTCGAGTGTGGGTCCGGAGCGGTCCCCGGCCAGGAACCGGAAGCCGCCGGCCGCGCCGATCATGGCCCCGTTGTCCGTGCACCACGCCGGTGGCGGCACGAGCAGCGGCAGACCCAGCGCGTCGAGCCGGCGGCGCAGCTCGGAACGCAGCGCGGTATTGGCGGCAACCCCACCGCCCAGCGCCACTGCGGCGACTGGCTGCGCTTCAGCGGCGAGCGCGGTCTTCCCGGCCAATGCATCCACCACCGCCTCTTCGAAGGCTGCGGCCAAGCCGTCGATGGGGATCGCCTCGCCGCGCTGGCGATAGCCCTCGACCTCGCGCAGGACCGCCGTCTTCAGGCCCGAGAAGCTGAAGTCGTAGCGTCCGTCGGTGCGCGCCCGCGGAAAGCGGGTGGCCGGAGAGGCGCTTTCGGCCGCCGCCGAGATCGCCGGGCCACCGGGATACGGCAGGCCAAGGAGACGTCCCACCTTGTCGAAGGCCTCGCCGGCGGCGTCGTCGACGGTCTGACCAAGCAACTGGTAACGCCCGTGCGCCTCCATCAGGACCAACTGGGTGTGACCGCCCGAAACCACCAGGCAAAGCAGCGGAAACGGCGGCTCGGCCGGCATCGGCGCGTCATGCTCGCCATCGGTCAGCCAGTTGGCGTAGATGTGTCCCTCGATGTGATTGACGCCGATCAACGGCAGGTCGTGCGCGGCGGCCAGCGCCTTGGCCACGTTGACGCCGACGAGCAGGGAGCCGATCAACCCAGGGCCGTAGGTGACCGCGATCGCATCGATCGCATCCCAGCCCACGTCCGCCTCTGCGAGCGCCGCCTCCAGGGTCGGCACTATCCAGCGCAGCTGCTGGCGGGCAGCGACCTCCGGCACGATGCCGCCCGTCGCGGCGTGCAGAGCCACCTGGCTCGCTACCTGGTTGGCCTCGATCCTCCGGCCACCGACCACTACCGCGACCCCGGTCTCATCGCAGGACGACTCGATGGCCAGGATCCGGGGTGCGCTCACCCGGCGTCCTCGAGGTCGCCGGACTCGGGGTGGTCCAGCCGGTCGCGCGCCCGAGCGAGCGCCTGGCGCATGGGCGGCGAGCGAAGGGTGGGGGTGGTCATGACGAGCGCATCCTCGCCGTCATCGGTGTAGTAATTGGATCGGCGGCCCGCCACCCGGAAGCCGAGCTCCGCGTAGAGCGCCTGGGCACCCAGGTTGCCTGCGCGGACCTCGAGCGTCACGCGCGTCGCACGAAGTTCCCCGGCGAGGTTGATGAGCGCCACCAGCAGTCGCCGTCCCACGCCTTGCCGGCGCCAATCGGGATGGACGCCAATGGTGGTGACGTGCGCCTCGTCGACCATCAGCCACACGCCACCGAAGCCGACCACGGTCGACCCGGCCCGCGCAACGACGTAACGCGCCAACCGGTTGGCGGTCAGCTCCTGTTCGAAGGCGTACGCGGGCCAGGGCGTTGTGAAGCTGAGCCGCTCGATCTCGTGGACCGCCGGGATGTCGGCGAGGCGCATGGCCTCGACCCCGACTGGGACGGCTACAGCCATTTCACGGTCTCCGTGGGAAGCCCGCGAAGCCCACGCGGCATGCGCAGATAGGCGGGCTCGAGCGCGCGCAGGTCGTCTCCCGCGCCGTCCACCTCGAGGCGCTCGGCCGCCAGCGCCGCGACCGATGCGGCGGCTTGCAGCGGAGGCCGCCCTTCTGCCAGCGCCAGGGCGGCGGCCAGCTCGGCAGGAGCCGCGAGCGGCTCGCTGCGGATCGCATCCGGCAGGCCGTCCTCGTGCACGACCACCGGCTGCGACGTGCCGCGTACGAGCACGAATGCCTCGTGTGCGCCGGCACGAGCCAGCGCGGCGCGCGCATCCGGCTCCGCAGCCAGCCAGGCCGCGAGGCTGGGGATCCCCACGATCGGAACCCCAAGCCCAAAGGCGAGGCCCTTGGCAAGGCTCATCCCCACCCGCAGGCCCGTGAAGGATCCGGGACCGATGCCGACCGCCACGGCGCTGGCCTGGCTCAGGTCCCGCTCGGCGCGAGCGATGGCCGCCAGCAGGCGTGGCAGGAGCTCGCGCCCCTGGCCGGGACCGCCGCTCCATCCGTCGACTGCAAGCGGCTGGCCATCGCGCTCGGCGACAGCCACCGAGGGATCGGTCGATGCGCTCTCGATGGCCAGGATCATGTGTCGGCCCGCCAAGGGTTCGCCGGTCCCGAGAGCGCTGACGCCACCTGGGAATGGGCCTCGCCGAATGCCCGCCAGCGGAGGCGTCGTCGATCGCCCGCACCCTCCGGCACGAGCTCGACCTCGAGACGCTCGTCGGGAAGCCAGCCGTCCAGGCGATCGGCCCACTCGACAACTGTGACGCCGCCAGCCTGGCGTTCGTCGAGCAGGCCGGCCGCGAGCACCTCCTCAGGGTCATCGAGCCGATAGGCATCCACGTGATAGAAGGGGAGGCGGCCACGGTGCTCATTCATCAGCACGAAGGTTGGGCTGTTCACCACGCTGGTCACGCCCAGCCCCTCGGCGATGCCCTTGGCGAGAACCGTCTTGCCGGCACCCAATGGACCGATGAGCGCCACGTGCGTTCCCGGTCCTGCGGCCGTACCCAGCGAACGACCGAGCGACCTGGTCTGCATGGGGGAGGTAGTCGTCAACGTGCCGCTGGCCGCTGGGCTGGGTCGGAGCGGCACGCGCGGCGCGGCTGGCGCGGCCGAACGATCCATGTCGAAAGTATAGGAACGGATCGCCCGGAAGCCGATCAGTGACGGATCGGAGCGATCGTCGCCTCGAGATTCACCAGCGGGATGGCGGCCAACCTGCCGTCCTCCATACGTACCACCCCGGTCACCGCGGGAATGCCGGAAGGCGTCTCGTGCAGCTCGTCGAGCACCCCCACCAGCACGCCGCTGCGGCCCTGGAACGGCCGCCGATGGATGACGACGCGGTCGCCGATCTCGGCCATCTGGCTGCGGACCGGCGGCCCGGAAGCCTCGTGCACGTAGAGGAGGTGCTCCTCGCCGAAGAGGCTCGCCATGCGACCAGCGTTGGCTCGCAGCCAGCCGAAGAGCTGTGCGTCGAGCGCGACCTTGCCGAATCCTTCGAGCAGGACGACCGCGAAGGAGCCAGTCATGCCGCCGATCTCCCGCCGACGGCGCTGGATGGCGGTGAAGTCGCGCAGCTCCTTGTCGAGGATGCCTCCCAGGACAATCCCGGCCACGCCCATCGCCCGGGCGCGGGTAAGCGTCTCGGCCGAGGCCCGCGAGCCCCCGATCAGGATCTTGCCCGCTGCGGAAACGTCGATCGCGCCGGCCCGCAGCTCCTCGTCGTGCGTATGCACCGCGACGGCGAGCTCCCCGTGCACCGCGTCGCCGGTGCCGCCCACTCCCTCGAGACGGGCGCCGGGAACCGCGACACTGATGAAGCCGCGAGTCACCTGCAGCACGGTCCCGTGGACGTGGCCGATGACTGAGGTCTCGGCGCCGAGCTGCACCAGCAAGGCGGAGCCATCGGCTTCGCTGTATGTCAGGAAGATCGCGTGCCCGGGCGAGCGGACCTCGCGCCCGTCCGGCCCGCGGGCAATCGGCTGATCCGGGTCGAGGCGGGCACCCGGGGTCACCAGCAGGAGCTCGGACACCTCGGTGGGGCGGCGCCCGAGCGTCCGAGCGAGCGAGATGCGCAGCGGCTCCCCCACTTCGCGCCGGCTTGCGAGGACCTGGTCGGGGCGGACCTGGCTACCGGTGCGGACGTGGGGAACGGCCCCGCGCGGCAACGGGACGCGATGGACCGCGGGCTCGCCGTCATCGATCGGGAATCGGCTGACGGTCACCTGTCGGCCTCCCCGCCGCCTTCTCCGTTGGCATCGTCGGCCGCACTGACATCACGTCCCCGGTCGTCGCGACCGACGCGGAAGCGGCTCAGACCTCGCCGTGCGGGCTCGCGGTCGGACGTGGCCGCACGCGGCCGCCCTGGGACCGGCTCACGCAGCAGCGTCTCCAGCCAGCCGGCGATCACCTCGCGGCGGTCATCGAGCCGCCGCGGGAGCATCAGCGGTGCATCGCGTGCGTCCAGGACCAGGCCCACCGCCCCGCCACTCACCTCGGCGCGCAGGCGATGCGTGCGACGTGGGCCGGGAAGCGTGGCTCCTCCCTCCAGCTCGAGGTCGACCTCTGCCCGCTCGCCGCGCGGCAGCGGCATGACCACCACCTGTCCGGCACGCACCTCGATCGTCTCAGGATCCGGCCAGCCCACCCGGTGCAGCCGCGCGCGGATCGCCAGCTGCCCTGATCGACCTCCGCGTGTCACGACGGCCGTCCCCAACGGGACCAGCAGGTCGTCGCGGAGCACGCCGATTCCCTCGGCGATCTCGTCATCGGGCAACGATCCCAGCGGTGAGAGGACGCCGGCACCATCGAGGGCGATCTGAGTCACGCCCAGCGGACGCAGCCCGTCGAGCATGATCCGCATGGCCCGCATCGGCGTGGGAGCCGCGGCGAGCACCCGCCCGGAACCAATCAGCAGGTCGATGGAGTCGGGCATGCGCTCCTCCGCGAGCGCCGCCAGCCTCAGCCGCGCGGCGGCGTGAACGACCTGCAGCTCCTCCTCCGAGAAGGGGATGCTGGCCGGGCGAGCGCGCATGTTCTGGAGTGTGTCGGCTACGGCCAGCTCATCGACGGGGAGCGCGAGTGATCGGGCGAGCCTCCCGATGGCGGCCGTCGTCCCGAGCGACGGCGAGCCCATGCCGCCGGCGGCGTACACCCGTGAGTCCACCGTCATGGGGTCGAGCGTGCCATCCGCAAATGCCCAGGTCGCGTAGCGCGCCCCAAGGTCGACGCCCACCACACGCAGGTGATCCTCGCGGGCGATCTCCTCGATCGTTCGACGGAAGCCGATGGGCGCCAGATTGCGCGTGCCGCCGGACTCGACCAGCCGATCGAGCAGGTCCTCGAGACGGTGGCGAAGGGGCGCAAGGTCCTCCGTGGAGGCGTTAGGACGAGGATTCGGGATGGCCTGCACCACGCCGGGCTCGAAGCACGCGGCAACCTCTTCGGTCAGCGCGGCGGAACCGGCCCAGATGACCGGAGTCCGGCCACCGCGGCGCGCGGCGGCGACGAGTGCCGCGGCCTCCAGTGCCTGCTCGGGTCGTGCCTCGTCGAAGCCTCCCACCACCAGCCAGGCGTCGACGTCGGCCGCGGTGAGCGTGGATAGGCGCTCCGGCAGTGAGCGGCCGTCATCGGCTGCGGCCTGCTCGACCACGATCCACCCCGCCGACTCCGCCGCGCTGCGCGCCGCTGCACCAGAGACCTCGGCGGTGACCGCCGCCACGCCGAGCCGTCCGGGACGGGCTGGCGTATGACAGGTGATGCGCGCGGCGGCCGCAAGAATGGCCGGCACCTCGTCGCGCAGCCGGTGATCGACCGTTTCGCGCATGCGCTCGGTCAATACCTCGAACAGCGTCCGTTCGCCCCAGCGCGTGGGCTGAGCGGTGTGCGCCACGATCCGCCACCGGCCTCGGGTACGCCCGACCACGCTCGCCTTGGTCCAGGCAGAGCCGATGTCGATCAGCAGTGAGGTTTCGGCCGTCGGATGTGGCGTCGCCTCTTCTCTGGCGGTGGCTGCGGTCAGCATCGGCTCATGGTCGCTCATCGGAGCAGCCCCAGCCAGTCGCCTAGCAGGAACCCGATGCGGTCGACCAGCAGCGCCAGCCGGCTCAGCAGCAGGAACCCGAACCACGCGCCGATGCCGCCGAGCATCAGCCAGCGCCCGGTGGACACCACCCCGCTGAGGAGCCGTCCGCGTGGCACGCCGTGCAAGAAGGAGAGCAGGACCGGCACCGTGATGGCCACCCCGATCGCGCCCGCCAGTGCATCACCGGGCCCTGCGGCCACCGGAATCATGCCCGCCGCCAGCTGCGGCAGCAGCGTGCCGGAGACCGCCCCGCCCAGCGCGTATCCGACCGTGCCGCCCACCAGGATCGCGGCGGGAACGGCGACGAGCCGGCGCGGCAACCATCGGCCGACCACCAGCAGGCCCACCAGCGCCAGGTCAACGACGAGCTCGGGATGCGCGGAAGAGCTGGTGACCGGCGTGATCAGCTGTGGGATGAGCACCTCGCGAATGGCGATCAGCGCGAGATAGCCCGTCGCAAGGCCCGCGAGGAGCAGCTGCGAGATGCGCAGCAGGCGGCGCTCGCCGACCAGGTACGACCACACGCAGAGCGTTACCACGACCGCCAACCAGGTCGCAACGGTCCCGGCGGCGCCGGTCTCGAAGAAGCCGTTCACGATCGGGCTCCGCTCCAGGCGGCCCGCGCCCAACCGGCGAGGCTGCCCCCGCTCGACGCGAGCAGCACGGCGATCGCCACCAGCATCCCGAACACGATCGCTCCGCTGTTCGGGGTGCGGTCGGTGAATGTGCCGGGACCAAACGCGGCTCCTTTGGCGGCGACCTGCTTCCCATACGCGAGGTCCGCCGGTAGCGTGCCCACCAGTGCGATCAGCTGCCCTGAGCCGCGGTACGGGAGCACCTCGGGCAACAGGAAGCTCGGCGTGATGGCGGCGATCGGCAGGTCAGGTACGCGAGGCTGGACCTGCTCGACCCAACTGCGGGGCCCGATGTCTGCGCCGCCGATCACCAGAGCCAGGCGGAACGACCCCACACCGTTCTTGCGCAGGGCGTCGGCGAGGGGACCAGTCGGATTCGGACCGATGCCGGAACCCGCGAGCTGCACCAGGGCTGCTTCGCCTCCGCTCCGGAAGCCCAGGTCCAGGAGCCGGTCCGGACCGGCACCCAGGCCGCGGAGGCGGGCGATCTCGGCCACCGCGATGGCGCGCCCTTCCGGGCTGAAGCTGACGATCGCCAGGTTCGCGCCCTGGCGCAGCAGGTCGGCGAGTGCCGCTCGGGTCGCGTAGCGGATCTCCGGGTACGTGCCCAAATCCCCATCCATGTCGACCAGGACCGGCGCGCCGCCCGGCAATCCGGTGACTACCGCCTCGAGGTCGCGCACGGCGGCGGCGTCCGATCCGCTCGCGGTCAGGTCGATCCCGGGGATGAAGGAGGCGATGGCTAGCAGGATCATGAGGGCAAGCGCCGGGATTCCGGCTCGAACGGCGGGTGACAGCCGTGTGCCCCTCCGCAAGCGCTCTTCGGCCGGTGGAGTCTCCCCCGCCTCACTGGTCTCGAGCGGTTCCGCCCTGTCGATGGTTTCAGGTTCCCCGGCCTGCTCCGGCGCCTTGGGGGGCTCCGGCAGCTCGGGCGCCTTGTCAGCGTCCTGCTGGTCCCGTGACTCAGTCATATGACGCGTCGGAGCCGAGCAGGATGCGGGCAGCGGTCAGCGCGCCCGTCGCTGCCACGCCAATCAACAGTCCGCGAAAGACGGCCGCGATGGGGACGTCCCGTACCCACGCCGCAGTCGCGGTCAGCCACGAACCCACCTGCCCGCCAATCGGCAGCAGCAGGATCAGCACCGCGGCCGCGGCGGTCAGCATCAGCGCCGTTTCGCGCGGACGGATCCGCAAGCCCCGCGCCGCCGCCACCAGCATTAGCGGAAAGAGCAGCGCAAGCACCGCGGCGATCAGCGGCGCGAGGAGCGCCGCGACCACCCATCGCACCGCCGGTGCATCGGCTCCTGTCGATCCCGGCGCCAGGCCGGGGAGCAAGACCAGGCCGATCCCCAGCAGAACGGCGACAGACCCAAGCTGGTCTTCGCGCCGCGCCAGGCGTGCGACGTGGCGAACCACCAGCATCAGTGCACCGGCCACCCCCGCGCCAGCGGCCAGGAGAACGAGCAGCTGGTTGAGCCAGCCGGCAAATCCGCTCAGCGCCGGGTTGGCGATCGCCAAGTCGACCAGCACCACCAGCCCAGCGAGGGCCGTCAGGGCTGCCGCGATCGACCGTCGCATGCCTCAGGCGCGCCCGACCAGGAAGCCCGCGATGTCCGCCCACCCCAGGAGCTGCAGGATCGAGCCCAGAACCAGGACCAGCACGGCAACCCAGATCAGCCGATTGGCCGCCAGCACGCCCGCCCGGGCTTCCCCCGGACGGAGGTCAGACGCGGCTTCGAACAGCTCGGGACCGACCAGCGTCCCCTCACCAAGCAGCAGGACCGATGGCGCCTGCGAGACGTCCGCGCTGCCGAAGGTGGTGGACGCCTGGCCGGCCGCCGAGCCGAGCATCAGGAGCATTCCCTCCTCCCCCATCGAGCCCAGGACGTGCGATGTCGCCTGGGTAGCTCCCGGACCGGTCGTGACGCGCCCCGCCCCCCCGCCGCCCGCCAGTGCTCGCGCGGCCTCCGTCGCCCGACCCTCGCCGACGTAGGTCACGTGCGATCGGGATGCGCGCTCGGTGGTCTCGGTTCGAACGTGCGCAGCGGCGACCAGGGAATCGGCCAGGTACGCTGTGACCGGGTCGTTGGTCGTCACCTCCAGCGGGACTGCCGATCGGGCGGCCAGGTGCGCAACATGGTCCAGCAGCGGAAGCGCGGCGAGCGTCTGCAGGCGACCCATGGCGTTGACTGACCGCCCCACACCCGCGGTCCCAAGCGAGACCGCGGCCCCAGCACCCGCCTCCGCGGCAATCGCCAGCGAGCGTCGCAGTGTCGCGAGCCTGCCGAGGTCCCGCGTCGTCCAGCGCGTGACCGGCCGCGCCAGTAGCGCAAGGAGCAGGAAGAGGACCAGCAGGATCGTCCCGATCCCCGCGGGTCCCAGGCGCGCGGAGGAGGAGCCGATCAGGTCTCCCAGCAGGCCGATCAGGTGGCCGGCAAGGTCACCGATGTTCGGCATCGTCCAGCGAATCGATCAGCTGGTCGTAGGCCGCGTCGTGCTCCAGGAGGTCCTGGACGGCTCTGTAGCGGCGGCCGAGCAGCGGCCGCAGGACGGGCGAGAGGAAGACGCTCGTCTCCGCCAGGAGCGGGCGCAGGGGACGATGCGCGTCGAGCAGGAGTCGAGCGGGCGCGGCGAGGCCGCGCCGTCGCAGTGTGTCGGCGATCGACTCGGTGGCGGCCCTCATGCGCTCTCGGCGGGAGGCAGCGCTGCGGCCGCGCGGGTGGTGACGGCCTCGAGCGCAGCCAGGTACTCCGCCAGCTCGTCGCTGTGGGTCACGGCCACGACGACGGACTCCGGAGTCTCCGCGCCTCGTTCCGCCCGCTCGACGATGGCGTCCAGCAGAATCTCGGCCGCTTCGCCCGGCGGAAACACGCCACGCTCCACGCCAATCGGGCCGACCGCAACGCGACGGAGCGAGAGGTGCTCGACCGCGTCCAGGGCGGCGTCCATCGCCCGCCGCAGCTGCCCGGGGTCGCGTTGCAGGTCGTGGCCCACCCCGACCGCGTGAATGACATACGGCACGGCCAGCCGACCACCACCGGTCACCACCGCGCTTCCCGCCGGCACGGGTCCCTGTGCCACCGCCTCGGTCTCGACCTCGTTCCCGGAACGGAGCTTGACCGCAGCCGCGACCGGCGCCGTCATGAACAGGCTCTCGTTGGCCGGAATGATGAGGGCGTCCACCTCAAGCTCGGCGATGTCCCCCTGCCAGATCTCGATCTCGATGGGCAGTGTCATGGCGCCTCGGTCGTGTCGCGCCTCCACTCGCTCAGTCCGGTCCCAGCAGATGGATCCGCGGGAGCCGCTCTCGGAGAGCGGTCGTCACTTCGTAGTTGATGGTGCGCCGTTCGTCGGCGACCTCGTCTGCCGTGATCCGCGCCGCTCCCTGGCTGCCTATGAGGGCGAATTCGTCGCCGTAGGTTACTCCATCAACCTCGCCGATATCGATGGTCAATCCGTCCATGCTGATGGCCCCCACGATCGGTACCCGCTGCCCCCGTACGAGCGCGTGTCCGTTGTTGGCGTGCACGCGCGGCCAGCCATCCCCGTAGCCGATCCCGAGCGTCGCGATGCGCGTCGCTCCACGAGTTCGGAAGCGCAATCCGTAACCGATCCCCTGTCCCGCCGGCAGGTCGAAGATCCGCAACGGCAACGCTCGCAGCGACAGGGCCGGCCGCAGGTCGATCTCCCGATCGAGCGCCCAATGCGGCTTCAGTCCGTACAGCATCAACCCGGGGCGGACGGCGTCGGCGAAGCCCCCGACGCCGGCCACGATCCCTCCCGAGGCGGCGACGTGGACCAGCCCGGGATCCACCCCCGCCGAGCGCATGGCATCCAGCACCTGCGCAAGGCGCACGACCTGCACATCGGTATGGGAGTCGTCCTCGCCGGGAACGGCAAGATGGCTGAAGGTCCCGACCAGTCGCAGGTGACGGCTGCGCGCAATCGAGACGGCCAGGTTGATCGCGAGCTCCGGCTCCGCTCCCTGGCGGCCCATGCCGGTGTCCACCTTGAGCTGGACCGATGCGCGCCGGCCCAGCCTGGCGGCGGCCCGTTCCAGCATGGCGATAGCCTCTGCGGAATAGACGACAGGCTCGAGATCCGATGCAATGGCCTGTTCCGCTTCTGGCTCGCCGAGGCCCCACAGCACGAGGATTGGGGCGTCGACGCCCGCCGCCCGCAGCTTCAATCCCTCGCCCAGCGTCGCGACGCCGAGGCGCTCGACACCCGCGGCCAGCAGGGTCCCGGAGACCTCGACGTCCCCATGCCCGTAGGCGTTGGCCTTGACGACCCCAATCACCTGCTTCCCAGCGCCGGCCAGATCGCGGATCACCCCCAGGTTGTGGGTAATGGCGGCGTGGTCGATCTCGATCCACGCCCGATGCGGGCTGCGGGCGGGCGCCTCCCCGCTCACGGGGCTCACCGGGCTCACCGGTCCCGATCCGATCGGAACGATTCCGCCGCCTCGGGGAGCAGGTTGGCGATATCGCGCGCCATCGTCCCCGAGCGTCCGATCCGCTGCTCGGCGATCAGTCCCGCGGCGCCGTGCAGGGCGACGCCCAGCATGGCGGCCGTACGCGGCTCGCAACCGGCTGCGAGCAGCGCCCCGATCGCGCCGGAGAGCACGTCGCCACTGCCCGCCGTGGCCAGAGCCGG
>Ga0207684_10004434_pt1 | contig 13228 bp, 11 predicted proteins | sample KBSK5501metaG_FD_184342 | JGI IMG/M metagenome (GOLD analysis project Ga0207684, IMG submission 184342) | Corn, switchgrass and miscanthus rhizosphere microbial communities from Kellogg Biological Station, Michigan, USA - KBS K5-50-1 metaG... | ecosystem: Host-associated > Plants > Roots >...
CCGGCATAGTTCTCTCCTTTGCGAGATATACGGTACTTGTTCCAGAGGAACGATCTATGCCTGTATTATCCTCTCCCCTCTCCTCCCTCGCACAGCCGTCTCGGTACACAACTATCGGGATGGTCTCTTATCCACCCCCAACGGGGATAACTTGTCCCCATCCTACCTGAGCCTTGATATCTTTGTTTTTCTTATCCTCATTACCTGGGAGCTTATATACTTCAGATGAATATCTATCCCCATCCTATACACCTTTATACCCTGTGTGGTTAACTTATCCACAGAGTTTCAAATACCTCTTCAGGCTCGTTGTAGTGAATCATATAACGAAATCTTTCGCCGTTTTGAAGTACTATCCACTTATCCACAGCACCTATTACTACTACCATACTAATTTTATTTAATAAAAAAAAGGAATCTTAGTATATAGGAGATGTGGACAAAGTGGATAAGTTACTTTTGTCTGGTAGGTACGTTTGAATTTTTGCTTGATTGATTAGGGACATGATTCGTTGGTTGTGAGAAGTAAATCAATTCAAGCGTAATATATTGCACATTCAGATCCTTGTGGATATTCGCAGAAGCGCAGGCAACCTGAATGCCTCACATTCGTACTACATGGTAGTACATTTGGAATGATTGTTACCATAACTTTGCATAATTATGCCACTTAGCGCGACTTTCTGCTTTATTACTCGTTATATTTGGTGTGAGAGAAACGGATTAACTTCACCAACCACGTTTTGCTAAAGGGTTCAATATGACATCTCTTATCGAAGCAATCAAAGCAAAAATAGACGTGGTTGAAGAAGTAGGTCTGGTGGTCGCCTTACGGAAATCGGGAAAATCTCTTCAGGGACTTTGTCCGTTTCATAATGAGCGTACGCCATCTTTCTATGTGTTTCCCGAATCCCAAACCTGGCGTTGTTTTGGCTGTAACGAAGGTGGAGATGTCTTTACCTTTGTAGAGAAACAACAAGGGTTGGATTTTCGTGAAGCTTTACTCTATCTTGCGGAGAAGGTCGGCGTAGCGGTTGAAGATTACGGCAGCGCTAACCCGGAGCAGGAACGTGAAGTAAACGCACTAAAAGAGAGGTTACGGAAACTCAATGAAGAAGCGGCTCTTTGGTTCCATCAAATGCTGTTACGTTCGAAAGTTGCAGCGGAAGCACGAACCTACTTACAGAGTCGCGGAATCTCAACCGAATCGGTGATGTCCTTTAGTCTCGGTTATGCCCCTGAAAGCTGGGATGGCTTGAGTAGGTATCTGCTTGGGCAAGGCTATACTGAAAATGAATTGGATAAAGGTGGATTGGTGCACGCGCGTGAGATGGGGATGGCACCGGCTGGATCAAGTACGAGTGCAATGGGAAGAGATCAAAGTAGCAGGGTCTATGATTATTTTCGGAATCGTTTAATTTTTCCTATACGAGATATTCGAGGACGGGTGATAGGATTTGGAGGACGTGCACTTGGAGATGGCCGTCCAAAATACCTGAATTCTCCTCAAACAGCTTTGTTTGAAAAAAACAATGTCCTGTATGCTCTGGATATGGCACGTGACGCGATCAAGTTTGCAAAACAGGTCATTATTGTTGAAGGGTATGTGGATGCGGTTATAGCTCATCAATATGGGACAAAACAGACGGTAGCATGTATTGGTAGCGCTATCACTGAAAAGCACATTCAACAGATAAAAAAACTTACAAAACAAGTTACACTTGCACTGGATCCCGATGCGGCTGGAATGGCCGCGACTGAGCATGGAATACAGGAAGCGATGAAAGCTTTTGATCGCACAGTGGTTCCTGTGCCATTGACAGCGGACAGATATTTGATGGGGTCATCAGGATATAGGCGCGAGCCTCGCGGTATGATCCGTTTGGAAGAGCGGGTAGATGCAGAGATCAATGTATTGCAATTGCCTATGGGCGAAGATCCTGACGAAGTGATCCGTCGCGATTTCTCCGTCTGGTCTTACGCGGTGGCCCATCCACTTCCTTTAGTGGATTATTATTTTGTCTCGAAGACAAGCGGCTTAAATTTACGGGAGGCAGCTGATAAATCTGAGGCTGCAAAACGTCTACTTCCAGTAATAGGATCAATATCAGATCGTGTTAAACGAGATGCATATCTTCGCAAACTCGCGACAATGATCAGTATTGATGAGCGTAGCTTGAACGAGGAGTTGCAGCGGGTACTGCGAGGACAGAAATCTACCGGTGTCATCGCAGCATTTTCGGACCGCACGGGTCAACATCGTTCAATCCAGGAAGTTGAATCGGTAGAGCAACAATCCTTACCAGGAAAGCAATCGATATCAGATGACAATCTCTCAGGTTTAGTTGAATCTGAGGAATCCGGGGAAGAATCAGTTCTGCGTATCCAGGCAAAAAACCAGCAGGAATTAGCACCACGAACATTTGGACTTGACAAACATGTAAGAGATAGGATACAATGGGAGGACTACCTAATTGGGCTACTCTTGCACAACCCTGGGTTATGTCCGCATGTTTGTGGTATAATTACCGATGGTGACTTTGCAGGGACGGACACGCGAGAGTTGTACCGCATATTCAACTCAGTCTATCAACGTGATGCTTCCCCCTTATTTCAATCCTTTGAGCAGTTTGTGCCTTCCGCGTTGCTGGAATCAGTAGCCAGGGCGCGGAAGAGTGTTGAGACGGGATCACCCCTAGAGGGTGCAGGACTGGTAAAAGACGCAGTCCAATGTGCTACTCGGCTCAAACGTGCACGTTTATTACAATCGAATACAGAACTGCAGTACCTCGTGCGAGGTGCTAAAGAAGTTGGAGATGGTGTAACTGTGCAACAGCTCCAACAGCAACTGAAGGATATTCACCGCCAGTTGCGCACAATTGACTCAGCAATGCATTTACAAGGTTAAAAAATCTGCAAGATGCTTGCTTATTCAGACCAATCTCGGAGAATTGTGGAATCATCTTTACGAATTAAGTTAGGATCAGGAGACAGGATTTATCGTTTATTATTCGTTTTTATAACGCCTGTTTTCTGAAGGGGGATGAAAGAATGGTGAATCAGGAGCAAGAAGTGCTTGAACTAGAACTTGTAGAAAATGAACATGTAAACACAGAACCTTTAAGCGAATCTATGTTTGTAGTTGGATCGTTTACTGAGTCCATGTTGGGCGGAAAAGACGATGTTTTTGATATTGACACTATAGGTTGTGATGCTCATGGTACTACCGGAGGAAGCTTTGTTACGCCCGTCGGTAATGCCGAGTCATTTGACCTGTTTAAGCTACAGGACGAAGAAGCTATGGACGCTCTGGATCCAACGAAGGGGCCGCCAGCAGGTTGGGAGCCTGGACCTGAGGATGAAGTAGACGCAGAGGTCATAACAAGAACCAAATGGGATGATCTGCACGAGGGTCTTGGAATTGTAGTCGCTGATCTTGAGAGTAGTTTAGATGATCCGGTGCGCATGTACCTGCGCGAGATCGGACGTGTTCCACTGCTTTCCGCAGAGGAAGAAGTACGACTGGCCCGTCGGATGGAGCGTGGTCGGCTTGAGTTGCTCAAATCGCTCCTAAGCCGTGACTACGGCATCATTGAGGATGGTGAAGAGGCTACGCGTCGTTTGACCGAGGCTAATCTGCGTCTTGTCGTCAGTGTTGCCAAGAAGTATATTGGTCGAGGTATGAGCCTGCTGGATTTGATCCAGGAGGGTAATATCGGCTTGATTCGTGCTGTTGAGAAATTCGATTACACGAAAGGCTATAAATTCAGCACATATGCTACCTGGTGGATTCGCCAGGCGATTACACGTGCTATTGCAGACCAGGCACGCACAATTCGAATTCCAGTGCATATGGTGGAAACAATTAATCGCCTGATTCGTATTAGCCGTCGTCTACTGCAGGACCTTGGTCGCGAACCCACTTCCGAGGAAATCGCTGAGCAAATGGAGATCAGTCCTGAAAAAGTTCGCGAGATCATCAAGGTTAGCCAGGAACCTGTGAGTCTAGAGACGCCTATTGGCGAGGAAGATGATAGCCACCTGGGAGACTTCATTGAGGATCATACGGCGCTTGCTCCTGCTGATGCTGCTAGCCACCAACTCCTGAAAGAGCAGGTAGAAGATGTGCTTGACAGCTTGACTGAGCGCGAGCGCAAGGTGCTCCAACTGCGCTTCGGTCTGGATGATGGCCGCAGTCGCACTCTGGAAGAAGTTGGCAAAGAGTTCCATGTTACCCGCGAGCGTATTCGTCAAATTGAGGCCAAAGCTTTGCGCAAATTGCGTCATCCTAGCCGCAGCCGCAAGTTGAAGGATTACCTGGATTAAGGTTTGTAGCATTTAAAATCAGGGCGTGATGTTTTGCATCACGCCCTGATTTTATTTGTCTTCAGAAAGCCGTCTCCTAAAAGTTCTTATCCTTATCGTCTTAGTAGTGACTAATTGGATATAAGCTCTTAAGGAGGGTATAAACATGGCCGTGTGTAGTATTGATTCTCAAACCACTCAACCAAGGCAGCCTGGCGGGCAAGCTCCTACACCTGGTATCTCTGATACCAGCCCTACTTCGCTTGAGGAAACTAAGGATGACTATAAACCGACGGGTAATCGTTACTTTGGCGCGCTTGTACTATTAGCGGCGATCATTCCGCTTCCTTTCCTTGCTGCGCTTATTACCCTAATAGTCTACCTCTCGCCCTCATCATTACCTGAAGTCGCATTTTTTCAATGGCTGGGATCAAGTAATTTGGTGATTATTCTTGGTCTTATCATCACTTTTGTTCTCTGGTTACTACTTGCTATACCTTGTAGGCATTTTGCCACTGCCGAAGGTGGAAGGCCGTCCGATTACGAGAGCCTTCAAAGAGATGCTGGAGTCTTGAAGAAGCAGCTCGAGGTTGTAAAAAGTGAGCAAGCAACTCAGGATGCAGCTAAAGCTGCTACGCCACCAGTTCAATATAAAGCCGCAATTGCAGACATAGAAAGTAATCTCAAGAATTACAAAAATAGGTTAAATCGAAATGGTTTGCCATGGGTGTCGTATACAGGTTATGTTAACATGTGGGATCGAATAAATAAAGTGGACGAAGCTATGGTTGGCGTTTTGCCTTGCCAGACAGTAATCGAGAGTGCGAACTATGAGGAATTACGCCTTAAAGATTCTGTTGTTCCTGATAGTGAAGACTTACTTAAACTTCTAAACAAAGCAATCGATTCATTGAATTCAGACTCAAAGGGCCACAAGCAGTCAACTGAGCAAAACCAGGATGGTGACTTACAGCAAAGCTTGGCACAAGCTATGCTTGCTCTCCTTGAAGATGGTATTGATTCATCCGGCCTCTTGGCCTCTACTGAAAAGCCTCTATCACATTCTCATCAACAATACTTGGCACAGGCTATGCTTGCCCTCCTTAAGAAGACCGCTGATTCGAAGATGACCACTAAACCGCCCAGTCTATCTGCAGCAAACAACGGACACGATTCTCAACAAAGCGAGCAAAAGGCAAGAGCCGATATACGTAAAGTTAAATCTGCTCTCCATAAGTTTACCAATGAACGCTGGGATGGACTGGTACGCGCCCGCAACCAGCTCATGGGAACAGCAGTTCTCACTGCCTTTTTCACGTATATACTGGTCATTATAGCCATTCTCGCAAATATACCAAGAATGAATACCATAGATGCGATGGTTTTTTATTTTCTCGGGGCAATCGTCGGGCTCTTTGGCCGATTGTTTGATGAGAGAAATGCTGATAAAGTTGTTGATGACTACGGCCTTAGTACGACCCGCATCATTGTTACATCCTTGATTTCTGGTCTAGCTGTTCTTGTTGGCATATTATTTGTTACAACATCATCAACAATAGAAACCATCTACAAGATTACTCCTCAGAACCTGGTTTTCGCGGCGATTCTCGGATTTGCGCCAAACATACTCATTAGTACACTTCAAAGCAAGTCCGAAGAGATCAAAGCTCAAATTAAAGGCGCCAGTCCATCAGATCAAAAAAGTGGAAAGGTCAGCAGCGGCTCAAGCAAAGGAGATAGTAATGTCGGCCCAGGTTAGGCAAATTCTTATAAGCGCTTTAGTAGTATGTAACATTTGAAATGTCACCTATTTGATGTAACATTTCAAATGTTACATACCTACTGTCGTATAACCTCTATGGTGTTACGTACGATCTCTACAAAGTCAGGTTTAATGCTGGCACCACCAACAAGTGCTCCATCGATATCCGAGTGAGCCATGAATTCACCGATATTGGTAGAGGTTACGCTGCCACCGTAGAGAATGCGTATCGCTGATGCTGCCTCGTTGCCATACATCTCACTATAGAGCTGGCGTATAAGTTGAATCACCTTATCTGCGCCATCTGCTGTTGCTGCTTTCCCCGTGCCAATCGCCCAGATAGGTTCGTAGGCAATTACTATCTCGTTAGCCCGGTGTGTTGGGAAGTTTTCCAGGCTATGATGTACCTGGAAGCGAATCACTTCCTCAGTCTTGCCCTCCTCGTATTGCTCAAGATGTTCGCCGATGCATACGATGGGTCTCAGCCTATATTCTAGAGCAGCAATGGCTTTTTTATTCACCATTTCATCGGTTTCACCAAAGTAGGTGCGCCTCTCGGAGTGACCAAGAATGACGGTTGTACATAGTTCTTGCACCATTGTTGGTGAAATCTCACCAGTGTAAGCTCCCTTCTCTTCAAAGTACATGTTCTGCGCACCTAGCTCAAGATGAGGAAAAGGATGGGCATCCATTACCTCACGGACGGCCGCCAGTGAAATAACAGGCGGACAGAGGATAGTCAATATCTTGCGGTACTGATGCATTAGCAATCCGAGTTCAGGCACGATCTCCAATGTAAAATCTGCTGCTTGAATAGGACCATAATGCATCTTCCAGTTTCCTGCAATAATTGCGGTACGATTTGATGTAGTCATTGTTACTTATCCTGTAAAGCTGCAACACCTGGAAGTACGCGTCCCTCGAGAAATTCAAGTGAAGCGCCTCCACCGGTTGATACGTGCGTCATCTTCTCGGCTGCGCCAGCCTCTTCAACTGCTGCTGCTGAATCTCCTCCCCCAATGATAGTAGTGGCTCCGGCACGAGTACGATTGGCCAGTATTTCAATAATGGCGTCGGTGCCTTTTGCAAATGCAGGTATCTCCGCAACTCCAAGCGTTCCATTCCATACAATGGTTTGCGCGTCAGACAGAGCTTTTTGGAACGCTTCAACAGCCTTTGGACCAATATCAAGAATACGCCAGCCCTTAGGAACCTGGTTCTGAGCAACAACCTTGTAGTTTGCATCGGCGGCGAAGTGGTCCGCGACCACGACATCGGTTGGTAGCAGGAACTTTAGCCCTCGTTGACGCGCCTTCGCGATCAGATCTCGAGCAACGTCTAATTTGCTCTCTTCAAACAGCGAATCGCCAATCTCGAAACCCTCTGCTTTTAGGAATGTGTTTGCCATACCTCCGCCGATAAGTAATGTATCGACCATGCCGATGAGGCGTTCTAATACAGTAATTTTATCGGAGACTTTTGCTCCCCCAATAATCGCTACAAAAGGCCGCTGGGGACTCTCAAGTGCTGACCCCAGGAAGTTGATTTCCTTCTCCATCAGGAAGCCTGCAACACCTGGTAAGTAATGGGTTACTCCTTCTGTCGATGCATGTGCGCGGTGAGCTGTCCCAAAGGCATCATTGACATAGACTTCACCTTGCATCGCGAGTTGCCTTGCAAAATCCGGATTATTCTTCTCCTCTTCCTTATGGAATCGCAGGTTCTCCAGGAGTAACACCTGACCTGGTAGCAGAGATTTTGCTTGAGCTTCGACCTCTGGCCCTATACAGTCTTTAGCCATTTGTACGGGTCTGCCCAGCAACTCACTCAAGTGTTGTGCTACCGGTGCCAGGCTCAAGGTATCGACGACTTTCCCATCTGGTCTGCCAAGATGTGACATCAAAATTACAGGTGCACTTTGATCGAGTAAATAGCGGATTGTTGGAAGAGCAGCCCGGATACGCGTATCATCGGTGATATGCTGCTGGGCGTCTAATGGCACATTGAAATCAACGCGCACCAAAACTCGCTTTCCTGAGAGATCATTATCGCGGATTGTTTTCTTATTCATGGCCTAGATCCTAATTAAAAAGGGATCGTCCAGTAGTGACGATCCCTAACACTTACCAGCCTTTTTGAGCGATGAAATTGGTAAGATCAGCAATACGACAGGAGTAGCCCCACTCGTTATCGTACCATGCGATGACCTTGACCATGTTGCCGCCGGCAACCATTGTCGAAAGCCCGTCAATGATTGCGGAATGAGGATCCCCTCGAAAGTCCATCGAAACAAGTGGCTCATCGGTATAGTCGAGGATCCCCTTGAGAGAGCCAGCAGCAGCCTGCTTAAAGGCATCGTTAACGGCCTCTTTGGTCGTTTCTTTGCGAACTGTTGCCACGAAATCGACAACTGAAACGGTCACAGTTGGAACACGCAGTGACATACCATCAAAGCGTCCTTTGAGTTCGGGAATAACTAGAGCGAGGGCACGAGCAGCACCCGTCGTGGTAGGGATTATGTTAACGCCAGCAGTGCGAGCGCGACGCAAGTCCTTGTGAACCTGGTCAAGGATGCGTTGATCATTCGTATAAGAATGAATGGTGTTCATCAAGCCCTTTTCAATACCGAAGGTATCGTTGATCACTTTGGCGGCAGGGGCAAGACAATTTGTGGTGCAGGAAGCATTAGAAATGATGTTATGCCTGGCAGGATCATACATATTTTCATTGACTCCAAGAACCATCGTCAGATCTTCTCCCTTAGCAGGCGCTGAAATGATGACCTTTTTTGCACCCCCCTGCAAGTGCGCCGCTGCTTTGGCTGCATCAGTAAAAAGGCCCGTAGACTCTATCACGATCTCTACACCCAGATCGGCCCAAGGAATCTGCGCAGGATCCCGTTGTGAAAGTACTCTGACAGTGTGGCCGTTCACAATCAGCGAATCGGGGGTTGCTTCGACTTCACCCGGGAAACGGCCATACGTTGAGTCATATTTTAAGAGGTGAGCATTCGTTTTAGTGTCTGTGATGTCGTTAACAGCGACGACTTCGAGTTCGCGAGGGTGAAGCTCAAGTATTGCCTTCAAAGTCTGACGTCCAATACGTCCGAAGCCGTTAATTCCTATGCGTGTGGTCATATTACGAGTGTTCTCCTTTGTGTCGTTACAAAAAAACAGGCACCCCAGCAATGTTGGAGAGCAGATAGTAAGGTGGAAAATCCTAATGTTTCACGTGAAACATGATTTGAGAATAGCATTTCATACTTCCTTCTACTACTAACAGAGTACCATTAACATATACACATCATCAAGGTTGGTTATCACATTTGAGTCTCAAGAAACGTTGAAGGCGTGATTTTGTGACGTGCATGTGATATCCAGCATTTACCTCCGTTACTGGAATGGGTACAGAAGAAGCAAATCTTGACGAAACTGTCTAACCATTTTGTGCTGCACGTGAAACGATAGATGAAATGTTTCACGTGAAACATTTCATTAGATTCTAACCTTTTTATTACTTTATTCCACTATCTCGAACATGCCCTCTTTAACAGCCTTTGCAAGTGTGGCAATATCAGGTGCAAGTACACGGTCATGATCGAGTTTCGCGACAAACGAACGCACGATTTCAAATGCTTGTTGTACACCCGCACCAGGTTTCAATGGCTTGCGGAATTCCAACATTTGAGCGGCGCACATCAATTCGATGGCAATGACTTGTTGTGCTTGCTCCAGAATGCGTAAGACTTTATGAGCACTGGTAGCGCCCATACTATTAAAATCCTCCATACCAGCAGAGGTTGGGATAGAATCAATGCTCGCAGGATGGGCCAAAATTTTTATCTCATTGATCAGGGCTGCGGCTACATATTGAGTAATCATGAAGCCAGAATTCAAACCCGGATTGGGTGTCAGGAAAAGAGGTGCGCCAGCTTCGTCCCAATCATGTGGATCCATCAAATTGAAGATACGTCGTTCTGAGAAACTTGCCACCTGCGCAAGAGCAATAGCCAGTACATCAAGTGCCAGTGCCAGGGGTTGTCCATGGAAATTTCCGCCACTCAGTACTTCACCATCCTCAGGAAAAACGAGTGGATTGTCGGTTACCGCATCCAATTCGCGTTCGAAAATGTTGGAGCAATAGTCCAGCGCATCGCGTGCGGCACCAAAAACCTGGGGTGCGCAGCGCATCGTGTAAGGATCCTGCACTCTGGGACAATCTTCATGACTGGTATTGATCTCACTCTCACTGACAAGGTTTCGTAATCGGGCCGCGCTGACCTGTTGCCCATATTGACCCCGACGCTTGTGAATTCGGGAATCCAGGGGTACATGACTACCCATCAATCCCTCGATGCTCATTGCGCATGCAACCTCCGCTGCGCGCAGCAGTATTTGAGCGTCAGCAAGCGCCAGGATAGCAATTGCCTCCATCAGATGCGTTCCGTTGATGAGCGCCAGCCCTTCCTTCGCTTTCAGCTGAAGAGGAGTCAGTCCCATGTGCTGCAACGCTTCTGCGCCAGTGTAACGCCGGCCCTCTAGCATTACTTCACCCTCTCCTATCAGTGTCAATCCGAGATGCGCAAGTGGAGCCAGATCGCCACTTGATCCTACTGATCCACGCGAGGGAATAATAGGGTAAATCCTGGCATTCAACATAGCTAGCAATGATTGCACTACCCCAATACGCACACCAGAATTGCCGCGTGCCAGGCTTGCGGCAAGCAACAGCATTATCGCCCGTGTAACTTCTTCGCTCAATGGCTCACCTACACCGGCGGCATGGCTGCGTAGCAAATTATGCTGTAAGTCTTGCAATTGATCGTGTGGAATACGAACTTTGCTTAAATGCCCAAAACCAGTGGTCACGCCATACACTTTTTGATCTTCGGAGGTCAAGGTATCAATTACCGCTCGGGCTGCCTGTATACGTGAAATGGATTCGTTACCCAACGTAACTGGCGCAAAATGACGTGCTACGGCAAGTACCTGAGCACTAGATAAAGCCTGCCCATCTAAGATTACATTTATGGGTAGTTCATGCATATCTTCTATCTTCTTCATGGAAGTCTCATCCTTTCCGGGCTTCGTTGCCTCTTCTGTTGCATTGTAGCAGAAAAGAACCGGTAGCGTAAATGTGCGAATTGGAGTGAACCCAATTTACCACACCAGGGGCAAAGTCACTATCTCATTACTTGGGCATATGCCATCTCAAACTCGACGGGTGGCAGATAGCCCAAACTCGAATGGAGTCGCTTCGTATTAGACACATCCTCAATAAACTGTCCAATGTTGGATTCTGCCTCCTCAAAGGTCTGGTACTGTTTGAGGTACACCTCCTCTTGTTTTAACGTCTTGAAAAAGCTCTCGGCCTTGGCATTGTCGTAAGGATTACCCACTGCTGACATACTAATCTGTGCTTGCACACTGTGCAGCCGCTCGACATAAGCGATACTGGCATGACTTCACACCACGATCAGAATGGTGAATGAGTCCTGTCCTCACATCACGAGTAGCCAGAGCTTGCTCTAAGGCTCCTAAAGCCAGTTGGGTATCGATGCGCTTGGACAAGTTCCATCCGACACACTTACGCGAATAGGCGTCGAGTATGGCAGCCACGTACACGAAGCTGCTCGAGCCGGGCGAATGTACGTGATATCGGCCACCCAGACCATATCTGGGGCGTCTACTTCCAGGCCTTTCACCAGATTCGGGTAGACCTGAAAGGGATGATGCGAGTCCGTTGTCGGCACAAACTGTCGCTTCAAGTGACACAGCAACGATTCTTCTCGCATGATGCGAAGCACTCGCTTGTGATTCACACTCCAGCCAGCTCGCACCAATGCATGGGTCACACGCCGATACCCATAGCCTGCAAACTCCAGAATACTGTGCTCAATCGCATCGCGTAAGTCCACATCTGGATCGGCCTCCTCACTTTGCTCAAGCCTGGCATACTACCAGCGTCGATTCACGTGCAAACTCCTACAGAGGTGACGGATGGACAATGGTGACTGCTCCTGTTTCGCTTGCGTGATCACTGCGTGCCGTTGCGCGACGGAAGGTGCCGCAACGCTTTTTTTAACACGGCGTTCTCCATAGCTAATTGCCCACAGAACCGTTCTCATTCGGCGACTTTGGCTTCCAGTGCTTGGGTCGGTGTTGGCTCTGCAGGCACAAACGCGGCCTCTCCTCTGGCATCATATTCTTGTCGCCAGCGCGCCACCATGCTTGCTGCGAGATTATGTTCTCGACACACTTGCGCTGGGCGTTTCTCACCACTTGCCAGTTGACGAACAATTTCCAGCTTAAATTCTCGACTGTGTGATCTGCCTCGCATGGTGTATCTCCTTTTGCTCGCTCTGCTGTAGTATACAGCACTTTTTTGGAGATATTGACTTTGGCAGTGGAGTGGTCAGAGGGGTGCAGTCCAAATTATCTTCTATCTCTGCTATTTCTGAGTTATTCATCATGCAGATTTTCCCTTCCTTATCAGACTATCCGGCATATTTACCACAATCTGAGCGATAGATGCCACAGTTAGCAAAAAGAGGGTTGTGATAAGCAAAGGAAGATCGACACTATGTGTGAGGAATGCAAGCGAACCTGGCGCAAGCACTATAAGTGAGTACAAGCACAGTGCCAGTCCTGCCCACTTTCCCCAAATGGTCGAGCTGTAACGTATTGGATGAGCAAAGAGAAAATAACTGGCAAAAGCTGCAAGAAGTGGGATCAGGAAGCGCAGAAACACGACAATTCCAAACCAGAGCGGAAGGACATTATTCTGAAGCAAGATAAATGAAATTGCCAGGTACAGGCAAAAATCCGCCTCCCCATCTGCAATTTGTCCCAATTTGCTTTGAGTCTGTGTTCGTCGAGCGATTTGTCCATCAAGAATATCTGTCATTATTCCGCTAAGCAAAACCAGCAAAACCAGCCAGGAAGACGTGCTGATACCTGCAACAAATCTACCCAGCAAATATGAGGCTCCTAATCCACGCAACCAGGTCAAGGTATTGGCGGCGCCAACTACAGGCAAGAGTGTTCCTGTCCTACTCTGACGATTCAACCCGAGGTGCCAGTAAAGATCACTTTGCTGCCATACAACACAAAATAGGAAACCAGGCATCAAGCGTAGCGTTTCACTCGACCCTTCTAAGAT
>Ga0207684_10004435_pt1 | contig 13228 bp, 13 predicted proteins | sample KBSK5501metaG_FD_184342 | JGI IMG/M metagenome (GOLD analysis project Ga0207684, IMG submission 184342) | Corn, switchgrass and miscanthus rhizosphere microbial communities from Kellogg Biological Station, Michigan, USA - KBS K5-50-1 metaG... | ecosystem: Host-associated > Plants > Roots >...
TGTCGGCCGGCGTGATCTTGTTCATCACTTCGGCGGCCGTGTAGCCCAGCATCCGCTCGGCGCCGACATTGAATAATTGAATGACGCCCTTCTCGTCGGTGGCGATGCTGGAGAAGTTCGCGCTGTTAAAAATCGCGTTTTGCAAGGCCCCCGTCTTGAGCAGAGCTGCTTCACTTCGGACCTCGGTGATGGCTTCCACCTTGCCGGCGTCGCCGTCGGGAAGGGCGGAGCTGTGCTCGGACATGGCTGCCTCTCTTCAGATCAGAGATAAAGAATTCAGGCCCGATTCGGGAGGTCGACGCGTGTCGAAAGTACCTGGCCGCTTGCCGGTCGCAGGGGTGAGGGCCAGCTTGCCGGGCCGGTCGCCGTTGACGCGGCGCTGGTAGCAGGTGGCACTGACGGGATTGTGGCGGATGGCGGAGAGCATAGCCATGTACAGCACTTACGGCACCGGCACCCCGCAGCGATTGACCGTCCAACGCTCGGTCCAGCGGCCGGATACGCCCTGACTGGCGAGCTCGACGGGGACCAGCACCTCCGTGGTGCTCACGCTGCGACTCCGACAGTGCGGATCGCCGCCCATCCTCTCGGCCGCGTCCAGGGCCAGGAGCAGGTCGGACAGGGTTGACGGCCGGCCGGTCGCCCCCGGCGCCGTGGCGCAGCCGTCGAGCAGTGACAGGAGCACGACCGCGAGCGGAAGACGCATCGGCTACTGCCTCCAGACGCCCTGCGAGCTCCCCTCGGTGAAGCCGACCTCGGGTTCGACGGCCATCATGCTCTTCTGGCCGTCCGTGAAGACCCAGAGGATCGTTCCCCTCGCCGCCGCCACGGCGGTCGGCGTCGAGATGGCGAAGTTCGACTGGCGGACCCGGGCCAGGGTGATGGCGGCCTGCGCGACCGTCGCACGGACTTTCCCTACGACGAGATGCATGAGCATCAACCGGCTCTGGCTCTGCGGGTCATACTCGATCTTCGTCAGAAGGAGCCGGCTGTTCTCGGCCAGCACGACCGTGCTCGTGTCGGGCAGCGTCAGCTCGGCCGAGGCCCCCGCGTAAGCCCGGATGTCGTCGCCCTCGGCCAGTTGGGCTCCGACCACCGCCGGGATCCACTGGGTCTGTCCCTTGGCGAGGACCTCCACGCGGCCGACGACACGCTTGAGCTCTGCGCTTGGCGCGACCTTCTGCGCAACGGCGGCGGCGGGCATGGCCAGGAGGAGAAGACCGCCGACCACGGACACGATCACGAGCCTTCGCATGCTACCTCTCTTCTGCATGTCGCGCATCTCTGGATCTCCCTGCGTGCTATCACGCTCCGACAGCCTCGAACGAGGGCCAGAAGCGCGTCAATCCTAACACATACTCATAGCTCGAAGGTCGCGCCTTCCATACCGGCACTGAGCCGGAAGGCCAGATCGGCCGACGCCCGCACCGCGGAGTCGATGCGGTCGAGCATGGCGTCGTCATGAGTGGGATCGTGGTGGAACGGAACGAGTCGACGTGCCCCGGCCAGCGTGGCGAACACGACGGCGTCCCGAATCGCGCTGTGCCCCCATCCGATCCGCTCCTGGTACTCCTCGGTCGTGTACTGGGCGTCGTGAATGAGCAGGTCCGCACCGGCGGCCAGGTCGAAACCCGACGTCCACTCCGGTTCCCCGGGAAGCTCACGAACCCCCAGAGCGGGCTCGTGATCCGGGAGATAGGCGACCGAGCGGGGCCCTTCGGAGATCCGGTAGCCGACCGTCGAGCCCGGATGACACACGAGCTCGGCCTCGACCTCGAGCCCCCCGACCTCGAAGCGCTCCGGAGGGACATTGTGCAAGGTCAGCCGACATGGCAGATCCCGCAGCCGAACCGGGAAGAGCGGAGGGGACAGGTACCGGGCCAGCCGCGTACGCAGGTCGAGGGTGGGCGACGGAGGACCCCAGATATGAATCTCGCGATCGGGCTCGTAGAGGGGTTCGAAGAAGCCGAGCCCCTGGATGTGGTCCATGTGGAGATGGGTCAGCAGCAGGTCGATTCGCCCGCCTCCGCCGCGCACCGTGGCCCCCAGCCGTTGAATCCCAGTCCCCGCGTCCAGGACCAGGAGTGCATCCTCCTTGCCCCGCACTTCGACGCACGACGTGTTGCCGCCGTACCGGATGGTCTCGGGCCCTGGGGCGGCGAGCGACCCGCGAGTTCCCCAGAGCGTGACTTTCACGTCAGGGCTGCTCCCAGAAGATCCCAACCGCTCCGAGCTGCCGGCCGCCCTGCCCTTCGAGCGGAAATGCGGTGGCCCCGATCTTCCTCGACACGCCGTCGAGCCCTCGGATCCAGAACGCCAGATGGGCGGCACGGTGTTTATGCAGCGCGATGCTGAGCGGGAGGGCTTCTCCCGGCAGCGGGGAGCCATCCTCGCCGATCGGGGCGAACAGGCGGGACCACTCCGTCATCGGCATCTCACCCGTCTCGTCATACCGACTGCCCAGCAGCTCTTCGGCGGGCTCGTTGTAGAAGAGCAAGTTCCCGGATGGGTCCACCAGGAAGATCGGCATTGCCAGGGAGCTGGCGAGTTGACGCATCAGGATGAGCTCGATCGCCTTCTGGGCCATGCTTCCCCCCAAGAGACACTACGCTGGGGCCGGATGCGCTTCGCTTGACGCCCGTCAGTCCGCTGGCCCCGGGGGCCGCCTGCAACCCGAAGGCCATGTGGAGCTCATGCGGAAGAGTCCAATGAACTCGGAGGGTAGCGACAGCGGCGAGTGCCAGGTCCGATGTCGTGACCGCTCGATGTCAGGCAACCCGCCCAGGGCGGCGTCAAGGCAAAATGCCTCGACTGCTCTCTCACTGCCGCAGCTTGAAGCGCTGGATCTTGCCGGTCGCGGTCTTGGGCAGCTCCGAGACGAACTCGATCCAGCGCGGATACTTGTAGGGTGCGATCCTGTCCTTCACGAAGGCCTTCAGCTCGGCCTCGAGCGCAGGAGAGGCCGACTCCCCGTCCTTGAGCACCACGAATGCCTTGGGCTTGATCAGCTCGTCGGTATCGGCGTGTCCCACGACCGCGGTCTCCAGGACCGCGCGATGGCTCATCAGGGTGTTCTCCACCTCCACCGGCGAGACCCAGATCCCGCCGACCTTCAGCATGTCGTCGCCGCGCCCGCAGTACCAGAAGTAGCCGTCGGGGTCCTGATAGTACTTGTCACCGGTCTGGATCCAGTGGCCGACGAGCGCATTCTTCGTCTTCTCGTGCTGGTTCCAGTAGTAGGCCATGATCGAGTCGCCCTTGACGCGGAGATTGCCGATCTCGCCGGCGGGAAGCGGGCGCCCCTCGTCGTCCACGATCACGGCCTCGTAGCCCGGCACCGCCTGGCCCGTCGAGCCCGGCCGGGCGCGGCCGGGGCGGTTCGACAGGAAGATGTGCAGGATCTCGGTGGTGCCGATGCCGTCCAGGATCTCCACGCCGAAGCGCTCCTGCCAGCGTCGATAGAGCTCCTCGGGCAGGGCCTCGCCCGCCGAGATGCAGAAGCGCAGGCACGAGAGGTCGTAGCGCTTCTCGGCTTCCTTCACCTGAAGCATCGCGGCGTAGAGCGTCGGGATACCGAAGAACAGGGTGGGACGGTGGCGCTGGATCAGCTCGAACATCGCCTCCGGCGTCGGGCGGTGCGGGTAGAGCACGCCCTGACCGCCCACGTGGAGCGGGAAGTACATGTTGTTGCCCATCCCGTAGGCGAAGAAGAGCTTGGCCGCCGAGACGGTTCGATCGCTCTCGGTCATGCCCAAAACCTGCTTCGCGTAGGTCTCGCCGCAGACCACCATGTCGTGCTGCAGGTGAACGGCGCCCTTCGGCCGTCCCGTCGAGCCCGAGGAGTAGAGCCAGAAGGCGGGATCGTCCTTGGAGGAGTCGAAGGACTCGACCCGGGGGGACGCCCTGGCCACCCATTCGTCGAAGGCGATCTGCGTCCCGGACGCGCGGCCCGCCACGACGACGTGCTTCAGGTATCGGGCCTTCGAGAGCGCCGGCCCGGCCTCGGCCAGGAGGGGCTCCGAGACGACCGCCACCGGCGCGCGGCTGTCGTCGAGGAAGTAGAGATAGTCGTCGGCCCGCATCATCGTGTTCACCGGGATCGGGATCGCGCCGATCTTGATGGCGCCCCAGAACGTGGCCAGGAACTCGGGCGAGTCGAGCAGCAGGCACAGCACGCGCTGCTCGGGGAAAACTCCCAGATCGAGCAGCGCGTTCCCCGCGCGGTTGACCAGCTCCTGCAGCCGCGCGTAGGTGAGGGTGCCGCCCTCGTGGAAGAAGGCCACCTTGTCGCCGCGGCCCTCCTCGACGTGGCGGTCGATGAAGAAGCTGGCCGCGTTGAAGCGCGCGGGCACTTGCATCATCCGCGTCTCCGTGAGGTCTGGCGGCGGCCCGAGCGCCGCACGCGCTTCGCGGCCTTGCGCGGCGGCGCCGGCCGCCCGGCCCCGTCACCGGCCGCGGGGTTGACCGCCATCGCCTCGATCTCGACCAGCAGCTCGGGCTGGACCAGCCGCGAGACCACCAGGATCGTGTTGGGCGGGTAGACGCCATCCGGGAAGTAGCCCGGGAAGACCTCCCGGCGCGCCCCCATGAACCCCTCGATGTCGGCGGCATGGGTGAGGAAGGTCTGGAAGCGCACGATCCGATTCATGGCCGACCCGGCCGCCTCGACCACGGCCCGGACGTTCTCGAAGGCCTGCTTGGTCTGGGCCGCGACGTCGCCGGGGCCGATCAGGCGCCCGGCCCGATCCATCCCGACCTGCCCGGCCACCACCACGATCTCCCCGCCGGGCGCGACCATGCCGTGCGAGTACATCCCGAGCGTCGGTCCCAGCGCCTTCGACGTGACCGGCTTCACGCTACCCCGCCTCCTCCCGGCTCAGCCGAGACGAACGTACTCGAAGTCGCCCGGCTGGCCATTGATGCCGCGGGCGGGCGGGGCGATCCAGCCCGCGACCTTCCCCGGCTCGGTCACCGGCTGCATCAGGCTGCCCACGTAGGCCGCGTCCTCCTCGGTGGGCAGCCACTCGCGATGTCGCGCGTCCCACTCCGCCTCGCTCACGATCCGGCCCTCCGGGGAGACCTTGACTTCCGCGAACGCGCCGATGGCGCGGCGGAAGCCGCGGTGCGGGAGCGCGAGGGTGAAGTCGATCCCGTGGCTCTTGATGATCTCGTTCCAGCGGTTCACCCCGCGCTGGCAGTCCGCGATGTAGTCGTCGCGGAGACGCTCGTTCAGCGAGACGAGGGCCGCCTCCTCGCGACTGACGATCCGGTCGCCGTCGAGGGTCAAGACCGGATAGGTCCCGTCCTTGAGGCGGTGGTCGTCCTTCTTCTTGGTCTCCTCGAAGCGGCCCTTGAGCCCCATCGTGTAGAAGTTCGCCGCGTTGGTCGAGACCTCGGAGCCGAAAAGGTCGAGGGAGACCGAGCAGTGGAAGTTGATGTACTTCTGGATGGTGGGCAGGTCCACGCCGCCGTACTTGCGCACGTCCTCGGTCTTGTGGTCCCGCATGATCTCGCACGCCCGCTGCACGATGCGCCCCACCCCGCTCTCGCCCACGAACATGTGGTGAGCCTCCTCGGTGAGCATGAACCGGCAGGTGCGGGAGAGCGGATCGAACCCACTCTCCGCGAGGCACGCGAGCTGGTACTTGCCGTCGCGGTCGGTGAAGAAGCAGAACATGTAGAAGGAGAGCCAGTCCGGCGTCTTCTCGTTGAAGGCGCCCAGGATCCGCGGCTTGTCTCGATCGCCCGAGCGCCGCTGGAGCAGCGCCTCCGACTCCTCTCGGCCGTCCCGGCCGAAATGGGCGTCGAGGATGTACACCATCGCCCAGAGGTGCCGGCCCTCCTCCACGTTCACCTGGAAGAGATTCCGCAGATCGTAGAGCGAGGGACACGTCCGGCCGAGGTGCCGCTGCTGCTCCACCGAGGCGGGCTCGGTGTCGCCTTGGGTCACGATGAGGCGGCGGAGCGTTCCGCGATACTCGCCCGGCACCTCCTGCCAGGCCGGCTGACCCTGGTGGTCACCGAAGTTGATCCGGCGGTCCGTCTCCGGCTCGGCGAGGAAGATGCCCCAGCGGTACTCGGGCATGCGGGTGTAGCCGAACTGCGCCCACCCCTTGGCGTCCACGCTGATGGCGGTGCGCAGGTAGACCTCCTTGGCCTGGTAGCCGTCCGGCCCCATGTCGTGCCACCACTCGAGGAACTTCGGCTGCCAGTCCTCCAGAGCCCGCAGCAGCCGCCGGTTCTCCGCGAGGTTGACGTTGTTGGGGATCCGCTCGATGTAGTCGATCGACGCCATCACACTCTCCTGCGATCGAAGTCGCCGCGCTCGCCGGTGCCGTAGACCTTGAGGGCGCCCTTGGGGCCTACCGCGTTGGGCCGCTGGAAGATCCAGTTCTGCCAGGCCGACAGCCGCGCGAAGATCTTGCTCTCGAGCGTCTCCGGTCCCCCGAAGCGCAGCGAGGCCTCCATGCCGGTCAGCGCGTCAGGCGAGAAGGCGGCGCGCTCCTCGATGGCGATGCGCACCTCGTCCTTCCAGTCGATGTCGTCGGGGGTGAAGGTCACGAGGCCGGCCTCCGCCGCGGCCGCCGCGTCCAGGTCCTCGCCGATGCGGCCCTTCAGATCGTCCACCCGTCCCGGCTCGTCCAGGAACCGGCTCTCGAGGCGGGTGAGGCCGTTGACGGTCGGATACGGGCCGAAGTTCATCCCGCCGAGCCGCACCGTGGCGGCCGGCCGGACGTCGCCCTCGCGGTCGCCGTCCAGCATGAAAACGCGATCGGCGGCCAGCGCCAGCTCGAGCAGGGTGCCTGCGAAGCAGGAGCCGGGCTCGATGAGCGCGAAGATGGACCGCGACGACACGTCGAGGCGCTTCAGGGTGCGCTTGAGATAGAGCCGGATCTCGCGCACGAGCCAGTCCGCGCCGTGCTGCAGGAGCGCCCGATCGTGCGCTTCCACCAGATCGGCGCTGCCGGTGGTGCGCAGGACCCAGAGACCGATCTCCTCCTCGTTGGTGCGCAGGTGCAGGATGAGGTCGTCGAGCTCCCGCGCGACGGCCAGCGGCCAGAAGGCGGTGCCCGCCGCGTGGATCCCGGCCAGGTCGGGCGGCGGGGCGGCCTCCGGCGCCGCGACCGTGATCGCGGCCACCCCCTGCCCGCGCTCGATCGCGCAGCTGACGTGAGCGTAGGCGATCCGGTCACCCTCGATGCGGCGCTCGAGCGGAGCGAGGGTGATCCCGCGCGCGCCGGCGGGGCGGTCGGAGCGCGCGGCCAGCTCGGCCGCCCGCGTCCTGGTCGCCTCGGCCAGGCGCGAGCGCGGCACCACCTCGTCCACGAGGCGCCACTCCACCGCGCGCGGCCCCTTGATGCCTTCCTCGAGCGTGCAGAAGAAGTCGGCGCGGTCGCGCCGCACCCGCCGCTTGTCCACCAGCCGGGTAAGGCCGCCCGTCCCCGGCAGCACCGCGAGCAGGGGGACCTCGGGCAGCGACACCGTGGTGGAGCCGTCGTCGGCCAGGATGATCCAATCGGTAGCCAGCGCCAGCTCGTAGCCCCCGCCCGCGCAGGGCCCGTTCACCGCGGTCAGCCACGCCTGCCGCGAGTGGGCCGTCGCATCCTCGATGGCGGCGCGTGTCTCGTTGGTGAACTTGCAGAAGTTGACCTTCCAGCCGTGAGAGGACTGGCTGAGCATGCGGATGTTCGCGCCCGCGCAGAAGATCCGCTCCTTGCCGGAGGTGAGCAGCACCGCGCCGATCTCGGGATGCTCGAAACGCAGGCGCTGGATGGCGTCGTACAGCTCGACGTCCACGCCCAGGTCGTACGAGTTGAGCTTGAGCTCGTAGCCGGGGACGAGGCCGCCGTCCTCCTTGACGTCCATGGCCAGCGTGGCCACCGGACCGTCGAAGGAGAGCTTCCAGTGCCGGTAGCGGCTCGGCTCCGTCCGGAAGTCCACCACGACCTGCTCGCTCATGCTCGCGCCTCTATCCCAGGATGACCCAGAGGGCCTTGGCAGTCTTCGGTCCCACGTTCTCCCAGCCGTGCGCGGTCCCGCCGTCGAGATAGGCGCTGTCGCCCGCCTCCAGGGTGTGGCTCTCGCCGTTGTACTGCAGGGCCACCTTGCCCTCGATCACGTAGAAGAGCTTCATCTGTCCCGGCTCGATGACCACCTTGTCCGTCTTCACCCCGCGCGACCGCGGCCCCAGAGTGGACATCACCGCTCGGATCTTACCCTGGAAGAGGCCCGCCCCCAACACGTGCCATTTCTCCGACGATCCGTCGAAGGAGACCACCGGGTAGTCGGCCTTGCGACTCACGTGGAGCCGCCCGGTGGGCGCCGGCTCGAAGAGCGAGCCGATCGACACGCCCAGCGCGGCGGCCAGCTTGCCCAGGGTGGGCAGCGACGGGGTCAGCCGTCCCGATTCGATCTGCGACAGCATGCTCGGCGTGAGGCCGGCTTTCTCGGCGAGCTGGCGCTGCTGGAGCGCGCGCTCGGCCCGGAACGCCTTGATGCGCTGGCCGAGCGCGGTCATGCCGCCGCTCCGTCCGGCAGCCCCGCCAGCCGGCGCAGCGCGCGCGCCACGAACACCCGCGTCATCTTCTTGCGGTAGGGATGGGTCAGATCGGTGTTGTCGAGCGGCTTGGCCGGCCGGGCCGCGCGGTCGGCGACACGGTCGATCAGTTCAGAATCGAGCCGCTGGCCCGCCAGGAGCCGGGCCGCGTCGACGGCCTCGCGCGGCAGCGAGGCCACCGCGCCGAGCACGATGCGCGCCTGGCAAACCGTCTCGCCCTCCATGTGAAGGGCCACCGCCACCCCCAGCACCGGAAAGTCGAAGGAGCCGCGGCGGCGCAGCTTGAGATAGACGGAGCGGAGCCCGTCGGCGGGCGGTAACACGATCTCGGTCACGATTTCCCCAGGCTGCTTGGTCAGGTACTGGATGCCATCGTCCTGGTAGAGCGTCGAGATGGGAATGGTGCGCTCGCCCGCGGGCCCGGCCAGCCGCACGCTCGCGCTCAGGCTCCACAGCACGGGCGCGGTGTCCGACGAGGACACCGCCCAGCAGCGGGGGCTGCCGGGGGCCACGAGACAGATCTCCCCGTCCTTCTTCATGCAGAAGTTGACCGCCTTCCGCCACTGGTAGGACTGGTTGTAGTAGTTGCAGCGCGTGTCCACGCAGACGTTGCCGCCGATCGTGCCCATGTTCCGGAGCTGCGGGGTGGACACCGCGCCCGCCGCGGTGGCCAGCGCCGCATAGCGCGTCCGCACCTCGGGGTGACGCGACACCGCGGTGAGCGTCGTTCCCGCGCCGATGGCGAGCGAGCCTCCGCCCGGCGGCCGAATCCCGGTCAGATCCCGGACCGCGCGCAGCCCCACCAGCACCGTAGGCTCGAACTGGCGGCGCTTCATGTTCGGGTAGAGATCGGTCCCACCGGCCACCAGCATGGCCTCGGGCCCATGATCGGCCATGAGCTTGACCGCGTCGGCCACCGAGACCGGCGCCAGATACTGAAACGGCGGCAGGCGCATCATGACGCGAACGGCCTCTCGGCAATTCTCTCGGCGGGCTGACCGAACGCCGACTCGACGACCCTGGGCTCGGGGAACCGGAATACGGGCAGTCGCTCGGGCCCGACTCGCGCCGGCTTGCCCTGGCGCTTGGCGTCCATCGCCTTCGTCACCTTCTCCGGCGTGATCGGCGTCTCGTCGATGCGCACGCCGACCGCGTCGTACACCGCGTTGGCCACCGCCGGGATCACCGGCAGCAGCGGCCCCTGCCCGGCCTCCTTCGCGCCGAAGGGCCCCTCCGGATCGTCGCTCTCGACGAGGATCGTGTGGATCTCCGGTGTCTCGAGCGTGGTCGGGCTCTTGTACTCGAGCATCGACGGGATCTTGTGCACACCCTTGCGGAAGACCTGCTCCTCCATCAGCACCTCGCCCAGCCCCATGTAGACGGAGCCCTCGACCTGGCCTTCCACGAGCAGCGGGTTCAGCGCCCGGCCCACGTCGTGGGCGATCCAGACCTCGGTCGGCTTCACCTCACCCGTTTCGCGATCCACGTCGACCTCGACCACGCAGGCGGAGTAGGAATAGCAGGGCGACGGGCCGACCCCGCCGCCCTTGTACTTGCCGGCGCGCTTCGGCGGTGCGTACGAGCCCGGGAAGGCCAGCACACCGAACATGCTCTCGGCGAGCACGACGGCCTGGGCGAACGACGCGCCCCGGTCGGGATCGCCGTCGACGAAGACGCGGCGATCCTCGGCGACGAGCCGGTCCCGCGTCACCTCGAGCTTGCGCGCCACCGCCTCGAAGATCTTCGCGCGCAGCCGCTCCGCGGCCTGGATGACCGCGTTCCCCGCCATGAGGGTCACCCGCGAGGAGTAGGAGCCGAGATCCACCGGCGTGAGGTCGGTGTCCGCCGGATGCACGCGGATGTCCTTGGGCTCGATCCCCAGCACCTCGGCCACCAGGTAGGCCAGGATCGAATCCGAGCCCTGCCCGATGTCGGTGGCCCCGCAGAGCACCGCCACGAGGCCGCTCCGATCGGCGCGGACCACCACGCCGGAGTGCGGCATGTCGTTCCAGTAGACCGCGGTGCCCGCGCCGGTGAGATAGGAGGAGCACGCGATGCCGATCCCCTTCCCCGGCGGCAGGCTCCCGCGCTTCGCCCGCCAGCCGGAGGCCTCCACCACGCGGTCGATACACTCGCCGAGGCCGGTCGTGGTCACGGTCAGGTGATTGGCCGTCTTCACGAAGGGCTCGGCCAGGTTCTGCCTCCGCATGTCCGCCGGATCGAGCCCGAGCTGCTCGGCCGCCTTGTCGATCTGGCATTCCATCGCGAAGCGGGGCTGGGGCGTGCCGTGCCCGCGCTTGGGGCCGCAGGGCGGCTTGTTGGTGAACACGCGCGCGCCCTCGAACTTGTAGACCGGGATCTTGTAGGTGACCGTCTGGAGCGCGCCGGTATAGAAGGTGGAGGCCACCCCGTAGGAGCCGTAGGCGCCGCCGTCGAGCCAGGAGCGGAAGTGCATGCCGGTGATGGCGCCGTCCTTCGTGAAGCCGGTCTTGATCCACATCAGCACGGGATGCCGGCCGCGGTGGACGTAGAAGACCTCCTCCCGCGTGAGCGTGAACTTGACCGGCCGACCGGTGAGCTGCGAGAGCTTGCACGCCGCGATCTCGTGGGCGAACGGGTCGAGCTTGCCGCCGAAGCCGCCGCCCACCGGCGCCGCGACCACGCGGATGTGCGCCTGGGGCACGTCGAGGATCTTGGAGAGGAGCCGGTGCACGTAGTGGGGCGTCTGGGTGGAGGACCAGAGCGTGAGCTTGCCGTCGGCCCCCCACTGGGCCACCGCCGAGTGCTGCTCCATCGGCAGGTGCGTGTTTCCCTCGAAGAAAAAGACATCTTCGCGGACGAGATCTGCCGCGGCGAAGGCCGCCTCCACGTCGCCGAACTGGAGCGACACCGCCTTGTGCACGTTCGGCCCGTCTCCGTACTCGTGGATGCGCACCTCCGGGTGCGCGAGCGAGTCCTCGATGGACATGAGCGGCCGCAGGAGCTCGTACTCCACCTCGATCAGCTCGGTCGCCCGCTCGGCGGTCTCCTCGTCCACCGCGGCCACCGCCGCCACCGCGTCGCCGACCATTCGCACCTTCTCCACGCACAGCGCCTCTTCGTCCTGCGAGACGGGCAGGATGCCGAACTTCACGCGCGGGAGGTCGTGGCCGGTGATCACCGCGTAGACACCCGGCAGGGCGCGGGCCCGGGTGGTGTCGATCCGCTTGATCCGCGCGTGCGGATGGGGGCTGCGCAGCAGCTTGCCGTGGGCCATCCGGGAGAGCACGAGGTCGTCGGCGAACTTGGTCTCGCCGACCACCTTGGCCCAGGCGTCGATCTTGGGCAGCGACTGGCCGATGATCGTGAAGTTGTCCTTCTTCATGTGCGGGCCCCCTTGATGCGCAAGGCGGCGAGCTCGACCGCGTCGAGGATCTTCGTATAGCCCGTGCACCGGCAGAGGTTGCCGGCGAGCGCCACCTTGATCTCGTCGCGCGTGGGCATCCCGTTGTCCACGAGGAGCGCTTCGGCGGTGAGGAGAATGCCGGGTGTGCAGTAGCCACACTGGGCGGCCCCCAGCTCGGCGAAGGCCTGCTGCAACGGGTGGAGCTGACCGCCCTGCGCCATGCCCTCCACCGTCTTGATCTCGCGACCCTGGCATTCGACGGGCAGCGCCAGGCACGACAGCACCGGGTCGCCGTCCACCAGCACGGTGCACGTGCCGCACTCCCCGAGCTCGCACCCGTGCTTGGTGCCGGTGAGGTTCAGGTCTTCCCGCAGCACCTCCAGGAGAGTCTTGTGCGCCGCTGCGAAGACGTCGCGCTCTTCCCCGTTGATCCTGAGGCTCAGGAGCATTTTCATGATTACGTGAGGATGAAACTCGACTTAAGTATTACTAAAGTCCACCCGGCCGTGTCAAGGCCCGGCCGGCCGGGCGCTCTACGCTCCAGTCAGGCTCCAGAAGAGGCCGGTGAGGCCCACGGCGTCGAGGATGGCCTGTCGCTCGGAGACCGACCGACGACGCCACCCCGGATCGAGGCGGTCGTCGTACCAGGCGCGGGCCAAGCGCCAGAGCCGGGCCAGGTCGAACAGCGCGCCCGGAGCTCGGTCATGCGCCTCGCACCAGGCCCGCACGTCGTCTTCCGACCGGAAGAGGGCCATGGTGGCTCAGGTGAACCCGATATCACGCCACCAGTCCCGGGCCGCCACCGCGAAGTGCACGACGCCGGGCGAATCGGCCGGGGGCTCCCCGTCGGCGACCGTGACGAGCAGCGGCACGCCGGACTGGGGGCACGCGGTCGCCACGACGCCGTCCAGGCCGAGCAAGGCGAGGATGGCGAGAGCATCCCAGATGCAGTTGCCCCACCACCGACGAGCACCCGAGCGCACGAGGAACGAGGTCGGGACCGCCGAGAACGGCTCGGCCATCCAGATGTAGGAGCTGCCGGGAACCAGGACGAGCGCGTCCGCCTCGTCCTGCAGTCGATGGAACGCCCGCTCGACGCTGGCCGGCGTCACTCCGAAGTGAAGGGCGACCTCGACCGGACTCGGCGTATTCCCGGTCTCGACCAAGTGGCGGTAGATCCACAGTCGGATCCGGGAATCGGCAACGCCCGGGTCATCCATCACGCCGGCGTCGGCTTCACGGCGCGGTGACCTCGAACGCGGCCCAGGCGAACGGATGCGGGAATG
>Ga0207684_10004437_pt1 | contig 13227 bp, 10 predicted proteins | sample KBSK5501metaG_FD_184342 | JGI IMG/M metagenome (GOLD analysis project Ga0207684, IMG submission 184342) | Corn, switchgrass and miscanthus rhizosphere microbial communities from Kellogg Biological Station, Michigan, USA - KBS K5-50-1 metaG... | ecosystem: Host-associated > Plants > Roots >...
GCTCAGGAGACTCGACTTATTTGCTCCCTTGGTTTGCGTATCTTCCTGATCGGTGTAGTTGCGCATCACAAGCTGCAACTTGCCTTCGTTAGCGGCAAGCACGAGTTTTTCAGCTTGCTCGGGCGTGACCTGGAGAGTCACCGCCGTCACCGCAGAGGGCGTTCTCTGGTTTTCTGGAGAATCGATCTTCGCGCCGCTGGCAAGCACTTTGATGTTTTGTAATACGATCTTGGAGATCGGGCCATTCGCTGCCTCTCCCTGGGCGAGCGGAATAACGATGGCAACAACATCGACAAATGAACCCGGCATGATGAATCCGGAAACGCCGACGACGTCATCTACCTTTACTGTCATAGCTCGGTAGCCTTCGGGAATAACAGCAGAAAGACCACCGCCGGTTCCCGCCGGAGCGAGTTTCATGTTGGTGATGGTTTCGCGCACACCGATGGGAGTGATGGCAACGCGGCCGATGACGTCATCCATTTTCCGGAAGACACCTTCCGGCAATGAGCCATTGGGAATCGGCGCCAGCGCCAGGTGTTCGGCCGTGATCTTTTCGCCAAGAGGTATCTCCTGCTTGGCGACGACAACATTACCGAGGTCTTTGGTGAAGGCCTGTACGTTAGACAAATAGCGGGTGATCAACATAACACCGACCAGGCCGCAAATAACTGCTCCCGCGAGCGCGATGATGAAGCGTTTATTTCGCATGACTTAAATTCTCCAATGACTAACAGCGAAGGAAGTAGCGTTGAATTTCAAATGACGCCCTAAAACCGGAACAGGAAAAATGAAATTAGGCTGCCGAAACAGATAGGCACCGCATAAGGCAGCGTAAAAGTACGATCGACAGGGACTTCAAACCGCGGCACCCGTTGACCCGGTAGGAGTCCATAGAAAAACTGAGATACGCCAAGCAATGTTGCTACCGTTCGGCGTGAATAGATCATTTTACAAATGGCAAACACACCGCCGGTGAGCGCCACAAGCGCGAGCGTTGGCAACACCAGAGAGACACCGATAATTGCCCCAATAGCGGCAAAAAGCTTTACATCACCCGCGCCCATCGTGCCGAACGCATGCAAGAAAAACATCAAGCCAAAGGCGAGAACGAATCCTTCCACACTCACAATGAACCCGTGAGATCCGCCGAAAATAGTATTGAGAGCGAGCCCGCCCAGGAAGGTTACCAGCACCAGCGTGTTAGGAATTCGCCGGTAGCGAACATCCATATAGACGATGGCGGCGGCCAGAGGAATGAACAACAGGGCAATTACAATATTGGGTTGTGCAAGCATCGCAGTGTTTCGACTTAGTTGGGTACTCTGGTCAGTCGCCTAATCGGGCTCGAGCCTGGTCATGATTTGAAGAGGATCATAGCGGGCTCGTCAGCCCGCCATTCTCCAGCCAAGTTGATCAGCCCGTGGTGGTAGCTCTATTGAGCCGAGTTGAGAGGGCAGTGCCCCAACCACTCGCGTAAACCACGATAGCCACTGCAGCGATGAGACCGGCGATGACGGCATATTCCAAAGTTTCCATGCCGGACTCGTCGCGGAGGAAGTTCTTGATCATTTTCATTTGATTTGCTCCTTGTGTTTGTTAACTAAATTAGCGCCCGACTGGAAGATGCTCGGGGGCGATGCGTGCGCCAAAAGTGAAGGCGTCATCTCAGGAAACCTGAGTGATCGCTCCTGCCGATCACGGCAACATTTTTGGTGCGACCTGCCTCGTGCAAGGGTTGTACCGTTCGGACAAATATCAAGGTTTTGACCCAAGACAAGACTTATCAACCGAGGTAAGTTCTATCATCATCGTGATTAAAAACTGTTGAACTGCGTAGAGGCCGGCCGATACATCTCAAAGGTGCTCTTCTTCACTGCTCGTCTGCGAGCACCTGTGTCACAACACCACCGCCTTGAGACCTTCTGAGTGATCGAGCAGATTGAGTTCGGCAAACGAACCAAGATCACAACGGATGGAACCTCGCAAAAGAGAAGACGGCGCCCAGCGTTCAGCTGCTCGCCGCTCTAGTAATTTAGGGAAGGAATCTGTTTTGGTGAAGGTTCCGTTAAGCTTTCGCTTTGGGGGGTTGCAATTCTTCCAACGACTTGCTCAGCCGGTGGTTGTGGAACCAGTGAGCCTGTCTTTAAGTGCCGTTCCCCAGCCGCTCGCGTAAACAACGATAGCAACGGCGGCGATGAGGCCGGCGATTACAGCGTATTCTAATGTTTCCATCCCAGACTCGTCTTTCAAGAAGCTCTTGAACTTTTCCATCTCGTTACTCCTCTAAGGTTGATAAAGGATTTGGCGCTTTCTCGAGCCTTTACCTTTGCATGTCACACTAAACTAGGAATGCAGGGCCCATCCCAGGAAGTGTCAGCCGCTTCCCGCAATGGCCGAACAGTATTGCTGATTAGTGTAGCGGTTCAGGGCAAGAGTTATACCAGCGCCGAGACCATTGCGCATCGAATCATGAACTCGCCAGCAAGTGGTTCAGAAACTCACAGCTCGCGTCGAAGCCCTTGTGTTGATCGCGTTCAACCCTGCTCGCCAGCGAGCAGTTGTTGCAGAACTCTTCTCTGCACGGTTACCAAGCTACACCAAGTTCATGAGCCGTTGAGCTGAGAACCCTTCGACTGCTCTAAGCCGCGCAACATATTTCATGATCCACACCAATTCAGTATGGGCTAGAATCCATTCATGAGCGCGGCGCCTCCTTCCCCCACCAAATGGAAATGGTGTGCGCTGGTCTCGTTAGCGATGGTGGCGCTGTCGCTGGTCCCCCAGCTTCATCTCTGGTTGGTGCTAGGCCGCGATTGGAATGGCGCCTATGTGAGCCCACAGGGAGACGAGCCCCTTTATTCCGCTTACATTAATTCACTGATAGACGGCAGGGCGCGAAAGAACGACCCGTTTGGCGGGAAGGACAGCACTCCGAACGCCCCGCTTCCGGAATCAACGTTTTCAATTCAGTTTTTGCCAGCTTACATAATCGCGGTGCCGGCGCGGGCCTTCGGCATATCAGCTTCGACCGCTTTCATTGTGCTCATCGCTCTGGCGGCATTGCTCGCCAGCTTATCCGTTTTTTGCTTACTCCACAGAGTTACCGATGACGTCCCTCTAGCTGCCGCAGGAACGCTCTTCGTGCTTTGTCTCGGATGTATTGTGGGCAGGTACGGACTATTCGGAGCCTTTTTTGATATCGGTGTTCCGGCGTTGCCATTTCTCCGGCGGTACCAGCCTGCAGCCACATTTCCTCTGTTTTTCGTTTTTCAGTTACTGGTGTGGCGCGCGCTAACCAGCGAGGGCAAACAAGCCATCAGTCTGTTATCGATCCTCGCCGGCCTCACGCTGGGAGTACTTGTCTTCTCATACCTGTACCTATGGACCGGCGCCGCCGCTTGGCTAGTTTGTATTGGTGGACTATGGTTCTATTTTTTACCTGCTGATCGCCGGAAGACCCTGGTGGTGGTGACGACGATTGGGACCATAACAGCCGTTGCGCTCGTGCCGTACTTCTACTTGCTTTCTCACCGGCCAGTGACTTTGGACGAGCAGCAGACAATGGTTCTAACTCATAGGCCGGATCTTTTACGGATCCACGAAATCATTGGAGTTGGAATTCTCATTGTGCTCATCATTGGAATTCGGCGAAGTTGGATCAATCGGATTGATCCCCGCATGCTCTACTCTGCTTCACTCGCATTGCTTCCGCTTATTGTTTTCAATCAACAAGTGCTTAGCGGGAAGACGATGCAGGCATTTCATTATGAGATCTCAGTCGTTAACTATTCCACGTTAGTTGGATTGCTGATAACAGCAGGGCTTTTTTGGAAACCGATACCTCGCCGCCTATTGATATGGATGGCAGGCTTGTCGTTCACCTGGGGATTTATTGTGGTAGCTTTGCCGTCACGGTTGCTCTTTGTGCCTTATGCAGTAAATGCGGATAAAAGTGTTCCGGTGTTACTGCGTCTGAAAGAGTTATCAAAGGAGGATGGCACCCTGGCGGATCTGCAATCAAAGGGACAAGCTTCGACCATGGTGTTTTCACCAAGCATTCCGCTGGTTTCGTTGCTGCCCACCTGGTCTTCTCAGGGTACACTGCTTGATGTTGGCGGGGTGGATTTTGGTAGTGTGACACGGGAAGAGCGGAAGCGGTTCTTCCACATGCATCTCTATTACTCCAACGTGGACATAGGGGAGTTTCGCAAAGTGTTGTACGGCACCGTCGAGAATCCGAGCGATGAATTATCAACCACCCGGAGTTTGATCTTTGGTCACGAGAGAACCATCCAGGCGCTCACTCCTCAGTTTAACCCAATTCAGGATGAGGAAGTTGAGCGCGAATTCCTGACCTATCAGATGTACGCGAAGTCGTTTACGAGAGCAGAAGCGGAGCAACGTCGACTTACCTATGCCGTTGTTCCAGTCGACGACACTTTTAACTTTGCAAATCTTGATCGCTGGTACGAACGCGATTCCGGCGAAACTGTCGGCGCTTACAAGCTGTATCGCTTGAAGTTGCGTGACTGACTTTGGCCGGATACTCGATCGGATGAGTACTTCCCCTTCTTCCCTGGCAGGCTGGAAACTGTGTTCGTTGACCTGTCTGGCGACGGTGCTGCTATCGCTCATCCCACAAATTCATCTCTGGATCGTTCGGGGTTCGGATTGGAATGGAGCGTATGTGAGTCCGCACGTAGATGAACCTCTTTATTCTGCCTATATAAACTCGCTCATTGAGGGACGGCACCGCAAAAATGATCCATTTGCAGGCAAGGAAAGCCTCGCATTACCGGAATCTACATTTTCTATTCAGTTTCTGCCCGCCTATGCTATTGCCTTGCCGGCCCGGATATTTGGCGTCTCGGCATCGACTACCTTCATCGTCTTAATGGCAGCCGGAGCACTGCTCGCGAGTTTTTCGGTTTTTTGGTTGCTCAGCGTTATTACAGGCGATCCTCGTCTCGCGGCTGCAGGCACCTTGTTCGCGCTCTGTCTTGGCTGCATTGTGGGAAGGCACGGGGTTTTCGGAACCTTTGTGGATGTCGGCATCGCCGCGTTTCCGTTCCTCAGGCGTTATCAACCGGCGGTAGTCTTTCCTTTGTTTTTTGTCTTTCAGATACTGGTTTGGAGAGCACTCAACAGTCAAAGTAAACAAGCCTCCCGTATATCAACGACGGTGGCAGGTCTCATCCTGGCGCTCCTCGTATTCTCCTATTTCTATTTATGGACAGGCGCTGCAGCGTGGTTAGCGTGCATCGGAGTGCTATGGTTTTGTTTGCGGCCTTCCGACCGATGGAAGACCCTGACGGTAGTAATAATCATCGGCGGGATAACAGCTCTTGTACTTGCCCCGTACGAGTACCTTGTTGCTAATCGGTCACTCTCACTGGATGAACAGCTAACATTGATTGCGACTCACTGGCCCGATGTATGGCGTCTATATGAAATTCTGGGTGCAGGAATTCTACTTGCAATTGTCGTTGGGATTTTTAGCGGTCGAATCAAACGAACGGAGCCACGCGCTATCTACGCCTGCTCGCTGGGGTTGCTTCCCTTCGTAGTTTTCAATCAACAGGTCCTGACGGGAAAGATCCTGCAAGCGTTCCATTATGAAATATTCGTTGTTAATTACTCGACACTGATAGGGTTGTTGGTAACTGTCTCGCTCTTTTGGCAACCTGTGCCACGCCGGCTAGTGATGTGGCTGTTGGGCTTCTCGCTCGCCTGGGGAATTATCGTAGTGGGCATCCCCGCACGGGTCGCTTTTGTCCCTTTAGCCGTGGCGGATGACTTGAGGGTACCTGTGCTCCTGCGCCTGAAGGAATTAGCAAACCAAGACATTACGCTTGCGGACTTGAGTAGGGGTAAGTCTTCCTCGCTTGTGTTTTCACCAAGCGTTGCTCTCGTCACGCAACTGCCGACGTGGACATCGCAGGGGACGCTGCTCGATGTGGGTGGTATCGATTTCGGTAGCCTGACACGTGAAGAGCGAAAGAAGTTCTTCTTTATGCATCTTTACTATTCGAACGCGGATGCTGAATCGTTGCGCCAGGCGCTGAGCGGCCGAGCCGACAAATCCCGAGAAGAGCTGTCAACTGCGCGAACAGTGATATTCGGGTACGAGAGGACATCCCCGGCGTTAACCAATAATTTCCAGCCTATTCGGGATGACGAGATTGAGCGTGAAGTCGAAGCTTACCAGGACTACGCCAACTCGTTTTCCCGAGAGCGGGTTGTCAATCGTCCTTTAACTTATGCCGTGATCCCTGCGGCAGGCAGTTTCGACTTTTCGAATCTTGATCGTTGGTATGAACGGGACACCGGCGAACTCGTCGGCGGCTATACCGTCTATCGCCTAACTCTACGGGACTGAAAGTGTCGCCCGACTCGCTTTCAAAACTACAATGATGTCAAAGAGAACGAGCTCAATGACCAACTCAGGATCTTATGTGTCAGTTTGGAAATTGTGTGCTTTGACCTGTTTGGCGATGGTTCTACTGTCCCTCATTCCGCAAATTCATCTTTGGGTGGTTCGTGGTCGAAATTGGAATGGCGCGTATGTGAGCGCATATGTAGACGAACCTCGTTACGCAGCATACGTAAACGCTTTGATAGATGGACGAGCACGGAAGAACGATCCGTATGGAGGGAAGGATGACTCTTTAAATACACCGTTACCGGAATCGTTTTTTTCAATTCAGTTTGTGCCGCCTTACGCGATTGCTTCGCTGGCCCGGATGTCCGGCATCTCAGCATCGACGGCATTCATAGTCCTCACGCCATTGGCCGCACTACTCGCGAGCCTGGCGGTTTTCGCTTTACTCAAAGAGGTTACAAACAACCATCTATTAGCGGCAGCGGGCACGTTATTCGTACTGTGCCTAGGACGGTTCATAGGAAGATACGGATTTTTTGGAACGTTCCTGGACATCGGCTTTCCGGCACTACCGTTTCTCAGGCGGTATCAGCCTTCGGTCACATTTCCGCTATTTTTTGCATTTCAATTGTTGGTTTGGCGGGCGCTTACATGTGAGAGTAAAAGACGCTTATGGCTATCGGCAATAATGGCAGGTTTTACGCTAACTACGCTGGTTTTTTCCTACCTCTATCTATGGACTACTGCTGCCGCATGGTTGGCCTGTATTGGCGGGCTGTGGCTTTGTTTTCGATATTCCGAACGTCGACAGAGCCTGTCCGTGTTGACCACAATCGGCGTCATAGCCGCCGCCGCGTTCGTGCCATACGCTTACTTGCTCTCCCGGCGAGCGACCATCGGGGATGAGAATCTGCTTGTAAGTTTAACTCACAGACCGGATCTGTTTCGGATCCATGAAATTCTAGGGGCGGCTGTTCTCGTTGTGCTCATCATCGGAGTCTGGCGTCACAGGATCGTACGTAGTGAGCCAAGGGCTGTATATGCTGCTTCGCTGGCTTTATTGCCCTTTATTGTCTTCAATCAACAGGTCCTCACCGGCAGAACTGCGCAGGTATTCCATTTTGAAAACTTCATTCTTGGCTATTCGACGTTGGTTGCCGTGCTCATTCTAGCCACACTTTTTTGGAAGTCCGTCCCCAAGCGTGTGTTGATTTGGATGGCAAGCTTGTCTTTTGCCTGGGGACTAATTGCTGTAGGTCTACCGTCAAGATTGTTTTTTGTACCCGGTGCCATTGCCAATGATCAAAAGATTCCTGTGTTGCGGCGATTGCTTGAACTATCAAAGGATGACGGAACGATGGCGAACCTGCTTAACAAGGTTCAGCCTACGACCCTGGTTTTTTCACCAAGCGTGAACCTGATTACGCAACTGCCAACGTGGACCTCGCAAGGAACGCTACTTGACCTAACAGGCATCTATTGCGGTGGTATAACACGAGAAGAGGCAAAAGAATTCTTTTACATGCATCTCTATTACTCGAAGACGCAGAGTGAAAGCTTGCAGCAGGCTCTAAGTGGCTCCATTGACACTTCTCACGAGGAACTAAAATTTGCTCCTGATCTGATATTCGGGCAGGCGCGGATATTTCCGGAATTAAGTTCTCAAGCTAGTCCTCTTCAGCCTGACGAAATTGACCGCGAGGTGCAGGTTTACCAGAGGTATGTGGATTCTTTTTCGCGCGAGGAAGCACTCAGACGTCCTATCAAATATGCTGTCATACCCGCCGACCGAGATTTCGACTTTACGCATCTTGATCGTTGGTATGAACGCGACCAGGGCGAGCGCGTGGGCGATTACACCTTGTATCGCTTGGAGCTGCGTAACTGACTACGCGACGAATTGCGGATGGCAACTTTACTTCCCAAAGAAGCAGGCTGGAAACTATGCGCCTTATGTTGTTGCGTGATGATCGTTCTGTCACTCGTACCACAAATTCACCTTTGGCTGGTCCGTGGAAGGAATTGGAATGGAGCATACACAAGCTCCCAGACCGACGAGCCGCTTTACTCGGCTTACGTGAATGCATTGATAGATGGACGGCCCCGAAAGAACGACCCGTTCGGAGGAAGGGATAGTTCATCCAGTTCGCCTCTTCCTGAATCGATTTTTTCAATTCAGTTCATGCCCGCATATGCGATCGCGCTACCAGCACGACTATTCGGTCTATCTGCCTCAACAGCCTTCATTCTTCTCCTCGCTGTTTCTGCATTGCTCTCAAGCCTCGCGGTGTTTTGGCTACTCAACGATGTTACAGGCAACCACGAATTAGCTGCTTCGGGAACATTGCTGGTCCTTTGTGTTGGCGGAATTTCGGCGCAGTTCGGACTTTTCGGAACGTTCATAGATATTCCTTTTCCAGTCCTGCCATTCCTTCGGCGATACGAGCCTGCAGCAGCATTCCCTTTGTTCTTTGGTTTTCAGGGATTGGTCTGGCGCGTGCTTACTGTGAAGGGTGGACGAGGTGCTCGGCTGCAAACAATACTTGCAGGCCTTACGTTCACGGTTCTTGTCTTTTCTTATTTGTATCTCTGGACAGCCGCTGCGGCATGGTTCGCCTCCATCAGTGTGTTGTGGCTTTATCTTCGTCAATCCATGCGGAGAAGAACCTTGGCTGTACTGACGACGATTAGTACTATCATGGTCCTTGGCCTCATGCCATATCTTTACTTGCTGTCACAAAGACCAGCAACGCTGGAAGAGCAACAGATATTGCTTTTGACTCATAGTCCCGACCTCTTGCGCGTCCACGAAATTCTTGGCGCAGCTATTCTTATTGCCCTGATTGTCGGAATCCAGCGTCGCCGCATTGAACGAAGTGAGCCGTTGGTCATCTTTGCCGCCTCTCTCGCCTTACTGCCCTTTATTATTTTCAATCAACAAATCCTGACGGGTCGGAGCATCCAGGCATTCCATTATGAGAATTACGTTGTTAACTATTCGACGATGGTAGGATTGCTGATGACGGCTGCTGTTTTCTGGCAACCAGTTTCGCGTCGTTTATTGATCTGGACAGGCGGCTTGGCTCTCGCGTGGGGAGTGATCGCCACAGGCCTGCCTGGACGACTTGATTCTGTTCCTTCCGGGATCATCAGAGACAAGAGCATTCCAGTGTTTATGCGCCTGAAGGACCTATCGAGGACGGACGGCACAATTGCAGACCTGCGCTCAAAGGGATGGAGTTCGAACTTGGTGTTTTCACCAGATGTGTCGCTGACTAAGTGGCTGCCGACATGGACGTCACAAGGTACCTTGCTTGATCAGACAGGCGTTGATTGTGGCACCATGACGTTCGAACAGCGAAAGCAAACCTTTTACGTGCACCTGTACTATTCAAGAGTGGACAGTGACGCTTTACTTCAGGCCTTGAATGGCACGCTCAACCCCTCCCGCAAAGAACTAACGTCAGCTGCCGGCATGATATTTGGACCAGCCCGGGTATTCCCAGAGTTGAATTCTCGGTTCCGTCCGATTCAAGCCGATGAAGTTGCTCGCGAAGTCCAGTCTTATCAAACGTACGCAAATTTTTTTTCACGTGAAGAAGCGGTCAAGCGACCGATTGCCTACGCTGTCGTGGCCACCGCAGATAATTTTGATTTTCAGAACATTGATCGTTGGTATGAACGCGATGCGGGCGAACGCGTTGGAGATTACACTCTTTATCGATTGAAACTACGTGACTGATTGCGCAGGACAGGAAACCTTCGTGCGGGGTTGTTCACCGGACGCAGTCTGATAGCGAGTTCGGTATCGGTAGATCCAGAATATTCAATGAGTACTCCTCCATCACTTGTGACCAGTTGGAAATTGTGTGCTTTTACGTGCCTGGCGATGACATTCCTGTCTCTGATTCCGCAATTGCATCTCTGGTTGGTGCGAGGTCGGGATTGGAATGGCGCCTATGTCAGTCTCCAGGGAGATGAACCTTTTTACTCGGCTTACATTAATTCGCTAATTGATGGCCGGGCGCGACGCAACGATCCGTACGCCGCGAGAGACAACACTCCCCAATCTCCAATACCTGAGTCCACTTTTTCAATCCAATTCCTGCCCGCCTACGTCATCACGTTTTTGGCGAGAATAACCGGCGCTTCAGCATCAACTGGGCTAATTGTTCTTCTCGGTGCGGCCGGCTTGTTTGCCAGTCTGTCCATCTTTTGGTTGCTCAACAACATTTTGGGTGACAGCAAGGTGGCGGCGGCCGGAACGGTGTTTGTCCTTTGCCTTGGTGGTCTCGCCGGTGGGCACGGACTGTTGGGATTGTTGTTTAAGTCAGATCTGTCGATGCCCGGCTTGCCGTTTCTCAGACGATACCAGCCTGCAGCAGCGTTTCCCTTTTTCTTTGTTTTTATTGCGTTGGTTTGGCGGGCGCTCACTGGAAAAAGTGGGCGTGGCATATTCGGGTCTGCGATCCTCGCCGGATTAACTTTGGCGGTGCTGGTGTTTTCGTATCTCTACTTATGGACAGCCGCCGCAGCCTGGTTGGCCTGTATCGGTTTACTGTGGCTTTGTTTTCGACCTTCCGAGAGGCGGCGGAGTTTGGCGGTGATGGGAGTAATAGCTGCGATAACGGCTCTGGCGCTTGGGCCATATGTTTACCTGGTTTCACAACGACCGCCTTCACTGGATGAACAGCAGACATTGGTCTCAACTCATCGGCCCGATCTGTTCCACGTTTCCGAGATGCTTGGGGCCCTGGTCGTGATTCTGCTCGCGGTGAGTATTTGGCGCCGCAAGAGTGAATTGAAGGATTCACTCACTCTCTTTGCCGCCTCCTTCGCATTGCTTCCGTTTGTAGTTTTCAATCAACAAATCCTGACCGGAAAGATGATGCAGGTTTACCACTATGAAGCATTTGTTGTGAACTACTCGCTTCTCGTGGGCCTGCTGATCACTGTCACTCTTTTATGGAAACCGCTTCCAGGTCGTCCGCTTGTATGGCTTGCCGCTTTGGCCTTCTCCTGGGGCGTTGTCGAGGTGGGCTTGCCGTCAAGGCTCAACTTTGTACCGTCCGCTGTTATTGATGACAAGATCGTTCCTGTGTTACTGCGTCTCAAACAATTATCGAAGGAAGACGGGACAGAGGCAGGCTTACGCGAAAGAGGTGAGGCGTCGACAATCGTATTTTCTCCGCAACTCGAAGTAACGGTGTTTCAACCGACCTGGACCTCGCAAGGAACACTTCTCGATATCGGAGCCTTGGACTTTGGTGGCGTGTCACGAGAGGAGCGAAAGCAATTCTTTTATATGCACCTCTATTACTCTCAGGCGAACATCGAAAAGCTTCGACAGGCCTTGAGCGGCGCCCCTAACGATCCTGGCATGAACTACTATGCCCGCGCTGTCATATTCGGACATGACCGGATAATCCCAGCGCTGAGCGGTGATTTCAAGCCGATACAACAAAATGAGATCGAGGATGAAATCCATAAATACGAAGCATACGCAAACTCTTTTTCGGCGGAGCAGGCGCTAAAGCGGCCTCTGACGTATGCCGTAATACCTGCTGACAGTGGTTTCGATTTTAGTAACCTTGATCGTTGGTACCTCCGCGACAATGGTGAAAGCGTCGGCGAGTACATTCTGTATCGCGTTAAGTTACGCTAAATGGTATGTTGGATTTGGAGCCGGTCGAAAACATGTTGTCCGAGCGGGTTGGCGTTCACCAACGGATATTCCTCTTATGCCAGAAGAAAAAGGTCTTGATTACTACGAAGTGCTGCCGGTGAGTACCAGTGCCGAGCCGGAAACGATCAACCGGGTCTTTCGACTGCTGGCCCAGCGTTTCCATCCCGACAACCAATCAACTGGTAATGAAGACCGATTCCGTGTAATCCTTGAGGCTTATAACGTACTAAGCGATCCGGAAAAGCGCGCGCGGTATGACATTGTGCACGAGCAGCAGCGCAAGGATCGCTGGCGGCTGGTAGCGACGGGCGCGCAAATTGAGAACGACTTTGAGATGGAACAGGTCACGCGACTCGCAGTGCTTGAAATCCTCTACACCAAGCGACGCACGGAACAGAATCAAGCTTCTATTTATTTAAGGGATCTTGAGAAACTGATTGGTCGGCCTCGAGAGCATCTCGAGTTCACGATCTGGTTTCTGGTCCAAAAAAACTTTATTCAATACGATGATAGTTCACGCCTGCTTTTGACCGTAGAAGGCGCTGAATACCTGGAACAGAGTTACCGCGCCAACTTGCAGCTGAAGAGGTTGCCGGCCCCCAGTGAGATATGATGGATGACTGCCGATGCTACAGCGGGCTGGCGTCATCTTTGGACAATCAGTGAAGGCGTAAGGGCGGTGAAGTGATGTGCTGGGACCGCGGGCGGCCCGCCCGCAATGAGCGCGAAGCGCGAAAAGATTGCCGCCAAAAGACTGCGCGCCTGACGGCGCGTTTGCGGGCGAGACGCCCGCGGTCCCAGCCAGTCGCTTGAGTGGTTCCAAGCTCCCGGGTGCTCGCCAGCGAGCAGTTGTCGCTCATCCGCCCAGCGTAGACTCCTTCTAATCTTCGAAAGTTCTCGATTTCGGCAGGGTTGGATCGCCTCTTCGCTCGGCATATCGGTTGCTCCATGCCAAGTATACAATTGTGTCCTGTGCTCTGGTTTATGAGGGCTCACATGAAGTGCAAACATCTCCTGCTCGTCGCGGTTTTTCTCCTCGCAAATTGTTCGTTGGCATTCGCGCAAGCTTCCGCGCCCCAACCCTCGACTAAGGTTCTGCGCAATGGCGATGTTCTGCGCATGTACCGGGCGGGAATGAAGCCGAGTGAAATCATTT
>Ga0207684_10004439_pt1 | contig 13225 bp, 18 predicted proteins | sample KBSK5501metaG_FD_184342 | JGI IMG/M metagenome (GOLD analysis project Ga0207684, IMG submission 184342) | Corn, switchgrass and miscanthus rhizosphere microbial communities from Kellogg Biological Station, Michigan, USA - KBS K5-50-1 metaG... | ecosystem: Host-associated > Plants > Roots >...
AGCGAACAAGTAAGCGTGAGCGAGCGAGGGGCGCGGCGGTGCCTGGACTGAGGAGCGAGGAACGAGCGACGAGGGAAGGCGGCGCCTCAAAGCGCCTCGCGGTGAGCGAACAAGTAAGCGTGAGCGAGCGAGGGGCGCGGCGGTGCCTGGACTGAGGAGCGAGGAACGAGCGACGAGGGAAGGCGGCGCCTCAAAGCGCCTCGCGGTGAGCGAACAAGTAAGCAGAGCGCTGGAGACGGTGCGCGACCCGGAGCTGGACGAGCCGATAACCTCGCTGGGCTTCGTGGCTTCGTGCGCCGTCTCGGCGGATGGGGATGCGCGGGTGCGGCTGCGGCTGCCGACGTACTTCTGCGCGCCCAACTTCGCCTTCCTCATGGTGGCGGACGCCTACGACGCGGTGTCCGCCGTGCCGGGCGTGCGCACCACGGAGATCGTGCTCGAAGATCACTTCGCCGCGGACGCGATCAACGGCGGGGTGGCCGCACGGGCTGGGTTCGCCCAGTCCTTCGACGGCGAGGCGGTCGGCGAGCTGCACCAGCTGCGCGCCGACTTCCTGCGTAAGGCGGTGATGGCCGGCACCGACCAGGTGTGCCGCCCGCTGCTCGCGGCGGGGGCCGAGCCGCAGGCACTGCTCAGGATGACCCTGGGTGAGCTGCCGCCATCCCGCGCGCTGGACCGGCTGCGGCAGCGCCGGGCCGAGCTCGCCCTGCCCGCGGGCGACGGCGCGCCGCTGCTGATCGAGCCGGAGACCGGCGCAGCGGTCGGCGGCGAGGCGATGCCGATGCACCTGCGGCGGGCTCGCACCACGCGGGTCAGCATCGAAGCGAACGCCGGCATCTGCCGCGGCATGCTGCGGCACAGGTACGCCGCCGCAGGACTAGGCGAGGAGGACCAATGAAGGCTGTCCGGCTGCACGCATTTCATCAGCCGCCTGTGATCGACGAGGTGCCGGAGCCGGCCATCGGTGGCCCGCTCGATGTGATCGTGAAGATCGGCGGCGCCGGGGTGTGCCGTACCGACCTGCACATCATCGAGGGCCAGTGGGACGCGGCGATGGGCACGCCGCTGCCCTACATCCTGGGCCACGAGAACGCCGGCTGGGTGCACGAGGTCGGCTCCGCGGTCACCAACGTGGCCGTCGGCGATACGGTGATCCTGCACCCCACGCCCACCTGCGGGCTGTGCCGGGCCTGCCGGGCCGGCGACGACATGCACTGCATCAACGCCTCGTTCCCCGGGCTATCCCGTGATGGCGGGATGGCCGAGTACCTGCTGACTTCGGCCCGGGCCTGCGTCAAGCTCGACCCGCAGACCCGGCCGCAGGACGTCGCGGCGCTCGCGGACGCCGGCATCACCGCCTACCACGCGGTCCGCAAGGCCATCCCGCTGCTCTACCCAGGCACGACCTGCGTGCTCATCGGCGCGGGCGGGCTCGGCCACATCGGCATTCAGTGCCTGGCCGCGCTCACCGCGACCAGGATCATCGTGGTGGACCGCAACCCCGACGCGCTCAAGCTCGCCGAGCAACTGGGCGCGCAGCACACGGTGGTCGCCGACGGCGAGCAGGTGGACGCGGTCAAGGATCTCACCGGCGGCGCTGGCGCCGAGGTCGTGCTGGACTTCGTCGCCGAGCAAGGCGCCGAGCAGGACGGGTTCGCGATGACCGGCCGGGCCGGCTCGTACTTCGTCATCGGGTACGGCGGCACCCTGCACATCCCGACCCTCGACATCATCTCGACCGAGCGCAACATCGTCGGCAACATCGTCGGGACCTACAACGAGCTCGCCGAGCTCATGGTGCTGGCGCAGGCCGGCAAGGTCACCCTGCACACCAGGACTTACCCGCTGGACGCCGCGGCGGAAGCCCTCGCCGATCTCGACGCCGGCCGGGTTCGTGGCCGCGCCATCCTCGTCCCGTAGCCCGCTCACGCACCGCATGCCCCAGGAGGACCCATGGCCAAGGAACTACGATTCGCTGAGGAAGCTCGCAGCCTGCTGCTGGCCGGTGTGGATCAGCTGGCCGAAGCCGTTAAGTCAACGCTCGGGCCCAAGGGTCGCAACGTCATCCTGGAGAAGATCACGGGATCACCCGTGGTGACGAACGACGGCGTGACGATCGCGCGGGAGATCCACCTCAAGAACCAGTTCGAGAACATGGGCGCCCAGCTGGTCAAGGAAGCGGCCATCAAGACCAATGACATCGTCGGCGACGGCACCACCACGGCGACGGTGATAGCCCAGGCGATCGTCCGGGAGGGCATGAAGGCGATCGGCGGCGGCGCCAACCCGGTGCTGGTCAAGCGGGGCATCGATATGGCCGTCGGTCGGCTGGTCGAGCACCTGCAGGGCGTCGCGCACCCGGTGGTCACCGAGCAGGACTACGCGCGGGTCGCCGCGATCTCGGCGAACGACGATGATACGGTCGGTGCGGTGATCGCGAAGGCGCTGCACACCGTCGGTGACGCCGGGATCGTCACGGTGGAGGAGTCGGCGGCGCACGGCATGAGCGTCGACTTCGTGGAGGGATTTGAGTTCGACAATGGTTATCTCTCGCCGTACCTGGTGACCAACCCGGCCAGCCTCGAAGCGATCATGGACGACCCGTACATCCTGCTGTGCAGCGAAAAGATCTCCAAGGTCCAGCAGCTGATGCCGCTCCTCGACAAGATCATGCGAGCGCCGCGCCCGCTGGTCATCATCGCGGAGACCGTCGAGGGCACCGCGCTGAGCATGATCGTGCACAACCACGTCAACCGGGTGTTCCAGTGCGTCGCCGTCCGGGCGCCTGGTTTTGGCGACCGCCGGCTGCACAAGCTGGAGGACATCGCGACGATTACCGGTGGCGCCGTGTACAGCAAACACTCCGGGTTCACCCTGGAGACGATGACCGTTGACCAGCTTGGCCGGGCCGCGCAGGTGCGGGTCAACGCGGACCGGACCGCCATCATCGGCGGTAGCGGCTCCTCCGACAAGGTCGACTTCCGGGTCACTCAGCTGCGCGCGGAGCTGGAACGGGCCACCTTCGGCGTGGACGAGGACGTGCTCACCGAGCGGATCGGGTCGCTGTCCGGCAAGGTGGCTGTGATCAGGGTCGGGGCGCCGACCAACGCCGAGCTCAAGGAGCTGCAGCACCGGGTCGAGGATGCGCTGTCGGCCACCAGGGCCGCGATGGCCGAGGGCATCGTCGCCGGCGGCGGGGCCGCGCTGATGCACGCCGAGGGCGCCCTGGACGACCTGCAGGTCAAGGACGACTACGCGATCGGCGTCGAGATCGTGCGCCGCGTGCTGACCGAGCCGGCCTATCTCATCGCCACCAACGCCGGCTACTCCGGTCAGGAGGTGGTGGCGCAGATGGGGCAGATGGGCGCCGACGAAGGGTTCGACGCGCTGGAGGGGCGCTACGGCAACATGATCGAGATGGGCATCATCGACCCGCTGCGGGTCGCCCGTTCGGCATTGCAGAACGGGGCCTCGGTAGCCGGCCTGCTGCTCACCACGAACACCTTGATCGCCGAGGAACAGACGCCCTGGGGTGGCAGCCCCGCGCTTATGACCGAGTTCGGCGCGCTTGACGAGGGACTGCACCAGCCGTCACCCGACTCCAGCACGCCGCAGTCACTCGGCCTCGGCCCGTCGGTGGGCTGAGATTGGGGCCGCCCGCCGGGGACGCGGTGCTGCAGCTGCCGCTGCCGCCCGCCAGCACTGACCCCAGCGCGCTGCGACTGCTGCGTGCGCGTGGCCGGGCACGCGGTGTCATGGCATTGCTCGGCCCGGCCTTCGTCGCGGCGGTGGCCTACATCGACCCAGGCAACTTCGCCACCAACTTCTCCGCGGCGCAGTTCGGCTACGCGCTGGCGTGGGTGATCGTGGCGGCCAACCTGATGGCCATGCTGGTGCAGTACCTGTCGGCCAAGGTCGGCGTGGCCACCGGACGCGACCTGCCGGAGCTGTGCCGCGAGTACCTGCCGCGAGCGGCGTCCCGTGGCCTGTGGGTACAGGCGGAACTCGTGGCCATGGCCACCGACCTGGCTGAGTTCGTCGGGGCCGCCATTGGCCTGAACCTGCTGTTCCACGTGCCACTGCGCGCGGCCGGGCCGCTGACGGCCGTTGTCGCCTTCGCGATCCTGGCCCTGGAGCAGCGCGGTTACCGCCGCTTCGAGCTGGCGATCGGCGGCCTGCTTGGCCTCGTTTTCCTGGGGTTCGCCTATGACCTGGCCGCCGTGGGTGGGCAGCCCCGGGGCATCGCGGCGGGACTCGTCCCGAGCTTCGCCGGCAACAGCAGCCTGCTGCTCGTCGCGGGCATCATCGGGGCGACCGTGATGCCGCACGTCGTCTACCTGCACTCGGCGCTGACGAAGTCCCGGGTGTCGTGCAGCGACGACGCCGAGCGGCGGGAGTTGCTGCGTTTCCAGCGGCTCGATGTGCTGATCGCGCTGGGCGCCGCGGGGCTGATCAACCTCTCGATGCTGTTCGTCGCCGTCTCGCTGGCCAGCCGCGGCGGCCGGCCACAGGCGGACACGATCGCGGCCGCGCACGCCGGGCTTGGCCAGCTGGTCGGCGGCGGCGCCGCGCTGATGTTCGCGGTCGCGCTGCTCGCCTCGGGGCTGTCCTCCTCCAGCGTGGGCACCTACGCGGGGCAGGTGGTCATGCAGGGCTTCATCGGCCGCCGGATTCCGCTGTTCATCCGCCGCGGGCTGACCATGCTACCGGCGCTCGTGGTGCTCGAATTCGGGCTGCCACCCATCGCCAGCCTGGTCATCTCGCAGGTCGTGCTGTCCTTCGGCATCCCGTTCGCGCTGGTGCCGCTGGTCGTGCTCACCCGCCGCGCGGATGTCATGGGCCCGTTCGTGAACCACCGGGTCACCACGGCGGCGACGTGCTGCATTGTCGCGATGATCATCGCACTGAACGCATACCTGCTGTACGCGAGCTTCGCTGGCTGACCCCCAGCGCGATGCCCGTGCGCACGGCACAATGGTCCCCGGGCGGGGTCTAACCATGAACTCCGCTGAGAGAAGAGACCATGGGCATCGCGGCCTTGATCAGTTGGCTCATCACCGCCTCCGGCGGGCTCTACATGCTCGTTATCTGGCTCATTGAGAACGAGGCCAGTGACAAGGGCGTCACTGCCAGCCGACTGCCCCTGCCAGTGGTCTGCGGGCACGCGCTACTCGCTGTCGGCGGCCTGGCGGTGTGGATCGCCTACCTGCTCCTGGACCGGGCGCCGCTCGCCTGGGCCTCGGTCGCCATCCTGGCCACGGCCGCGCTCCTGGGCTCCACCATGCTGGTCCGCTGGATCCCGGTGTACCGCGCCCCCGTCGCGACATATGGGCCGGCCGCAACGGTGGACACGCTCGCCGTGCCCGCCGAGCGCAATTTCCCGCTATTCGTCGTGCTCGGTCACGGAGTTCTCGGCGTCACCACGTTCGCCCTCGTGTTGCTCACGGCGCTGGGCGTGGGCGAGAGCTGACCCGAGAACGGCCCGTATTACTAGCCTGCGCGCCACCATGCGAGGGTGCGCTCTATGCCGTCCGTCAGGGATACCTCCGGTTTCCAGCCGAGTACATCCCAGGCCTGGCGGAGATCGGGAACACGCCGCGGGATGTCCTCGAACCGTTCGCCGTACACGGCCTGATACCGAATGCGGCTGATGGGTGAGCGGGAGCCAGTGGCCGCGATGATCAGGTCGGCGAGTTCCCGGATGCTCGTCTCTGTGGCGGAGCCGATGTTGAACACCTGCCCGTTCGCCGCCGGCGTGGCCGCGGCCAGCACAGTGCCGCGGACCGTGTCCGCGACGTAGGTGAAGCACCGGGTCTGCTGCCCGTCCCCGTGCAAGTGGAGGGGATTGCCGGCCAGCGCGTGCCGCAGGAACACGCCAACCACGGAGGCGTCCCCGGCCCGATCGAGCCGGGGACCGTAGGAGTTGAAGTACCGCACGGCCACCACCCGCAGGCCGTTGGCCGCGTAGGCGAACGCGAGGTGCTCGTCAAGCGCTTTCGCGGCCGCGTAGGACCACCGTGGCACGGTCGTCGCCCCAAGCACCCGGTCGCCGGACTCAGACATGGGCATGATCGAGGGCTTGCCGTAGACCTCGGATGAGGAGGCCAGGACCACCGCCGCACCGTAGTGGGCGCAGGCGCGCAGCACGTTATCGGTACCGGCCACGTTCGTCTGCAGCGAGCCAAGCGGATCGGCCAGGATGCGGCGGACGCCGACGGCGGCGGCCAGGTGGAAGACCGTGCCGGGCGTTCTCACCCGCAGTTCGCGGTGGAGGAGTTCCGGGTCGAGGATCGAGCCCTGAATCAGGCGTATGTCTCCCGCCTGCACGTGCCCGGCGAGGCTCTCGGCCATGCCGCTCGACAGGTCATCGATGACGCTGACCCGGTGGCCCATCTCGACCAGCGAGTCGACCAGGTGTGAGCCGACGTAACCGGCGCCCCCGGTGACCAGGATGTTCTGTATGGGCAGCAGGCACTGCTTCGCATGCTGTGTGTCTGAGTCGCTGGTGGTGCCTGTGCCCATCATGCCTCCGCGGTTCCCTGCATATTCATATTACAGAGTGTAATATTACGGATACAGAGCGGAGTGACCGGGTCGTCCGGGACCTCGGCGAGGGAGAGACATGACCACAGTGCTGGTTGTCGACGACGACCCGGATGTCTGTGACCTCATCACGTACAAGCTCCGCAAATCGGGGTACGAGGTGCGCCGGGCCATGGACGGTGACGAGGCCATCGAGTCGGTCGCCGCGCGGGTGCCCGACATTGTCCTGCTCGACGTCATGATGCCCGGGCTGACCGGCCTCGAGGTTCTGGAGCGTTGGCGTGCGGAGCCGGGCACGGCGACGCTCCCGGTCATCATGCTCACGGCCAAGGCGCAGGAAACCGATGTGGAAATCGGCTTCGCCCTCGGAGCCGATGACTACATCGTCAAGCCGTTCAGCCCCCGTGAACTCGCCCGGCGCGTCGCCGCGGTGGTGGCCCGCAGCCAGATGGCGTGACTCCGGCCGCCTCCCGCACCGCGGGCCGCCGCGAGCCGCCGGTACCCTCGTCGGCATGACGATCGGGCCGTCCACCGCCGTGGACATGGAGATGATGGACGCCGCCCTTGAGCAGGCGCGCACCAGCCTGGACACCGGGGGAGTGCCGGTCGGCGCGGTCCTTGCCTCGGGCGCGAACATCATCGCGGCCGGGCACAACGAGCGGGTACAGCGCGGCGACCCGGTCGCCCACGGTGAGATCGCCTGCCTCAGGAACGCCGGCCGTCAGCCCTCGTACCAGGGCATGACCCTGTACACGACACTCTCGCCGTGCCAGATGTGCACGGGCGCCATCCTGCTGTTCCAGATCCCCCGGGTGGTCGTCGGAGAAGCCGAGACATTCCAGGGTGACCTCGGTTTCCTGGCCGACCAGCGGGTCGAAGTCGTGCTCTTGGATGATGAGCGATGCGTGTCCGTTATGCGGGAATTTCAGGAGCGATATCCAGAGGTCTGGAGTGAGGACATCGGCGGCCGCTAGCTAAAGCGGCCGCTCTACCGGAACACCGGCCGATGGAACCTAACGACGAAAATCTACCGCTGTCGTGTTCGCCCCGCTGATGACGACGGCGACAATCTCGTCGGGCCCGGGAGAGTACTCCCCGGACAGCACGGCGGCCAGCGCCGCGCACCCGCCTGGCTCGCCGACCAGGCGCAGTGTCTCCCAGAGCAGATCCTGGGCGTTGCGGATGGCGTCGTCGGTCACCAGCACCACCTGCCGCACCAGGTTCTTGATCACCCCGAACGTCTTCTCGCCGACTCGGCGCGGGGCCAGCGAGTCGATCGCGATGCTGCCAGTCTCAGCGTCCACGGGACGGCCCGCCTGCAGCGCCCTGGTCAGGGTCGGCGCGCCGGCCGGCTCCACCCCGACCACGTGTACCCGGTGGGGATTGCCGGCGTAGCCGGCTGCGATACCCCCGCCGGGCCCGGCGGCAGGCCGAAGTCGAGGCGGTCGACGCTGATGACCGGGGTCCGCCGCAGGTACGGGCGGATCACTGGCTCCACCGATGCGATCGCCTGGGCGGTGACGGCGTCGCCCACCTCTGCTGGGATGCTCGCGCTGCTCACACTGGGCTCCAGGTTCCTGGCCCCGGGACATCGGTTTGCCCGGGTACATCCCGCAGGTTACGGTCCGGCCCCGTTTGATGGAGCACGCGGTGGGCTGTAGCGTCTTGGCCATGTCTGGCCCTGCGGCATCGTCTGGCACTCCGGACTCGGTGACTAAATCCCCCTCCCCGCGGCTGTGGCGGATGCGCTGCGTCGAGGTGGCGGTCACCGCGGGCATTCTCGCTGTGCTGGCAGGTTCCGGTGCGGGTTTGATCGCGGGCGCTCTCGCCGGGGGTGTCGTGGCCGTGGCGGCCACCCTGTGCGGGGCGATCGCCCTGTGGTTCGTGCGCAACCGTTTCCGGGCCTGGAGTTACCAGGAGCGCGATGAGGATCTTCTCGTTTCGCGCGGGGTCTTGATCCGCCGCCTGTCGGTGGTTCCCTACGGCCGGATGCAGTTCGTTGACGTGACCGCCGGCCCGGTCGAGCGCGCTTACCGGCTGGCGACCCTGAAGCTGCACACGGCCGCGGCGGCCAGCGACGCGCGCATCCCGGGGCTCGAACGCGATGAAGCCGCCCGGCTGCGTGACCGGCTGGCCGAACTCGGTGAGGCCAAGGCCGCCGGCCTGTGAGCGAGCCGGAGGGGCGCGGCGCTGCCTGGACTGAGGAGCGAGGGACGAGGGACGAGGGAAGGCGGCGCCCTAAGCGCCCCGCAGGCGAGCGGGAGACCCTGTGAGCGAGCCGGAGGGGCGCGGCGCTGCCTGGACTGAGGAGCGAGGGACGAGGGACGAGGGAAGGCGGCGCCCTAAGCGCCCCGCAGGCGAGCGGGAGACACTGTGAGCGACGAGCCACAGACGGGCCAGCCGCTGGGCGCCGGCCCGGCACCGGGCGGGCCGGTGGCGGGCGAGACCTGGCACCGGCTGCATCCCTTGTCGCCGGTAGTCCGCTCGGGCCGAGGCGTGCTGGCGGTGCTGGCCCTCATCGCCATCTCGGCCACCCAGAAACTGGGCAGCAATGGATCGCACCTCCCCGAGATCATCGTGGGGGTGGTCGCCGTCATCGCGGCCGTTATCAACTGGCTCGTCACCCGCTGGCGGCTGGACGGGCCCACCCTGCGCATCGAGACCGGCCTGCTGCGCCGGGACTCGCGGCAGCTGCCGGTGGCCCGGATCCAGGCGGTGGACGTGGTGCGCCCGTTCCTGGCCCGAGCGTTCGGGCTGGCCGAGCTGCGGGTCAGGCTGGCGGGTTCCAGCCACGCCGACGGCCGCCTCGCCTACCTGCCTGAAGCGGCCGCACTTGAACTGCGGGCGCGGCTGCTCGCCGCGCACCACGGCCTGGACCCCGCCACGCCCGAGCCGGACGAACGCGTGCTGGCGACCGTGCCGGCCGGCCGCCTGGTGGGCTCCGTGGTGCTGTCCAGCGCCAGCCTGATTCTGCTGTTGATGATCGCGGAAGTGGCCATAGCGGTGGCGGTGCCTGCCGCCCTCGAGGCCACGGGCGGCATGCTCGTCGTGTGGCTGATCGCGCTGGGCCCGCTCGTGTGGCGGCGGCTGGCGACCCAGTATGGCTTCACGCTGGCCGAGTCACCGGACGGGATCCGGATCCGCCGCGGCCTGCTCGGCACGGTGGCCGAGACCATCCCGCGCCGTCGCATTCAGGCGGTGCGGATGGTCGAACCCCTCCTGTGGCGGCCGCTGCACTGGTGCAGGCTGGAAATCGACGTCGCGGGCTCGCCCGGTCGGGACCGCGCCGAAGGCTCCCGCCGGCTGCGCAAGGCCCTGCTGCCGGTGGGCAGCAAAGACCTGGCCGGTCAGCTCATGCACACCGTGCTCGGTGCGGACGCGCCCGCGCTGCGCCGCCCGCCCCGCCGGGCCCGCAAGAAGGCGCCGCTCAGCTATCACTTCCTGGCCGCGGGGCACGACGCTGCCACGGCCATGGCGGTCACCGGGCGGCTCCGAAAGATCACCACCTGGCTGCCGCTGGAGAAGGCGCAGAGCGTCCGGCTCGTGGAGGGACCGGTCCAGCGCCGCCTCGGGCTGGCCACCGTCCACGTCGACGCCGCGGGCCGGGATGTGCGGGCCGAGTTCCGGGACCGCCCCGGTGATGAGGCCCGCAGACTGGTCGACGAGCTCGCCGCGCTGAGCCGTAGCGCCCGGCAGGGGGTCAGCGCTTGGCCGGCGAAACCTGCAGACGCATAAGCTGCTTGATGCCGAGCAAGCGGAAGCTGGCCCGTTCGAGCGGGCTGAACGCGGACCGGGCAAGCGCCTTCGCCTCCCGCGGGCTGACGAACTCGGGCTGCGTGGCGTCATAGTCCTGGCCGTTGAGCCGGATGGAGCAGCCTCCGGCCGCCCGCACGTTCTGCGCCCAGTCGGACCGGTTGCCGAACGTGAGCGGGATCACGATCACGCTGCCGCTGAGCCGCGCACCAGCGGGTGTCATGTACGGCGCCGGCCGACGTGCCGGATCTGGGCCGCCATGCGGAAGTGCCGCCGGCCGGCGAGCCTGCCGATCAGCGGGTTGAGCATCTTCGTCATCGGCCGCAGCACGATACGCACGGCCAGCGAAGGCGCGACCGGCTCAAGCGTGTCTTGCGCCCTCAGAGTCATCCGTCCGGAATTCATGTTCATTCCCTCGTTCCTGCTAGGCGGTGGTGGACAGCTGCGAGCTGAGGAAGCCGAGCTTGCGGGGGTCGCCGATGACGTGGACCGACTGAATCGCCTCGCCACGCATGGTGAAGACCAGCACTCCGGCGAGTTCGCGGCCGACGAAGCCAAGCACCGCGGGCTGGCCGCCCACCGGATGGGAAACCAGCGTGGCGCCCTGGCCCCAGAAACGCAGCAGGTTCCTGGCGACGTGCTCGGCGCCGACAACCACCGCGGGGGACCTGCTCGCGTCCGGCCCCAGGTCGACGTCGCCCCACGCGTCCGGGGCGAGCACCTCGAGCAGCCCGCCGAGGTCACCGTTCGCGCAGGCGGCGATGAACTTCTGGGTGACCAGGTGATGTTCGGAGGAAGTTACATCGAGGCGGACGCCGCCCTGGCTGGCGGAGATCTTCTGCCTGGCCCGCCTGGCCAGCTGGCGGCAGGATGGAGCGGTCCGGCCGACGGTCTCCGCGACGGTGTCGAACGGCATCTGGAAGATGTCGTGCAAGACGAAGACGACCCGCTCGGCCGGGCTGAGCCGCTGCAGCACGACCAGCAGGGCGAGCCTGACGCCGTCATCGAACGTGACCCGGTCGGCCGGATCGGCCAGCGCGGCCTGGGCGGGCGGCGCGACAAACTCGATCTCGCTGGAGTCGTGGGTACGTTCCGGCGGGAGTGGGCCGACCTGATCTGATCCAGGCATAGCCGGCTGGTCACGACGATCAGCCAGCCGCGTTCGTCCTCGATCTCGGCGAAGTCCGCGCGCATCAGGCGGGAGAATGCGTCCTGCACGACGTCCTCAGCCGCGCCGATCTCCCCGAGCATCCGGAACGCGAGGTTCACCAGGTACGGACGGTGATCCTGGTATGCCTGGCTGACCTTCCCGGCGTCCTTTTCCCCGTGCATGTCGCGCATCCTCCTTGAGGTCGTCGCACTGGTCTGGACGACGTAGCCCGGCGGATTGTGACATCGGGGACCGCCTGAGACCCGGTGTCACTATTTCCCGTCACGCACCGTCCTTGCCTGTGACGTGCCATAGACCCGGGCGCAGCACCCCGGCGATGAAAGGGATACCCATGACCCGCATACCTGGCCACACCATCGAGGACGCTGCGGAGGCCGCGCGGCCGCTGCTGCAAGACGTGCTCCAGTTCTCGCCGACCGGACGGCTGCTCAACATGCACGCTCAGATGGCCCACGCCCCGGCCGTGCTCGATGCGTACACCTCGATCAGGAGGGCGGCAAGCCGGAACGGAACGCTGGACCTGCAGGTCCGCTCGGCGCTCATGCTCGCGGTGGCCGTGGTCGATGGCAACGAGTACGCGCTGGCCATCATCTCGATGCTCGCACTGCGGTCCGGGTGGCGCCGCGACCAGGTGGACGCGCTGCTGGCCGGCAAGAACCTGGACGAGGAGAAGGCCGACACGCTGATCGGGGTGGTGCGGGAGGCAGCCGCGAACTCCGGGCACGTCAGCGACATGACCTGGGGCCGGGCCACCGGCAGCGGCTGGAGCAGCGAACAACTCGCCGAGGCATTCGCCTACCTGGGCCTGACGATCTTCACGGCGTACTTCCTCAACTACGCGGCCACCGAGCTGGACATCCCGGGAGCATGACATGGAACTGATCCAGAGCCGCATCGTGACCGACAACGTCGAGACGCTCGCCGCGTTCTACGCCGGGCTCGTGGGGACGTCAGTGGCACTCAACGAGTACTACGTCGAGGTGCCGGCCGGCGCGATGTCGGTCGGCTTCTCCAAACGGCGATTCACCGAGTACCGGGAAGGCCAGGCAGCGCGGCCCGGGACCCCGGGACCCCGGGATGAGATCATCCTCGACTTCGTGGTCAACGACGTCGACGCGGAGTACGAGCGGATCGACGCCCTCGGCGTCGAGTGGATCATGCCTCCGACCACCCAGCCCTGGGGAAACCGCAACATGATCTTCAGGGATCCAGAGGGAAACCTGATCAACGTGTTCTCGCGTGGCGAGGGGTCGGCCAGCTAGCGCGCCCGTCCGGGCGGCGCCTCGGCCTTCATGCTGCAGCAGATACTCGAGGCACAGCAGGGGTGGTGGCACGTCGACGCGGCGCCGCGGACGCTGGCGGCGTCGCCGAACCGCCCGGCCTACGGGCCGGATGGGGACTACTTCTCCAAGCCGAATCGGGAGAGCATCGTGGAGGCTGTTTACGAAGTCGTGCGCGAGCGTCAGCCGTGGAGGTTCCCGCCGCTCGACTCGTGAGGTGCTGGGACCTCGGCTCTTTAGCGCCCCGCTGACGCCAGCGGTGCGGAATTCGTGCTCTTGAAGCGCCCCGCTGACGCCAACGGTGCGGAATCCGCGCTAGGTCAGCTCCCCAGGTAGGTACTCCATCACAGCGAGCGCCGGAGCTCGGTTCAGCGACGTGAGGCCTTCGAGCAAGTAGGCGAACCAACCTGCGGCGGCTGCCGCTCCCGGGAGCGGCGGGATCACTCGCTTGGGACCGCGAACCTCGCGCACAGGAGCG
>Ga0207684_10004440_pt1 | contig 13222 bp, 13 predicted proteins | sample KBSK5501metaG_FD_184342 | JGI IMG/M metagenome (GOLD analysis project Ga0207684, IMG submission 184342) | Corn, switchgrass and miscanthus rhizosphere microbial communities from Kellogg Biological Station, Michigan, USA - KBS K5-50-1 metaG... | ecosystem: Host-associated > Plants > Roots >...
CCGCGGTTTGCCGGTGCGACCCACGTGCGTGTGCCTGCGCTCGCAAGCTATCGATCGTTTCTTTGGGCGTACAGACACGCGCGTGATCGCTGGCGGCGTGGCCTAGATGCGGTGTTCCCAGCAGGCGCGTACTGGTAGACGCGGTTCGCGCACGTCCAGGTCGCGCCAACGTAATCGCAAGGATCGGCGTTCGGAACTGCTGCCGGGTTCGAGCAGCTGCCGCGCATTCCGGACGCGCCGCCAACACGCGCCGCAATCGCGGCTTTCGCCGCGGTTGATGTTCGAGGCCGGGCGGCCCCGGTCGGTCGATCATCAAACGAACCTCGGTCTGGTGACCCCAAAGGGACTTGAACCCTTGTTTTCGGCGTGAGAGGCCGACGTCCTAACCGCTAGACTATGGGGCCGGAAGGAGCGGAGGTTCTACCTGGCGAGGGTAGGCGGGTCAAGTGTTGGTTCGGGGACTAGGATTCGAACCTAGATAGCAAGAGTCAGAGTCTTGCGTCCTACCGTTAGACGATCCCCGATCGAGGACGCGGATTAACTATAGGCTGGCGCTTCGTTCGTCAAGGCTTTGGGCGGGGCACGAAGAAGATCAACGTCTTGCCGCTGACGCGCAGAACGTGAATCGCGAGCCATGGCGTCGAGGGTGATTGCGAGATGAAGCGCGTCAGCTCGACGCTGCGCACGCGGTATGGGCCGAGTTGGTCGACTGCAATGCCGCGCTTGGCGAGCTCCTTGGCGATGAAGTCGGTGGAGTCGCGCAGGCCGCGCCCGGCGACATAGTGATCGCCATCCGCGCGCGTGCCGGGTGGGAGCTTGACGTCCGGATCGGCGATCGCGGGCGCAGCAAAGATCAGCGCAGCCGCGAGGATAAACTGGCGGAAACCTCGTAGCATGCGGGCCGGAGGTTACCTCATGCGCATCGCGATCGCGCTCTTGGCGCTGGCTCTCGCTACGACAGGCTGCAAGAAGAAGGAAACGAAGCCGGCGGACAACGCAGGCTCTGGCTCGGCGATGGCGGGCTCGGGCTCGGACATGGGCTCGGGTTCGGCGATGGCGGGCTCGGACCAGGGCTCTGGGTCGGCAATGGCGGGCTCGGATATGGGATCCGGATCGGCCGGCTCGGGCGATGCACCCGCGATGGCGAAGAAGGCCGGCAACTGCCCGAGCACCGTGCTCGGCGCGACGACGAAGGCCGACATCAAAGGCAAGGACGTGGTCGTGATGATCACGTCGACGGATAAGGACGCGATCGTTGCGATCCAGAAACGCACCGACGAGCTGCTCGCCGAGAAGAAGGACGGCGCGGGCTCGGCGGCTGGTGGTCACGACCAAAAGGGCACGCACGGCGGCGGTCTCGGCATCTGCCCGGTGCACGTGCCCGACGGCGCGACGACGAAAGTGAAGAAAGAGAAGAACGGCGTCTCGGTGACGATCACGCCGAAGGAGAAGCCCGAAGACCTCAAGAAGGACATCGACGATCGGATCGCGAAGTCTGACGCGTGGGTGAAAGAGAACATCAAGCCCGGCGAGAAGGGCAATCAAGGCGGCGTCGGCGGCGGCAAGGGCGAGCACGGCGCGAACCACTCAGGCGAAGGCGACTCGAAGGGCGTCGAGCGCAAGAAGAGTGGCAGCGGCGGCGGTGCAGGCACCGGCGGCGGCGGCGGCAAGGGCAAGGGCAAGGGCGGCGGCGGCGGCGGCTCGGGCAGCGCGAAGAAGTAGTCGCGCGCGCTGACCCAGACCGCGCGGGTCAGTGACAATAGAGCCGCATGGTCAGTCGACGACCGTGCGTCCGCGTAGGCGGCGGCAGTCGCAACGAGCAGCTTCACCCGCGAACAACGCGCGTGCTTACGGCTTGGTTCCGGCGGCCGCGGTGGGCGCGCCGCGCGGCGCCTGCTTGATCCATTGCGCGGTGAGGTCGTCTTTGAGAATCTTCGCGACCGCGGGATCGATGTTCGTCTTGTCGCTGACCTCGATCGCGTCGTCGCTGATCTTCTCGTCGTTCTGGAAGTGGAATACGAGCACGCAGCTGGGAATGCCCGTCTTCTCGTAGCGAATGATTCGCGTGGAGACCGTGCCGCGCTTGAGCTCTTTCACGCCGAGCGCCATCGGCGCGTTGACCAGATCGACCTTGTAGGCGACCAGGGCCGGCGCGGCGAGGACCTCGGCAGCGGCTTGGCGCGCGGCGGTCTTGTTCTTGCCGTCGAGCAGCGCGCGAATCGATGGCGCATCGAGCTCGGGTGGATTGATCCACGCTTCGTCTTCGGGGCGCGACGGCACCTTCTCGCCGCCGAGCAGCGTGAGCGAGCGCCACGTGATCGGCACGGCGCCGACGAAGTCCGGGTCGGTGCAATCGGGCACCGCGGCCGGCGTTGGCACGTTGCGCAGCATCTTCGCGGCCATCGTCGCGACCTGGGCTGGATTGGCCTCCGGCTTCTTCGGACCGCTCTTGCCGCACGCGCCCGTGAGCGCGAGCGCGAGGACTGCGAGGTCACGCCGAGATGATCGTGCCGACATCTTTGCCCTCGAGTGCGGCGAGCACTTGGCCCGGTTTGAGACCGTTGACGATCTGCAGCTCCTTGCACCAGCGCGCGCGCGGCAGGTATTCCACGACGACGCGCTCGACGACGAGGTCGTTGAGGTTGCGCGCGACGAGCTCCTTCGCAGTGATGCGCGGGATATGCGTCGCGCTCGGATCCTTCTTTGGATCGTCGGTGTAGAGACCGTCTTCGTCCTTGATGAAGATCGCGCGGCGGGCGCCGAGGAACTCGCACGACAGGAACACGCCCGCATCGGTGCGGTGCGGCGGGATGCGGCTGCCCTCTTCACGCTTCTCCCAATAGCCGAACGGCGGCATACCGCTCATCACCGGGATGCAGCCGAGCTGGAGGTAGAGCGGCAGCTTCTCGAAGTCGTCGGGGAGCATGAAGATGCCGCCGTGCTTCGCGAGCAGCATCTGCAGCATGCGCGCGTTCTGCATCGGGATGTACTTGCCGAGCGTCGCGACGACGCCGGTCGGCATCTCGAGCTCGCTCGCGATCGTATAGATGTGACGCGCGCGCGTACCGCCGCCGGCGAGTAGCACGACCTGGATGCCCTTCTTGCGCGCCTCGATCACCTCGTCGAGGATCGGGAACAGTGCGGCGCGGCCGCGGTCCATGATCGACTGGCCGCCGATCTTGACCACGCGTACGTCGGGCATCACCGCGACGGGCCGGTAATCGATCGACGATGGTTGCGAGCCGGTCAGCGTGGAACCGGCGAGCGCGGAATCGAGCGTGCGTCGTTCGCTCACGCGGCACCGCCCTTCGTGATCACGGTGCCGACGTCTTCGCCATCGAGCGCCTTCGTCAGCTGACCTGCCACGAGACCGTTCACGATCACGATGCGCTTCAGATTCTTCGCCTCGGCCCAGGTGCGGAACATTTCCTCGTCGAGGATGTTCTCCTGCGGCGGGTTCGCGATCAGCTCCTCGAGCGTGATGCGGCCGTACTTTTTCGCGCCCTTGTGCTTCTTCGGGTCGCGGTCGTAGAGACCATCTTCATCTTTGACGTAGATGACCTGCTTCATGCCGAGTACCTCGGCGAGCTGGAACAGGCCGAAGTCGGAGCCGTGCATCGGCACCGCACCTTCGAGCGGCGGCGGCTCCCAGAAGTGGAACGGCGGCACGCTGATCGCGATCGGCGTGATGCCGGCGTCGAAGTACAGCGGCAGGTCCCAGAAGTGGTCTCGCTGCATCGGCATCGAGCCGTGCGGCGCGAGCAGCGCGTTGAGCAGAATCGCGTTGAGCTCCTCCATCGCGCCCACGAGCTGCGCGATGCCGCCTGTCGGCAGGCCGAGGTCCATCGCGATCGACACCGTGTGACGCACGCGCGTGCCGCCGCCGACCCCGATCACCATCTTGTGGCGCTTCTTCACTTCGGCGAGCTCGGCGACGAGCGGCAGGATCGCGTCCTTGCCGCGATCAAAGATGCTCTGGCCGCCGATCGAGACGAGCGAGACATCCGGGAAGATTTGTAGGTCGCGCTCGCTGTCGGTCTTGGACAGCACGGTGCGGTCCTGCAGCGATTCGCGCATCAATCGCGATTGAATGTGAGTGCGGCCATCGCCGCCGACGAGCTTCGTCATGCTTGGCTTTCAAACATAGCGCCGAAAATGGCGAAAGGCGCCCGAACAGCGGCGCCTTTCTCGGTCCGTGGGTGAGTTGCTTAGTTCGTCAACTTCGACGGGCCGCAGGTTCCGGTCGGTCCAGCCGCCGTCACTGCCATCATCGTCGTGTTGTAGAACGTGTTCAGCGCGGTCATACCGTTGTTGGTCGTCGCGTTGAACCGCGGGTGCTCACGGTGCGGGTCTTGGCCGGTGGAGACACCGAGGAACGACTTCGTGTTGATCTCGACTTTCGAGTTCGCGAGGTTCGTCAGGTCGAGCTTCACCGAGAAGTACTGCAGCATGTAGTACTTGTTGCTGCTGACGACGTCGAAGAACAGCTGGCTGTCGACCGAGGCCATGAAGCCGCCGTCACCACCCGCGTGGCAGTTGCTGCAACGCTGGTTGTTGTTCGCCGTCATGTTGCCCCAAGCGCTCGCCATGTTCGCGGCGTCGAAGTTCGTCTTCGCCATGCACCCCGACCACTGCGAGAGCAGCCGCTGGGTCGCTTGCGCTGGCGTCTCACCACCCGAGCCCGAGCCGGAGCCCGTGCCCGTGCCGCCGCCGTTACGCCAAGTCACTTCCTTGTTCAGCCAGTCGGTGATCTTGTTGGTGTCATCGCTGCTATAGGCCTGGCCTTGGTGACCAGCCGCGATCTTGAGCAGCACCGGGGCGGTGGTCGGCGTGAAGGCACCGGTGAAGGACTGGAAGCCCGTCGCCGTTTCCCAAGCCGTGCTCGTGTCAGGGGCAACGAAGCCCGAGATGTTTCCGACCGGGCCCGCCGCCGCGTGGCAGCCAACGCACTTGCCCTTCAGGATGGGGTAGACGTTGTCGTTAAAGGCCTGCTTCGCTTCGGCCGAGCCCGGTTGATTCGAACCCGAGCCGGAGCCCGAACCCGAACCAGAGCCATCGTCGCCGCCGCCGGTGTTGGTCGAGTCAAGCTCGCCAACGCAGCCAACCAAACCAATCGACGCAATCGCCGCGAGGAGTACAGCACGCATCGTTGTTCTCCGTGTTTTCTTGGGTGAAGGGATGGGGATTGGTTGTGTTGGTTAGCGACGGCGGCGGATAAGGGCCGCCATGCCGACGAGGAGGAAGGTGATCAGGCCGCCGGTGCCGTTCGAGGTCGAGCAACCACCGAGCGTCTGGCCAGGATCCGTCGCGCCGGTGTCGCCCGTGCCGGTGTCCGTGCCCGAGCCGCTATCCGAACCCGAGCCCGAACCCGAACCCGAACCCGAACCGCCGCCCGTACCCGAGCCCGAGCCGCCGCCCGTGCCACCGCCCGTGCCCATCGGCTTCTGCGCGACGGGGACAACCGTGAGGTACGCCGAGAGCTTCTTCTCGGGCTGCATGATTTCAGACGGGTCCTTACCGGTCGTCGCGATGAGCATCAGGTACGCATCCGTGTTGCCCATGGTGTCGACGAACGGGTTCTTGATGTACTCGAGGCTCGAGTAGTTACGGCCCTGGTTACCCGGGTTGTTGCCGAGGTAGTTCGGGTAGAGATGGCGGTCGTACGGCGCGAGCGCTTGGCTGCCGAGGTCCTTGAACGTCTTCGTCGTCTCGTCGTAGCCGACCGTGCGGAGCTGCGCGGAGTAGCCGCCGCCCGTTTGGCTGCCGCTGAGGTACGAGATGCCGGCCATCAGCTTGTCGGTGGTGCCGAAGTTGCCGCGCGCCATGCCGAGGTGCGTGCCGTCCATGCCGATCAGCTTGGCCTGCATGTTCGTCAGCGGGACGATCATCTTGGGCTTCGCCGTGGGCGAGAGCTCCATGACGGCCATCTGGTTGCCGAGGTACGCGCCGCCCTTGCCGTTGGTGTTGTTGTTGCCGCGGACGTCGCCCGAGCGCCAGATGATCTGGTTCGTCGCTTCGAGCTCACCCGTCGTCGGGTTCACGGCCATGATGCGCTCGTGCATCGCGCGCATCGAGTAGGTGCGGTAACCCTCGGGCGATTCCTTGCGACCGTCGACCTGGGTCTTCCAGAGGATCGAGGCCTGGCCGGTCTTGGCGCCGCTCACGTCGATGGCGGCGATCCAAGTGCCGTCGCGCTGCGGTTGCGTGTTGCCTTCCGTCCACGTGCAGTACGCCGTGTTTGGGTCGGCTGCAGAGGTCGAGCATGCGCCGTGGCTGCGCTCTTCACGCGGGCACAGCGACACGTCGGCGATCTGCTTGAAGGTGACTTTGCCGTCGGCGGCCTTCGCCAGTTGGAGCGTCTGAGCCCAACCATCATCCGTGCCGTTACCGTTGCAGCCGCGCCACGCGACCATCTTGGTCAGCGTCGCCGTCTTGCTGATGACCCACGTCGAACGACCGTCTTGGTTCATCGAGCAGTCGTCGTTGTTCTTCGCGTAGATTTGCGTCTGCGGCATGACCGTCGCGCCGGTCGTGTTGAAGCACTGCATGTAGCGCTTCGTGTCGTTGCCGTTGTTCGGCTGGTAGTTGTACTCGGCGCAGATGGTGGTGCCATCGAACGCCGTGAACGCCTTCGGGTGGTTCGCGTTGCGGTACTCGTTACCGTTGTTGGTGGTAACGAAGCGCGCGCCCGTCATATCGGTGACGGCCGAGACCGAACCATCCGCGCCCTGGGCGAGGTGGAACGGGATCATCGCGAGCTGGATCCGATCCGTCGGCTTCACGCCGTTGAGGTCGGTGCTCATGGAGAAGTAGAGGCCGCTCTTGCCATCGCCGAACATGGCGACAGTGGGCATCTCGTTGCCCGGCTGCTCCTCATCCGTGCGCTTGAGGCGCGGTGGAGTCGTGTTCGTGACGGGCGCTAGGTCCGTCGTGGACGACTTGTTCATCATCGTGGAGATAGGTGAACGGATGTCGGCCTGCGCTAGGGCGGGGAGGAGCCCGGTCACAGCGAACATCGCGACTTGCAGCTTTTTGATCATTTGTGGCCCCAGGTAGACGGTTGGTTGTTGATGGGAAACCCTTTGAGCAATGGCTGTGCCGCGAAGTTCCAGTTGCAACCCATCAGAATCACAGCATGTGACCCCCGTGAAACATGAGGGGTACACTTCCCGGGGGTGGGGCCCCAGTTTCGCTAACCAATCGAGATCGCCTGTCTCTGTCATGTCAGGACAGTGACAAGGAAGGTCCGGACAGCCCCTAAACCGCCGGTCTTCCGCAACCATCCGTTCAGTGGGGTGTTGGTCCGGCCGCCGATACCGCTTCATCGGTTAGCGGGGGATTCACCCCCGCCCCTGGGGCTACAGGACTCGGGTGGGGCTGGTACGACCACGCGCGGCGGTCGAGCTACCACTCTTCTTCGGGCAGGATGACCGGCAGCTCGTCGTTCGAGATCGGTCGCGTGTGCAGCGCGATCGCATTCGCGCGCAGCTTCTTGTCACCGAGGATGACGCCGCCCTTGGCCTGCGACGACGCCGAGAACATCATCTTCTCGAGATCCGCGATCGCGAACTTTTCCTTGCGACGCTCGTCGCGGATCAGCCAGCCCTCGACGACCTTGCTCGAGTCGACGCCTTTGCTCTTCAAGAACTCTCCGAAGCTCCACTCGAGCTCGCCCGACGGCGATTGCGTTGCCTTCTTCGGATCGAGCTCCTGGCGCTTGATGATCGCGGCGAGCTTGTCGTCGATGTACACGCGAACGCCGCCGCGGATCGGCTCGCCATAATACGGCACGCCGGTGATCGGTTGACCGTCGAGCTCGACCCCGTCGCGCGTTACCGTCGGCGGTTTGCGATCGATGTAGATCATGACCCCGGAGATTTTGTCGGGCGTCTTGCCGTTGCCAAAACCCTCAGGAGTCCACGGTAGCGCCTTTCCGGCGACATCCATGCCGAACCGGAACATGTAGCCGTCGGCGCGCTTGCTCTGGAGATCCTTGCCCGTGGTGACGATGCTCTGCGAGAGCCTCGGTCCGTACACGTGCATCACTTTCACTTTGCGAATGTCGATGCCGATCGCTTTGAGGTAGTCGGTGAATCTGTAGAAGCGCTGCTTCGACCATTTCCACGCCGGGCACTCGGGACAATTGGGCGGCTTCTCTGCCGAGACCTTGTCCTTCACCCACGTCGGCTTCAGCGTGATCGGCAGCTCGCCGAACGTGAGAAAGCCGATCGGTTTTCCGTCGACGTAGACACCGACGTCTTTCCAGCGCGCCATGCCTTTCTTGAATTCGGCAGGCGTCCAATCGCTGTCTTCTTGATCGCCTTTGTTGGCGTCCTTCTTCGTCGCGCCTTCGAGCTGCTTGTTGGTCTCGGCGACCTGCGGCGCACCGGCCGAGCCTTGCGGTGCAGTCGGCGTGGGCTCGACCGGTTTGGACTCGGCCTGCTTCCCTGTTGCATCCTTGCAGGCCGCGAATGCGAACAGCGACAAGACGAACAAACGGCGCATCATAGGGAAGGCTATTGTTGCAGTGTGCGTTCCATGCGCAACCATGCGAGACCCGATTACAGCGATGTTAAATCCGCAGATTCTCGCGAGGTGCAGACTCCCCAGGTGGGGGAGCCGTCTCCGTGTGCTCGAGGGTCGACGCAAACAGTTTCGCGACGTTCACGCTGGCATCCCAGTTGCGTAGAGTGGGTGCCATGCTGCGAATTGCTGGGGTTAGCGCTCTCCTCCTCGCCACCGGGTGCCTCGTGGAATCGTCGGGCGAAGACCTGACGCCGACCGACATGCTCGGTCGCATTTGCACGATGGACCTCGCCACCACCGGAAGCTTCGTCCAGAGCAAGGCGGCGCCGCCGCACGAAGACGGCACGCCGTACACCGGCTGCTGGCCGATCGGCACGTGGACATTCTCCGCCAGCGTCGGCATGGGCGATTGCCAGACCAAGCCCACGCTGCTCGCGCAGTATCAGTTCAAGGTCGACGAGATGCTCGATGCCGATGGCATCCCGTATCAAGTCAACACGTACATGACCGACCCGACCGCGCGTGCGCGCGTGAAGGTGAGCCAAGGCGGCGACGGCCTCTGCGAGGGCGAGCTGAATCTGTTCAGCGCCGACGGCAAGGAAGTCACCATCCTCAAGCCCGAGCTCTACATCGACAACCACCTCGGTGGTAGCGGTGAGTTCCAGGTCTACGGCTCCGATCAGTGGCTCGGAGACATGCAGTAGATGGCCAAGTGGCTCGCAGCGGGGGCGGTCGTGATCGTCGCGCTGTTGGCTCTGCTCTGGATGCAGATCCGCGAGCCAGCTGCAGCGATCGCGGCGCCGCCCAAGCAAGAGGTCGCGCAGCCCGCGCCGACTGCGATCCACAGCGCGAATGACCTCGCGGCCGCCGCGGCGAAAGCGCGCGAGCTGCAAGCCAAGGGCGGCAAGATCGATCCCGCGACCGACGCGTTCACGTACGCGTTTGACGAGCGCGTGTCACCGATGGGTCTGATGAACGCTGCCAAGTGCTACCAGGGCGGCCTCTCGCGCGTGCACCGCAACCAGAAGACGAAGCTCGGCTACGACGTCGTGATCAAGGACGGCGTGGTCAAGTTCGAGAACGTGCACATCGTCGAGTCGACGATCAACGACAAGACGCTCAACGATTGCTTCGTGCGCGAAGTCGCGAAGACGACTTGGACCGATGAAAACCTTCCGGACTGGAAGCAAGACGACGAGCTCTTGATCCGGCCCGAGCGCGGCATGAAGAAGTTCACCAAGGAGAACCTCGACTACGAGGGCGACGGTCCGATCGGCAAGCTCGAGAGCCCCGCCGGTCCCGTCCACTCGAGCCGCGAAGCGCCCGCCGACGATCGCGAAGCACCGACGCCTTAGAGCGAGTTTCAACAATCCGCGCGGGCGGCGAGCGTCGCGGCGCGGGCGTCTCGTGCGTGCGGCCGGATCCGCATCCCGCCGCTCGCTCGGGTGAGCGAAGCGAGCTCGGCCCGGGGATTATCGAGACGCGCTCTTCTACTCGGCGAGCAACGCGCGATAGAGCTCGACCGCCCAGTCGAGATCGGCGAGCGTGACGAACTCGTCCGCGGCATGCGCCTGGCCAATATCGCCGGGGCCCACGACGATCGCGTCGATGCCGTGCTCCGCGTAGAGCGCGGCCTCGGTCCAGAAGTGGAGCGCGCCGATCCGATCGACGAACGGCCGCACGACGTCAGCGAGCTTGTCGCATTGAAATGGTGCGTGATCGACCGACGCGCTCATCGCGATCGCAGGATCGACAGCGCGCATCGCGGCCGCGACGTCGGCGTCCCACTTCGCTCGATCGAAGCCAGGGTAGGGGCGCAGCGACCACTCGAGCGTGCCGCGCTGCGGAATCACGTTGAACGCGACGCCGCCGTGGAGCGCGGCGATGTTGAGACAGATGCCGGTCATGCCGGGTGGACCATCGTGCAGGCGCGCGAGTCCGAGCCCATCGATCGCAACGGCGAGCTTCGCGAGCTGGACGAGCGGCTTGGGCTTGAAGTCGGCCTTCGACGAGTGGCCGCCTTCGCCTTCGAGTGTGGCCGCTTGACCGATCACGCCGCGGTGCGCGACGCCGGCAACGCGCGCCGTTGGCTCGCACACGATCGCTTGCTTGACCTCGCGCGCGTGCGCAGACGCCAGGAACGCGTGCATCACGCGGCTGCCGTGCTCTTCGTCGCCGGAGAACAGCACGCCGACGTTGCGCGGTTTCACCGCATCGAGCGCGACGAGGGTTGCAGCGATCGCGCCCTTCGTGTCCGCGGAGCCGAGGCCGTAGAGCTTGCCGCCCTCGACATGCGGCTGCCATGGATCGCGTGACCAGCCCGCGTTCGCCGGCACCGTGTCGACGTGCGCGTTGATGATGCGTCGCGGCGTGCCCCAGCGCGCGAACACGTAGGCGCCGGGCCGGCCATCCGTGCGCTTCGCGTCGGCGACGATCACGTCGTCGGCACCGCGTAGGCGCAACAGCGGCGCGAGGTGATCGCAGAGCCGACGCTCGTCGCCGGCGGTGCCATCGGGTCCGGCTTGGTGCGTCGGGATCGCGATGAGCTCGGCGAGCAGTTCAGCAGCGCGGTTCACGCGCGCAGCCTATCACCTCGCGCCACGCTTCGTGCTTTCCGATCTTGGCGAGTGCGCGCGCGAGCAGCGTCTTGCCCGGCTCGCTGCGATGCCACGTCGATGCGCCGGATGGATGCGGCAGTGCGATCACGTCGCACGCGTGCCCCGCGATCTCGCCGCGGCGCTGCTCGCCGATCACGTCGATGAGCTTGGCGACGTCGGGCCGGAGATGGAGGGGGCCGGATTCACTCCGGGCCCCGAGGTAGAGCTGCGCGATCGCGAGCTTGCCGACGGGAATCACGAGGCGCGGGCGCAGGATGTTTACTTCGGCGTGGAGGTGGCGGCTGCACCGCGCGACCTCGTCGGGCGACGGCACGCGGTCACCACCGCCGGTGGCTTTGCCGGGAAAACAGCGACACACGGCCGCCATGTAAACGCGGCTACGAAAACTTTCTTCATCGAGACCGAGCTCGCCGAACCACGCAAACAGAGTTTTACCGGCAGTCCACGCGAATGGCTTACCCGCAGGTCCTTCACGCACACCCGGCGCTTGCCCGATCAACATCACAGGCGACATCACGGGTTGGCCAATCACGACCGGACGGATCATGTCCGGACACGCGTCGCACGCGCGGAGCCGCGTCATGTGTCGGCGGAGCTGGACTAGCGTCGACATCGGAGGCGACCACTATGGCGTGGGAGTCAGCTGTCGGCACGTCCGGGAGTGGGTACAAGTGTATCGGGATCCCACAACGCGCATGTGAACGCGCAGTGTAGATCACGGGCGATGTTGTGCCTCACGCGGTAAAATTCTTGTCGTGAACACTCTCGAACACGAGCCTCTGATCAAGAGAGTGCTCGGCACGAACTATCTGCAGCTCGGACTGTCCAAGCTGCTCATCGAAGAAGATCCGACCTCGGGCGCGACGGTGAAGGTCACCGTCAGCGAAGGCGAGCAGCCGGTGGAGGTCGAGGGCAAGGGCGTTGGTGTCGTCGACGCGTTGTACGGCGCGTTGCTCGGCAGGTACGCGCGCGAGTATCAGTCGCTCAAGACGATCGAGCTCGCGAGCTTCGCGGTCGCAGCGGATGTCGAGACGAAGAAGGCGCAGGCCGGTGTCGACGCCGTTGGTCGCGTGACCCTCGACGTTCGCAACTCGGAAGGCCGGCACTTCACGTTCAGTCATGCGTCGCGCTCGGTGACGACGTCGACCGCGTGCGCGGTGCTCGCGTGCGTGCAGTACTTCGTCAACGCAGAGCGCGCGTTCCTCACGCTGCACAACGCGCGTCGCGATGCACTCTCGCGCGGCCGCGAGGATCTCGTCGCGCGTTACACCGCGGAGATGGCCGAGGTGGTCGAAGCCACGAGCTACGCCGAGGTGATCGCAAACATCCGCAAGGAGCTCGGCTAGCGCGTTGCTGCGCCCCCGGCGAAGCCGGGGTTTTCGATGATACGATCGGCGGGTATGCAGCCGGGCACGGTCGTCGCGGGGAAATACCGCGTCGAACGCATCATCGGTCGCGGCGGCATGGGGCTCGTCGTCGAGGCGACGCACCTTGGGCTAGGAAATCGGGTCGCACTCAAGTTCCTGGCTGAAGAGATGGCGAGCGACCAGACGGCGCTCGCGAGGTTTCGTCGCGAGGCACAAGCGGCAGCGCTGCTCAAGAGCGAGCACATCTGCCGCGTGTTCGATGTCGGTGTCGAAGGCAAGACGCCGTTCATCGTGATGGAGCTGTTGAGCGGGACGGACCTCGCGCGGCTATCGAAAGTGCGTGCGCTCGATCCGCCGACCGCGGCGCTCTACGTCAAGCAAGCATGCTTGGGACTCGCAGAAGCGCACGCCGCGAAGGTCGTGCACCGCGACCTCAAACCGGGAAACTTGTTCCTCACGCGACGCGCCGATGGAACTGCGCTGATCAAGATCCTCGACTTCGGTGTCGCGAAGGCGCCGGAGGACAGCGACGTGAAGCTGACCGGTACGTCGAACGTCGTCGGATCGCCTGGCTTCATGTCGCCGGAGCAGTTTCGTTCGAGCAAGAGCGTCGACGGCCGAACCGACGTGTGGTCCCTCGGCGTGATCCTGTACAAGCTGGTTTCGGGTCGGCTGCCATTCAAGGCGGATGGCTTCGCAGAGTTCGCGCTC
>Ga0207684_10004441_pt1 | contig 13222 bp, 13 predicted proteins | sample KBSK5501metaG_FD_184342 | JGI IMG/M metagenome (GOLD analysis project Ga0207684, IMG submission 184342) | Corn, switchgrass and miscanthus rhizosphere microbial communities from Kellogg Biological Station, Michigan, USA - KBS K5-50-1 metaG... | ecosystem: Host-associated > Plants > Roots >...
CATCAACTAATGTTATCCTCCGGCGATGGCGCCCATGATGAAAAACGGCTCGTCGCCTTTGGCAACCGCGTCGGGCAGGGGAGCATCGACAGGTTCGTGTGAGATGTCTTCACCGCAGGCGAAGAATCGGACGAGTTGTCGACGCTTGAGCGTGTTGTGTTCACGAATTGTGCCGCGCAACATCGGGTATTTCGCTTCGATCGCGTCGAGAATCGATTTCACAGTCGCCGATCCATCAAGATTGAGATGTACCTCATCGCCGACTTTCGCCAGCGTGCGCAAGTGATGCGGAAGAACAACTCGAATCATTTCACAAAGACAATTTTACAGAAGGAAACAAAGGTAACGAAATTCTGGCCTTTGTTCACTTCGTTCGCTTCTGTTCGATTCATCTGTCGCCGCACCTATTTCAGCGTTTGTACTTCGACCGACAACACGGCCGGCAGATCGCGCACGATCGGATTCCATGAATCGCCGGCGTCGGACGATGCGTAAACTTGTCCGCCGGTCGTCCCGAAATAAATGCCGCACGGATCGAGCGCGTCGACCGACATCGCGTCGCGCAGTACGTTCACGTAACAATCCTTTTGGGGCAGACCTTTGGTGAGTTCTTCCCATTTGTTGCCGCCGGTCCGGCTGCGATAAACGCGCAACTTTCCATCCGGCGGGTAGTGCTCCGAGTCGCTCTTGATCGGCACCACGTAGATCGTTTCCGGCTCTTGTGCGTGAATGTCGATCGGGAAGCCGAAATCGCTCGGTAAATTGCCGCTCACTTCGCGCCATGAATCGCCTCCGTCATCGCTTCGCATCACGTCCCAATGTTTTTGCATGAAGAGTGTGTTCGGTTTCGACGGATGCATCGCGATCCGATGCACGCAATGACCAACCTCGGCATTCGGATCGGGAATGTATTGCGAATGCAAACCTTTGTTGATCGGCTTCCACGTTTTGCCGCTGTCTTCGGTGCGAAACGCGCCCGCGGCCGAGATCGCGATGAACATTCGCTTCGGATTTTTCGGATCGATCAGAATCGAGTGCAGACACATTCCGCCCGCGCCCGGCTGCCACTTCGGGCCGGTATCGTGTTGGCGGAGCCCGGAAAGTTCGTTCCACGATTTGCCGCCGTCTTTCGACTCGAACAACGCGGCGTCTTCCACGCCCGCGTAAACATGATCAGCGTTATCGAGCGCCGGCTCGAGATGCCAGACGCGCTTGAACTCCCACGGATGCTGCGTGCCGTCGTACCACATGTGCGTGCCGGGGATTCCGTCGTACACGAACATGTTGCTCTCACCCTTCGGCATGCCGTCCGGACCTTTTAGATCCTCGGGACTGCTGCCCGGTGTCTCCCACGTTTTGCCACTGTCGCTGCTACGCTGAATGATCTGCCCGAACCAACTGCTCGTCTGCGACGCGTAAATCCGGTTCGGATCAACCGGCGACCCTTTCATGTGATAAATCTCCCAGCCGGCAAAATGCGGCCCGTCCACTTTCCAATCTTTGCGCTTCGCATCCGAAGTCAGGATGAACGCGCCCTTCCGTGTGCCCACCAATACTCGTATTCCGCTCATAAATTGCTCCTATTAATCCTGCTCATACTCTTGCTCGTGATGATTTCAGTCGTGGCGATGCCCATTTCCGTTACGGCTCGCGACAGTCCCGAAGCGTGTCGCCGAGCGCGCCCGCGACTTCAACGCTTCCGTTTCCCGATTCCGCGGCGGCGCGTTCGTCACCAGCGATTCAAGTAAATGGTGCGCGGCGTGGGTGACGTCATCCACCGCCCGATTGAATGCGTCTTCGTTGGCCTGTGACGGCTTGGTGAAGCCGCAAAGTTTTCGGACGAATTGCAGAGACGACGCGCGAATTTCGTCGCTCGTCGCCGGCAGCGCAAAATTATGCAGGGTTTTGATGTTTCGGCACATGACCGACCATCCACAATTCTCGATCAACGATCAACTATTTCGCGATGCAGACGTTCTTTGGCTCGGTGAAAAAGCGCAAAGCTTCTTCGCCGCCTTCGCGGCCGACGCCGCTGGCTTTCATGCCGCCGAACGGGACACGCAGATCGCGCACGAGCCAGCAATTTACCCAGACGGTGCCGGTATGAATTTGTTCCGCGACGCGGTGCGCGCGGTTGAGGTTTTGGGTCCAGACGCTCGAGGCCAGGCCGTAGTCGGTGTCGTTGGCGTAACCGATCACTTCTTCTTCATTGTCGAATGGTGTGATGGTCACAACCGGGCCAAAGATTTCTTCACGATTTGTGCGGCATGACACCGGCAAACCGGTGATCACTGTTGGCGGAAAGAAATAGCCGTCGCGACAACGATCGTTGATTGGTTTGGACGCTTTACCGCCGAGCGCGATCTTGCCGCCTTCTTTCTGCGCAAGATCGACATAGAATTTCACTTTATCGAGCTGTGCCTTGTTCACGATCGCGCCTTGCTCAGTTTTTTCCTCGAGCGGATCACCAATTTTTAGCTGCGAGGCGACGCCGTTAAATCGATCGACAAATTCTTTGTAAGCCTGTCGCTCGACAAAAATTCGCGAACCACAAAGGCAAATCTGGCCCTGGTTCGCGAATGACGAGCGTACGCTGCCGGCGATGGCGGCCTCGAGATCGGCATCGGCGAAAACGATGTTTGGATTTTTGCCGCCGAGTTCGAGCGAAACTTTCTTGAACAACGGTGCGCACGCTTCCGCGACTTTTTTTCCGGTCACCGTTCCGCCAGTGAACGAGATCGTGTTGATCTTTGGATGCGCAGTGATCGTGGCGCCGACGTTCGGTCCGGTGCCGTGCGCGACGTTGAGCACGCCATTCGGCAAACCAGCTTCCCGCACAATTTCGCAGAGCAAATACGCGGTCATCGGCGTCAGTTCGCTCGGCTTAGCACTGGTGGTGTTACCGACCGCGATGGCGGGCGCGATTTTCCAGCTCAATAAATAGAGCGGAAGATTCCACGGCGAAATCAGCCCGGCGATGCCACGCGGCTGACGCAGCGTGTAGTTGAAGGCGACGCCGTCGGTGACGTGCGCCTCGTTCTCGGTGTGCAGAATTGCGGTTGCGAAGAAACGGAAATTGCTGGCGGCACGCGGGATGTCCAAAGAGCGGGCTAATGAGAGCGGTTTGCCGGTGTCGATCGATTCGGCGCGTGCGAGTTTCTCGAGATCGCGCTCGATCAGGTCGGCAATGCGCAGAAGAATTTTCGATCGCTCGGCCGCCGGCTTTTTCGACCAATCGACAAATGCTTTCTCCGCCGCGGCTACCGCAAGATCGACGTCGCGCGCGTCACTGTCGGCTACTTGTGAATACGGCTTCCCCGTTGCCGGTTCGATGTTGTCGAGATACTTGCCGCCGATAGGCTCAACGAATTGGCCGTCGATGAAGTTTTTGATTCTGGGAAACTCCGTCTGCACGCGTCGATTGTAAGCGCCGAATGCGCGCCGCTCAAACCGAGGGCGAGGCGGCTTCGCCGCTCCATCTCACGGCGTGAGCTCGCACAGGGTGATCGAAGCCTTTGAGAGCGATCTCGCCGAGGTCTTCGAACGGAAGTATTTTTCCTTCGCACAATTCGGCAACGACGTTCGATACCAGAATTTGCTCTTCTTGCGCGTGAGAACAAAGCCGGGCGGCGAGTTGGACGGTGCAGCCAAACAAATCGTTGTGATGCTCAACCGGTTCGCCCGCCGCAATACCGATACGGATCTTGATTGGACGTTCTTCGTTTTCTTGTCTGTGCTTGTCAATCTCGCACTGAACGCGGGTCGCGCACTTCACAGCGGAGGCCGCCGACACAAACGAAGCCATGATACCGTCGCCGAGATGCTTGATTTCGCGGCCACCCAAATCGGCTAGAGCATTACGCACTATCGAGTCATGCACTTCGAGCATTTCCATGGCTGCCTCGTCACCTAGGCGTCGGGTCAGCGACGTTGAGCCAACGATGTCCGTGAATAAAATTGTCCGAATTCCCGGATCGCGGGCGTCGGCGTCAGCACTGGGAAGCAGGACAGCTCCGGCGGAGTTCACTTCGCTGCCGCCCATGAACAATTCTGCCACGTCAGGCTCGACTTGAATGATTTTTTCAGCGACCAAACCGTGCGCCTCGCGGTGCACCTGGCTCGCCGCTTCCGCGTTCGGCGCGTGGCAGAGGCAAAAAATCTTTCCAGCTTTTTCGTTGACCCAATACTTGTGGTAACTGACGCCGTATTTTCCCTGCACTTCCACGTCATGGGCATGGGCTTTGGCAACGTCCTCCGCGGTAACGCCACCCGGGATTTCGTGAATGTCCATGTAAGACGGCATACGACTTTTGGATTAGCAGTGAAGCGCGAGAAATCTACTTCGAGACACAGTGTGAAATGTCAATCTTCGGCGGCTGGTTGAGCGTTTGATAAACGACACAATAGCGCTCGGTTAGCCGAAGAAGGCTGGCGAGCTGTTCTTCGGTCGCGTCCGTGTCGAGATCGAAGCGCAATCGAATTTGTTGAAAGCCGACCGGGACTTCTTTAGACACGGCGAGAGTTCCGCGAAAATCCAAATCGCCTTCGGCCCGAACCGTCGCGTCACGCAACGGAATGTCGAGAGCGGCGGCGACCGCGCGCAAAGTCACGCCCGCGCAGGCGACGAGCGATTCGAGCAACATGTCACCTGAGCATGCGCTCAATCCAGTCCCGCCAGTCGCGGGATGCAGCCCCGCTTCGACGAGTGCTTTGCCAGTTTGAACATTGCAGGTAACGCCTTCGCCGATTTTACCTTTGGCACGAAGGGTGATCGAAGCCGCCTTCGGTTCGTCCCGATAACGTTGCTTGATCGGCGCTTGCAACGATTTCAATTCGTGAGCTTTCATTTAATCAGGCAGTTGCGGATCTGTTCGTGCGCAGGAAGAAAGTGACGAGGTATAATCAGTTAGATATGAAACAGCTTCAAGTCATTGGCTTGCTCGCTTCTGTCGCGTTCTTCGTTAGTTGTGAGACGTCTCAAACCACGGGGACGGGGAACCAGGAGCAAAAACGTCTCGCCGCGATCCGGCAGCAGCAGGAAGATGCGCAGATGGACGAAGCCGACCGCAATCTTTGGAACGCGCATCAAGATTTGTTAAACACGGGCACCAATCCGGCGATTCCTTATCGGCAGTAGGCGAGCGCGCTGGCGTGCGCAGCGAGTAGTATTGGCAATCGTTAATTCCGCAGCATATTGTCCGCCCGAGCTTTTGGTGAGGTGGCTGAGTGGTTGAAAGCAGAGCTTTGCTAAAGCTCCGTGCCCCAAAAGGGCACCGAGGGTTCGAATCCCTCCCTCACCGCCATTTCGTCAGCAAAATGCGCTCGCGAAGCGAGCGGAATCGAAGCTTTTATGAGGTTCGAGTTCTAACGAAAAGCTCGCTCTAGCACAAATCCTAGCACAATCGGCCGTTTTGCCGCAGCAACCTCAGGTGAATCACAACAGACGCACCAGACTTACACCTGCCGATCCTGCCACCCAACCCAACAAAAAGAAGACGGAGCCTAGCGGTTCACTCCCGCTCGATGATTGAGATTATACCGATTCGGACGGTTAAGAGCTTCCGATCCAAATCCCGACTAGAAACACCAACATTCCTCCGACAATCACTTGAAATGCGGCGCGCAGAAACGGTGTGTCCATATAACGGTTTCGAATCCAGCTGATGGCCAGAAGTTCAATTGCCACGATCACAACAGCTATCGCCGTGGCAGTTCGAAAATCTGGAATCAAATATGGCAATGTGTGACCGATTCCTCCTGCCGTGGTCATCAATCCGCAGACGACTCCACGGAGCAAAGGTTTGCCGCGGCCCGTCAAGCTGCCGTCATCAGAAGCTGCCTCGGCGAACCCCATTGAAATTCCAGCTCCGACGCTGGCGGCGAGGCCGACCAGGAATGCGGCGTGGCTGTTGTGGGTCGCGAACGCTGCTGCAAAAACGGGCGCAAGGGTTGAGACCGAACCATCCATCAGGCCCGCCAGTCCCGGCTGCACGATTTGCAGAACGAATAACCGGCGATGGGCTTTCTCCTCTTGAGCCTCAACATCTGGAGTCAGGTATTCCTGTTGGAGATTATCCGCCAGGGTGACATGCTTTCGCTCTGCCTCCGCCAGGTCTCCCAGTAGCTTTCGCGTCGACGCGTCGCTGACTTTACTAGCAGCGCGCTCGTAGAAACGTCGGGTCTCTGTCTCCATCACCTCCGCCTGACCCCGAACGGTTTTGATTCCCAACGGCCGAATCATCCACACTGGTTTGCGATGCACGAATCCCTTCACATCTTCTCGACGGATCAAAGGGATGTGTTCTCCAAAACGACGACGGTATTCCTCGATCAGTTGGCGGCGATGCTGATCCTCTTCCGCCTCCATTTCCTTGAAGATTTGGGCGGTTGCGGGGTAGTCAGCTTTCAATCCCGCAGCGAAGTCGGCGTAAATGTGCGCATCCGTCTCTTCGGAAGAAATTGCCAGCGCCAGAATTTCCTGCTCAGACAAATCTGTGAAGTTCTTAGCCACGGCATTCGCTCCGATTAACCAACGAATTTCTTACACTCTACACTCTATAATAAGAGGTATCGCGCGACAAAGAGGTATCAAAAGGCTCAACCGAGGAGAAATCACGATTTCTCGGCGGCCGTGTCGTCTGACTGGTCATTTTCACTTTCGGGCAATGACCAGACGCGCCAGACTTACACCTCGAACCCTCCGGCGCTCGGTACCTTTTGTTATTCGCGGTTTTTCAGACTGGCGCAGCAACAGCGTCGGTTTGCGGACAAAAATCCTGCTCCGCCCCGCGAACACTGTAATCGTACGGTCCGCGATACACAGTGATCGGCTCGACAAAGTTGCCATGCGGAGGTGGAGTGGGAGTTGCCCATTCCAACGTCGTTGCTTCCCACGGATTATCTGATGTGACTTTGCGGCCGTGTTTGATGCTCCAGAAGAAATTAACGATGAACGGAATCTGAGCGAGCCCCATCAGCCAAGCGGCTGTTGAGATTGGAACATTCCAGCCAAAACCAGATAGACCCCAGACCTTTTGGCCCGCCAAACTCCAACCTTGGCCGCCATCGTACCAACGGCGGTGCATACCGAGCATCCCTTGGAGAAACATAGGCAAGAAAATCACGTTCATTAAGATGAGCGACGGCCAGAAATGCACTTTGCCCCAGAACTCGTTCATCATTCTTCCGGTAGCTTTGGGAAACCAGTAATAGGTCGCGGCAAATAAGGCGAAGATCGTCCCGGGCGCGACGAGGTAATGGAAATGCGCAATCAAATAATAGGTGTCGTGCAGGTAGAGATCAGCCGGAGCCAACGCTAGCGGGATGCCGGTTAAGCCGCCGACGCCGAACATCGGCATGAAAGCGGTCGCGAAGAGCATCGGCACAGGGAACCGAATCGATCCGCGCCGAAGCGATAAGAGCAGGGAGCTCAAGATAATCACTGACGGGATAGAAATGAGAATGGTGGTGGTTTGAAAAAATGAACTCACCGTTCTTCCCATCCCGGTGAGATACATGTGGTGGGCCCAAACGATGAAAGAAAGAAAGCCAATACCGAAAACAGAAAAAACCATTCCTCGGTAACTCCAGAGTGGTCTGCGCGTATTGTTTGCCACGATCTCGCCAACGATCCCCATCGCTGGCAGGACCAACACGTAAACCTCAGGGTGGATCAGAAACCAAAACAGGTGCTGCCATAAAAGGGGGGCACCGCCACCTGCCACGACCATTCTCTGGCCATTTACCACTAGACCAGATGGCAAAAAGAAACTCGTTCCGGAGACTCGATCCATCAGTTGCATGATCGTTCCCGCTTCCATCGGTGGAAACGCCAGCAGCAAAAGGAACGCGGCCACGAATTGAGTCCAAACGAAGAACGGCAGTCGCATCCAAGTCATTCCTTTTGCTCGCAACTGTACGATGGTGGTGATGAAGTTGACTGCACCGAGGACGGACGATGTGGCGAGGAAGACCATTCCGATCAGCCAAAAACTTTGGCCGGTCAGAATTGAGTGTCCGTGACCCAGCTGCTCGATATCGGCCAGGGGCGTGTAAGACGACCAACCGCTAGCGGCTGCTCCCATTGGGAGAAAAAAACTGCCCAGCAATGTCACCGCCCCCAACACGAACGCCCAGTAACTAAACATGTTTATCTTCGGAAAGGCCATATCGGGCGCCCCAATTTGGAGCGGGACGATGTAATTACCGAAACCAGCGAATGCGATTGGAATAATTCCGAGGAAAACCATGATCGTTCCGTGCATCGCGCCTAACGAGTTGTAGAACTCCGGTGTCATCACGCCTCCCGGCATGGAACTTCCGAACATTTTCCCAATAATCGGCAGCGGTTTGCCGGGATAGGCCAACTGCCAGCGCATCAGCATCATCAGGCAAAAACCGAAGAGGAGAAAAACGAAGCCTGAAATCGCGTACTGGATTCCGATAACCTTGTGGTCCGTTGAGACGACGTATTTTCGCCACCAAACAAGTTCTCGTTCCATACGCGCTCGTTGACGATTAGAAGTCCATCGCCCAGTTTTTTACTTCGAGCCTATCATGGTCGGGTTCGAAGAACTTCACCAACAAAATTCACTGCAGCTTTGCCACTCCCGTCGCATCCCGAGATAAAATAACGCCGGCAAGTGTGAGCGCGAGGTCACTACTTAGGAGCCTACAGGGCTCGAACCCAGAATGTGCTGCTTACTAGAGCATTAATTCGCCTGCTTTAGACGCAAAGTGATCGAAAATCATCTCGGTGTAGCTTTATTTAAGCACGCTCAAGTGCCGCCGCGTTAGCGACAATTGGACGCTGGCAAACTTCACGTTGCCAATTTTCTAAACTGGAGGTTGCGGCCAGGATTGGTGCAACCGGTTGCCCGGCAACTCACTCGCGAAAACGGTTCTAAACAATCAACTGGTTTCCTGAATACACTTTGGGGATCGATTAATTAAAACCGTCCGAGCGAAATGCGGTTCAGAACCGAGACAAGGATTTTTTGAATACTGCCACGATCCCTTGGATCGGGCTTCAACATGGCGTACCGCCTCGCGCACAGTCGTGAAGAAAAACGTCTATTAAAATTCCTTGCGCACAATGACCGCAGGACACAAGCTCCAGCGCAATGAACACCGCCTTGTGTTCAGCGAATCGCGGGCGTGCCTTTGTCGCTGCCCTCACGGGCACTGTTTTTCTATGGACGCTAGTGTTGAGCGTCTCGCCTCAGTTGCACGAACGCATTCATCGCGATGCAACTCGGGCGGATCACTCGTGCGCCGTAACATTCGTTGCTTCGGGCAACTACAATCACGGTTCCGTTGCGCCCCTAGTCACCGCTCCCGCTCCGGTCGCTCAGTTTTCTGTAATTTTAGCTCTGACTCCGCAGTGGGTCGAGTCGGCCTTTCTTCTCGCTCGCATTTTCGAGCACGCGCCGCCCGCTCCGGTCTAGCACAAATCAGCCGCGTTTCTGACGCGGAGTAATCGTTAGGCCACTTCGCCTCAATCGCGGCTCGCATTTGTGCAGATGCGCCGCTTCACCCGACGTTCGCCGAAATCGCGAGCGCCACAGCCAATCACAACTTTGAAAACTCGATCGACACACAACTTTAATGAAAGAATTTCAAATCGGATTCATCGCGTTGTTTCTACTCACGAGCATCGCGACCGCACAGGAAGCCGTTTCGACACCGGCGGCTTCGCCTTCGGCAAGTCCGGGAACCGCCACCGCCGAAAGCGTCACGGTCACATCTAACGAACTCGACATCTCGCGTGAAGCGATTGTGCCGAGTCTTGGCGCTACCCGTTACACAATCGGACCTGACCGGCTCGACTCGCAGGCGCAAGGCGAGAATGCGCCATTCAATCAAACCATTCTGCGTTTTCCGGCTGTGGCCCAGGATTCATTTGGCCAACTACACGTCCGTGGTGAGCACGCGAATTTGCAATACCGCATCGACGACGTGCTATTGCCAGAAAGTATTCCTGGCTTTGGACCGGAATTGGCAACGCGCTTTGCCGATAACATCTCGCTCATGACCGGTGCGCTCCCGGCCCAGTTTGGCTTTCGAGAAACCGGCGTGATCGACATTCACACCAAGAACGGCGCGGCTTTCATCGGCAGCGAAGCTTCCATCTACGTTGGAAGTTTCGACACATTTATGGAAAGCCTCGAGCGCGGCGGCGTGACCGGAAAGCTTAGTTATTACGTCACGCAAAGTTACTTGCACAACGGCATCGGCATCGAAAATCCCACCGGCAGCAACAGCCCGATTCATGACAGCACCGATCAATTCAAAGAATTCGCTTATTTGTCTTACATCATCGACGACACCAGCCGGTTCTCGCTCCTGGTCGGCGACAATCACAATGATTTCCAAATCCCGAATAGTCCGGGCCAGACGCCGATGTTTAACGACATGGGCAGAACGAATTTCAATTCGGCCAAGCTCGACGAAAACCAATCCGAAGATAACGCCTACGAAATTCTGACTTATCAAAAGAACGCCGGAGATTTGAATTTCCAGGCCTCGGTCTTCAATCGTTACAGCTCTATCCTTTTTCGTCCCGACAATGTCGGCGACCTCATTTTCAACGGCGTGGCCTCGCGGGTTGATCGCGACATTCTCTCAAACGGTGCCGAATTCGATTCCAGCTACAAACTCAACGACGAGCACACGCTTCGTGGCGGTCTCATTTTTACCGAACAACATGCCACCGTCGATACCGTCACTTGGGTTTTTCCGGTGGATGCCAATGGTAACCAAACGAGCACTACGCCGAGGCGCATCGTCGATAACAACGACAAGTACGGTTATTTCTACGGTTTCTATTTACAGGATGAATGGAAACCGCTTGAACAAGTTACCGTCAACTTTGGCGGGCGTTTGGATTTCGTAAACGCGTTTTCGGACGAGAACCAGTTCAGTCCGCGAATCAACGTCGTTTATAAGCCATGGGACTTGACCACGCTCCATGTTGGCTATGCGCGTTATTTCACCCCGCCTCCGTTGGAAGCGGTCCCGCAAAGTACGATCGCCAAATTTGCAGGGACGACCAACGAATCGGCCATCACAAAGGATTCGCCCATTAGTGCCGAGCGCGCCCATTACTTTGACGCCGGCGTTACGCAGAAAATTATGGAGGGATGGAATGTCGGTCTCGATGCTTTTTACAAGAGCTCCCATTCCACGATTGACGAAGGCCAATTCGGCGCGGCGCTCATTCAATCCTCCTTCAATTACAAACGCGGCCGAATCTATGGCGGCGAATTCACCACCAACTACGATCACGGTCCATTCTCCGCCTACGGAAATTTAGCATGGGGGTGGGCGCGCGGCACGCACTGGAGTTCCTCGCAGTTCCTTTTCAGCCCGGAAGACTACGCCTTCGTCAAAAAGCATTGGATCTTTCTCGATCACGACCAACGTGCGACCGCCTCGGCTGGCGCTTCTTACACTTGGAATGATTGGAAGGCATCGGCCGATATGCTCTACGGCAGCGGACTTCGAAGGGGCTTCGTCAACACAAAAAGCGTCCCAGATTACGGAACCGTCAATCTATCACTCCAACGAAATGTGAAGATTCCGCACCTTGGAAAATTCAAGATTCGTTTCGATGTCGTGAACTCGTTCGACGAAGTTTACGAACTCCGTGACGGCAGCGGCATCGGCGTATTCGCTCCGCAATTTGGCCAGCGCCGCGGCTTCTACGGCACAGTCGCCTACGATTTCTAATCTCGTTGCGCAACCTCGAGATGAAGACTGTCGCGCAAATGGCGAGGCACCCAATGGTGCGCCTTCAACAGGACCTCGTCGCGATGCTTCGTGCGACAGGCAGTGTCGAGGGCGCGGAGCAGTTTGGCGTCGAATTAAGTTCGATAAGCGGTTCGGGAAGAAGGTTGCACACTACGGCTTCGCCGTGCCGGCGCGGCAAATACGCCTTACTAAAGTTGCCTTCCCAGAGTGCAACTTTAGCGAGGTAGATGCCGCTCTGACAGCCGGAAACAAACTTCATCAACTATATGAGCTTGCTTGTGGCCGTTCTTCGATTGCAAAAGATTCGGCAGGTCAATACAAAGCGGGTAACAGAGGCTTTAAAACCGTAAGGCACGCGACCGCAATAGCTGCACAACGCGCCCCTGAATCCGACCATTTGGAACCTTTTTGACACTTGCTCATTTGCGCGTCAAAACTCGTACGCAACCGTCGCCTTGATTAAAACTGGCGCCGCGATCTGGTTGCCAGTGAAGTTTTGATACACCGGAACTTCTACGTCGGCGTAGAACTTTAGCCGGTGAACATCGACTTCCACTCCAGGTGAAAGAAGAACTCGCTGGAAACCGGAACCGACCGGATGGGCGGAAGCCCCTCCGCCATCGCTTTTTCGCTCCGAGACTATAACTTGAGCCACGGGAGAAATCTTAACGCGCCCAACGCTCCAGCCGGTATAATACATTCCTACGGCGATGCGAGGCTATGTCCTCCGCCGTCTTCATGTCAACGACGCGAATGAGGGACTTTTCCAGCTGGCAGGACCGGTTTTTTCTGAAAGCAGCGGCGGTTGAAACCGGTTCCAAATTCAATGCTCCTGCGTTCGCGCTTGACGCATTGGAAAAAACAGAGTCGAATTGCAGCACATCCCTGTAGCACAACGTAAACGGATGCGTTTTGTAAGCTGTTGATTTTGAGCGGTTAGCCTATCGGAGATAGTGTCTCCCTCCCTCACCGCCATCTCGTGAATCGATGATTTCCGAAGAGAACGCGCGCGCAAAGATTTTGGAGGCGGTCCGGCCGTTGCCGCCGCGGAAAGTGTCGATCTTGCAAGCACTCGATCATTTTTTTGCGGCCGAAGATTATTTCGCGCGATTGCCGCTGCCGAACTTCGACAACTCGGCCATGGACGGTTACGCCGTGCTCGCGAGCGATTGCAAACCCGGCAGACGATTGCGCGTGGCCGGTGAACAACCCGCGGGATTGGATCGACGACTTCGCGTTTCGAATGGCGAGGCAGTCCGAATTTTTACCGGCGCGCCGATGCCGGCCGGTGCGGAGGCGGTGGTAATGCAGGAAGATGTCACGCGCGACGGTGATGAAATCACCGTCAACGTAGATGTCGAAGTTGATGAGTTTGTGCGAAAGCGCGGGTGCGATCTTGGCGAAGGGCAAAAGATCTTTGGGAAAGGTGAGCGAATTAGAGCGACAAAATTGCCGCTGCTTGCCTCACAAG
>Ga0207684_10004442_pt1 | contig 13221 bp, 11 predicted proteins | sample KBSK5501metaG_FD_184342 | JGI IMG/M metagenome (GOLD analysis project Ga0207684, IMG submission 184342) | Corn, switchgrass and miscanthus rhizosphere microbial communities from Kellogg Biological Station, Michigan, USA - KBS K5-50-1 metaG... | ecosystem: Host-associated > Plants > Roots >...
CTTCGAACAGGGCCAGCACGCCCGTGACCTCGAATAGCCGGAGTACAGGACCGTTGAGTCCCTGCAAGCAAAACTCAATGTGATGATGGCGCGCGATTCTAAGAGCTTCGATCAGGGTCGCGATCCCAGACGTCTCAATGTAGGGAACACCTGCTAAATCCACGGTGATCGCACGAGGCAATGGTTCCTCGGACAGGATGGCTAATAGGCAATCACGAAGGTCGGGCGAGGAATCCACATCGATGCGGCCGTTAAGCCGCACTAGGGCATCTGATCCACAGTGATCCACTGTGATCGAGATGCTGCCGCTTGAAGCGAGCGGAATCCGTTTCAAACGACCCTCCCAAGCTCTCTCTCCGGTTTGACCGCACAATCCTGAGTCATGTCTATGCCCTTCAGGGCAATCTGGTGTTTGCATGCAGCCTTCCACAACAACGCACAGCGAGGAAGCTCATCCGTTTTGCTGACGATGACTGAGCGTCTTTGTCCAAGAAGTGGAGCAGGCCACAAGGCCTCACGGGCGTGGGCTGGCCCTAACACTAAGTATTGATTGCTTCTATGACATCCCAGCAGTCAAATGCGCGCTGACCGATCGTTCTTGCTATTGCAAGACAAGTGCTTTGCATCGCAGCGGGCACGGTCCCTGATGTCACCAGCTATGACGCGTCTGTCAAAAATGAGTGACACAACTTACGGCCCTTTACGCGTCACCACATCATGGTGTCGGCAGATCGTGGCCTTGGAGTCACCAGCCATGACGTGTCTGTCAAAGTGGTGACATACAGCCTAAATGGCGTTTTGCGAGCCATTGCCGTTGTTAAGAACACCGCGAGTGCGCTGCACAGCTTCAGTGCGCAGAGGATCGGGATTGCGGCACAGGAATTGCTGGAGGAATCTAACAGAGGAAGCAGCTCTGTGTTGACGGCACGCCTGCGATCGGAGAACCAATGGATCGTTTTGTTGTTTCACGCAGTCACAGCGAGGCTTACTACCCAGACCGACGCCATGCTTTGTGGCTCTCGACCGTGTTGATTTGCTGTAGCCTGACGGCGCCAGCGCAGAAAATAACTCAGCGAGGGGACACGAGCGCACCATTCAGCACTCGGGCGACTCATCTGCTGGGATTCGCAAACGCGAGGAATAACAGCACCGGGATATTGTCCGTTCAGGACGATTCGCTGCAATTTCAGCAGAACGGGAAGCCTGGCGCGCAAGTAAAGATCGGTTCTGTTCGGGATGTTTTTCTGGGCGGCGAAAGCAAGCAGGTCGGTGGTTTGCCGATGACTCTGGGCAAGGCTGCGGCACCGTTCGGCGGTGGCCGAGTCGTCAGTCTCTTTGCCCACAAGAAGTACGACACCCTGAGTCTTGAATATGTGGACGCTGATGGAGGAATTCATGGTGCGATCTTCCAGTTAGCAAAAGGACAGGGCGAGCTTGTAAAGAATGAACTGATAGCTCAGGGCGTAACTATCAGTTCCCGCCAAGATCAGTCGACGAAAGAAAGCGCTACGGAGGCCAAGCATGAAAACAAGTAAATGCAATCTATCGATCGCTTGTGGGATCGCGCTGGTGGCGATCATGCTTGCACTTCCTAGTCGCCTGCCCGGCCAGACTGCGGCTGCGAAATTCTCTGGCGGCAACGGAGCTTCCGCCACGCGCTGGAGCGTTCAAATCGACCAGGTTGACCCTGGGAACCTGGACCTCGCCTATTCGTTCCAAATCGCGATTTACGAGAATCTCGTGGAGGAATTGAAAAAGACAAAGCAATTCCAGCGGGTGTTCCGCGACGGCGACCTGAAGGCCAGCGAAGTTCCAAATTTGCTGTTGCTCAAAACAACTGTAGAAAAGTACACGCCCGGCAGCGAAACACGGCGTGCGGTGACCACCGTAAGCGGCGCCACAAAGTTAACAGTACGGAGTCAACTTTTCACACGCGAGGGAAAGGTCGTTCTGCAGCGCACCGTGAATGGCGACGTTCGCTTCTTCGGCAGTAACTTGCGGGCTACTCACAACCTGGCTCGCAACATCGCGAAAACGATCAAGCAATCATACTTTTCCGGTTCCGGGCAACCAACCGCGATGCTCACCGGCCCAACTCTGAATCGGGCGGAAAATGTACACAGGCTTTTGGTTGGCAAGGGACACTCCACCAGGAGTGCACAAGGGAGTGAAGGATGCTGAGGCTAGTAGGTCTGGTTTGTATATTTTTGACGACGTTTCCGGCCTTTTGCCAGTCCACGTCAAAGTATCAAGTGGGTACCATCACTGAGGTTAAGGTTCATCAGGCTGCCGGAAGTGGCGTCTCTGACGCCGCGAGCTATGACGTTTCCGTCAAAGTAGGCGACACCATTTACGTGGTGTTGTATACCCCAGCACTGGGCGAGGAGACCGTGAAATATGCTGCGGGGCGTGACCTGCTCGTGCTCGTGGGGAAAAACACGATTACCTACAACGACATATTGGGTCGATCATTTGCAGTTCCGATCGAGAGCCAAAAACCCGCCGCGAACCTTAAACAGTCCAAATCAGTTTCGCGAGCAGCAGAGTAGTCACTTGAGATCTCGCAAGAGCTATCTCGCTGGCCTGCGATCGAATCGAGGGTGGGAGACGGAGACGTAGACATGAGGCGAAACGATAGAGCAACATCGCATACCAAACTCGCACTTTCATTGGGAGCAGCCGCGATGGTTGCCCTGGCGGCCATGTTCGCGGCAGAGGCGAAGGCTCAGACTAGTGGTGAGAGCTTATCGAACCTGGAGGCGCGCGTCGAGCCTTTGAGGCCGGAAGTCACAGAAAGTCAAGTGCTTGCCGAACTCGCCACCCATAATGAGGAACGCAGGACCGCCTTGCACGACTACACCGTCCTGAGAACTTATCAGGTCGTTGATCTCAAGGGAAAGGTGCATGCTGAGGAAATCGGACGCATGGAGTTTTTTTCGCCCGACAAAAAGAGCTTTACAGTCACTTCCGAGTCTGGCTCGGGATTGGTCCGGCATATGGCCCTGAATCCACTGATTAATAGCGAGATCGAAGCCGCCGCCGGCAAAGAGCATCATGACAGCGCCATTTCCACCGACAACTATTCCTTGAATCTTTTGGGCGAACAGCAGCTAGGTCCGTACCGCTGTTTCGTCGCCGAAGCTGTACCCAAGCGGAAAGATAAGTATTTGTTTGAAGGTAGAATCTGGATTGACGTGAACGACTACTCCGTGGTGCGGATCGAAGGACACCCTGCGAAGAAACTCTCCTTCTGGATCCAGCACGCAGACTTTGTACGGCAGTATCAGAAAATTGATGGCTTCTGGCTCCCAGAACAGGACCAGACGCTTGTTCGGGTACGGCTGTACGGGAAGAAACTCCTGAAGATCGAACACCGGAACTATGTCGTGAACGCAGGCCAGAGCACAAATGCACGGTCCACCGTCCGGGAGACTCCGGTCACTCAGACCAACGAGTTGGCGCAAACCACTCGTGACGAAAGTGCCGAAAGAGACGAAAGTGCCGACAGAAATGAGCAACTGGGTTCTGCGCTTGGCAACAAACCTCTGAATCGCTCAAACAGATGACTCGGCACTCGCTTATTTGATCTGCAAGCATTCAAAGCACCGGCTGATAACACTTCGACAGTCTTCCCGCTTCTGGCCCGGCGCTTCCACTCCCTGCAGCACGGCTGCGCACATTTCCCCTCGCAGAAATGTGACAAGCCTTTGACGCGTCAAGTCCATCTCCTCAAATGACACCTTGCGCTCCGCTGCGAGTTTGGGCTCGAACATTCCACATCTAGTCTCCTCAATGTGTTGGAGGCAATTCCCATCCCATGTCTCATGTTTGGACGCCGTATTGCATTACCTGTGACAAGGAGGAGTAGGGATGCGAGAGTCGGTTGCTTATGTTGTATCGATCCTGCTGTTCGTGCTTCCTGCTTTCGCTCAAAACGGTTTGATCGCATCTGGATCGATCAGAGGTGATGTATTCACGAAGGGCACGAACGGAGAACCTGCCGTTGTGTCTGGGGCACAGATCGTCCTTCGCGGGCCTGTAACTAGGGAGACCGAGTCGGACGCACAGGGAGCATTCGCTATCGATGGCCTTTCCCCGGGGACATACCAGATCGAGGCGAATGCTCCCGGGTTGAGTGGCGGACTCGCGGTGGAGGTGACCCCGGGCACGTCCTCCATTGTCCCTCTCGAAATGAACGTGACAACGGTCAGCAACACCGTAAATGTGACCGCAACCGAGGCTTTCGTAGCTGACGAGTCTGCCCAGCACAACACCATCAGTCAATCAGTCGTGGAAAAAGCACCGAATCAAGAGGAGAAGATCGACAGTCTGCTTCCGCTCGTCCCAGGAGTAGTCCGGGGACCAGACGGCCGGATCAACATGAAAGGCGCGCAAGCGACGCAGGCCGGCTGGCTAGTAAATTCAACGAATGTCAGCGATCCGGCAACCGGCGGCCAAGCCATCAGCCTCCCGATTGATGTGGTCTCATCCGTTCAGGTTATCTCCAACCCTTATGACCCTGAATATGGACGGTTCACCGGAGCGATCTCCAGCGTAGAAACTCGTACGAGCAACTTCGACAAATTTCATTTCTCCGTCCAAAACCTGGTTCCGCGCGCCAGGGACCGCGATGGGCACATTGTTGGGATTGGAGGTTTCACTCCGCGCACCACCATCACAGGACCGCTCATAAAGGATAGACTCGCGTTCACCCAGTCTTTGGAATATCGCTTCGTTCGTACGCCGGTCGAAAGTCTGCCGCCGCTGCAACGTGACACCACACTGGAGAGCTTTGACTCTTTCAGCCAATTCGATTTGAAGATTAGCGACAGACAGACCGCGACTGTGTCGGTTGCCGTCTTCCCGCAAAAGTTCGACCACCTCGGGCTGAATACGTTCAGTCCGCAACCCTCGACAACAAACTTACATCAGCGCGGAGATCAGATTTCCGCCGAGCACAGCTATGTTGCAGAGTCGGGAGCTCTGCTTTCCTCACGGTTTGCTTATGAAGAGTTTGACGCAGACACGTTTCCCAACAGTCAAGCCCCGTATCAGATGCTGGTCGAAACCACGGAAGGTGGCTTCTTCAATCGGCAAAATCGCGATACCCGCCGGCTCGAATGGGAGGAACTCTATCATTTCAGCCCAAAGCATTTTCTGGGCGATCACCAACTGAAGGTCGGCTTCGATTTTTCTCATAGTTCCTACGACGGGCGTCAGCAATTCCTCCCGGTAGCGATCGTCGGTACCGCAGGTTCGACACTCGAACAAATCGACTTTGGCACGCCGACTAGTTTTTCTGTCCAACAAAACGAGGTCGCCTGGTTTGGTGGAGATCAATGGACGGTTGGTCCGCGTCTCACCTTGGATCTCGGCCTGCGCTTCGACAACGATTCCGTTACCAATTCGACGCATGCCGCCCCGCGTGCCAACTTGACGCTCGCATTAACACGTGATCGCAGAACTTTGCTAAAGGCTGGTGCTGGATTGTTTTACGATCGTGTGCCGCTGAATGCTCCAGCCTTCCCCAGCTTTCCGGATCGCACAATTCTGACTTTCGATGTGGCGGGTAATGTGACTTCTTCGGTCCCATACTCCAATGTGATCACGGGCGGATTGAAGAATCCGCGAAGCGAGACGTGGAATGTTGAAGTTGACCGCCAAGTGCTGGAGAACCTGCTGGTCCGGGTGGCCTATCAACAGCGAAATACCGTTGATGACTTGGTCGTAGGTCCGGAAACAACTCCGGAGGCCAGCCTGTTGTCGTTGGCCAGTCGTGGACGGGATTTCTATCGCGAGTTTCAGCTTGCTGGCCGCTACCAGATACACCGGCAAACGCTAAATGCCTCCTACGTGCGGTCGAGGGCCACTGGCGAGCTCAACGACTTCAACCAGTTCTTCGGAAACGACCCCCAGGCGGTGATCCAGCCGAACTCTCGCGGTCCGCTGGCCTTTGATGCGCCCAACCGCTTCCTGGCGTGGGCAGAGCTCAACGGCCCATGGAAGCTGATGCTCATGCCAGTCCTGGATATTCACACCGGATTTCCCCATTCCGTTGTGAACGAATCACGTCATTTTGTCGGTCCGCGAAACGATAAGCGATTCCCGCGATTTGATTCGTTTGACCTTCAAGTGCTCAAGAACTTCGGGCTGCCCTTTCACGGGAAGGAGCACACGGTGAAGTTGGGGTTCGGGGTGTTCAACCTGTTCAATCATTCCAATCCGCGGGACGTTCAAAACGACTTAGACAGCTACCGCTTCGGAGAGTTCTTTAACAGCGCTGTCCGTACTTTCCGGGGAAAGTTGGTTTTTGGATTTTAGTGACAATGGCGGAACGTACAGAAATTTCGAGTTCGATCGGCAAAGGTACCCTATGAAAAAAGTGAGTCAATGCCTCATTCTCGCCGCGGGCAACGGGACGCGCATAAAGTCAATATCGGGTGATCTTCCTAAGCCTCTGGTCGCTTTTCGCGGCAAACCCATTCTTGAGCATGTCATCGACAGAGCCCGTCAGGCCGGCATCGACGACGTGGTGATTGTCATGGGATATCGTTCCGACTTGATTCGCCGCTGGTTGGACGGTCGATGCCTCGGTGTATCGATCACCTTGGTTGATAATCCGGATTATCACAGGTCCAACGGCATTTCCGCTCTGAAAGCCAGAAGAGAAATACACGAGAATTTCTTGTTGCTCATGGCGGACCATATTTTTGACCCGGAGACCGCAGGCGTGTTGCTGAAGCAATCGCTCATGCCCGGGGAAGTCATTCTGGCGGTGGACCCCAACATTGATCGCATCTTTGACCTGCATGATGCCACCAAGGTCCTTCGGAGGGGCGACCGGATCGTGGATATCGGCAAGGAAATCGCGCATTATGACGCGTTAGATACCGGAATGTTCCTGTGCAGTCCAGCTCTGTTTGACCACCTCGAGGCCGCAATCAAAGATGGAAATTGTTCTCTCTCCGATGGCATGCGTCAACTAATCGCTAGAGGGCGCCTGCGGGGTCTGGAGATCGGCGATGGGCAATGGCAGGATCTGGACACGCCGGAGGCACTCGCGCACGCCGAAGACGTTTTTGGCAGCTTCTTCCCGCAAAAACCAATTCTCGAGAGCGTGGCCCGTGTCTAGTGCGGCACCGAAAACGCAATCGCCGCTGCCGCTACTGGCTGGGGCTTCTGGTCTTTTCCTATTGGCGTATCTCGTCCACCGAGCCGGGCCGGCCAAGCTTCTGGCGAGCATTACAACGCTCAGATGGGGACTGGGCCTAGTGCTCCTATGGGGTGGAGTAGCTCATATTGTGAAGGCCTGGGCTTGGCGATTGACACTACTCGAAGACAAGCGTCACGTTTCATTCGCGCGTCTCCTCGGCCTACGCCTCGCGTCCGAAGCAGTCGGGCAACTCGGCGGGCTCGCACAGCTGTTCGGTGAAGGCCTGCGTGTGTCGCTGTTGGGACCAGCAATGCCGCTCTCAACCGGCATTGCTTCGGTGACGATCGACCGAGCGTTTTTCGTTCTGAGTGCTGCGGTCGTAAGTGTCATCGGCCTTTTGTCCGTGCTCATAGCGCTGCCATTACCGCACACCCTCGCTCCTTACGCGAGCGTCTCTGCTTTGATTCTCCTAGGCGTCATCCTCCTAAGCGCCGTCGCCATTGCAAAACGCTGGCCAGTGCTTTCATGGGTGGCACAGACCCTCGCTCGAATTCCCTATTGCAGAACGTGGATCGAACGGGAGCGCGCATTGATTCACTCGGTCGAGAACGCTCTCCTCGACTTTTATCACCGTACACCGGGAGCATTTTGGGCAAGTTTCCGCCTTAACCTGGCATGCCACGCCGCCGCGGTCTTTGAGGTCTATCTCATTCTGTGGCTGATGGGCGCCAAACTCAGTTTGTTCGGAGCGCTCGCAATCGAGGCTTTAGCCAAGCTCGTAAATATCGCTGGCACGTTCAATCCAGGAAACATCGGAACCTACGAGGGCGGGAACATGCTTATTGTAAGAATGTTCGGCCTGGGAGGAGCTGTAGGTTTGACATTGGCATTTATTCGCCGTCTGCGTGCTCTTTTCTGGGCGGGGATCGGCGGCCTCTACCTGATCATCTTGGCCAAGCGGACAAAGCAACGCAACCGCATCTCCAGGAGTGACGACATCATGCAGATTGGACCGGCACAGACTTCTCCAAATGAGCTCCCGATACAGAGCACATCGCACCAACCGTCTCACGTGGCCGTTGTTCTTGCCAACCATCTAGGTGCGATGGGCTCCCGCTCCCCATTGCCCCAGGTCGGCGCTGTTCCGATTTTGCTGCGCAGCATCTTGGGCGCAGCAAAAGCTGGCGCAGCACGAATCGTGGTTGTCATTGACCGTGCTAAGGGCCCATGGATACGGCGGGACCTGCTGAAGACGTGCCGCGTCCCGAATAATGTTGAGTGGTGTGGAGTACTTTCGGGGGAGGAATTTCTTCCGTTCTTGATCGGGCAGCTTGCTTCCGAGATTAATGGACATATAGTTCTGATCGCAGGAGACAGGGTGTATCACCCTTCGTTGCACAAGCGAGCTGCCGAGTGGGGCGAAGAAAGGGACGTTTTGGCACTCGTGACCGGTCGCGAACTGGTCGGCATGTGCGCGGTGTCGGGAGAGGCTTCGGTTGATGTTGCGAGCCGCTGTCCCGCAATTGCCAACTCCATTGATGATGTGCTCGCCTGGCTTACCATCACTCACTCCGTGGAGAAGGAAGCCGTAGCGGAGAGTAACTGGCAACGTATTCTCACCAAAAATGAGCGCTTGGCGGCTGAGCGAAAGTTGAACAGCTGGCTATTCAAGCCCACCGACGGGATTTTTGCGAGAACGAACCGCCGAATTTCCATACCGATCAGCCGCCGGATCATTCCAGTCCCGATCACTCCTAACATGGTCAGCCTGTTCACCCTCGGCGTGAGCTTCGCCGCGGGCGTCTTCCTGGCTCTTGGAGGATATTGGAATATGTTGGCAGGGGCAGTCCTGTCCTGGTTCTCGAGCGTGCTCGACGGATGCGACGGTGAGGTCGCTCGTTTGAAACTCCAGGAATCCGCGTTTGGCTGCTGGCTGGAGACGATTTGCGACAATCTTTATTATTTATTCATCTTCGGTGGCTTGACAATCGGGCTCGTGAGAGGGTCAGACAATCGGAATTATCTGGTAGGAGGTGGCCTCTTGCTTTTCGGCGCGACTGCCAGCTTTCTCATGACTGGGCTCCAGCGTCATCAGCTGACTAGAGGACGTCCGGAACAGTATTTGGGGGAGTGGCACAAGAGGGCTGACGGCCGGAGTTCGAATCCTCTCTTGTATCTCGGCCGCCACACGGAGTTCATTGTCCGGCGCTGCTTTTTGCCCTACCTCATCTTGTTCTTTGCTCTTTTCGACATCATGAACTGGCTTTTGATTGGCGCGACCGTGGGCGCGAACATCGTTTGGATCATCGCTCTTTACTCCTACCTCACTTTCACTGACTCTCGGGCTGCGACGGTGCCGAGCCCACTTGTGTAGGTCAGGACGAAATGCAGAATGTCTTTCCTCCGCTCACGCTAGCGGCTGCAGGGTAGATGTGGCCATGCCAGAAATCGTTACCGGCAGCTTCGCGCCGTTCAAGTGGTTGCTTTGGCCAGCCAATTCCCTGCGAATTGTGGATTGGAACATTGACAGGGGCCTGCAACTGCAAGGCGTCATAGACTTCCTAGGCGCCGCGAACGCGGACATTCTAATCCTGCAGGAAGTGGATCTCAACGCGCGACGCACACATCGCCTGAATATCGCCGAAGAGATCGCTCGCAAGCTGGAGATGAACTATGTGTTCGGACGCGAGTTTGAGGAGTTAGTCCAGGGATCGAATGGTTCTCCGGCTTACCATGGCCAGGCGACCCTCTCGAAGTGGCCAATTTCGAACCCGCGCCTGATCCGCTTCTCCCGACAGTCACACTTTTGGCAGCCTCACTGGTTTCTCCCGAATATAGAGCCCTTTCAGGAGCGACTCGGAGGAAGAATCGCTTTGGTAGCCCACATCAACGTTGCTGGCAGCAAGGTCGTGACCTACAACCTTCATCTTGAGAGCCGTGGAAATGATGCGCTGCGCATTTCACAGTTGGCGGAAGTCTTGTCGGATGCGACTTGCTACGATGCTGAATGTCCGGTAATAGGGGCAGGCGACCTCAACCTGGACGCTTCGAGAGAGCCAGTAGCGCTGGCGCTTGCGAACGCTAGGTTTCAAGATGCAGTGGCCTCCTCTCGCAGCACCCCTACCACTCCCGCACACGGCCTGTTTGAAGGGCGCCGCCGGATTGATTGGGCGTTCGTTCGCGGGCCACTGCGGGCAAGTTCTGGCCACGTACACGGCAGCGTCAACGCGTCGGACCACTATCCGATCTCCTTCATGCTGACTGGATAAACCTTGTCCGAAGCCGATACCTTCCGAGCAAAGCATTTGGCGACACAGTTGCTCTCAGATTTGAATCCGAAGCGAGGGGCCGCGGCCCCTGTCCAGCGGGCGCCCTCCCCAAAACGCGCCTGCGGCCCCGCGCTTAAGGTTCTGTGCATTCGGCGGTGAAGAACCGCCGCAACAGGGAGAGACATTATGGCTTCGTTTGCCGTAGTTAGAAACACCAACATGAGATTGATCTCCGCTATACGTAACCTGGTCTGTCCGCTCTGCGGAGCAAGCATGATGGGGTTTCGATGTCTCGGTCACTGTCGCAGCGACTGGCGTCAGGAGTGGGAGCGGGCAATGTGCGCTGGATCAAAGAGTGAAGGACCGCGTTCTGGGAAATCGTGCGCAAAGCATCGAGTGTAAACAAAGCGGCTCGCGCCGACGGGACTTTCGGATCTCGTCATCAACGAGTTTCGTTCCTACATGGCCTTCAGCCATCTCCGGCTGCGTGTGATGACACTCGTGACTCGAAGTTCTCGCCCAAAACCATCTTGCTCTCCCATTCTCGACCGGGCGAGATGTCGCAGGTTGCTCGCTTTGCCTGGACCGCCTTGTATTGGAACGTAGCGGTCGTCCTCTTGGGTGCCTATGTAAGAGCGACGGGTTCAGGTGCCGGCTGTGGCAATAGGTGGCCCCTCTGCGATGGCGACCTTGTCGGGGCAAGCGCCAACGGGCAAACCATCGTCGAATTCACGCACCGAATCACTAGTGTCATCTCGTTGCTCATGGTGACCGGTCTCGTCGTCTGGTGCTGGCGAGCAACAAAGAAAGGCGACTGGGCTCGCTATTCGGCGGTTCTCGCCGCTGCACTTCTGGCGAATGAAGCACTATTGGGAGCTGCTCTTGTCCTGTTGAAGCATGTGGGCAACGACCAATCTGCCGGCCGAATTCTTTTTCTCTGTTTGCACTTTGGCAATACACTTCTGCTTCTCGCGACGCTGTCACTTACTGCCAACTGGTTATCGAATGGCGGCAGAAGTTTCACTCTCATTGGCAAATGGCGACAAGTAAGTTCTATCGGACTGGGCCTACTTGCCACGATGGTCACAGGGATTACTGGGGCGGTAACTGCTCTGGCCGATACTCTGTTTCCGTCAACCTCGCTCGCCTCCTCACTGGCACAAGATTTCCGTTCCGGCACACCCGCCCTCTTGCGCGTTCGGCTACTCCATCCCGCGGTATCCACGGTCGCCGCATTTTACGTTCTGTGGGTTATCTTGAGAAGCTCGGCCGGGCGAAACCGACTCTCACGATCTGCAATCGCTCTTATCATCCTTCTCTTCGTGCAGGTCGGAATCGGCATGACGAATGTATTACTTCTCGCTCCCGTTTGGGTCCAGATCGCCCATCTATTCGTAGCCGATGCGCTCTGGATATTGCTTGTGCTTGCGTCAGCAGACCTCGTGCTTGAACCCGTCGTTACTTGCCCAGCCTGTGCTCTGGCAAGCGTCGTCAAGGAAGGCCGAAAAAGGTGAACCGGTACGGTCACATTGTCACCTGTTGTGCGATTTTCGCAATCGCAATATCCGGTGGGCTCTCTGCTGACACCACGCAAAACTCGTATCAGCTCCCGTCGGACGCACAAGTTATCGGATATCTCCTGCAATCGGTGACCTGGTACCGCCATCTCTACACCGAACGGCAGGTTGCAAGCGATCCGGGAGACCTAGTGTTTCTAAATGACAATCAAGCTCTTGAAAGCCAGATTGTTACGCTTTCGTTCGAATTTGCCAAGGTGGATGCGGCCTTAGCAAAGACGGCCACTTCTCCGCACGACGCGCCCGCGACAGTGGCAGGCCCCGCTTCTGCGGACCTTGCACACTTTATCGAGTTGAAGAATCGAAATGAACCGCTAACTCAGCAAATAAGTGAGGACATCGGAAAGCTGAACGAGAAAATTGCCTCGGCTCGCAAGGCCGATCGCAAGAAGCTGAAAGCCGCTCTCGACGATGCTCAGAGCCGATTAGAACTTTTGCAGGCTGTTTCGCAGGCGGTCAATGATCTAATCCAGTTCGTACAGACTGCCAGGACGGCGCAAGCCAACTCTGCCACTCTCGATTTGACGATTGATGACCTTGCACAATCCATACCAGAGCTGAGCAGCCCGGCAACTCCCTTGTCGAAATTGCCGGCACAAGACGCAGATTCCAGAAGCAGCAACAGCTGGCGAGAGACCGGCCTTCTCGGGCTGGCGTCGGAAGTCTCTGCGCTAAACCGCAAGCTTCGCGTGGTTGACGAAAAGGTTCGTCTCACTGACAATCTTTCGCTCTCCTTGAAGGATATGCGGACTCCAATGAGCGGCTTCATCACTCGGGTTCTTCAGAGGGCCGCCACAAGCAATTTGCAGACCAGCAATCTTTCATTGTTGCGCGAACAAAAGTCCCAGCTTGATGCGCTTACATTCGAACTCAAGGCCTTTTCTCCCGCCATCGTGGCGCTCGATAAGCAAAAGGCGTTGCTTGAAGAGTACGAGTCACACGTGCTGCCCTGGCGAACAGCGGTAGCCAGCCAATACAGGCAGGCATGGAAAAACTTGGTGGGCCGCCTACTCATCGTTGCGCTGATTGTCGGTCTGCTATTTGGAATGGGCGAGATTTCGCGTCGGCTAGCACTCCGCCGTATCCAGGACCCAAACCGACGACGGGTTATAAGCATGGTCCACCGCCTTCTGACATTGTTTGCCATAGCCGTCGTCGCCTTGTTCAGCGTTGCCTCAGACTTGAGTTCGTTGGCAACGTACTTTGGGCTTCTCAGCGCCGG
>Ga0207684_10004447_pt1 | contig 13202 bp, 14 predicted proteins | sample KBSK5501metaG_FD_184342 | JGI IMG/M metagenome (GOLD analysis project Ga0207684, IMG submission 184342) | Corn, switchgrass and miscanthus rhizosphere microbial communities from Kellogg Biological Station, Michigan, USA - KBS K5-50-1 metaG... | ecosystem: Host-associated > Plants > Roots >...
CGCTCAAGGGCCAGCCGTGATGAAAGACGATCGGCTGACCGGAGCCCCAGTCCTTGTAGAAGATCTCGACGCCGTCCTTTGTGGTGATCGTGTTCATCGTTCTCAGTCCTTTGCTTGGTGTGGAAGAGGTAAGGGCTGGCTCTCGAGCCGTCTGGGTAGCGACGGCACTGGGCAGACCAGCGGTGACGGTGGCGATTGCGCCGCCCAACAAGACGTCGCGGCGAGACATGCCAGCGGTGGAAGGCGAGTGTTCGTTCATCGTGTCACCTCCATTGCGGTTGGGCCGCTATCTCCGACCCTCCGCTTCTTGGAAGATAGACCGGACAAGCGCATGCGTTGTGACGGACTCGCGCGCCGAGGGTTCTTGGGCTACTCATCGAACGGCGCATTGATCAACAAGTCGACGGTCGATACGGCCTTGTAGCCGGGCACGAAGCGCTCGCCGAAGTCACGCAGGAAGTTGTCGTGACTCGTCTCGGGCCTGTCCTTGACGAGGCGACAGCAGGCCTCGCTGAATCGCTCTTTCATCCGCAGGCGGGGGAAGGCAGCGAGGACGCGGTCGATTTCGCCTGCCTGGAGCGCGGGCAGGCCGAAGCCGCCGTAGTCGAGCCCGATGCCCATCGTGCCCACTGCCACCTCGGGCTCCTTGTGGAGCGCGAGGGATGGCGTCGAGTTGAGGGCCACCAGGTCCCAGATCAGCTGAGCACGACGATCCGAGACACCGCGACCCCTGATGAACGCCAGAGCGCCGTCGGCACCGTTCACTTCGAAACGGTGGGGGCCTGAGACGGCCGACGTGAGGCCTATGTCGTGAAGTATGGTGCCAATGGCGACGACCTCGCGATCGAAATCTATTCCCTTCACGCGACCGATCAGCTCTGCGAAGAGCCACGAACGCATCGCGTGATTGAACAGATACGGCTCGGAGAGCCGCTGCGCGTATTCGATGGCCGCCGTGATCAGGGGGCCGTCCGGCGCGCTGACGCCTGCAATCAATCGCGTCCGAGTCGTGTCCTGACCGATCGACGGCATTGTGGGCGACGCCGTCGCACCGGTGTCCCTCCCTGTACGGTCGCTCATCGGAGCCTCCTGCGCCCTCCTTCCACTAGCCCGGTCCGGCCCTGTGACCACATCCGAGAGACATTCGCAGCCAGACCCAACTACCAGCCGGCCCCGGCACGCGGCAGGCGCGCGCCCCGTCCGGAGCGTCGGCACAACGCAAGACCGGATCGAGCGCCCTTCTGTGACATCAGCCACGACCTTCGGATTCAGCGGCTTGGCTCAATCGAGCCGATCGACCAGCCCGCCAGCCTCGTCACATTCCGACGGGATGCTCGGTCTTCGCTAGTGCACACGGGGCGCGCCTTCGAAGGACTGTCGGGGAGTGCGTGGCCTGCAAGCAATCCCCGCTTCGCTGGCAACACTGAGAGGAGATAGCTAGATGAGCACGATTGGCCGGGCGATGCAGCGGACGGCGGTGGAGGGTCAGGCGGGTGGGGCCGAGGTGCGACATGCCAGGGAGGTCCACCGGAGCGATCGCGTGGGGCTCACCGTGGCCGTTCGTGACCAAGACGCGGCCAGAGTCGATGCCGTGGCTGGCTCCGAGTTCCTCGATGATCAACTTCGGCTAGAGGAGTAACTTCCCCAACGGACCCCTACTTACCTCCAAGCGGCACCGGTCGGTCCAAGTAGAACGACGCGCGACCCGGGACGGAGAGGATCGGCAGCGATCGCCGGTAAGCGTCCTCCCCGCCACCGACGAAGACGATGAGCTCGCCTCCCCGTCGCTCCCAGGCCGATGAGAGCGACTCGCGTGTCAAGCGTTCAAGCCTCGCTCCTTCGGTATCCGAGCTGATCCCGACGATGGTCGGCGAGTTGGAGCCAAACGCGTAGTGCCGTAGATCTAGAGGGCGGCGCCGCCCGCTCCCATCGCGATCCGATTAGCCTTCCCGCAGAGTCGCACTCTCAGGCCTGAGGGCATCTTGGCCGCCCTCTCAATCGTGAGAGGCGCGGATGTATAGGCGTCCCTGAGCCCTCAAGACTTGCGCGGACCGACTGCCGTTGTCTTCATGGCTTCGCCTTTGCAATGCTAGGCCATGTGTTGGACCGGAAGAGCGTAGTCTGCTGGCGGATGCGCAGCAGCTGCGTCATCGGAACTATGCTCCCAGCGCGCTAGGTACCCCCTCCAAGGGCGTGGCAATGGAACGAAGAATGAGCGCCAGTACCTACTCTCGCCGGGCCGAAGCATGAGTGCACGCTCGAAAGCGCCGACCCCAGGAGATGAAGAGGCACGCCCCTTGGTCATCGAGAGGCTTCGCGCGGTGACGCCGGCGGCGGAGACACTCCGTGAGCCGCAGTCGAGCGTTGAGGGCGTGGTAAGCCGCACGGATCGATTCCTGTCCAGCCGGACCGTCAGCGCGATGACGGGCGACGCGAGCAAGCGGAAAATCCGAGACTGGGTCGATCGTGGAGAGTTCAACAGCTATGCGCTGGACGGCAAGACCGTCTACTCCGAGCGCGAAGTCGTCGATTTCCTCGAGCGCGTGAAGGCCAGGGGCCCCTCGCGCGCACCGTGGCGTGGCAGCCATAAGGCAGCCTCGAGCGGACGCCCCGGCAACGCCCTGAACAGCAAGCCCAGAGAAGCGCCACTTCCCTGAGCCCTTTGAGTCGTGATTAGTAATGGACTTGAACCACCGATCTTGGGAAAGGTAGTCGATGACATGGTGAACGAGCTGGATCGCTTGCTTGATGGCCGGATCTCAAAGGACAACTGGGCTCACACGGATCAAATGAAGCTGATCTATCCGCCCGGGGCGAAGTTCGACGCACAGCCGAACGGCGAGACCCAAAAACGCTGAGGCCCGTGGCAACCGCCTGCGCGTGCCAACCGAGGGCCACTTTGTGAGGTCCCGCTCGCAGCTACTCGCTTCGTACGGCCACGAGTGGATCAACTGCGGTCGCGCGCCGCGCCGGCAGCCAGCAGGCCGCGAGCGTGACCGAAATCAGTACGATGGCCACCATGACAAACGTCAGCGGGTCCGTGGCGGTGATGCCAAAGAGCAAACTGGCCATCACGCGCGTCAGCCCCAACGCAGCGAGCACTCCAATCGCCACGCCACAGGCGGCCAAGGCCATTCCCTGCGTCACGAACAGCCGGAGCACGTCCCAGCCTCGAGCGCCCAGCGCCATCCGAATGCCTACTTCGTGTGCGCGCTGCGTAACGAGATAAGTAATCACGCCGTATACTCCTCCGGCCGCGAGAAGGAGCGCCAGGAGCGCCAACCCTCCCACCAACAGCAGCGTGAACCGGCGCGGCGCGACCGAACCGTCCAACCGCTCATGCATCGTCATCACGTCGTGGACGGGTTGGTCCGGGTCAATCGCCAGCACGCGCTTGCGCACCGCGGTGGCCAAGCTCTGTGGCGCGAGCGTGCTGCGCACCGCTAGGGTCATGAGCCCGATCGACATCTGCTGGTAGGGCACATATAGCTCTGGCCTGATCGCCTCGTCCCGGCCCTGCCGCGTGACGTCATCGACCACGCCGACCACGGTGGGCGGTCCCTTGAGAAACGGCAACGGAACCAGCCTCCCTACGGGGTCTTGGCCGGGGAAGAGGATCTCCGCCAGAGACTGGCTCAAGATGATGACGGGCGACGTGTCGGCGGAGTCCCCCGCTTCGAAGAAGCGCCCGGTGCGCAGGCGCACGCCCAGCGCGCGGAAGTAGTCCGGGCTGGCCATCCCAAGAACGACTGGACCTATGAGTCTGCCGTTCGGAGTTCCGTCCGCAGTGAACGTTGCGATGATGTCGTCGCCCGTCAGAGGAAGGTTGGTGATGGCTCCGGCGTCTTCGACCCCGGGGACGGCCGCAACCGATTCCAGAAGCTGTTGCTGGAACTGTACGCGGCGAGCATGATCTGGGTAGCGCGTGTCGGGGAGGCTGATGCGCAGTGTCAGGAGGTTCTCGGAACGGAAGCCCGGCTCCACATTGAGCACGTTGACGAAGCTGCGGAGGAGCAGGCCCGCACCGATGAGCAGAACGACCGACAGCGCGACTTGGGTCACGAGCAGCACCTGACGGGTTCGCTGACGCGGGGAGAGAACACCACGCCCACCCTCCTTGAGCGAGCTTGTGAGGTTGGGCCGGGAGAATTGCAGCGCCGGGGGGAGACCGAAAAGCACCCCGCTCAGCAGCGACGCTAGGAGGGTGAAGCCGAGAACGCGCGCATCGATGCTGATCGTCGCCACTCGAGCGATCTCCCCGAACGTGTCCGGCGGGCTGATGGCCCCCAGCACTTTCGTTAAGGACCAAGCGAGGACGAGGCCGCATCCGGCTCCGCCCAGCGCCAGAAGCCCGCTCTCGGCCAACATCTGCCGCACCAGGCGAGACCGTCCCGCGCCCAGGGCCGCACGGATCGCAAGCTGCTTCTGCCGCACGACGGCGCGCGCCAGCATCAGATTGGCGACGTTGGCGCACGCGATCACCAGGATCAGCGCTACGGACCCGAGGAGGATCAGCAACAACTGGTACCTGCCGCCGACCAGATAGTCGTGCAGGGGCCTGAGACGCACGCGGCCCTCGACGAAGGACGGCGTCTCTTTCTCATAAGCGCTCCTGATGGTCTCTAACTCCGCCACGGCCTGCTCCCGCGTGACCCCCGGTTTCAGGCGCGCGAAGGTTTCCAGCAGCGCCTGGTGCTCGCCACGCAGCTCTTGGTCGTCGAGCGCCAGGGGGACCCATAGCTCGCGTCGCCCAAAAAAGTGGAACTCCGGCGGGAGGACGCCGACCACGCGGTAGCCCCGATCGTTGAGCCGGATCGACCGCCCGATCACGCCAGGCTCCGAGCCAAAGCGCCGCTGCCACAAGCTGCGACTGAGGACGGCGACGTGTTCTCCGCCGGCGCGCGCCTCCGTCGACAGGAAGTTGCGCCCAAGCAGCATCGACGTGCCGAGCGTCGGAAAGAAGCCCGCCGAGACCTGGAAGCCGGCCAATCGCTCCGGCTCGCCCACGCCGGTCAGGGTCAGGTCCTCTGTGTTGTACGCGGCGATCGCGTCAAGGGTGCGGCTGTGTTGACTCCAATCCACGAAGGTCACGCCACGCACGCTGGAGACACCGTCGTTTCGCCCCACTTCGTCGATCCAGACGAGCCGATCGGGATGCGGGTAGGGCAGCGGCTTGAGCAACAGCGCGTTGACCGCGCTGAAGATGGCGGTATTCACGCCGATGCCGAGGGCGAGCGACGCCACGGCCACCGTCGTGAAGGACGGTGATTTCAAGAAGGCCCGCGGGGCGAAGCGCAGATCCGAAACGAGATCGTCGAGCCATCGCCATCCGCGCGCGTCGCGGCACTCCTCCTTTCTTTGCTCCAGACCTCCCATAGCTCGCATTGCCGCATAGCGCGCCTCCTCAGGCGGCATGCCGTCGGCGAGGTTCTCATCGATCAGCCGGTCGAGGTGGTAGCGGAGCTCGTCGTCCAGCTCTTGGTCGACCTGGCGGCTTTGGAACAGAGAACGAAGGCCGAGACGCAACCTCTGGATCCAGCGCATGGCAGCCGTTCTAGGCCGGGCGAATGATCAAGGAGATGGCCGTCGACAGCCGCTCCCATTGCCCCGTCTCCCTCTCCAGCGCTTTTCGCCCGGCGCTGGTGAGCGAGTAGTACTTCGCTCGGCGCTTGCTCTCGCTCTCGCCCCACTCGGCTTGGATCCAGGCCTGTTGCTCGAGCTTGTGCAGGGCCGGGTATAGCGAGCCCTGGCCCACTTGCAGCACATCATTCGACATGTGCTTGATCCGCTGCGCGATCGCCCAGCCGTGCATCGGCTTCACCGCGAGCATTTTTAGGATGAGCAGATCCAGCGTGCCCTGCATGAGAGTGGTCGGCTTGCTCATAAGGTCTCTTGTCGGTTACCGACAAGAGTGTCTCGCTACCCTGGTCCGTAGTCAAGGGGAATTCCGGCCGGGAGGCTAGCCGGCGTGCGATGTGCTGCAGGTCTGCGTCGATGTGGCGGCGCATCCTTCACGCGAAGGTGGCTGCACACTGGAGCCGCGACGGGCGCGCCTGGTGACGCGCGAGGCAAGCGTGCGTGAGCGACCGGGGACATCGCTTACAGAACGTCCGGGTACATAGCTAACACTCTCCGCGGATGGACGGGCGCGGTCAGTTTCTCGGGAACGAGGCGTAGGTCGAAGCCGTGCTCGTGTGGGTGACCCGACACACCGCGGAATCGCTCGGCGAGGGTTTTCGGCGTAGCAATGCGCGCACCCAGGGCTGACCTTACTGCAGCCGCGAACAGCGTTCCACGTGGAGTCGGTCCACTCGATACTCGAGTGCGCACTCATCGTGTCCGTATGACGCCGCATCCGCGCACCGTTGCGCCGCAACGCCCCCGCAACGCCCGGAAGCGAAAAGGCCCTCGAAAGAGCTTTCTTCCGAGGGCCGATAACTTGTTGATTAGTAAGTGGTAGCGGGGGGTGGATTTGAACCACCGACCTTTGGGTTATGAGCCCAACGAGCTACCTGGCTGCTCTACCCCGCGTCAGATAACCCATCCACTTTAACAGCGCGTCGCGGCAAGCGTCAACCCCCGTTTTCGAGTGGCCTCCGGGTGACGCGCGCCACGTTTCAGATCGTCACCACGTGTCAAACGGTGACGCGGGACACCGGAGGCTGAACCTTTGCCAGGTGCTTCCCGTCCAATGAGATGAAGGGCAATGGCGCAGGCCCCGCACGGGTCGGGCGTCGAGGAGGTCGCGATGGCCACAACTTCCGTCGTTGCCGTGGACGCGCGGTGCCCGCTGTGCGGGAGTCCGATCCTGTCCTTCGGCCGAGGAGGGCGTGTCGTGGCCGAGGATCTCCATGCGGTGCCTCTCCATCGGCGGGGCGGCGCCGGCGAAGGCTACATGGTCTGCGACGACTGCGGCGTGCTCGCGGAGCTGTCGGCGGACCTGACCCTCAATTAGGCGCACCGGCGCGGCGGTAGAATGGGCGCATGGCCCTCCTCGGCATGCGCCACCTCGCCCTGCGTGTCCGCGATCCCCAGGCGAGCAAGCGTTTCTACGCCGACTGCTTCGAGATGAAGGTGGTCTGGGAGCCCGATCCGGACAACGTCTATCTTTCGTCGGGTCCGGACAACCTGGCGCTGCATCGGGCCGAAGTCGCGGGCCCGGGGGCCCTCGACCACATGGGGTTCATCGTCGACACCCGGGAAGAGGTCGATCGGCTCGCCGCCCGCTTCCGGGAGCGCGGCATCCCCCTCGCCGCCGAGCCGAAGGATCACCGCGACGGCAGCCGCTCCTTCTATTGCCTCGATCCCGACGGGCTTCGCATCCAGGTTCTCTACGAGCCGACGCTCTCCCGCCAGTCCATCGCCTGAGATCACAGCCTCTCGCCAGCGCTTGACGCGTGGGGTACGGCGGGAGGAAACTCTCGCGCATTCGCTCCTGGAGGTAGATCAATGGAGGACGATTCGAACACGGGTGGCCCTGGACCCTTTGGCTCGCCTCAACCTTCTTACCCGACGACCCCGCCCACCTTCACGCCGAGCCCGCAGCCGCCGCCGGCTCCGAAGGCGAAGCGCCCGGCCCGGGCGAAGAAGAAGTCTTCGGCCAAGTCCCGCAAGACTTCCGCCCGCGGCAAGAAGCGGAAGGCTCCGAAGAGGAAGGCGGCCAAGAGGGGACGCACGGCCAAGAAGCGGACGTCGGGCCGGGCCAAGACGTCGCGCAAAAAGAGCTCGCGGAAGAAGACAAGCCGCAAGTCCGCGCGCAAGACCCGGAAGAAGTAGGACTTAGCGGTCAGGGCCCCAGGGGAGGATGGCGGTCTTGAGCCCCGCCGCGCCTCGCGCCATCCCCCCCAGCACCTGAGGCAGCCGCTCGAGCGGCTCCTCGGCGGTGATGAAGGCGTTGGGGTCGAGGTGGCCGTCGGCGATCATCCGGAACGCCTTCCGCACGCTCTCCGGGGTGTGATGGAACGTGGACTTGATCGTCAGCTCCTGGTAGTGCAGGCGCTGGGAGTCGATCCCGATCTTGGTGTCGGCCGGGCAGCCGCCGAAGAGCTGCACGACGCCACCCTTGCGAACCGATCGCACCGCCGCCTCCGACGTCTCGGGCAGGCCCACGGCCTCGATCACGACGTCGGCGCCGCGCCCGTCGGGGCTGCGCTGCCGTAGCAGCTCCGCGAGGTCCTCCCCGGGCCGCGGACAGACGACACCTTCCGCGCCCATCTCGGTGGCCTTGTCCAGCCGCTCCCGCCTCCGCCCGGCCGCCACCACGTGGGCGCCGCGCATGCGGGCGAGGGCGACGAACATCAGGCCGATGGGGCCGGTTCCGATGATGGCCACCGACTGGCCGCGGCCGATCCAACTCTCCTCCACGCCGCGGATGACGCAAGCGAGCGGCTCCACCATCGCCCCCTCGCGAAAGTCGACTCCCTCCTCCAGGGGCAGGAGGTTCTTGCTGACCACGCGGGCCGGAATGCGCGCGAACTCCGCGTAGGCCCCGTTCCAGAAGAGCAGGTCGTCGCACAGGCTCGACATCTCGTGGCGGCAGTAGTAGCACTCGCCGCAGGGGGCGGAATTGGCCGCCACCACCGGCGTGCCCGGCTCCCACCCCTCCACGCCCGGCCCGACCTCTTCCACCACGCCCGCGATCTCGTGGCCGAACACGGCCGGAGGCACGATCATCTTCGCGTGGTAGCCGCGACGGAAGACCTTGGCGTCGGTGCCGCACGTGAGGGCCACGCGCGTGCGCAGGAGCACGTCTCCCGGCTCCAGCCGCGGAACGGCGACCCGCTCGATGCGTACGTCCTCTTTCCCGTGAAGGACGGCCGCCCTCATCTGCCCGGTACGCCTCAACGCGCGGCTCCGGCCGCAGCCTGGAGCATGACCTTGAGGACGCCGGGGGCGGGCCGCGCCGCGACCTCCACGGCGCGCGATGCCTCTCCGAGCGGGAAACGATGTGTGATGAGCTCTTCGACCCGGATCTCCCGGCCGAACACGAGCCGCGCGGCCAGGTCCTGCACCTCGACCGATGCGCTGTAGGACGTGAGCAGCTCCTTCTCCGCGGCGCACAGAGCCCCCAGGTCGAGGGACGCCGTCTCTCCTGGCGATGTCGCGGCGAACACCATGATACGGCCACCCGGCCTCGTGGCGTCAACGGCCTGCGCGAAGGGGGCCTGGCCGAGGGCGGCCAGGAACACGCAGTCAGCGCCCCGCCCGCCCGTGAGGGCCCGGACCTCGTTCGCCACGTCGGCGGAAGCGGGCAGGGCGGTCGCCGCTCCCAGCCTCCGGCTCGCTTCGAGCCGGTCGGGCAGCGTGTCCGAGGCCAGCACCTCGGCCCCTGCCCAGCGGCAGAGCTGGGTGAGCAGCAGGCCGATGGCGCCCTGGCCCACGACGAAAGCGATCTCGCCCCGCGTGATCCGGGCCTTGCGCACCGCCTTGAGGCAGGTGTTCACCGGCTCCACGAAGGCCGCCGCTTCGGGGAGGACGCCCGCAGGGATCGGAATCGCGCCCTGCTCGACGATCCAGTCCATGGCCTTCACGTACTCGGCGAAGCCGCCGCCCGCCGGCTCGAATCCCGCCGTCGTGCCGTTGCGCTTGTAGGCCGCGCACTGCGCGTAGGCTCCCGCCCGGCAAAAGAAACAGTCCCGACACGGAACGTGGTGGTGGAGCGCGACACGGTCCCCCTCGCGGAAGCGCGTGAGCCCCGGTCCCACGCGCGCGACGGTGCCCGCGATCTCGTGGCCGAATATCCGTGGCCCCGGGAGCAGGCCCCTCTGGATCTTCTTGATGTCCGTGCCGCAGACGCCGCAGGCGTCCACCTTGACGAGCATCTCGCCGCGCCCCACCTCGGGCACCGGAACGTCCTCGATCTGCAGGATGCCCGGCCCCCTGTACACGGCGGCGCGCATGGACACGAAGGGAGATCATAACCTAACTCATTGACAGGACGAGTGCCGGACCGTAGGCTTAGCTGTCCTTCCCGAGGCCCGATGGAGCGATCCCCAACCCGCGTCCTCGTCGTAGACGACGAACCCGAATTTCGATCACTCATCACCGAACTGCTCATCGAGCGGGGCTTCGACGCCCGGCCGGCTCCCGACGCCCGCGCCGCCCTCGACCTGGCCGCCGACCGGAGCTTCGGCGTGGCGGTGCTCGACCTCGTGATGCCCGACATGGGCGGCATCGAGCTGGCGGAAAAGCTCAAGCAGGTCAGCCCGGACACGCAGGTGCTGATCCTCACCGGCCAGGGCGACATGGGGTCGGCCATCGACGGGCTGCGTCACGGGGTCTTCGACTATCTGCAGAAGGGCGAGCTCGACATTCCTCGCCTGGCCCGCTCGGTGACGGAAGCCGGCGAGAGGTCGCGCCTCACTCGCGAGAACCACGAGCTGCTCACGCGCCTGCAGGAGTCGAACCGGCTGCTCAAGGCGCTCCACGACGTCGCGGCCGGCATCGCGGGCGAGCCGCACGTGGACCGCGTGCTCGACAAGCTGATGATCGCCGCGAGGATCCTGTGCCATGCCTCCGCCGGACGCGTGCTCCTGTTTGGCCGCACGCCCGGGGGCGACCTCTTCGTCGCCGCCGGCGCGGGCGCCGGGGCCGACGCGCTGCGGGGGGCACGGCTCCATCCCGACGAAGGCATCACCGCGTTCGTCGCGCTCGAAAACCAGGCGGTCGTCGTGCCCCGACCGCGGGAGCACGCGCGCTACTCCAACCGCTTCGACGACATGCCCGCGGAGAGCCCCGGACTCGTCTGCGCGCCCCTGCGCCACGGCTCGGTCTTCGGCGCGGTGTGCGTGGCCGGACCCGAGGAGGGAGAGTTCACCGCCGAGGACCGCGACCTGCTCGCGATCCTGGCCCGCCAGGCGGCGGTCGGGATCGACAACGCCCTCAATCACGAGCGATCGCTCAATTTCTTCACGCACATCTCCGACATCTTCGTCTCGCTCCTCGAGCACATGGACATCTTCTACCCCGGCCACTCGCGCGCGGTGGCGGCGCTGGCCGACATGCTGACGCGGCGGCTCGGCATGGGCGACGACGAGCGGCGGCACGTGCATTACGCCGCCCTCCTCCACGACATCGGCAAGGTCCTCGTGGACCCCGCGGTGCTGAAGGCGGAGCGGATCACCGAGGAGGGACGGCGCGCGATGCAGGAGCACGCCGCCCTCGGCATGCAGATCCTGAAGCCGATCTCGCTCTGGGCCGACCTGCTGCCGTTGATCCACTGCCACCACGAGCGCTGGGACGGGAAGGGCTATCCGCGCGGCCTCGCCGGGGAGGAGATCCCGCTGGGCGCGCGCGTCATCGCCATCGCGGACGCCTTCGACGCGATGACCCGCAACACGCCGCACGGCAAGCACCGCACGCCCGAGCAGGGGCTGGCCGAGGTCCAGGCCTTCTCCGGCACCCAGTTCGATCCCAAGCTCGTGTCCGTCTTCGTGGCCGAGTACCGCCAGAGCGGCCACCAGATAGTCGACTAAAGACAAGAGCTGCGAGCGGAGAGCGGGATTCACTCCCGCGGAGCGAGCGGGGGGTCTGGGGGGTGCACCGCTAGCACCCCCCAGCTCAATTTCCGATCAGGCTCTTCAGCACGAAGAAGACGTTCTCCCTGCGCTCGCGGAGGCGCCGGTAGAAGTAGGGGAACCAGTGCGTGCCGTAGGGCACGTAGATGCGGACGTTGTGGCCGCCCCTCACCAGCTCGTCCCACCGCTTCGGCCGCAGCCCGTACAGCATCTGGAACTCGTAGCGGTCGTTCGCGATCCCTTTGTCGCGCGCGTAGGCGATCGCGTCGCGGACGAGCCCCTCGTCATGGGTGGCGATCGCCGGGTAGTGGCCTCCGTCGAGGAGCAGGTGGGCGCACCGGCGATAGCTGGCCCGGATGTCGTCCATCTTCGTCCAGGCGATCTCCGGCGCCTCCTTGTACGCCCCTTTGCAGATGCGGACGCGGTCGCCGCGGGCCACCGCTTCGCGCACGTCCTGCTCCGTGCGGTGCAGGTAGGCCTGGAGCACGATGCCCACGTTGTCATGGCTGCGACGCAGCTCCCGGAAGGCGTCGATCGTGCGCTGGGTGTGCTTGGAGCCCTCCATGTCGATGCGCACGAAGCCCCCCACCTGGCGCGCGGTGTCGAGGATCCCCGCCGTCAGCTCCAGGCAGAAGTCCTCCGAGATGTCGAGTCCCATCATCGTGAGCTTGACCGATACGTTGCGCTCGACCTCGGGCGGGATGAGGCGGAGCAGGCGCTCGTTGGCCTTCGCGCTGCGGCGGGCGGCCTCGCGGTCCAACACGTCCTCCCCCAGCAGGTCGAAGGTGGCGTTGATCCCACGGGCGTGGAGCCGGCGGCCCACCGCGATCGCATCCTCCGCCGTCTCGCCCGCCACGAACCGGCGGGCCAGCATCGCGGGAGGCGAGATCACCGCGCGCGGCCCCGCCGGGGCTTTTCCTCGTAGCTGGCCTGGACCACGGTCGAGATGCCCCCGCGGACGCGGAAGTCTCCTTCGACCGTAATGCGCCGCGGGTGCAGCGCCTGGACGAGGTCGTCCAGGATCACGTTGGTCACGTCCTCGTAGAAGATCCCCCGGTTGCGGAACGCGAACAGGTAGAGCTTCAGGCTCTTCAGCTCCACGCAGAGGCGGGCGGGGACGTAGGAGATCCGGATGGTGCCGAAGTCCGGCTGGCCTGTCTTCGGACACACGGCCGTGAACTCCGGGCAGGTATGGACGATCGTGTAGTCGCGGCCGGGATGGCTGTTGGGAAACGTCTCGAGCTCGGCCACGCGGGCATTCTATCCCGCGGCGAAGGGTCGGCTAGGTGGGCAGGAAACGGCGCAGCTCGTGGAGCAGGTACTGCGGCAGGCACGGCTTGCGCAAGAACGCGGAGAAGCCTTCGTCGCGCGCCCGCCCCTCGCTGTCGAGCATGGCGCCGGTCAGGGCGAGGACCGGGATCTGCTTCGTGCGCTCGTGGCCGCGGAGGACGCGGACGGTCTCGAACCCATCGAGGTGGGGCATGGAAAGATCCATGACGATGGCGTCGGGCCGGAGCAGGATGGCCTTCTCGATGCCCTCGAAGCCGTCCGCGGCCGTCTCGACCTCGATGCCCGACATGCGGATGTACTCGGCGTACAGCTCGCGCGTGTCCTTGTAGTCGTCCACGACGAGCACCAGCAGGTGGCCGGCGCGCCGGGCCACGCCGCTGCTCACGAGAATTCCTT
>Ga0207684_10004448_pt1 | contig 13200 bp, 10 predicted proteins | sample KBSK5501metaG_FD_184342 | JGI IMG/M metagenome (GOLD analysis project Ga0207684, IMG submission 184342) | Corn, switchgrass and miscanthus rhizosphere microbial communities from Kellogg Biological Station, Michigan, USA - KBS K5-50-1 metaG... | ecosystem: Host-associated > Plants > Roots >...
CTGGCCTTCCGACGTGAAGCGCCGGCTCATGAACTGCACTCCCCCGATGAGCAGCAGCAGGACCAGGCTGGGCAGCACGCACAGCCAGGGCGACGTCTGCAGGTAGTTCTGCCCGTCCGAGATCATCCCGCCCAGGCTCGGCGTGGGCGGCTGGATGCCGAGCCCGAGATAGGACAGCGATGCCTCCACGGTGATCAGCACCCCCAGGTCGAACGACGTCATGATGGCGATCTGTGGGACGACCTGCGGCAGCAGGTGCTTGCGGATAACCCACCAGCCCGAAGCGCCCTGGGTGACCGCCGAGATCACATACTCGCGGCTGCGCAGCGAGAGCGCAGTGGCCCGGGACACCCGGGCATAGCTCACCCAGAAGACGCAGCCGAGCACGACGGCGATCGTCTGGGCGCTCGGGCCGACGACGGCGACGATGGTCACCAGCAGGATCAGGATGGGAAAGGACAGCACGAGGTCGGCGGTGCCCATGATGACGCTATCCGCCTTGCCGCGGTAGTAGCCGGCGGTGAGCCCCACCGAGACGCCGATCAGCACGTTCAGCATCAGCGCGAAGGTCACGATGAGAAGCGAGATGCGGGTCGCCAGGGACACCCGGCTGAGCAGGTCACGGCCCAGCTCATCGGTCCCCAGCAGGTGGGCCGCGGAGTGGAACGGCGGTTTCAGCGCGACGCTCAGGTTGATGGCGTAGGGGTTGTAGGAGGGAAGAAACGGGACGACGATGATCAGCACCGCGATCAGGAACAGCAGCACGATCGCCACGATGGTCGCGGGCCTGAGGCGGCGGCGCGGGCGGGCCGCCCCCGGGGAGGCGCTGCCCGCCGACCGCCACTGCGCCAGCTTTCGCTCCGTCCGGGCGACCAGGGCGTTCACCGGATCCTCACCCGGGGGTCGACGACGGAGTAGATGAGGTCGACCGCGATGTTCACGAGCACGAAAGCGAGCGACGCGACGAGCAGGCTGGCCTGGACCACCGGGAAATCCCGGGTGTTGACCGACTCCACCGTCAGCTGCCCGATCCCCGGCCAGTTGAACACGGTCTCGATGATGACGCTGCCGCCGAGCAGGCCGCCCAGGTTGAACCCGATGATGGTCAGGATGGGGAGCAGGACGTTACGCAGTTCGTGCCGCAGCACGACCCCATGCCGGGCGTTGCCCTTCGCATAGGCCGTCCGGACGTAGTCCTGATGGCTCTGCTCCCCGAACGAGGCGTCCATGAACCTCAGGTAGAGGGCGAACTCGAAGGTCCCCACCGTCAGGGCCGGGAGCACCAGGTTCTTCCAGCTTCCCTCGCCCTGCGACGGAAACCAGTGCAAGGTGACGGAGAACGCCAGGACCAGGAGAACGCCGAAGACGAACATCGGGATCGCCTGCCGCACCTGCCCCGCCACCAGCAGGCCGTTTCGCAGTACGTGGCTCCCGGTGAGCTGGATCGCCAGGACGCAGAACATGGCGAGCGCGACACCGAACGTGAACCCGGTCAGGACGAGCAGGAGCGTGGCGGGCAGGCGCCCGAGGACAAGCTGCAGCGCAGGAGTTCCGGACTGCAGGGAGGTCCCGAAGTTGCCGTGCAGCAGGCCCTTGACAAATGACAGGTATTGCACCGAGAGCGGGCGGTCAAATCCCAGGGCCTTGCTGAGCGTGGCAATCTGTTTCGGGGTCGCCGTGTTGGGCAGCATGATCGCGGCGGGGTTCCCGCTGATCCGCTCCAGGAAGAAGACCGCTGTGACCACGGCGAAAACGGTGACCACCGCCCTGGCCAGGCGCCTCAGCACATAGGCAAACATGACGCGCACCCCATTACGGGTGATCGCAATCAGCGGATATGGCCGCGATAACGTCCGCGGTCGGCAGGACGTCGGCATACTTCTGTGCCATGTCAAAGAGATTGACCTCGTGCACGCTCGCCGCGCGGTCGTACACCGCGTCGGCCGGCACGGTGACCCGGTAGTTGTAGGCGAACGCGTCGACGGTGGTGGACCGCACGCAGCCGCTGGTCGTGCAGCCGGTCACGATGAGCGTATCGACACCAAGATCAACCAGGTAACTCACCAGCGGCGTGCCGAAGAACGCGCTCGGATGCCGTTTCGGCAGCAGGATGTCCTCCGGGCCGGGCCGGATCCGGTCCACGAACTCGTAGCCCTTCTCCGCGATCGTCATGATCGCCGGTACCTTAGCCCCGAGCCGGCCAGCATCATAGGCCTGCTTCGGCGCCACGAACGGGTAGAGGACGGGCAGGTTCCGGCGCCGGAAGACCGCCAGCAGGTCCGCTATCTTCTCGACCGCCGCCCAGCCCACCTCACCGCAGCTCGTGGGGTAGTCCTTCAGCGATTCGAAGAAGGGCCTGGGTGAATTCCCGACGGTCCGGTACTGGACATCGATGATCATGAGGGCGGGCCGCGAGCCCATGCCGATCGGGCGGCCAAAGCCAGCGGCCGCGTAGCGTTCCTCATCGTCGGCGCTGATGAAGTGGCGCCAGGGAGCGGTACCAGCCGGTGGTTGCGGGGCCGTCATGAGCCGATCAGCCCCGCTCGGCGAGTGCGGTGGCACCACTGTGCGCGCGCCACAGATACGCTCCCGCCGGCTCGGTGAGGGCGCCGTCGCGGACGGCGAGGCGGCCCCGCACGATGGTGTGCTCGACCCGGCACCTGACCGGCCAGCCCTGCCATACGGAGTACTCCGCGCCGCTGTGCTGCGTGGCTGCGTCGATGACGCCGTCGTACCGTAGGTCCAGCACGGCCAGGTCGGCGTCGGAGCCCGGCCGGATGACACCCTTGCGCGGGTAGAGGCCGAAAAGCTGGGCCGGCCGGGTCGATGTCGCCTCGACCAGGCGCTCCAGCGGGATGCCCCGGGCCAGGTGGCCCTCGGTCACCAGCAGGGGCAGCAGCGTCCCGGTTCCCGGGAAGCCGGCCGACGCGCTCCACAGGTCCTTGTCCTTGGCCTTATGGTGCCGCGGCACGTGATCGGAGCCGATCACGTCGATGGTCCCGTCGTCCAGGCCCTGCCAGAGCCGGTCGGCGTCCGCCCGCGTCCGCAACGGCGGGTTGACCTTGCCGCGCGTGCCCACCGGGCTGGTCGCGTCGAGGGTCAGGTAGTGGGGGCAGGTCTCGATGAAGACATGCGGGTAGCGCTCGCGCTGGCGGACGAGTGCCTCCAGCGCCGCGGCGGAGGTGACATGCACGGCATAGACGGACGCGCCGGTGACGCTGGCCAGGTAGGCCACTCGCTGCAGCGCCTCGGCCTCGGCGTACCCGGGGCGCGCGTCGCTCCACTCGGGCAGCCCGGCGCCCGGATCCTTCCTGGCCTCCCGCCGCAACCGCCAGATGAGCTCGATGTTCTCGGCATGCGGGTTAGCCATGGCCCCGCTTTCAGCGGTCTTCTCCAGGAACTCATACAGCAGGCCGTCGTCGTTGCCGGGAAGGCCGAGATAGGCGCCTTCGTCGCCACGGAAGCTCATGAAGAACTTGAAGCTGGACACACCGAGTTCAGCGGCATACTTGGGCACCGCCCGCACATGGTCCTGGGACCCGACACAGAAGTGGAACCCGAAGTCGGTATGCGAGTGGGCTTCCATCAGCCCGCGCACGCTGTCGAACAACGGCTCGTAGGGCTCCCCGCTCATCAGGTAGACCAGCATGGTCGTGACGCCGCCGGCCGCCGCGGAAGCGGTCTCAGCGGCCACCTCGCCCGCACTGCGCGGGGCCATGATGTCCTGGCCGAGATGCACGTGGGCGTCGACCACGCCGGGGATGACCACCCGGTCCTGCGCGTCCAGGACCGCGTGCGCGGTGAGGGGGGGCGCATCCGGGGCCGCCAGCGCGGCGATCTTCCCGCCGGAAACGTAGATATCGGTGGCCATTGGGCCGAGCCCAGGCAGCACGGCCGTGCCACCGCGGATGTGCAGATCGAATTCGCTGCTCACGTGAAGCTCCCGTAATGATCACCGAGGCGGTCGAATTCCGCCTTGCGCACGAAGGCCTGGCGATCTTCCCAGGTCGCGATGTCCTCGAGGAGCGAAAGACTGCTGCCCTGCTTGTACAGGGCAGCAGCGGCTTTCTGCATGGCGGGTATGGCGGCTCGCATGACGGTGTTCGCGTAGAGGATGATGGCGTATCCCAGCTCACTGAGATTGTCCAGCGGGAGTATGGGGGTAAGGCCGCCTTCGACCATGTTGATGAGGTGGCAGCCCGGTACGTCACGGGGGATGGCAGCCATCTCGCTCAGCGTGCGGGGGGCTTCCACGAATGCCACGTCGGCGCCTGCGTCGAGGTACCGGCGAGCGCGGTCACAGGACTCGTCGATGCCCAGTTCGGCGCGAGCGTCGGTCCTGGCGATGATCAGCAGGTCGGCATCGCTGCGCGCGTCCACTGCGGCATGAACCTTGCCGACCATCTCAGTGACGTCGATCACCGATGTCCCGTCGAAGTGTCCGCACCTCTTGGGGGCCACCTGATCCTCGATCTGGATGGCGTTCGCGCCAGAGCGTTCGAGCGCGCGAATAGTGCGCTGGACGTTCAGGGCATTCCCGAACCCGGTATCCGCGTCCACGACGATCGGTAGCCCGACGGCATCCCGTATCGCCGCGACCTGAGCCGTCAGTTCCGAGAGCGTCAACAAGCCGACGTCGGGGGCGCCGAGGTAGGTGTTGGTCATCCCGGCGCCTGAGACGTAGACGGCCTCGAAGCCGACGCTTTCTATTACGCGCGCCGTCAGCGCGTTCGGGACACCCGGCAGGAGCAGGGGATTGCCCCGCTGCTGAACGCGATCACGCAGCCAGCGATTGTGCGAGGGAGGCACCGCGGTTCTCCGAACGGAGGTGTCTTGCGCGGGCTGCCCGCCGGGCTCCCGCTGATCGGGGTCGCCAGGCGCAGACTCGTCGCCATTCAGCGGTTCAGGCACAGTTGCCAATATCCAGTCCAGGCAGGTAACTGTCAACAGTGTACACCTTACAGACTAGCCAGGACTGGCCTCGCAGCCCGCCCGGCGGACTGGGGACGCACCCGCACAGACGATCCCGGCCGGTGGTCACCAGCCGCCGAGCAGTCGCGCCGCACCTGGCAAGCCACAAGGCCGCCGCCTCCAGATAACGAAACGATAACGAAAGCAGCACGTAAGCACGTCAGATGGTTAGCTGTAATCTGCGAACTGTTGACAGCTTGCCACATTTGTTCGAGCCTTCGTTCAGTGCTGTGGCGCTGAGGTCATCAGCACGTCGGCTCCGCACGCCGGGCTGGCTGATCGATCGGCGGAAGCCGGGGCTGACTCGATTGCGACAACCGGACTCTCGGTCTCGGAGGAACGTCATGGTTGATCTACCGCATCACTCGAAGCGACCGGGGGCAGCGCGGACCAGGGCAGTATGGGCCGCCGTCACGATCGGCGTTGTAGCACTGACTGCCTGCTCATCCTCATCGAGCTCGGCCAATTCCGGATCGACGGGCTCGTCGGGTAGCAGCGGAAGCGTGACGATGGCCCTGCCCATCCCCGTACCGTCGCTGAACGCCGTCCTCTCCGACCCCGCTCTGATGCTTGAGGACTCCATCTTTGATCATCTGGTGACGATCAGCCCGACCGGCAAGCTGATCCCCGACCTGGCGTCGAGCTGGACCTCGAACACCAACGCCACCCAGTGGACCTTCACGATCAGGCCCGCGAAGTTCTCCAACGGCTCACCGGTGACGCTGAAGGATGTCTTGTTCAGCTTCAACGCGGTCCACAACAACCCGAAGGCCCTGCCCAACGGCGACCTCACGTACATGAAGTCGATCAAGTCCGTCGGGACGAACAAGGTTGAGTTCTTCCTGAAGGCCCCGTACTCGTCGTGGCCGGTGCAGACCCGGGGAATCTCGATCGTCCCCGAGTCCGTCTACCAGTCGGAGGGCCCGGCCAAGTTTGCGACCGCGCCGGTCGGGTCGGGGCCGTACAAGGTTGTCTCGTTCACCCAGGGCGGCACGATCAAGCTGCAGGCCAACCCGTACTACTGGGGGCCCAAGCCCCCGTTCCAGACGGTGAACGTGGTTCCCACCCTCGACCAGACGGCGCGGCTGAACGGCCTGCAGTCCGGCTCGCTCGATGTTGCCCCGCTGGTCCCGCAGCAGTTGGCGACGGCCCGCGCGGACAGTTCCCTGTCGATCAGCACGGCACCCAGCAACCTGGTCGTCTACCTCGGGTTCAACATGAAGGTGGCCCCGCTCAGCAGCCTCAAGCTCCGTCAGGCGATCAGCATGGGAATCAACCGGCCTCAGCTGACAAAGGTCTTGCTAGGCGGCCAGGCCACGCCCGTCGGCCAGATGGTCGCGCCGGTCACGTTCGGTTACTCGCCCTCGGTGGCCCCCACTGCCTACAACCAGGCCGAAGCCAAGAAGCTGGTCTCCGAGTCCGGGTACAAGGGGCAGGTAATCCCCTTCCAGTGGGCGACCGACTACATCATCCCGTTCCAGAATGCGATCGCACAGGCGATCCAGGGGGAGCTGAAGCAGATCGGCGTTAACGTCAAGCTGGAAGGCAGCACGACGAACACCTTCATCACCGACTGGCAGGCCCGGCATTTCAACGGGATCTACATGTTCAGCTGGGGTCCGTCGTCCATGGACGCCGATGCCATCCTGCAGGGCAGCTACCTGCCGAGCAGCGGCGTGTCCTACTTCAACGACCCCCAGATCAACCAGCTGACCGCCCAGTCGGAGTCGCAGCCGAACCCGGCCAAGCGGCTTGCGCTCATCACCAAGATCTGGCAGATCAGCAACGCGAACGTCTATTACGCGCCGCTCTTCTACGGCGTCAACGTGGTCGGCACCATCAAGTCCGCCGCGTTGTCCACCGCCCGGGCGGATGGCTACATGCACGCACAAGACATCCGCAAGCCCTGACCCCCTCCCCCGCCCGTGCTGGCGTGCGCCTGCCGGCAAGGTGCACGCCAGCACGGGCGGGCTCTGGCAGAGGTATGACGATGCCCAGGAAGACCAATGCGATCGCCCTCTACACCCATCTGATCAGCTGGGAGCCGCTGGAAGTCGGCGGCAGCCAGGGCTTCGCCTGGATAAAGACGCTCGCCAAAGACGAGTCCACCGGGGCGAGGACCGCGCTCATCCGGTACGAGCCCGGCTTCACCGCACCGCCGGCGGTCAGTACCTGGCCGGCCGACATCTACACGCTTGACGGCGAGATGTCGGCCGGGGAGCTCAGATACGGCAAGGACACCTACCACTACCGCCCCGCAGGCACACCGATCGGCGCCATATCCGCACCCAGGGGCATCACCCGGCTGATCTTTACGGCGGACACACCGGATCCCGGCAGGTCGTCGCCAGCGGAGATCTTCATCCAGAACGTCCTGATCGATCTGGAGCCGGACCCGGGCGAAGATCCCAGGCAGACCCTGCGCTGGCGGAAGACCCTGCGCCGGGACGCCATCGCCGGTTACTCAGTGCGCGCGCAGCGGTCCGCCCGCGCCGGGGTCCAGGATCATCCCGGGTCGCTGCATATCCATCCGTGGACCGAAGAGGCGTTCATGATCTCCGGGCTGAACCAGGACTACTCCAGCGACATCGACGGCCATATCCAGTGGATGGCCGGGTGCTACGTCTGCCGGCCACCGAACGGCAACCCACACGGCGACAGCCTCAAGCTCGACGACGACTACTACATGATCGTCCGCTGCGGCTGGAGCGATGACCCGGCCACCAACACGGAGTGGAAGAAGCTCCGGGAGGCGAGCATCACCCCACTGCTGCCGGTGCGGTTCGCCGAGTGACGCGGCCCCGGTCGCAGCCCGGATCACGCCAGCGTCGCGTGCACGATACTCACCAAGTCGTAGATCGGTGCGCTGGTGTACTCGCGGATGACCGGCCGGAACTGCGGGAGCACGGTGCACTCCAGGAGGACGGCACCTGCGCCATCGAGCGGGCCCCTGGGCTGCGCCGCTCGGCCGAGGATCTGTCGTAGCCCCTGCTCGAGCCCTTTCATCGTCCACGCGGGGCGATAGGCCCAATCCGCCTTGGCGAAGGCACTCCAGTCACCGACTCCGTCCAAGCCTACGACGCGAACTCGGCCCGCCGCCGGATGGCCGGCTGTCGCATGGCTACCGCCGGCCGTGCTCGTGCTGATGACAACCACGTCGGAGCGCGAAGTGGCCAGCGCGACATCGAGGAAATCGAGCGCGCTGAGCATCGTCGGCGTCCTTGGCCGGGGGTCAAGGAGCGGCCAGGCCAGGCCGAAGAACCCGCATCCGCCGACGATCATGTCGCATCGCCCGTCCAGCCTGCGCACCGCGTCGGCCACACCGCGCATCGCTTGCGGCGCCCCGTCTGCCGACGAGCGACCCGTTGCTCCCGCTGCCACCGCGAAGACAGCAGGCACCGGCCAGGCCTGCGGATGCCCGAAGAACCCAGGCGCCAGGCCTTCGGGCGGCTGCCAGCTGAACGGCTCGGGGATGTCCAGCGTCTCCACACTATGGTCGGCTTCCAGGAGGACGACTCCCAGAACCTTGGGCGGCGAGAGCTGGCGCGGTGCCAGCGGCTCAGGCAGCAAAGGTGACCACCGCGGGCGGGCCGCTGCGTTCTTCGACACCGGTAAGCGCTTCATTCACTCTGTTTCTCCCAGGCTGGATGGATGACTGCAGTGGCGGTTGTCCGCCCGCCAGAGTCTTGCACCACCGCGCGGATCCCGTCTGCGCGCTCAACAGAGGTGACGACCAGGCCCTGTCCTTCACAGAGTGGGGAAACAAGCCGGTAGGCGATCTCGTGTGCGTGCGACGGGAGTGAGCGCCGGGATAGCTCAGCCATGAGCAGGGCTTGCAGCGGGCCGTGAACCACCAGGCCGGGATATCCTTCGACGTCGCGGGCGTATTCCCGGTCATAGTGGATGCGGTGGGCATTGTAGGTAAGCGCGGAGAATCGGAAGAGCAGGATTGGGTCGACCTTGACATGCCACGCACCGGGTGATGGCGCTTCTTCCCGCTGACCGGCCGGGCCAGCGTGAACTGGTGCAGCGGCGTCACGGTAGACGATGTCTTGCTCCTCGGTGACAACCAACGCGCCATTCTGGCTGATTTCCCGGCACACGGAGGCGAAGACCAGGGGCCCGGACCGGCCCTGCTTGTTTACCGTCCCCTTGAGCCAGGTCCGGCCGATTGCGGCCACCCCAGTGCGCATAGGACCGTGCTGGGTGACTCGCCCACCGGCGAACATGCGCCGACGGTCCGGGCCCGGCGGCGATGGGATGCTGCCACTGGCGGGATGCCCATCCGCTCCGAGGGCTGCCTGTGGCGGACGGTCGAGCAAGTACAGCCAATGCCAGAGGAGCGGCAGGCCCTCGCCCGCGCCGAGGTCAGGCATCGGCACGCCCAGCAGTCCGGCCAAGGCCTCCGCAGGAGCAGGGATGATCAGCTCAGTGCGCCGCGCAAGCTCGGTCATGCAGGGCCGCCGACTATAGGCCGCACGGCCTCGTGGGATCCGGCGGGGCGGTCGCGCTGGTCCCCCTCCGGGCTGGTCATGGTGTCCTGGCTCATCCCGAGTTCCACGAGTATGGCCGTGGTGTGCTGGCCCAGGGCGGGGATGGCGCCCATCGACGGTTCCCGGCCGGGCACGCTGACCGGGGGAAGCAGGGCCCGCACGTGGCCGGCCGGGGATTCCACCTCTCGCCACCGGCGTCGGGCCTCCAGTTGCGGGTGCGCGGCAAACTCCGTCGGCGTGCGGAGCCGGGCGTTGGCGATTCCTGCCTCATCAAGCAGGGCGGCCAGCTGGTCGGCTGGCATGGACTGCAGGGAGGACTCGATGATCGGGGTCAGCTCGTCGTTGTTGGCCAGCCGGTCCGGGTTGGAGCGGAATCGTTCATCAGTGATCAGCTCCGGCCGGTGCAGGACCCGCTCGCAGAGCACTGCCCACTCACGGTCGTTTTGCAGGCCGATATACACCTCACCGTCCGCGGCAGCATACGGGCCGTAGGGCGCGATCGAGGCGTGCCGGGCGCCGGTCCTTTGGGCAGGCCGCCCGCCATAGACGCTGTAGTAGTACGGCTGGCTCATCCACTCGCCCATGGCGTCCAGCATGGCCACGTCGAAGCTAGTTCCCTGTCCTGTCCGCTCCCGCTCGTACAGTGCGGTCAACACCCCGCTGTAGGCATACATCCCGGCGGCGATGTCTGCGACCGAAATCCCTGCCTTCGCAGGCTGATCCGGGGTGCCGGTGACCGATAGTAGTCCTGCCTCACACTGCACAAGGAGGTCGTATGCCTTCTTGTTCTGGTACGGGCCGCCGGGACCATACCCAGAGATCGAGCAGCAGATCAGCCGCGGGTGGCGGGCGCGGAGCCGCTCGGCACTGAGCCCGAGGCGCTCGGCCGCGCCCGGCGCGAGGTTCTGCACGAAGATATCGGCGCGCTCCAGCAGGGCGGCCAGGATGGCTTGGCCGCCCTGGCTCTTGACATTGGCCTCGATGGACTCTTTTCCCCGGTTCAGCCATACGAAATAACTTGCCTGGCCGAGCACGGAACGGTCATAGTCTCGGGCGAAGTCGCCGGTGCCCGGCCGCTCTACCTTGATCACCCGTGCGCCGAGATCGGCGAGCTGACGGGTGGCGAACGGCGCGGCGACGGCCTGTTCCAGCGCTACGACCATGAGACCTTCCAGGGGGAGCGCCGGCACCGTCTCCTGGGCACCGACGGCTGGCCCAGAGTCGGCCGCCCGGGCCAGGATCCGGCGCGCACGGTCGGCGACTGGCTTGCCGGTCATCTGGCCCTCGCCGCCTTGGGCACCACGACCTCGCGCGGCCCCGGCAGGCGCACGACCGCAGGGATGTCTTGACACTGTCACGGCGCTACTGAGTTGCGCTTTATGAGCTGGCGGACGATGACGTGGCGCTGGATCTCATTGGTGCCCTCACCGACGATCATCAGTGGCGCGTCGCGGAAGTAGCGCTCCACCTCGAACTCCGTCGAGTACCCGTAGCCTCCGTGGATCCGCACCGCATCCAAGGCGATCTGCATGGCGGTCTCGGAGGCGAACAGTTTAGCCATGCCTGCTTCCATGTCCGCGCGCTCGCCCGCCTCATAGCACCGAGCCGCGTGCAACACGAGCTGACGGGCGGCGGTCAGCTTGGTCACCATCTCGGCGAGATAGTTGCCGATTGACTGGTGCTGCCAGATGGGCTTCCCGAAAGCCTCCCGCTGCTGCGCGTACCTCAGCGCGTCCTCCAGGGCGGCCCGGCCGACACCCAGCGCGCGGGCCGCGACCTGAATGCGGCCGATCTCTAGGCCGCGCATCATCTGCGCGAATCCCTCGCCCTCGCGCCCGCCGAGCAGGGCCGTCACGGGGATCCGGTAGTCATCGAAGGTGATCTCGCAGCTCTCGACTCCCTTGTAGCCGAGCTTGGGCAAGTCACGGGACACGGTGAACCCCGGACCCGGCTCGGCCAGCAGGATGCTGATCCCGGCGTGCGGCGGCCGCGCCGCGGGATCGGTCTTGCACAGCAAAGCCACCAGCTGAGCATGCCGGGCGTTGCTGATCCAGGTCTTGGAGCCGCTGATCACATAGGAGCCGTTCTGGCGGCGGGCGGTCGTCCGGATCGCCTGCAGGTCCGAGCCGCCGCCGGGCTCGGTCAAGGCCATGGCCGCCCGCAGCTCGCCGGTGGCCATGGCCGGCAGGTAGGCCCGCTGCTGTGCTTCGGTGCCGAAAACAACGAGGAGCGTGGCAACCACGGTGTGGCCGCCCATCGCGCCAGCCAGGCTCATCCACCCGCGCGCCAGTTCCTCGGTGATCAGCGCATAGCAGGGTGTGCTGACCTGGCTGTCCCCCCACGGCTGGGGAATGGCCAGGCCGAAGACGCCGAGCTGCTTCATCTGCTCGATCAGCTTTTCTGGGTAAGCGTTGGCGTGCTCGAGCTCGCGCGCGACCGGCTTGACCTCACGGTTGACGAACCCCCGTACCAGCTCGACGATCTCCTGCTCGTCCCCGCTCAGCTCATCCACGCAAGATCCTTCCGGGGCGGTATTAGCCGACGGCTCTTGCCGGGCCGCCGCATGCGGGAACGGCCATGGTCATGGCTGCCGGAATCTGACTAGCGTCAGTGCCAGGAGCCTGTCCGCCTTGCCAGCGCTGGCTGATCAACGAGGTGATCGCGGAGGCGCACCATGACCACCTGGATCGCGTCCTCCAGCCGTGCCACAGCACATCCTACTTTGGCCGACTGAATATTCTAATATGTACGGCCATTTAGTCATGTGAGTCGGCGGCGAGTCAAGCACCTGGGCCAGTCAATTGCACGCACTCGCTGGCCGTGAGCGTGGTTTGCTAATCGGAGTAGCGCGTAGCGCTACGGCGCTGCCCCAGGAGTCTCGGCCTGCACCCGGGCTGTACACCACGCATGCTCGTCTTCACCCCACCCGGCAAGCGCCGACCGCTGCGGTGCTGCGATCCGGGCATAATCTCGACGGGTGCAGGGACCGCCCCGCATCCTAGTTCCGGATGACAGCCGGTTGCGGCCCAGCGGCCCGCGCAGGAGGCCGCAGCACAATTCACCCACAAGTTCCTGCGCTGGCAGCCGTAAGGGCGGGACATCGGTGTCAGACCAGATGAAACCCATCGCGTACCGAGCGCTTGCCGCTCATCTGCGCGACGCTATACGCAACGGCGAGTACGCGGGCGGCCGACAGTTGCCCACCGAAGAGCAGTTGTCAGTGAGCTATTCCGTCAGCCGGCAGACCGTCCGGCGAGCGATGCAGGATCTTGTATCTGAAGGAGTCATCTACCGTGTGGCCGGGCGTGGCACCTACCCGGTAGCTGCCGAGGACCGGTATATCCACCATTTCGGGTCGGTGGACGAATTGATGGCGCTCTCTGTCGATACGGAGTGCGAGATCATCACCCCGCTGCAACACAGGGTCGACGTCGAGGCCGCCAGTCGCTTGCGCCTGCCGTCCGATGAGATCTTCGCGCTGACGCTCATTCGACTTCACAGTAATATCCCGTTCTGCCACACGTCCGTCTTCCTGCCGCCGCGCGTAGGGCAACTTGTCAGCGACGTGGGCGAACTATCCTCACCTGGCAGGCGCAGCACGGTCACCGTCATTGGCCTGATCGATTCACGAATCACTGGATCCGTGGCGGCTGTGGAACAAAGTATCAGCGCGACCGGCGCTCCCCCGTTTGCCGCCGAGCGCTTGGACTGCGATCCCGAAGAGCCTGTGCTTCGC
>Ga0207684_10004450_pt1 | contig 13200 bp, 11 predicted proteins | sample KBSK5501metaG_FD_184342 | JGI IMG/M metagenome (GOLD analysis project Ga0207684, IMG submission 184342) | Corn, switchgrass and miscanthus rhizosphere microbial communities from Kellogg Biological Station, Michigan, USA - KBS K5-50-1 metaG... | ecosystem: Host-associated > Plants > Roots >...
CTTCCACCACCGGTAGATATACTTCAAATTGTGCGCCCTTCCCCGGCTCCGATTCCACCCAGATGCATCCGCCGCTTTGCTTGACCACTCCATATACCGTTGCCAGCCCCAATCCAGTTCCTTTGCCCAGTTCTTTTGTTGTGAAAAATGGCTCAAAGACTCGCGCCTTCGTCGCGGCGTCCATTCCGTGACCGGTATCCTCGACCGTCAGACGGATGTATTCGCCCGGCATCAGAGGAGGGCGGGATTTGGCAAACGCATCATCCACGGACACTTGCCGTGTTTCAACGTTTAGTTTGCCGCCCGTCGGCATTGCATCGCACGCGTTCACCGTCAAGTTCATAATCACTTGTTCAAGCTGTCCCGGATCTGCCTTCACCCGCCCCAGGGATTCGCCTGCGCGGAACGTAAATGAAATATCTTCTCGGACCAGCCTTCGGAGCAGGCTGCACATCTCTGCCACCAGCGTATTCAAATCCAGTACCTTCGGCTCCAGCACCTGCATACGGCTAAAGGCCAGCAACTGGCGAGTCAGTGACGCCGCTCGATCCGCGGCCTTCTCAATCTGGCTGGCATTTCGTTGCAGCGGATCAGTGGCTTGCAGCTTGTCGAGAATCAAATCGCCATGCCCCTTGATGATCGTAAGCAGGTTGTTAAAGTCGTGCGCCACTCCGCCGGCCAGGCGTCCTATCGCCTCCATCTTTTGCGATTGCCGCAACTGGTCTTCCAGTTGCCGCTTGTGCGACACGTTGCTTTTTAAGGTCTTCCTCATGCGATCAAAGGCGCGGGTCACATGCGCAACCTCGTCCGAACCTTCGGCATCCACGGGATATAGGTAGTCGCCCTGCTCCAATGCTTGAACCCCTTCAAACAGCCTGGCCAGGGGGCGCGTGAATCTATCCGAGATTACAAATCCGAGCGCGCTTCCTGCAATCACCGCCAGCAGACCCAACCCTCCGAGCAGTTGGTTCTGTTTCTCCAGGTAGACCAATGCTTCGCTGTACGATTTCAATACGATGATGCTTACGGGCTTCGTCCCAGTCGTCAGTTCGACGGAACTGGCAAAGAACCGCTCTCCATCGAGTGTGACTTGCTCGTTTACAGACCCCTTCCGTATCAGGGTCGCGAACTCCCCCTCCTTGAAGAGCGGCAGTGTGCTGGCCACTACGTCATTGCCGTATCGAAACGCTACGTGGCTCGAGGATAGCCGGCGAAGTTCCGTAGCTTGCGGATCGATCCCCCGGCCTACTATCACTGTGCCCAGAAGATTGCTTTTCTTCGGCGTGCCTTCGTAAAAAGGCTTCAGAACCACTTGATAGAGACGTGTGCCGCTATACCACCATCCAGTGGTTCTGCCCTCGATCAGGGCTTGGCTGAGAATACCTTGCGCGGTAGATGGCGGAAATTCATCGACGATCGTGTGCAGCGCTACTATTTTTCCTCGAGCGTCGGACAGCACCAGAAGGTCGCACTCATCCGATTGCCACGGATCTTTTCCTACCTCTTCGATCGCTGCCGGGTCGCCGTTCCTCATCGAGACCAGCGAAGCCAACAGGTCCGCCTTACGCATCAGCGCAACGAAGTGGCTATGCTGCAGCAGCTGAAACGTCAGCATCGCATTTTGTGATTCTTCTTGGATTTCTCTCTGTACTCTTCCCTCCGCCGTTCGTCGCACAATAAGCAAGCTGGCCCATGTCAGCCCAGCGGTCAACACGGCCAGCGACAGCATGAATTTGGTGCGAAGTCTCAAATCATTCCTCGCCTGGTCTTGCCTGGGTGATTCGGGATAGCCCCCGGTGAAATGACGGGTTCAAGTACAAATTAGTGCTCCGGAAGGAGTGGGGGAAATAGGACTGGAGTACCATTTAGGCGGCACTTCCGGTTGCCATTGTTTTCTCCCCTAGATTATCTAGGGATGTAATTCTTTCCTCTTGTAAGGCAAACGCTGGAATCATCTCGGCCTTCCGACGCCCGAACTCGCTCTTCTCCTTCCCTCGCCCTGGTGCCAATCAGGCGCCACCAGCATGCGGCGTTTGAATCGGCGCTGGTCGCGGAATTGCCGTGGAGGTACGTCACGCGAGCCTACCGGGCCATTGCCACTCTCTGCTCATTGCAAATTATTTGTTTCCTGCTTCTCACTCATTTGGAAGCAAACTTCCTTATGTTTCACCTGTATCAGACCATCCTTCTGATGCTTTTTTACATGGAAGACCACCCGACTTTCCTCGCCGAGAGCGAGCGCATCGCAAACACTTAGCCAACTCTCTCGTCATTATTGTCCAAGGTCGTACCTCAGCCCGAATGCCAACCACGGACATCCCAATTGTTTGCTATTTGGGCAATTTTCTCCCGGCGACCTGAGTGATTCTGAATTGGAATGCTACACTCGTCGAGACCAACTTCTGCTGAAGCTTGGCAGACTTGTCCAAGCTTTACCTGTGGGCAGACTGCCTGAGGTCCTGGGTCAGGTTAAAAATCGCCCATGTCTAAACCAAGGAAACCCAAGTCTGCTCGACTAATCGATTCCGTCAAAGGGTTCCCCCACCCCGCCCAACTCTTCCGTGTGGTCGCCGAGACGGCTACGGATGCCATCGTCACCATCGATGAGCAAAGCACCATCCTCTTCGTCAACAATGCCGCAGAACGGATCTTCGGCTACTCGGTTTCTGAAATGATGCACCAGCCTATCACCATGCTGATGCCCCGCTATCTCCAAGAGGCGCACCGGGCCGCCCTGGGGCGATACCTGCAAACAGGTCAAAAGCATGCTTCGTGGACTGCCCTGAGACTAACCGGCCTGCACCGCTCCGGAGCGGAATTTCCTCTCGAGGTTTCTCTGGGGGAGCATGTTCACGGGAAAAAGCACATTTTCACCGGTATTATCCGCGATATTTCAGAGCGCCAGCACTCCGAGGCCTTGCTTAGTCAGTCCCAGGAGAAATACGCGAGCATGGTTCATTCAAGTCCCGACGCTATCACTCTCCGCAGCCTCCCCGACCGCCGATACCTCGAAGTAAATGAAGGGTTTATGCGTCTTACCGGCTACACCGCCGAGGAAGCGTTGGGTAAGACGCCCGACGAACTCGATTTGTGGGTAGAAAAGCAGCTGCACCAAACAACGCTGCAATTGGTGGAGACACAGGGTCAGGTCCGGGGCGAAGAGTTTCGATTCAGGACCAAAACCGGCGAGATTCGCTACGGCCGAGTTTCCGCTGCTCGCGTCACGATCAACGGTCAAGATTGCATGCTTTCCGTAACCCACGACATCACCGACCGCAAACTCGCCGAAGAGCAACTCCAAAAGTCGGAGACCAACTTTCGTTCGCTCGTTCATAACGCCCCTTACGGAATCTTCCGCGTCACCTTGGCCGGGCAGCTCCTCCACGTGAATCCGGCTCTTGTGTTGATGCTTGGTTACGATTCGGAAGAAGAGTTGCTGCGCTGCAACATCGAAAAAGACATCTATCGGGATCCGCTGGCGCGTAAGCGTTTGCTCAAAGAAAATGGGCACAAACTGGATTTTCGCGCCGTGGAAGCCGATTGGCGAAAGAAAGCCGGGGACATAATCACGGTCAGGATGACCGGGCGCGCCGTCTTGGATAATAACAATTCGCTTGCCTATTTCGAAGTATTTGCCGAAGACATTACCGAACGTCGCGTTCTCGAACGGCAGCTTCTCCAGGCGCAAAAAATGGAAGCCATCGGCCGTCTCGCTGGTGGCATCGCCCACGATTTCAACAACCTCCTCAGTGTCATCCTCGGTCACACCGACATTCTGGAACAACAAGCTGGCACAAACGGCCGTTTGCGCAAAAGCGTGGAAGCCACTCGCAGCGCCGCTGAACGGGCCGCGGCTCTTACCATGCAACTCCTCGCCTTCAGTCGCAAACAAGTCGTCGAGCCGGCCGTCATCGATCTCAATAAATCCGTCGTGGAAATTCAAAAAATGCTGCACCGCGTCATTGGCGAAGATATCGAGCTTGCCATCCGCCTCCAGCCCGACCTGGGATACGTGAAAGCGGATCCCGGCCAATTGGGCCAGGTGCTCATGAATCTGGCCGTCAATTCCCGCGACGCCATGCCCACCGGCGGCAAGCTCGCCATCGAGACTGCCAACGTCGAAGTCGACGACACCTATGTCCGCCAGCATTTGGGCGCAAGGCCTGGGTCCTTCGTCATGCTGGCTGTCAGTGACACCGGGGTCGGCATGGATTCCGAAGTCATGTCTCACATCTTCGAGCCCTTCTACACCACCAAGGATCCGGGCAAAGGCACCGGTCTCGGTCTGTCGATGGTCTATGGCATCGTCAAACAGAACAACGGTTACATCATGGCCTATAGCGAACCTGGCCGTGGCACTACCTTCAAGATCTATCTTCCGCGCACTTCAGAAGACTTGGCCGCAACCCTCAGGTTGCAAAAGGAATCTCCCGGCGGCTCGGAAACAATTCTCGTGGTGGAAGATGAGGTGGCACTGCGAGAGCTAACCTGCGTACTTCTACAAGACGCCGGGTATACCGTTCTCGAAGCCTCTGAAGTCGAAGACGCCATCTCCACGGCAAAAGATTCTCACCGCAAAATCGATCTGTTGCTCACGGACGTAGTGATGCCTCGTCTCGATGGCCGCGAACTTGCGAACCAGTTGCTCGCGCTCCGCCCGGACATGAAAATTCTTTTCATGTCCGGATACACCGATGACGTCATCGTTCATCGGGAAGCCTTGAGGAAAGATGCCAAGCTGGTCCAAAAACCTTTTACAAAGGCCACTCTCCTCCGCAAAGTGCGGGAAGCCCTCGAGCCCAAAGTCGCGAACTCCTTCTCCCGCAAATAAATCGCTGCGCAAACCACGCTCCGTACCGGCCGCCCCCGCATCCCCAAACCTCCAACTGGCTCTCCCGCGAGCTAGCCGCTATCGCGACCGCAGCATGCTCAACACCATTGCGATCTGCCCCGAATGGTAAATCGCGTGTTGCACGATTCCGTGGAGCATCGTTTCGTAGGGATAGCTCCGCCCCGGAACCTGTTTTCCCAAATCCTCAACGGGAAAATTCCGAATCTTCTCTTCGAGCAAGTCCCGGCTTTGGTTCCATCGGGCGACAAGTTCATTCCAGGGAATCGGCGGCTCGGCCCATTCCTTTTCGGCATCCCAGCGCGGCATCGGATGGCTGTCGGAAGTCTTCCGTATTCTTTCATTCCAAAGCAGCAAATGCTGGAGCAACTCCGAAACGGTATGAGCCCCCGGAACGGGTGGCGTCGTAGCAAGTTCCGGCGAAATCCCTGCTAACAGCTCACCGAGCGTGGGCCCATACCAAGCGCCTTTGACCGTCGCGGCGCGGTAAGAATCAGCGATTTGTTTGGTTTCGTTCATGTGTGCCTGGCGGACACGCGCGAAAAGTTGCGCCGTCTCGGGTCAGTTTAGTCTATATCAGCCGCTCTTGGCGGTTGGACCGCTGTTTTGACACCTGTTCACTTTTGTACAGACAGAACTTGACCTCGAGTTATAACCTCCACTGCATAAGTGAAAGTTGTACCACCTAAGCCCGCGATGACCTTCATTGGAAGCCTCCGAGGATCTCATCGCGGGCATTCTTCTTATTCGACCCTGGATTTCGTTCGTTCGCCGCCCTGAGCCAGCCGGGGGCGTCGCACCCGAAACGTTTCCTCGCGCGCCGAGCGCGGGGCACCCCATCCATGGGACCGCTTCTCTTTCTTCCGCCAGCCACGAGTCACCACTCACGCTTCCCGAGTGGCAGGCCCAGAGCCGTCGAGCAAGCTGCAACTGCCCCAGCCTTGGCATTTTCAATAAATATGTCCAAAATGGAACAGACTTTCCTCAGTTCTTAGAGTACTCTCCCAAAGTGCGATTGAAAGACCTGACGCCTAAACAGGTATCTTCCATCCCCTGTCCCACATGTGGTGTTCCCGCTGGCGAGCAGTGCCTGCTCCAATCCGGTGCCCTGCGGTCGGCACCCCACATTGAACGCAAACTCTCCGCCGCTGAAGCCCTCGAAGCCAAAAAAGATTAGCGCACCTAATCCCTCCCCAGCGCCTGTGCACGCCACCTGCGGGTGACGTGTCTGCAGACCGCCTAGGCCAGCGACGATCTTGACCTTTCCTGCCAATCCTTCTAGCCTTCCCAGATTCCCTTCCTGCCTCTGCGACCGAAAGGAGCATCAACCCATGGCCATCACGCCCTATCTTTTATACGAAGACGTCGGTGCCGCCCTCAAGTGGTTGTCAACGGCCTTCGGTTTTCGCAGGTTCGGTGCCCCGATGACCAACCCAGCTGGCAAGATTAATCATGCCGCCATGAAATTCAGCGACGACCTGATCATGATGGGATATCCCGGCCCCAGGTATAAGAATCCCAAGCGCCTGGGCCATTCAACGCAAAGCCTCTACGTCAACGTAGACGATGTCGACAAACATTTTGCACGCGCCAAGAAAGCCGGAGCCAAAATTCTCGGAAATCCCGCAAACACGTCTTACGGCCAACGCCGCTATGGCGCCGAGGATCCCGAAGGCCATCAGTGGTACTTCGCTCAAGAACTCAACGCCAAGCCCAAAAAGCGCGCCACCACAAGCTCGGAATAAATGACGGCGTCATCCAATCAGCCAGGTGAAGGGTCCTCAACCGTCGAGACCTGTGGGACACGTTCGTTATTGCGGTAAGGCCCCTCGGGTGTATCATCTTCCCACACGACACGGCGCTCGGAACTGGAGCCGCCATGGCACCTGCATCCCACCGGGCCCAAGTCAAAAGGAGGCGTTTATGAGAAGAGCTACGTTATTGCTCTCCGTTTGCGTGATGTCCCTCGCTGTATCAATTCAAGCGCAGGCCCCTCAAGGCCCGCCGAAGCCGGGGCCAGAGGTCAAGAAACTCGCCTATAACGTCGGCACCTGGAACATCGAGGGCGACTCCAAGCCGTTCGGTCCCATGCCCGGAGGCAAGGTCACCTCCACGGAAAAGTGCTCATGGTATTCGGGCGGCTTTTTCGTCACTTGTCGCTCGGAAAGCACAGGCCCGATGGGGCCAGGGAAAAGCGTCTCCTTCATGGGCTATGATGCGGACCAAAAAGTTTACACCTATCATGCATTCGAGAGCACGGGCGGTGTGATCGATGCGAAAGGCACGGTGACCGGCGACACCTGGAACTGGACTGCCGATTCCAAAATGGGCGATGACAAGTACAGTGTGCGCGTCACGGTCAAGCACGTCTCTCCCGCGGAATACACCTTCAAGCTCGAGATGTCCAAGAATGGCGGAGAATTCTCGGTAGTCCAGGAAATGACAGGTCGTAAGGCCACCGCCCCGGCCCCTGCCGCAAAGCCGTAGCTTCGTCATTCCGTCGAGGCCTGTGGCGCGCCGCAGGCCTCATTCCTTCCGCGTTTGCAATCGCGCGGATGTTCGCGCATGGCCGCTCTCTACTCGATGAAACAAGAACCGCCGAGCCCAGTCAGCTTTGCGCTGGCCCGGGCTCGGCGGCTAAAGCCTACCTGACTATCCTTACCTACCCCTTCACCGGAATGATGACGGGCTTCGCCAGCTTGAATGTCAGCTTACTCTTGGCTGTGAGCAGCGTTACGTCCTTGCTCGCCTTCGCCTTGGCCTTGTCGGTATCTTTGACATCCTTCTTGGTCTCGCTCTTCGGTCCTGCGATCGAATTGGTATCCAACGGGTAAGACTTCCCGTGGATGACCACCGAAGCCAGCGCCACCTTCAATTCGTGCTTTTTCACCGTGACGATTCGGCCGGTCACGTGCGCGCCCTTCGGAATCACAGTTTTTCCTTCTACTTCGATCGGCGTGTTGAGGCTGGCGGCAAACGTGTCGCCGACCTTGTTCTTGTCCGTTGCCAGCGTTTGGCCTACCGTCGCGCTGATCGCCGTGCCTTTCGGCACTGTGACCATCGTCGTTGGTTCCGTTGCTTTAGCTACGGCGGCAGCCTTCGGTGCCGTGGCAGGTTTCGCTGCTCCGGCTGGTTTCGATACAGCAGCTGGTTTGGTTGCGGCAGCAGGTTTTGCCGTGCCAGCTGGGTTTGCTGTGTTACTGGCTTGGTCCGTGGCCGACTGCGAGCAGCCCGCCACTGTCAAAATAGCTGCCGCTGTCAAAGTAAGCCAAAGCTTCCGATGCACCTGAGAATTGAACATTTCACACCTCCAGAGGGGTACCGCTGGGGTGAATGGGATGAGGAGGCTGGTTGGACCCTTCACCGATCGAATCTTACCGATCCACTGCGAAACGACGGGTATCCCCTACCTTCCCTAAATCGTACCGACTCCGCTAGGTGGAGTCCCCGCGCATTCCCGAGCGCGTTTCCTTCCCGGCACCGGCCCATCGGCCAGTATCCCGCGCCCACTGGTGGCGAGCGGTCGGTCGACACGTAACCCGCCTGAACCAGTCTGGCCGGTCTATATCTGAGGTTTGTGAGGCGCTGGAAAATTCGTTGTGTGCAGGGCAGGACGAGGGTACGATGCGCGGGGCAAAGGTCCAAATCGAAATCCCGCGTTAATTGCCAAACGCTGGCTTGTACTCGACGTCATTCTGAAGCCGCACGATGGAGGAAAAAGCATGTTTCACTTGCTCTGGTACATCCTTATCGGGCTAATCTCGGGGCTTATCGCCAAATCGGTGATGCACGTGCACATGACCATCTTCTGGACCACCGTGCTCGGCATCATCGGATCGATCTTCGGCGGCGGCGTTGCCCACATGTTTTCCCGCCCCACAAATGAACGGTATCATCCCGCCGGCCTCATTTTGTCCACGCTCGGCGCCATCCTCGTTCTCTACATTTGCTTTAAGCTGAATATTCATTTTCCCCAAATCTAAGTATTCCGGCAGGACGACCGGTGGGAGCCCTTTGCCCGCCTAGGCGTGCGTCGCCGCTGCTACCGACGGGGAGTGAGTCGGAGCGAAAAACCGCGCATCTTGTTCTGCGCGCAGCGCGTCACAGAGACGATCTTGACGGGGAGCGGAAACATCCATATACGTGATTGGCTCATCTCTGTTGATGTCGCGACGTAACCGGTGGCCTTCGGCAAGACCTAGCGGCAGAAGCCGCTCTTGCTGCACGGTGATTGCGGCATCCAAAACACCGTAATAATCGAATCCTCCAACCGGACCGAGTATTTCTCCAAACTTCAAGTCGCGTTTCGCCACCGTGAGTACATCGCAAACCGGTTGGCCCAACGGAGCCACCGTAGCGTCGTGAAACAGCGCCGCTCGGGCAATGGTGTCCAACACCTGAAGGTGGGGCAAGTGGAAAGGAGTATGAAAAACGTAGAAGGGACCTTCGCCCATCTTAAAGTGCTGCATATACTGCCGGTTAATTAGAACTTCGTTGTACCCAATTACCCAGGCTCCGGTGCCTGGCTCGGCGCCCAGCACGAAATCCACAAGTCCACCGTTCAAAAGCTGTTCCTTAGGAAAGAGAGCTGCTGCGTCCCGAATATGGGCACACCGGGGACCGTACATGCCACGCTTTCCGGTCTTAAAGCCAGTGGCGTTCGCAAGAATCGCGCACTCCATGGCAAGTTTCGTCCCATCTGCATAGGAGGTGATCATTTCCGCCGATTGGTTCACCCTTTGCGCAAATGCTTTCTGCGTCTCGGGAGTGCGGTGAGGATCCAGCAGGCCTTTAATGTTGCCAGCGGCCACTGGTTCGTAACCGATGCTTCTTACGAATCGGACGAGGTTGGCGGCTACCCCAGGCTCGTCGCCGTCCGTGTACGTTAGGACCACGCCGCAACGATCGGCGTAAGTTTTGAGGAGCGGTCCCACCGTAGCGTCCAAAATCGCATTGAGAACGAAATGTTTGCCGTGTTTTATGGCCCCCATGGCGACCTGCGCCCCAAACTCGATGTCGCTCGTCGCGTCAACAATGACATCGATATTCCCGGCATCGCAGATCAGCGTTGGGTTATCCGTGACAGCGTATTCTCCCCGGGCGACCGCGTGCTCTACTTGCGTTGAAGAATCCGCACGAAGAAAATGGCTGATGCCAGCGTTTAGCAGGATTCTTTCAGCTTTTTCGACCGTGCGATTGGAAATCGCCGCCAGGCGCATGCCGACTGGCGGCCGAAGAAGCTGGGTAACGATACCGAGGCCCAAATAACCCGCGCCGACAACACCCACTCTAATAGGCGCACCACATTGTTCTCGCTTTTCGAGTTCTCGGTCGACTATTACCATAACTGTGCCCTCCCGACCCAGACGGCGTCTCTCGCAAAATATGCTGCTAACATCTTAGTGCAGCCGACATCTACGACACTTAAATGGACGGTAGGCCTTCATACAAAAACGTCCCGATATTCCCGTGATCCGGACCTAGCAACAACTGTAAATTGTGACAGTTGGATGCAGCACCCATCTGACGACAACGTATTTTGTCGGGTAAGTTCAGGTTCAGAAAGGTTCCATGCGATTAGCCGTCCTTAGCCTTGTGGCTTTCGCCCTCCTCCCATCAGTAACCCGAGGACAGGCGCCTGTGTTCGAAATTACGCCACTGCACAGCTCGATTAAGTTCGACGTGAAGGCATCAATAGACATCGCCGGCAAGTTCGACAAATGGGATGCCAGCTTAACATTTACATCTCCTGACGAAACGACAGGCGTTTTGGAGATCATAATCCAGGCCGCCAGCGTGGATACTGGAAGCGGGATGAAGAATGGGAAGCTGAAGAGCAAAGACTTCTTCGACGTTGAGAGGAGTCCGGTGATCACGTTTAAGTCAACGAAAATTGTGAAGACCGGGCACGAAACCTATGAAGTAGATGGCGATTTTACGATTCGCGGAGTCTCAAACCCCGAGAAGCTGACTCTAACGGTCTCAGGCAAAGGGACGGGCTCAGGCGAGATTAAAGGGAAAATGGTCTTCAACCGTCGGGATTACGGAATGAACAAAGGCATCCCGTTCATCAAGATCGCCGACCATGTCGACGTAAATTTTCACCTCAAGGGAAAGCGTGTCAGCGGGCCTCCCATGGACCTCAACTAATAGCCGGGTGCCGCATCCCTTGTGATTTTTCAAGGGTGCGGATTTTGACTTTCTCTTCGGCAGTCCATGTTCTGTTCACCCACGCCTCGTCTCACTGTCTCACCAAACTACAAAATTCCCGCCAACTCCTTCTATCTCTTCAACTTCCCCGCGTCTCATTCGAATGATAAGTACCCAGGTACTGTATCTTGACAGTAATCCAATTCCCTGCTATCATCCCCCATGTTCCGCTCGCAAATCAACCCGCCACGCCCCTTCCAAAGATTCTCCGCCTCAGATCTCGCGACTGCTCCTCTAACTCCTTTCCCTGCCACTCTTCGAGAGAAATCGCAACTCATTCAATATCCAGCTGCTTTAAGTCGAGTAGTTGCCACTCTTACGCGCCATGTCCACCATAACCCCTTTGTTTGCCACTCTTACAAAAAACACCCGGGAGGGGGGTACACCCTTGCGCCGGCGATCTCTTTCCGCAACTTAACCACTCGGCACTCACCACTAGCCACTAAGTCCTTTATAATCCGCACTTCCGCGAAACCCGCCCGTAACCCCTTTGGAATCCGCACTTCCAAAACACAGAACTTAAAACTCTTTAGAATGAACACTTCCGAAAAAACCCCCAGGGGGGAGGGCTCCTCACGACGTTGCGGTGGCACAGACTTCAGTCTGTGTCCTCCCAACCTAACGCTCGTCTCGGAGTTCAACGGAATGGAGCATCAATCGGCGGCGAGCAAACAACTCAATCGACTACCGGCGGCGGTCGTCGGGAGCGGCGGCGATTCCCATACGGCGGAGTTCGTCGGCGTAATATTTGCGGTAGAGGACGTTCCACTCCTCGCTGTCTTCGAGGATTTCTTTTTTCTGCGAGGTGATTTTTTTTCGGACTTCCAGGTCGGCCTTTTCTTCTTCGTGGAGCGTGGCGGTGATGATCTGCACCACTTGCTGTCGGATCGTGTCGCGGTCTTCCACGAATTCCACGTCGTCGCTGGAAACCAGCACGTCCGTGATTTGATGCGAGATTCGTACAATTTTTTCGCGGCTCAATCGCATTCCGGTCGCTTGCCCTCGAGTCTTTCGTTTTCCGGCGGCCGGCGCGGAGCGTGCCAGCCTTTGAAGCTTAGTTCACTGAACACCGCTTGTTCTCTACCGCAGCACCAATTTGCGGTCGCGCGCGAGCTGCTGCTTCACCTTCTTGTACATCTCCTGGTACGAAACGCTGGTGCGCCGCATTTCCTCTTGATGTTCCGTGAGGATGTTGCGCACTTCTTCGTTGAGCCGGTCCTCGACGGTGATCTCTTCCATCATGCGCTGGCGCAGGCGCTGCGCGACGGCATCCGCGGCCTTCGTCTCAATCAACTTCCCTTCCACCAGCCGCTTGACCACTTCCGTGGCCATGTAACCTACATAATCCCGTGCGATCAGCATCCCAGAGTGAGTCCTTTGCGCGAAAGCAAGAGAAAGAGTTTACTGGCTGTAGAAACAAAGTGCAAGGAAGAGGCCATGCGGGCTTTTGTAGGACAGGCAATCCTGCCTGTCCGATTTTTGAGTGTTGCGTCTGTGCCACAGCCAATCCTGCCCGCGCGCTTTTGGAGTTCCTCAGGACAGAGCAAAGCCTGGTTGTGCGACATTGAAAAATTGGAGGCGCGAGGCGGAATCGAACCGCCGATAAAGGTTTTGCAGACCTTTGCCTTACCACTTGGCGACCGCGCCACATGTAAAAGGGCTGAACGCTCCCACACGAAAGGAGCGTCCTAACCCCAAGCAAAAGGATTTAAACAATCATAACATCATCGCGGGCGGCGATTTCGAGGCAATTCTTCGCGGCCCTGGCGAAAAATGAACTATTTGCAAAGGATCGAGAATCTGCGACATCACGGAAAAGTAGCCGTTGACGGAGCTCGTTGACGATGCGTGAGGCTTCCTGTACGATAACTTGAGTAGGGCGCTTAGCTCAGCGGTTAGAGCGTTCGGTTTACACCCGAAAGGTCGTCCGTTCAAATCGGACAGTGCCCACCATAGTGTTGCAGCACCTGTGACGCTTCACCCTTCAGCGGGGACGTAGTTCAGTTGGTTAGAACGCTGCCCTCTCGTTGGTTAGAATCCCACACTGTCACGGCCAATTCCCGCCAATTCCCTTTCCCTGTTCGACAAAACCCGGCTTGTATACATATATAAAGGATGCTTTGCGTGGGTGTTTCACCTGT
>Ga0207684_10004451_pt1 | contig 13193 bp, 11 predicted proteins | sample KBSK5501metaG_FD_184342 | JGI IMG/M metagenome (GOLD analysis project Ga0207684, IMG submission 184342) | Corn, switchgrass and miscanthus rhizosphere microbial communities from Kellogg Biological Station, Michigan, USA - KBS K5-50-1 metaG... | ecosystem: Host-associated > Plants > Roots >...
CGTCTCCCTTCTCCACAAGTATATCGCAGCACGATATAGCGTAACGTGACCGAACGGCTGCATTTGATGCAGCTTCAGCGGTAAACAACCTCCCCAACCTCCCCAACCTCCCCGCGGGCGGGTCGCTTTGCGAGTCCGGGAACAGGGAACGAACCCAGGCATGGAGCGGACTCCTCGTGCTGAGGGGAGGTTGGGGAGGTTGGGGAGGTACTTTCCCCAACCTCCCAGCGATTAGTCGCCGACGACCACGCGCCACAGGACGGCATGGTGCAGCTTCTCCCCGGTCTGTTCAATGCGGATAGCTGACGGGCCGAAGCGTTGGTCGGCATGCTGAGAGAATGCCTTCGCCACCTTCACTGGCGAGCCAGCATCTTTGCTCGCCAGTGAGTCGGGCAGCGCCACGAGCAGCCGTTGCTCCTCCACGCCCTTGCTCTGCTCCTCCTCCAATGTGCGCATAACCATGGCGACGGTGAAGCTCGCCTCGTCCGGCCACATCTCGCGCAGTGCCTCAAGGAAGCCTTGCCATTGGCTCGCTTCCTCGGCGGCGCGGTCGTAGACTTCGGTGCGATTGCCGAGCAATCCCTCGACACCGGCGAAGGCGAGCACGCCCGCGCATACCTCGGTCCATTCTTCGAAGCTGCCCATCGCTGGCGTATCCTGCGGCACCGGACGGCCGGCCCGAATCCAGCTGCGGACGATGGTGAGCAGCGCCGCCACTAGTTCCCCCCGCTGCGCAGCGACCCAACGGAGCAGCTTGGGGTGTCGAAACTCGCTCTCTTTGCGCTCCCAGGGCTTCGCCAGCCGAGTATTGAGCCGCACCATATAGCAGCGGCGGGGGAGGTCGCCGCCGAGCTTCACGTTGTTCCCGGTCGCCATCCAGGTGGCACGCTGGGGTAGACGCAAGAGGCGCGAGTAACCCAATTCGCGGTCCTCCCACCACTCGGTGGTAAGCGCTGCCGCGAGCTGCGCCGACTTCAGCTCGTCGGCCAGGTTATCAATTTGGACGACGGGGCGGCCATGCCGCAGGGCAGCGGTGATGCGTTTTCTCCATTCTTCCTCATTGTGCTGGGGCGCCGTGAGGATGCCGGCCGTCTTGCCTGTGGCCACGAGCGCGACGACGTGGCAAAACAGCGACTTGCCGGAGCCAGGCGACGGCGCATCCAGCAGCGCCAGCGGCACACCTCCGGCGATGGCTGGCCGCAGGATGGGCGTGAGCAGCAGCGCCCAGGCATTCGCCTTGCTGGCCTCGTCGTCCGCGAACGGGAAGTCGACCAGCAATTCACCGTTAATGTAGTCGACCGCTTCCGCTACCTCTAGCTCGGTCGGCTCCTCAGGAATCGGCGGCACCGTGAAGTTCCGCGGCGGCGCATAGATAAGCTGGGTGGCCGCATCATAGCCGGGCCGGTCGAGGATGGTGCCGTCCGGCCGCAGCGTCGGCACGGCCACCGTTCCCAGAAGCGGCGGGATACCCTCCCATCCTCCCATTCCCAGCAGCGTCCTCACCACTGCCGGCGGCGGGAAGGCGTCGACAGGCACCCCGTCCTTGTCGAGCTTCGTATAGTTCGCGGAGCGGGTCGCCAACCAGGTGAGGGCGCGTTCGTCCAGCAGGTCAATCACCGACTCGCCGTCTTCATTCGCGAGCACCCGCACCAGCGTCCCACCGCACACGAACACGATAGGCTCGCCGCGTTTCCGGTTGACTTCCCGCAGCGCCCCGAGCGTCGCCATGACCGGCAGCCGCAGTTGCACATGGTTGATTTGGACCATCGGGGGCATCTGCTGAAGGGAGGTGGCGGCCGCCGTCGCCGCCGGGTCGTTGCTATCCTCCTCCCGCTCATCACCATCGTCCTCGTCCTCGTCCTCCGGCTGCTCGCCGGCCAACGTCCGCAGCTCCTCCACCGAGCCGCCGTAGGTGTCCAACCAGTCGCTCAGGTCTTCACCATGGTCGGGTGTGTGGGTAAGCCGCGGAAGATGATGGACCGTCACCGATGCGGCCACCGGTCGCAGGGCGGCCAACGCTGCCGCGGCGTAGGCGTCTCCGCCGTCGTCTTCATCCTGCACGATGTGGACGTGCTTATCTCGCGCGACCGCTCGCATGGCCTCAGCCGTCTTGCCGAAGGATGCGGCGCCTTGTGCGGTTGTCGTGGCGCACAGGCCGAGTGCCGCTGCGCGGTCGGCGTCCTTCTCGCCTTCACAGAGCCATAGCTCGTCCGAAGTGTCCGCGAGGATTTCCGGCAAGCGGTAGGGCACCCGGCGCACGGTGGCCAGTGTCCATATCCAGTCACCGTGCCCGTCCGGCCGGCGCTGCTTAAAGCCCTTCGGCTGGTAGCGCACGGCCTGATAGAGCAGCGCGCCAGTTTCATCGCGATAGTCGTAGGTGGCCACGATGCGCTTCGCGCGCACCTGCTCCGGCTTCGGCGGGTAGAGGTCGGCCCACGTGCAACCCAGCGCCTTGACCACTTCCTCACGGGTACAGGGGCCAAAGCAGGTAAGGCCAATGACGCCGTCCGCATCTATGCCGATGCCCAGCGACGGCTTCCGGTCATCATGTGCCGGACAGCATGCTTCGAATTGGGATGGGCCGGTCTGTTTGAACTTGTCCAGGAATTGGAGTTCTCTCCAGGCCGGTGCCGTCGTTGAGGTGGTCGTATTCATCACGCCGCCCGCCTTTCCGCCGGACGGGCGCGAGCTGCTGGCGTCGTGGGGCGCGGTGGCTCAGGCGGGGGCGTCGTATCGCCAGCAAACAAGTAGCGCAACAGCCACTTGTAGCAGGCAATCTGCGTGGGATTGGGGACAGTCGCCAGCGCGTGCTTAGGAGGCAACACGGCGCACCTCCTCGGCCGGAATACCCAACCGGTCCAAGCCCTGAAGCATCAGGAGGCGCGTCAACCTGCCCGCGTTGCGGTGCTCATGCAAAACGGTGCTACAGAATGCACGCGACAAGCCGCAGGTATCGGCGAAGTGTGTTGGGGGGATGCGATGCTCAGCCAGCAGGCCGCGCAAGCGCCGCATGTCGAGCGTGGAAATCGCTTGTGTAACTGATGGGGAAACCGGGGAAACGGTTGCCGACATTGGGGGCCACCTTTATGGCCGGCCCAGCTCTCCCGCCCATAGAGAAGGGCGCCGAGCAGGGACCGAAAACAGGACACGAGGTCCTATTACAGTCCGTTCGCTCGACGCCCCTGACCGTCCCCGGCGCGTTCCCTGTCCTCCCGCCTTTACGGCCACTCTGGCGTTGTTCCTGTCCTCCCGCCAGGGGATTCGCAGGCGCCCAGACCGGGGGATTCGCAAGTGGCGTTTCCGGTTCGTTTTCTCTTCTGGTCTTCAGGTCATCGCACAGGAACGCATGCGCAGGAGGATTACGGTGCTCGTGTCCTGTCCTCCCACCGGGGGATTCGCAGGCCGCCGCCGCCTAGCCCACCCGACACGGGCGCCCCTGGCTGTTCCCGTGCCGCTGCCATCGGTTCCTTGGCTTAGGATATCTAATAGGAGTATAGCACAACGCATGGCTGTTAGCAACGGAAATCGTTCGACACAGCGCACGATTGGACAAAAGTACTACCGAGCTGCGGCGAGCGTCACCGCAGGCAGCGCCCGGCCCCGGAGCATCGGCACACGAGGGATATGCTGCTCACTTGCTGTACTTCCTGTCTCAGAGTACACGTTGTCCGGATAGATCACCACCATCGGGCCGAAGCCGCACTGGTCCAGGCAGCCAGCGTGGTTGACGCGCACGCGCCCCTTGAGTCCTGCCTGCGCCACGAGCGACTTGAGCCGGCCGTGCACCCCGCGCCCGTCGCCGTCTATTGTGGCGCAGTAGTCGCCGCCGGTGCAGACAAAGACATGCCGCTCGAAGAGATGCCCGGTTATTTCACCTGCCAGACTCTGTTCGTCTGGCGCTGGATGCCGCGTATGTGCCATGTGTGCCAAGTGCGCTTGCTCCTCCTGCGCGCCACGACCGGGAACGTTTTGAGAGCCGCGGCGCCGGTCCCATCGTACCGCACGCCCCCAAACGCGTGCCAGCGGTGGTCATTGGCCCCCGGACCCTGATCCATCCGCGCGCCGCACTGCGCAATGTGGGCGCCCTTGCCTCTGTGATTCGCGCCAGCATGCGCGGTATAATCGGGACGCGCGGGTGCGCATGCATCTACGTCACGCACCGTTCGCCACAGACACATCGAGGCAGCATGCAAGCTCTTCCCAAGGCCCTTTTCATCGTCCTGCTCGAGCTGTCGGTCGGCTCGTATCTCAGCCTGTACGTCCTGGACCTGCGCCGCGACACGACGCGCGGCTTCGTCGTGTTCCAGGGGGCGCTGTATCTGTTCCAGGCCCTGCTCACCGTCCTGGCGATGAATAGCTTCGCGACACCCCAGCTCGTCGCCGGCTATGGCCTGGATGTGCGCTGGCTCGGCGCGCAGGGGCCGCTCGTCGTCGCCTTCACCTTGCTCTTGATTCCCTGGAATGTGCTGCTCTGGCGGGACCGCGCGCCGCGCAAGGGCCAGAAGGGCGCCGCCAAAGCCGCCGCCGCAGGCCTCGCCATCAGCCCGCGATTGCTGCTGGCCCGCCATGCGGTCGGCGCCGTCACCGGCGCGGTCGGGCTTGCCGCGCTCTTCATTGTCGGCATGGGCTATCGGCCCCTGGCGGATAGCCGCATCGGCGGCGCGTTCGTCGTGCTGGCGATCGTGGCGGGCGCGCTGGCCATCGGCAGCGTGTGGACGGCGATGTGGCTGGGGCATTGGTACCTCAACACGCCAACCGCATCTGGCAAGCCGCTGGAGTTCACAACTGCGCTGGTGGTAGGCGCGCTCGCACTCGAGCTAGTGTTCTCGCTGCTGGCCGGCCCAAGCACCGCGCACGCGCAGCAGAATGCCGCCCCGCTCGCGCCGGGCACGACGATCCAGGTGACGGGCAACCAGGTGCAGGTCACGACACCCACGCCGCAGCCAGGCAGCGCGGACCAGCAACAGGCTGTGAACGCCGAGCAGACGCGCGTGGCGCCGCTAGGAGCGGGAGCCATGCTCTGGCTGCAGATCTTGATGGGCTTCGTCGCGCCATTGATTCTGGGCGGTATCGCGTTCGTCCTGGCACGCGGGCGATCGTTCCAATCGGCGACGGGCATGCTCTATATTTGCGTGGCGTTCATCTTCATCGGCGAGGTGCTGGGGCGCGGCTTGCTGCTGACCGCCGTCGCGTAGCGGCAGGGGCCGCGTGAGGGCGAGAGAGGAGACCGAGGCACCATATGTCGAAAGCAGAAACGCTCAACCCGAAGATCTTTAAAGCCTACGACATACGCGGCATCTACCCGAGCGAGTTCAACGAAGAGGCGGCGTACCGCATCGCGCGCGCCCTGGTGCTCTATCTCGGCGTAGACTCGGTGGCCGTCGGGCGTGATATGCGCCTCTCATCCCCGGCTATCGCGCAGGCGGTGATCAGCGGTATTACGGATCAAGGCGCCGACGCGATCGACCTCGGGCTGACGACCACCGACGAGCTGTACTTCGCCGTCGGCAAGTTCGGCTACCCAGCGGGCGTCATGATCACCGCCTCGCACAATCCGGCCGAGTATAACGGCATGAAGATGTGCCGCGCCGAGGCCGTCGCCATCAGCTCCGAGACCGGTGGAGACGCCATCCGCGATCTCGCCCTCGCAGGCGCCTTCCCGGAGCCGGCGCACAAGGGCAGCGTGACGAAGCGAGACGTCACCGACGACTACGTGAGCCACTGCCTATCGTTTATTGATGTCGCCAAGGTGCGCCCCCTCAAAGTCGCCGTGGACGCCGGCAACGGCATGGCTGGCATGATCGTGCCGAAAGTCTTCGAGTACCTCCCTGGCCAGCTCGTGCCGCTGTATTTCGAGCTAGACGGCAGGTTCCCCAATCACCCGGCGAGCCCCATCGAGCCGGAGAACACGGCGGACCTGCGGCGGGTGGTCGTCGAGGAGCGTTGCGATATGGGGGTAGCCTTCGACGGCGACGCCGATCGCATGTTCTTGATCAGCGAGAAGGGAGAGCAGCTGGGCGGCGACATGGTGACGGCGCTGGTGGCACAGAGCTTGTTGCGTGACCACCAGGGCGCCACGATACTGTACAACCTGATTAACTCGCGAAGCGTACCTGAAGTGATCGAACGCAATGGTGGGCAGGCCGTGCGCACGCGCGTCGGCCACTCGTTCATCAAGGCGCAGATGCGCGAGCACAACGCGATCTTCGGTGGGGAGCATTCGGGGCACTTCTACTTCCGCGACAACTGGTATGCCGACTCCGGCCTGATCGCCTTCCTGATCGTGCTGGAGCTCATCAGTGTCAGCGGCAAGACGGTCTCCGAGCTGCTCGCGCCGATCGACACGCGCGTGCGCAGCGGTGAGATCAACACGGTGGTGCGCGATCAAGCCGAGCGCATGGGCGCCATCGAACAGCATTTCGCCGCGCGGGGGGCGCGGATTGACCACCTGGACGGGATTACGATAGACTTCCCGACATGGTGGGCCAATGTACGCCCGTCCAACACCGAGCCGCTGCTCCGGCTGAATGTCGAAGCTGACACGCCGGAGGAGCTGGCGCGACGGCGCGATGAGATGCTGGCGCTGATTCGCCAGTAAGTGACGACGTGTCCTAGTCCCTGCTGAGGAGGCAGAGCCGTGGGTGTGCTTTCCCGGTTTACCAACTACATCAAAACGGTGATGAGCTCGTTCTTGGACCGGGCGGAAGACCCCGGCCAGACGCTCGACTATTCCTATCAGAAGCAGATCGAGCAACTGCAAGGTCTGCGCAGGAGCATCGCCGACGTGGTGACGAGCGAGAAGCGGCTGGAGCTGCAAGAGGCGCAGGTCAACCAACAGATCGAGAAGCTGGATGGCCAGGCGCGCCAGGCGCTCGGCGTGGGCCGCGAAGACCTCGCGCGGCTGGCGCTGGAGCGCAAGCAGTCGTTACAAACGCAGCTCGCCACCTTCGACCAGCAAATCGTCCAGTTGAAAGATCAGCAGCAGAAGTTCGTCGTGATGGAGCAGCGCCTTTCTTCGCGCGTGGAGTCGTTCCGCACGCAGAAGGAGATGGTGAAGGCGCAGTACAACGCCGCCTCAGCGCAGGTGCGCATCCAGGAGGCGGCGACCGGCCTCTCCGAGGAGATGTCGGACGTCAACCTGGCCGTCGAGCGCGCGCAAGACAAGGTGCTGCAGATGCAGGCCCGCGCGCAGGCGATGGACGAGCTGACGGCGTCGGGTACACTGCCGGAGCTTGGCTCGGGCGGCGACCAGCTAGACCGCCAGCTGGCAGCCATCGGCAATCAGTCCGAGGTGGACCGCCAGCTCGCGGAGTTGAAGACGCAGATGCAGCTGCCATCCGGTGACCAGCAAGGCCAGCCGCAGCAGCTTCCGCCGCCAGCGGCCCCGACGAACGACTAGGGCCGAGGATGAGGACGAGGAGGTGGCGCTGTGATCGTGCGCATCATGACCGAGGACCAGTACCGGTTGGCCGACGAGCAGCTGCCCGAGGTGCAGCGGCTGGATGACGACCTGGAGAAGGCAGTCGACAGCGGGGATGACGAGAGCTTCCGCGCGGCCCTCGGCCAGCTCATCGCGTTCGTGCGCGCGCATGGTGAGGCCGTCGCGATAGAAGAGGTGGTGCCCTCAGACCTGATGATTCCCGCGCCTGATATGTCGCTGGCCGAGGCGAAGAGCCGCCTGCATCCCGAGCCCGCAGTGCGGCCAGCGACAGAGTAATCGAGCGAAAAGCCACCCACGCTGCGCACCATTGGCCCCCACGCCGCATTGGCGGTTGTTGGGGGCTTCGTCGTGCACGAGGAGAACCCCACAGACTGCCCTTGCCTTGACGGCCGCCCGTCACCCGCGGCGCCTGTTGCTGTGCGCGCGGCCATCTCTGGCGGCGCAACCCCGTCGCTCAGTTTAGAACGGCAAGTCCCACACGGGATACCAGCGCTCGATCTCCTGCTCGACGGGCAGCTCCTTGCCTAGCGCCGTCGCCAGTCGCAGCTCCTCGGCATTGTCGCGGCGGCGCAGCTTGTCGTGCGTATCCTGCTGCGGCACGAACGGGAAGAAGGTGCCGCGCTTGTAATTGTAGATCCAGTAACGCACGCCGCCTAGCTCCTTCTTGAACGCAAAGATCGCGAAGAGCAGCTGGCTGCCGTAGCCCTGATCCAGCAATGTCTGGCTGGCGACATGCAGGATAGTGACCAGCGATTGGAAGTCCTGCGACGTGAAGATGAGCCACGAGTAGCCAAGCTCGTCCTTGAAGGCGCGATACTTTAGCGAAGGATCGTTCTTCTGCGACACCTTGAAGAGCTCGTCAAGGTCCTGCTGAATCTGCGCGAAGGGGCCGGAGGCGATGCCTTTGAAGCACATCGCCGCCGTGCCGGTGGACGTGAGCTGCTGCTCCGTCTCCAGCGCCAACTGCGCCGTGCTCATGGCAAAGATGCGCTCCGGCCCCATTGGGATAGGCTTTTGCCGGCCAAACAGCGTGTCGAGTATGCCCATCGCCTGCTTCCGCTCCGTTCGGCTAGACGTGGCCCGTCATCTCGAGCTGGCGCTGCATCTCTTCGAGCCGCCGCACGCGCTCCTCGATGGAGGGGTGCGTCGAGAACAGGTTCCCCAGCGAATCGCCGCGAAGCGCAGGCACGATGAAGAGCGCGTTGACCGCCGACGCCTGGCGGAAGTCCTGTTGTGGGATGCGAGCGTGCTCGATCGAGTTGCTGATGCGCAGCAGCGCGGAAGCCAGATTGCTCGGCGCGCCGGTGATCAGCGCGGAGCCGCGATCCGCCGCCAGCTCGCGATAGCGCGAGAGCGCGCGGATCAGCAAAAAGCTGAGCACGTAGGTCACCAGCGAAGCCAAAATCGCCAACGCGAAGCCGCCGCCTTCGTTGTCACGGTTGCCGCGTCCATAGCCGCCTCCGCCGCCAAAGCCGCCAAACATGCCGATCCAGAACAGGTTGCGCATGAGCAGCGCGAGCACCATTGAGAAGAAGGTGGCAATGGTCATCACCAGCATATCGCGGTTGACGATGTGCGTCAGCTCGTGCGCCACCACGGCCTCCAGCTCCTGTGGATTGAGTTGGTTCATGATGCCGGTAGTGATGGCGACGACCGCGTGGTCCTTATCGCGGCCGGTGGCGAAGGCGTTGGGAATGCTGGAGTTGACTATGGCGATCTTCGGCTTGGGCAGATCAGCGGCTGCCGCCAGCCTGCCAATCATGCTGTGCAGGTCTGGCGCCTCCTCCTCGCTGACCTCTTTCGCGCCCATCGAGCCCAGCGCGATCTTGTCCGCGAAGAACAGCTGGACGAACCCGATCACGACCGCGATGAGGATCAGGAATATTAAGGAGACGCCGATCTTAAATAGGACAGCACCGAAGATCACGTAGACGGCGCCGAGCAAGAACATGGTGAGGACCATGCGCGCGGCCAGCCCGGTGTCTGGCTTGTACCAGGCTGGTCTACCACGGGATTGGGTAAAGGCTTTCATTCTGGGTGCTCCTCGAAAGGGCTGCCGCCTGGCTCAGTCGGGCCAGACGCGGGAGAAGGATGCGGGAGATGGCTCGACGCCCGTACAGTCTCATCATACTAGATACTACATGTCATGTGCCGCATAGGTTGCAAATGAGTACGGCCAGAGATGCCACGGGCCGCCCAGCACGCGCGCCAGACGGCCTCACGAATGATGCCATGCCGGCGCGAGCTTACCCTTGCTGAGGCCAGTCATCCCCCTGCCTTCAGGCAGGGGGATGACTGGCCCGCTCCCCTTGCCGGTTTCTTGCCCCTGTGTGAGAATGCTGCGTGTAGCACCTGGGAACTCAATCCTGTTTTCGGCGTTCCACGGTAATTCGCTCCCGTGGAGAAAAGCCGGAGCGTCTGGTGGACACTCGCTCGCAGCAGGTGAGATGTACAACTCGCCGGAAGGTACAACTTCCACATAAACACCTCCTCACAGCCGACGGGCTGGCCGCTGTGGTCACAGCAGCGCTCCCGCCGGAACCGCGTGTTCTGCCGGTGGACGGGCCGCCTGAGACGGCCCTTGGGCACCCCAACTGTGAAGCGTTGGCACTCTGAAGCTGAAAGGACCAGAGGAGGAGTCGATCACACTCCCCGCTTTTAGGCGTGGAGAGCCTCAACACAGGACAGCGAAGGCCCGTGTCGTGCGGCGCGGGGAGCAAGTTGCGTCTTCGTTTCGCTTGACTGTGTATTACATCCTACTGCATGCTTGCAGCAAAGACAAGCAGGCGACCACTTTTCGAATGACCCGCAGTGCCGGACAGGTCTTGGAGCAGTTGGCCGAAGCTGATGGGATTTCCCAGACGGCCATGTTGGAAATCGCCATTTGGGAAGCGGCCAAGAAGCGAGGCGTTTGTGCTGATTCTGGAGTACAAGGTCAGGCCCAACAGCGGCCAGCAGCACGGGATTGACGAGGCGATCAGGACCGTCCAGTTCATCAGGAACAAATGTGTACGCTTGTGGATGGACACGTGGGGCACCAACGACACGGCGCTGCAAGCCTATTGCGCTCAAATCGCACAAGAGTATCCCTTTGCTGCTCGCCTGAACTCCATGGCCCGTCAGGCGTCTGCTGATCGGGCCTGGGTTGCTATCGCGCGCTTCTACCAGCACTGCCGCGAGAAGAAGCCAGGGAAGAAGGGGTATCCACGCTTCCAGAAGGATAACCGTTCGGTGGAGTATAAGACCAGTGGATGGAAACTGGCACCGGATGGTAAGCATATCGTGTTCACCGATGGACACGGCATTGGTACGCTCAAGCTGATTGGCACGCGCTCCATTGCAACGTTCCCGCTTTCTCAAATCAAGCGCGTGCGTCTATTGAAACGCGCTGACGGGTACTACATTCAGTTTGCTGTCCAAGCGGAGCGCCAGGTAGACCACCAGCCCACCGACCATGCTGTTGGCATTGATGTGGGCCTCAAAGTCTACTACATGGACTCCGATGGGCGCTCCGTCCCCAATCCCCGCTTTCATCGCAAGGCGGAACAGAAGCTCAAGCGCCTGCATCGCCGGGTCTCACGCAAGAAGAAAGGTTCCAACAACCGCCAAAAGGCCAGAAAGCAGCTCGCGAAGGGCTATCTTAAAGTGAGTAGGCAGCGTAAAGACTTCGCCGCGAAGAAGGCGAGTGCGTTGGTCACCTCTAGCGATGTGATTGCCTACGAACACTTGCACATCAAGAATCTGGTCAAGAACCGGCACCTTGCCAAAAGCATCCACGACGCCAGTTGGGGGCTATTCCTTGCCTGGGTCCGCTACTATGGAGACCTGCATGGCATTGCCGTAGTTGCTGTGCCGGCCGCCTATACTACCCAAGACTGTAGCGGGTGCGGGTATCGTGTCCTGAAGAGCCTCTCAGTACGCACCCATATTTGTCCCAATTGCGGTCTCATCATGGATAGGGACCACAACAGCGCCGTGAGCATCCGCGATGCAGGACTCCGTACCCTGGGGCACAGGGAAACGGACCAGGGAAGCACCCTGGTGAACGCTTCGGGACAGACGACCGCTACGAGGCGGGGGAGACTCCGTTCTCGCAAGTCGGCTGGCTGAACGAAGAATCCCCTGGCTTTAGCCAAGGGGAGTGTCAATTCTTCTTTTCTTCTTCCTTGGCGCGCAGGGCCTTGTAATAGCTCTTGGGCCGCGGGTGGCGCTCGTTGTCCTCGTACGCCGGGCGGACTTCATCCTCGCTGAGCCGGCGGGCCTCGAAACCCGACATCAGCTCCTGCAGGTCATTGTAAATTTTATCACTGTCGACCGCCTCCGGCCGGCGCAGCAGATGTCGCACCATCATCACCTGCGCCACGGAGGTGTTACTGTCACGCTCGGACTCCGCGCGCTTGATATACTTTTCCACGAAATCAACACTATCTTCGCTGGCCCCATTCAGCTCGAGCTGATGCCGAATCGCCACCAATTGCTCATATGCGTTCACCGCTGGCTCCCTTCAGGTTGCTGCTCGGGCGCCAGGAAGATGCGATCCCGTGCCCGAGTTGCTGTGCGCCGCCACCATGTACCTCCACCACCGCCATCCATATCATTATACGGCGAGACGGCGGCGCGCGTCACACGGCGCGAGCGCGACGGGGCACAGGGGGAGGCCAGGCGGAGGCTATTTGCTGGCGGCGGTCAGGACGCAGACGTAGTGCTGATCGTTGAGCTCGCGCTGCTCGCTGACGCGGAGCCCGACGGCTTGCGCGTCGTCCGTGATGCGCTCCATCGCGATACGATCTTCGAGTGGCGGGCCTTCCTCTTGCTGGAGGGGCTGCCATTCCAGAATCACCACGCGGCCACCCGGCTTGAGCAGGCGCGCCACTTTGTGCAAGAACGTAGCCTTCTGGTCCACCTCGTCCAGCACGAAGGCCAACAGCACCATGTCGCAGCTCGCGGGGGGCAGCGGCACATCAGTTTCGCTGGTCTTGACGACGCGCACGTTGGTCAGGCCGGCCTCGGTCACGCGGGACTTGACGGCGGAGAGCATCTCACCCTGCACGTCGGCGGCGAGCACGATCCCGCGCGAGCCGACGATCTCGGCGGCGGGGACCGTGAAGAACCCCGGGCCACAGCCAATGTCCGCGATGGTATGGCCCTGCTTCAGGCCCAGGCTGCGCAGTAGACTACCTGGCTGCAGTCGCTCGTAGCGCTCTTCGGCCAGCAGGTTGTGTCTATTGCGGATATCGAACTTCTGTGGCATGCAACTCTCCTGAACCACCACGTTGCCACACCACGGACGGTGGCTGATGATGACACGCTCGTTGGCCGGCGAACGCCGCGAAGCGCACAGGACGCCTACCGGCGATGAACCAGCGGGGCGTTTTGCTTCCTATGTGGAGCATACCACACTACGGCCGTCACGATGCGCGCCCGGCGAGGCTTCGCGAAATCGGTCGCCCGCTGTCGCCTCACGCGCCACTCACCCCGACTGAGAAGAAACGCTCCCTCCAGTAACGGAAGGAGCGCTCGTGCCATCGCGACGTCAGTTCTGCGGCGACTGTGGCGGCTGTGGCGGTGGCTCAGCCTTGTTCCATTCACGTCGTATGGCTCCTATGAGCCCTGGCAAGTACAGGCGCAGGAGCACGAGAAACAGCAGAGGGAGGAGTGACGACTCCCCATCCCTAAAGGGAAGGGGCTTCTACGGTTTTGCACCGAGGCTGTGTCGCCCCACAGCCAGTAGGTTGGCTTCGTTCAACACCAG
>Ga0207684_10004452_pt1 | contig 13193 bp, 13 predicted proteins | sample KBSK5501metaG_FD_184342 | JGI IMG/M metagenome (GOLD analysis project Ga0207684, IMG submission 184342) | Corn, switchgrass and miscanthus rhizosphere microbial communities from Kellogg Biological Station, Michigan, USA - KBS K5-50-1 metaG... | ecosystem: Host-associated > Plants > Roots >...
AGGCGCGCCGGCGATATCCTCGCGGTCGCCGGGCTGCTCGCCGACGAGCATCACGCGCGCGTCGCGCGAGCCCTGGCCGAACACGGTCTGTGTCGCGCGCGCGTAGAGGTCGCAGGCCGTGCAGGTCTTCGCCGCCTCGCGAGCCTTCGCGAGGCTGGGACGCCCCGCGATCTCGGGATAGCTGTCCTCGTCGGTCACGCGATTGGTGCCGCGCACCCCGCGTGCCACGTCACAGAGAGCGAACGCTACGTACCTGGTGTCTTGAGGCCGGTCCAATGGAGCCCGCCGTCAGTGGTGCGCTGGATGCCGCCGCGCACTGTCGCGTATCCGACCTGAGCGTCGCCGAAGATGAAGTCCGCAGTGATCGGGGCGGCGTTGCCGTAGTCAGAGGCGTACGCGTGCCAACTAACTCCCGCGTCGGTCGTCTCCTTGCTTTCGCCCCGTGCGTTGCTGAGCTGTAGCCAGCGGGTCGCGGTGACGAACGCGACGCTGACGCCGGAGTCGGGCGCGCTCGCGAGGAAACTCCACGTCGCGCCGCCATCGGTCGATCCAGCGACACGGCGAACCGGGAGGAGCAGGTCCGCTCGTACGTTGCCGCTGACGGCAGCGACCTCAACCAGCAGCTGCGCGCCGAACGCACGCACTCGCCCGAGGTTGAGGGATCCACCTCCGACACGACTGAACCCGGGAGGATCGGGTACGACCGCCGCGATCCACGTTCGGCCGCCGTCGCTGGTGCGGTAGACGCTCGCGTGGCTTGGATCGGAGGAGCTGAGGAACCCGCGCTGAGCGTCAATGAACGAGAGGAAATGGCACTGAGCGCCCTGCGGCCCCGAGAACGGGACCTGCGCCCACGAGACTCCAGCGTTAGCCGTTTGCCGGAGTTGTAGATCCTGACACTGCAGGGAGCTCTGCGCGGGGTAGGCAACGAGCCAGCCCTCACGGTCGCTGATGAACGACGCATCGGGATTCGATAGACCCGGCGGCAAGGGCCGCTCGATCCATGTTTCGCCGCGATCGGTTGATTCGAAAAGGTGCGTGCCCGCGACGAGCGCCCACACCACCGACGCGGAGGGGGCGCTCAGACCGACGAAGGTGGGCAGCGGGATCGGACTGGGCGAGGCTGTCCGCGGCAGCGGTGGCTGCGACGGGCTCGGAGCGGCCGAACTGGGCAACGCGAGAGATGACGTGGGCGCCGGCGGAGCTGTGGTCGCGGCCGGGGAAGTCGCCGATCGGCCAATGACGAGCGCGCCCACGATCAGCGCGAGCATGGCCGCAAGCACGATGGCGGCCGCGCGCGTTTGTTGCCGCATCTCTGATCAGTATGCGCAGGGAGCCGCGCGCTCGGACTCACGAATTAGGAGCGAAGGAGCATCCTCTCGGCCTCACACACGCGCGCGATATCGCGGTGGGGAGCCAATCGGGCGGACGGCCGTACCTAGGGACCGCCCGGCGGCCTCAGGCCCACCCAGTGCAGGCCGCCATCAGTGGTCCGCTGAAAGCCGCCGCGGGAGGTAGTGGTGTAGCCCGACGGCGCGGATGGCGCGATGGTCGGTAGCGCGCTGGAGGCGCGCGGGCCCGGTTGGATCGCGCCCGTGAGCACGGCAAGGGTGCCGACGTAGAGAGCCAGGCCGAGCAGAACCAGCCCAGTCGCGATGAGAGCGGCGATCCGCAGGCGGCGAGTGATCATCCCCCGACTTACCCGCGACGAGAATCAACAGGACGACGGCGAGAGTCGCGTGGCTGCGTCGTGTTGTCACGCTCATCGATGAGTGTTCTCAGAACGAAGAGGCCCCAGTCCCGCTGATCGCCCTGCGCGCGCCACCACGGCCGATCCGGCTCGTTCATCTCGGGACGCGCTCTCATCCACCGTCTCTCCGCGCCGCTCAGTTCGGCCGCGAGCCCGTGCGGATCAGTCACGAGCGTCAGAAGGAATGCGGTGTCGAGGCGCTGACCGTCCTTGGCGTCGTCGACAGCGATCGCGCGCGTCTTGACCAGGATGGCGCCGAGAAGATTCGGGCGCGGAATCGTGCCCCGCTGTCCTCCGAGGTCAACCTCAACGATCGCGGTGCGCTGCAGAGCCTGGCTGCCTCCCGGCACCTCCACCGTGTGAAGCGGCGGGATCGTGATGCGTCGGGCGACGGACTTGAGACCGTCAGGCGCGAGCACGTCGACCATGACACCTCCCTTCTGGAAGCGATGCTCGTGCCCGAAGCCTGATACGTCGATGAGCTCGTATCCGAGCTCGATCAGCAGCCTCGAGAAACGTTCGGTGCCTCGAGGAATGAGCCGCACGTCGACGAGCGCGTCGGCGTCGAGGCTGAAGCGTGGAGGCGTGCGGCCACTCTCGATCGCGTACAGCGTCACCATGCGCGCGCCGATCAGCGTCCAGCCTCGGGGGTAACGCACGCTCAGCTCGAGCAGCGACCGCCACACTTGCTCGTCCTGCGCGTCGAGGGAAGCGATGCGGATCATCGCCGGCGTCGGGCGAGCTCGCGGCCTGCTCGCTTAGCGCGAGCATCGTCTGACTCCAGGAGGTCGAGCGCGACCGCCGCCACGGGTGCGACCCCGTCTGCCGTCCGCGGCACGGCGCCGTCGACAAGATGGAGGATGACGTTCGCGTCGGCCGCAGCGGCGGGCCGGAGCGCGTATCGATAGGCGAGCGCCTGAGCCTGGTCGCGACGAAGGTACCCTTCAACGACGCCCGGAGCCCGCACGTTGGCGCCGTAGGCCGCCGCCGCACTCAGACCAGACAGCACAAGATTTGGGTCCGCTCGGAGATGCTCGAGTACGCGCGAATCCGCGCGGAAGAACCGCGGCTCGGCCCTGGCGCGTAGGTCGTTCGCCAAAGCGAGGAGCGATCCCCCAGCCAACTTCCGCCGCAGCCGTGAGCGGTCCCAGGCTGGGAGTGCGGGCCAGTCAGCACCCGAGAGCTTCCACAGGAGTGCCCAAGCCTTCCGTTGGCTCAAGGGGCGGCCAGGCGCCGGTCGCTGGCGTAGGCGCTGTTCGACAGCAGACGTCTGGATCAGCCAACGTCCGCCACTGCGCCGACCCGCCAGCACGCCGCCACTGGCCATCGCACGAACGCGACGGCCAGTCACGCCAAGAGCGGTTGCGGCCTCAGGCACTGAGATTTCAAGCACGGCCTCCATATTGCACAACTATACCGATTTCGGAATAATTGTGCAAAACGGACAGATGCACCGCCGGGACGCGCATAGTCTTAGGGGCATATCGCTGGGGAGGACGCAACAATGAGAGTCGCATGCGTGCTCGCCAACGGATTCGAAGATTCCGAGTTCAAACAGCCGTACGATGCGCTGAACCAGGCCGGCCACGCGGTCACGATCGTCGGGATGGAAGCCGGTCAGCGCCTCAATGGTGACAAAGGGCGAGAGACCGCGGTCGTCGAGAAGGCTTTCGCCGAGGTGAGCCCGGATCACTTCGACGCGTTGCTCGTCCCAGGCGGGTTCTCGCCGGACCGACTTCGTGCGCAGCAGGCGCCGGTCGCGTTCGTCAAGGCGTTCTTCGAGAAGCAGAAGCCGATCATGGCGATCTGCCATGGTCCGCAGCTCTTCATCACTGCGGGCACTTACCAGGGCCATCGCCTGACGGCGTGGAAGACGATCCAGGGCGATCTCAAGCTCCTCGGTGCGGACGTCGTCGATCAGGAGGTCGTCGTCGATGGCAATCTGGTGACGTCGCGCCAACCAGCGGATCTTCCGGCCTTCATCCGCGAGGGCCTCAAGCTGCTGGAGCCGGTGCCGGCCGGGGAGTAGCCGCGGGGCTCGCCGACTCGCCAGAGCGAGCGCGCGTCATCGCGCACCGGACCTGCGGTAGCGGTCACGTGGGATGATCGGAGCGTTCCCGGTCCAGGCGGACCTCGTTGCGGCCCGCTGGCAAATGGCGTTGTCGCTCGGCTGGCACATCGTGATCGCGTGCTTCGGAGTGGGGTTCCCCGCGCTGATCCTGGTCGCTGAGGGGCTCGGCTCGAGGCCCGGCGGCGACGTGTATCGCGCGCTCGCCAGACGCTGGGCCAAAGCCGCCGGTGTGCTGTTCGCGATTGGCGCGGTATCGGGGACGATCCTCTCGTTCGAGATGGGCATCCTGTGGCCCGGCCTGATGGGTACATATGGAGCGGTCATCGGGCTGCCGTTCGCGCTCGAGGGCATCGCGTTCTTCATCGAGGCCATCTTCCTCGGCATCTATCTCTACGGGTGGGATCGGTTGTCGCCGCGCGCGCACCTCCTCTCGGGCTTGCCGATCCCGGTCGCTGGAATCGCGTCCGCGTGGTTCGTGGTCACGGCCAACGCCTGGATGAATCAGCCGACCGGCTTCCGCCTCGTCGACGGCCGGGTCGTCGACGTCGACCCGATCGCGGCGATCCTCAACCCGGCGACGGGGGTCCAAACGGCGCACATGATCATCGCCGCGTTCATGGTGGCCGGCTTTGGCGTCGCGAGCGTGTACGCGTGGGCGCTGCTCCGGGGCCGCAGGGGCGCGTACGAGCGACGCGGCTTTCTGCTCGGCTTCATCATGGCCGCCCTCTTGACGGCGCCGCAGATCGTGGTGGGCGATAAGGCCGCCCGGTTCCTCGCGCAATATCAGCCCACGAAGCTCGCCGCGGTCGAAGGACTGTACGCGACCGAGCGGCACGCACCGCTCACGATCGGCGGTCTGCCGATCGACGGAGCGATGCGCTACGGCATCCAGATCCCGGGCGGCCTGTCGTGGCTCGCCTTCGGAGACACCAACGCCGAGGTGCGCGGGCTCGACCAGGTCGCGCCCCAAGACCAGCCCCCGGTGCTGCCGGTCCACGTGGCGTTCCAGGTGATGGTCGCGATCGGCATCGGCCTGCTGGTGCTGTCGGTGTGGCTCGCTTGGTCGTGGTGGCGACGGCGGGCGATCCCGACCGCGCGCATCTTCCTGATCGCGTGTGTCGCCGCCGGTCCAGCCGCCGCGATTGCCCTCGAGGCCGGTTGGATCGTGACCGAGGTCGGACGCCAACCGTGGATCGTCTACCAGGTACTGCGCGTCGAGGCGGCGGTCACCGCCGCACCCGGTATCCGGTACGGCCTGTTCGCACTCATCATCCTGTACGCCGCGCTCACCGCGGCCGCCGTCTTCGTTCTGCTCCGGCTGGCCCGAGTCCCGCTCGCCCTCGGCGACCGGCCGACCCCACCGCCGCCGGCGGCTCGCGCGTGAGCGCTGCCGACGCGGTCTTGATCCTGCTATTCGGCGGACTCACCGCCTACGCGCTCTTCGGGGGCGCCGACTTCGGCGCCGGCTTCTGGGACCTGGTGGGCGGCGGCGGCGAACGTGGCCGGACCCAGCGGCGGCTCATCGACGACACCGTCGGTCCGGTCTGGGAAGCGAACCACGTCTGGCTCATCTTTGCGCTGGTGCTCGTGTGGACCGGTTTCCCGGAGTTCTTCGCCGCCGTCGCCTCGACCCTCTACATCCCGCTGAGCCTCGCCGCCTTCGGGATCATCCTGCGTGGCTCGGCGTTCGCGTTCCGAACGTCGAGCCGCGGCGCGCCGCTCGGAGGCATCTTCGCCAGGATCTTCGGGCTGAGCTCGGTCCTGACACCGTTCTTCCTCGGCGCTGTCGCCGGCGGGATCGCCTCAGGCCGCGTGCCACCGGGCAACGCGGCCGGGGACGTGCTGGCCGCCTGGCTCAATCCGACATCCGCCCTGGCCGGTCTGCTGTTCACCGGCGTCTGCGCCTACCTTGCCGCGGTGTACCTCACCGGCGATGCGCGACGCTCGGGCGACGTCGATCTCGCCGAGCGCTTTCGGCGGCGCGCCCTGTTCGCCGGCGTCGTCGTCGGCGCGATCGCGTTGGTGGGGATCGGCGTGCTCGTCGCGGATGCGCCGCTCTTGGCGAGCGGGCTCTTTGGCCGAGGACTGCCACTCGTCGGCGCGTCGGCGATCGGCGGCATGGCTTCGCTAGTCCTCCTCCTCCGGCGCCGGTATCGCGTCGCGAGGGTGACCGCCGCGCTCGCGGTGGCGGGCCTCTTATGGGGCTGGGCGGTCGGACAGTACCCATTCCTGTTGGTCGGGCGGCTCACGGTCGCCGATGCCGCCGCAGGCTCGGCGACCCTTGGGGCACTCCTCATCGCGCTGCTGGTCGGCGCCGTGCTGGTCCTCCCGTCGCTCGTCTGGCTGTACCAGCTGTTTCAACGGGGTACCGGTCACGAGGCGCCTCGCTAAGGGAGCGCCCGCCGCCGGTCCCACAGCTCGAGGCCAGCGAGGGCCGCGACCGAAGCCTGGCTCACGATGATGCCAAGAACGAGCGCCTGTGACGGCAGCCCGGACCGCCAGGTCGGGTCGAAGAGATCGCCGAGATGATCCGCCAGCGCGCCAATCACCCAGAAGAGACCGTTCACGAGCAACAGCCATCGCGCCGGCCTCGGCTTCCAGCCCAAGGCCGCAGTTGCCCAGACCTGTGCCGCCATGACCACGCCCAAGCTCACGCCGGCGGTCAGCTCACTCAATCCGAACCGTTGCGCGATCCCGGAGGCGAAATCCTCGATGGAGTGCGGGACGGTGAACAGGAAGCTGACCGATGACACCCAGGCGAGGCGGCTCATTCGGTTGGCGCCGTCACGGCACTAGCATCGCCTGCGGGTCAAGCTCACGCCGAAGAGACACTCGTTGCTCCAGCGACTTTGACAGGGTTTTCTGCTCAGCGATTTTGTCAGTACGCGCGCGGAGCAGGGTTACGGCTCCGCGGCGCGTTTGCGGCCAACCGGCCGCGTGGCTGCGGCCAGCTCGACCGTGCGCCGATCCCACCAAGCCTGAGGCAGGAGTCGAAGCGCCAGTTCCCAGGTGGCGTGCTCGAGGTTGGCACCGATGTTGATCGTCCCGATCAGGTTATCGACGAACCACTCGTCTTCGGCTTCACCACCCGGCGACGAGTATTCCCGTCGGCCTCTGCCTCGGCGACCCCGCGGATCTGATTGGCGATACCCATCGCGCAGGAACAGCTGGAGGCCGTTCACCCGGCCGTAGAGCTCAACATGTTGGTCGAAGATCTCGGCATACGTTTCGGACGCGGTCAGACCGACCGCCCACCGGCCAAGGATCTCATGGCCGGCGGCCAGCCTCTCGGCAAGGTGGCCGGACAGGTTCTCCCGAACTTGTGCCCTTATCAGGGCCGCCTCGATCTGCCGCCGCACCTTAGGACCAGTGGCACCCGACGACAGCGCTTCGCGCACCTTGTCCGGCGACATCTCGTTCGCGCCCTGCAAGCCAAGCGCGTCGGCAAGACTGGTCCAGGTGGCGTTCGCCGACTCACCGAGCTCGATCAACGCCGACTGGGCGAGTATTCGCCAGCGCCGCTCAGAACGTCGGTTGAGGACGACCTCGATGACAGTCACCGAGAGGAGGACCACCGCGAGAGCGGAGACGATCGCGGTGAGCATCGGATGGCTGGCCCAGAAGCCGGCGACCAGGAAATCGGATCCAGCCGCGGCAAGCAGCAGAAGGATCGCCACCACCGCTGCGGTTCGGCGCCCGGGGCGGAGTCTGGACATCGACCGCGATGCTAGGGATTAGGTCGTTCGCTGCTCGCTGAGCGGACGCTTTCTAAAATGTGAGCCAGGTGCAAGATCAGGCCGGGATGGACGCGTCGAGACTCGTGGGCCGGGATGCTGAGGTCGCGCAGCTCGACGCAGCTGTTGCCGAGGCGGCGGAGCACGGCGGCGCTCTGTTCGTCACCGGAGCCGCCGGCATCGGCAAGACGTCCCTTCTGAACGTCGCAGCCAGCGACGCCCGCAGCCGCGGCTACAAGGTGCTCACGGTCACAGGTCTTGAAAGCGAGACTGACCTTCCATTCGCGGGGCTGCACCAGCTTCTGCAGCCCGTACTGACGTTGGCTGGCGTGCTTCCGAGTCCCCAGAAGAACGCCTTGCTCACCGCATTGGGAATGCGCGCCGGCGCGCCGCCCGAGCTGTTCCTTGTCGGCCTGGCCACGCTCAGCCTCATGGACGAGGTCGCCGATGAAAGGCCTCTGGTCGTGGTTGCGGACGACGTTCAATGGCTGGACGGTGCGACCTCCTCCGTCCTGAGCTTTGTCGCTCGCCGGCTTGGATCGACCCACATTCTCCTCATCTGCGGCCTGCGAGAGACCTCGCAGACCGCGCTTCGATCTCGGCAATTGCCGGAGCTCCATGTCGAACCTCTGAGCGACAAGGCGTCGGCGGATCTTCTGATGTCCGTCGCACCAGACCTGGACCTTCAGACCCGCCGCTTGATCCTGGGCGAGGCGTTGGGCAACCCACTGGCGCTGCTCGAGCTTCCCGGTGCCTTCAGCCGGCAGGGCACCGACGGGCGCGAGGGCGCGCTCAGAAGCATTCCGTTGACCGATCGGCTGGAGCGGACCTTCTCCGCGCAAGCCGGCCAGCTTCCGGAGCTCACGCAAGCCGCGCTGTTGCTCATCGCGCTCGACAAGGACCCCACCGTGAGCGAGGTGCTGGCTGCGACGCGCATGCAGATGGGCGAAGAAGTCACCGTCGGCGTGCTGCAACCGGCCCTCGACGCGGGCTTGATATCGATCAAGGGATCGACGGTTCGCTATCGCCACCCGCTGATGCGCTCAGCGCTGGATCAGGCGGCGACCGCGGGAGAGCGACGGAACGCCCACCTGGCTTTCGCGGAGGTCTTCGCTGACCCAGACCGCCGGGCCTGGCACCGCGCCAAGGCGGTGCTCGGTGAAGACGAGGGCGCCGCCGCCGACCTCGAGGCCACTGCCCGCCGGGCGCAGGATCGCGGCGCCCCAGCGACAGCGCTTGGCGCTCTCGAGCTTGCCGCCTCGCTGACACCTCACGGTCCGGACAGGGCCCGGCGTCTGCTGACTGCCGCAGAGCTGGCATTTCAACTCGGGGATCCACCAGCCGTGGGTCGGCTCCTCGACACAGCCGCGAGATCGGAGCTCTCATCTCACGACATCGCGCGAATGGCGTGGCTGCGCGAGATCCTCCACGACGGCGTGCCCGGCGACCCCAATGCCATCGCGAGGTTGGTCGCAGTCGCACGCGAATCCGCGGCTGGTGGAGACCGAGATCTTTCGCTGAAGCTGCTCCAGGGCGCAGCCCTGCGATGCTGGTGGGCGGACCCTGGACCTGCAGCCAAGACTCTGGTCATCGACGCGGTTGAGGAAGTCGCCGCCGACGTGCTGGACCCGCGCGCTCTGGAGATCCTTGCGCTCGCGGCACCCGTCGACGCGGCGTCACGGATCACGACGAGGGTTCGTGAGGCCGCCCAGGTCGACGATGCGGACCCGTCTCGCACGCAGCTCCTGGCGTTCGCGGCGTATGCGGCAGGCAACCTCGGCGAATCGATCGAGCTCATGGATCGCGCCGCACCCACGTTGCGTGCCCAGGGACGCCTCGGGCTCCTGGCCCAGCTGCTTGATGTGCGCGCTTGGGCCGGGATCAGCACCGGCCAGTTCCGGGACGCGATCGACTCGATCGAGGAAGCCGACCAGCTCGCGATCGAGACCAGACAGCCGATCTGGACCGCCATCAGCAAGATGGGACGTGCTGTTTTGTTCGGTCTCCAGGGCGAGGAGCGCGCTGCCGAACGGCTCATCAGCGAGGCGATCGAACCTGTGGCGTCGTTGCGCCTTTCGATCGTTCTCGCTAAGGCGGAGTTCGCGCGTGGCGTCACACACCTCACCGCCGGACGTCATTCCGAAGCCTTCGACCATTTCATCCGCATGTGCGATCCTCACGGACCCGCATACCACGAGCGAGTGGCACATGCGGCCTCGCCCTACGTGATCGAATGCGCTGTGCGAGCGGGTCGGGACGACAAAGCGCGCCGCGCGATGGCGCTGCTCGAGGCGCTCGGCAGGCGGACTGCGGCAGACCTCGTACATATCGGTTTGCGGTTCGCGCGTCCGTTACTCGCGGATGAGTCGGAGGCGCAAAAGCTTTACGAGGAGGCGCTCGACGCCGAGCCGAAGTGGCCGTTCGACTTCGCACGCCTTGAGATGTCGTATGGCAGCTGGTTACGGAGGCGGCGCCGCATCACCGAGTCGAGGCCACACCTCAGGGCGGCTCGGGAAACGTTCGACGCGCTCGGAGTGCAGCCCTGGGCGGACAAGGCGCGCGCGGAGCTGCGGGCTGCCGGCGAAAGGGTCGAGGAGCCGCTGCGGGCGCTCCGCCAGCCCCTTTCGCCCCAGGAGCGCCAGATCGCGCAAATGGCCGCGTCCGGGCTCTCCAACCGTGAGATCGCGGACCGCTTGTTCCTCTCGCACCGCACGGTGGGGACGCACCTCTATCACGTTTTCCCGAAGCTGGGGATCGTTTCCCGGTCAGAGCTAGCGCGGGCTCTTACCTCGATCGAGGCGCTTTGACGCGGTGAGGCGGCGGGGCGTCATTTGCCCCGCTACGACTGCTGCGACAGCCAGGGAGGGGTGTACGCGCCGACTCCGTATACGAAGGCAAGCAGATCGTCCGCGGCCCACTCCTCGGCGATCTTTCCGTCCGCCACGCGGTACACGTCGACCGCATCCCACTTGACATGTTTGCCCGACGCGGGGATCCCGAGGAGGTCCCCCTTGTGTGTTCCCTCGACCACCGCGCGGACGGACACAATGTCCCGCTCCGCGATGATGTCCTGCTCTACGTTGCGCAGGTCCGGTAGGGCGGAGACGATCGCGCCGATCAGCCCGGCGAACTTCTCGCGACCCTCGACGGTTCCCAGCGTGCCGCCGTGCCATTTGATGTCGGGCGTCATGTAGTCCGCCGCTCGATCGGCCCGGTGCTGGTTGAACGCCGTCTCAATGAACGCCCGAACGATCCGCTTGTTTTCCTCGAGGTTGTTCTGAGCAGTCATCTCGCCCTCCATCGCTTGTGCCGTGTTGGTGCTCATCCGGGCACGTTAGGTTGGCGATCGATCCTTGGCTTCCGACAGACGACTGCTTCATCGCCAGCGGCTCTGAGTCAATGACTTACTCCCCGGACCGCGATGACTGGGTCGAGGAGCGCCGCCGCCGACGCATCGGCGGTACTTTTGCGAAATGCGACCCCTTCGGTACTCCATCAACGTCACATTGGACGGGTGCTGCGATCATCGTGCGATCCCCGTGGACGAAGACCTGCACCGTCACGCGGTCGAGCTCCTCAACGAGGCCGACGCCCTTCTCTTTGGCCGGGTGACTTACGAAATGATGGAGTCAGCGTGGCGGCCGCCGTCGCCGGCGGGAGCGAGACCTGATTGGATGGAAGCCTTCGCCCAGACGATCAACGCGGCAAAGAAGTACGTCGTGTCGAGCACCCTGGAGCAGGTCGATTGGAACGCGGAGCTAGTGGCCGGGGATTTGCGCCAGGCCGTTCAGCAGCTCAAGCGGGAGTCGGGTAAGGGATTGTTGGTGGGAGGTGTGAAGCTCCCCCTGGCGTTGACGGAGCTGGGATTGATCGATGAGTACGAGTTCGTGGTGCATCCCCGGCTCGCGGGCCACGGGCCGACGTTGTTCGCAGGGCTAGCGAAGCATGTCGACTTGAAGCTCGTGAGCCGGCTGGAGTTCGGCTCGGGGGCAGTGGCGATGCGGTACGAGCCGAGAAAGTAGCCATCTCCTCCCAGCGAGTCGAACAAGGCAAACTGCCTGTGGTTAGCCCGCAACGCGCCGCCGCCGGCGTAGTCGGTCGTCGAGCTCAAGGCGGAGTACGGGGGACAGCCATCACTGGCGAACGCGTCCAGACTCGTTGGCCCATGGGCGCACCGACGAGCGCTCCGCCCACCAAGCGCCCGGACGTATGGACCGAGGCACCGACCAGGAACGAGCACCGCGTAGCACACCTCGAAAGGCTCCCCGCCAGTCCAGCGACTGAGTTCTCCTTCGAGAAGAGCGCACGGGCTTAGGGCCGCGGAGCGGGCGCGCGATCCGGGAGGAGCCACGGCAGCGCTTCCGCCATCGGCTCGACGAGCGCGATGTGCTCGTCCCGAGCGATGCCATGATGCGCAAAGAGACCAAGAGCAGCACCAAACGCTGCGCGCTCGGCCTTGTGGCCACGGTCGCCATGCTTCGCCTTCCACGCGACGAGCGCTCCCGGTGACTCGGTGAGCCCGAACAGCCGACGCCGGAATTCCTCCCAAGCCCCACCGAGGTCAGATCGCTCTATGTAGGCGATCGCTTCCTTCTCGGCGCGGTGGTAGGGGGCGAGGCCGCGCTCTTCATGGCGGTCCCAGCCCCAGGCTGCGCGCTCGATGCCGTTCGCGTCGAAGACGCGCAGATCCGAGACCAGACGATCGAGATCCTTCGGATTCGGATGGACCGCGGGCACGACCGCGCGATGTTACGCCGGTGCGTCGCGAACTCGCTCTGTAGCCCGGAGGGTGTGGAGCTGAGGGGGGTCGACCCCCTGACCTCTTCCTTGAAAGGGCTCGTTCGATCGTCCACGCCCCCACATCAGTCCATATCTGCCGCGTTTCGAGGCTTTCGATTCCACAGCGGTCGGGTCATGCTCGTCCGGAGACGACCACACCTCGACTCTTCGTCGACATCAAAGGCAACGTCGTACTCGGTCAAGAGGACCGCCTCGAAGAGCTCACAGGCCAGCAGCGGCAGGTGCCGACTCTGGACGTGTTGAGTGAGTACCGCGTCGACGAGGGGGGCGGAATAGGACTGGGCAGTCCTACTCGGGCTAGCTCAAAGCAAGGCGACGAAGGTCCAAGGGTTCATCACAAACGATGACCGGATGTTGAGCCTGTCCCGGACACTGCCGGTGCTCATGCAGACCGAGCTGACGCTTCTTATCTGCATGAGCGCAGGGCACGATCCGATCGCAGCGACGGGGATTCATCGTCGCTGCTGAGGCGATGTGTAGGCAAATCAAAACGGCCTACTCGATTGAATAATCGGAGGATGCGTGCTTCGGGCATCCGCGAATCGTAGTAGGTGGAAACACCGCTGAGCGGGTCAAGGGCTTGCGGCAGCGACAGCAGCCGCCTGGAACCCTTGACGTGCGGTGAGCGGCGCACTCGAGCCTCGTGAGGGCCCGACGCACCGCGCATGCCGGGCGGCGCGCGGCTTCCACTTGAAGTGCTTGACGACGTTCGTGACGAAGACCGTCTTGCGGTCGATGCCCGCGGCCTCCAGGGCCTCGTCCAGGATGCCGCCTGCCGGCCCGACGAAAGGCGCGCCGGCGATATCCTCGCGGTCGCCGGGCTGCTCGCCGACGAGCA
>Ga0207684_10004454_pt1 | contig 13190 bp, 12 predicted proteins | sample KBSK5501metaG_FD_184342 | JGI IMG/M metagenome (GOLD analysis project Ga0207684, IMG submission 184342) | Corn, switchgrass and miscanthus rhizosphere microbial communities from Kellogg Biological Station, Michigan, USA - KBS K5-50-1 metaG... | ecosystem: Host-associated > Plants > Roots >...
GCGGCATCGGCACGCTCTAAGGCGGGATCATCGGCGCCGCCTTCCTCATCGGCGCCCGCACCCTCTTGCCCGATCTCCGCGCCGTCGGCGCGGCGCTCTTCCCCGGCTCGGAGATCCTCCAACGCATGGCCGACCGGTGGCTCCTCTACTTCGGCGTCCTCTTCATCCTCGTGGTCTTCTTCTTCCCCAAGGGTGTGCTTGGCACGCTGCGCGACCGCATGGCCGGCCGTGTCGGGAGCGCCCGGTCATGAGCGCGGAACCCTCGGGACGATTTGAGGGTTTTTTTCATTGGAAGGGACAAGGTATGCTGGTTGGATATGACCCCCCGGGACTATGACGTCATCGTGGTGGGGGCCAGCTTCGCCGGCTTGGCGGTCGCTCGGGGGCTGCGGGGCCGCGTCCTCTTGCTCGACCGGAACGAGGTCGGTGGTGTCCAGACCTCGGCGTGCGGCACGCCCCTCTGGGTGCCTCAGCGGCTCGGTGTCGAGGACAGCGTGCTTCAGGTTCACGATCGCCTGACCATCCGCACGCCCACGCGGTCCGTGTCTTACGATCTCTCGGCGGTGCCGTTCTGCACCTTCGACTACAAGATCTTCTGCCGCGGCCTGCTCGCCCAGAGCGAAGCCTGCTTCCTCCGCACGCCGGTGACCGGGATCGAGGAGGGCGCGGTGGTCACCGGCGAGGGGCGCTTCAGGGCGCCGGTGGTCGTGGACTGCTCCGGCTGGCGTCGCGCGCTCGTGAAGGAGCGCGGGCCGGAGCCGGACGCGCGCGCGCACTCCTTCGGCCTCGAAGCGCGCACCGAACTCGATGACGAGGGGTTGTCGTTCTGGATGGACCACCGGCTGATTCCCAACGGCCTCGGCTGGGTCTTCCCCGTGGGCGAGGGAAGCCTGATCGGCCTGGGATCCTATCTGGGCCGGCCCAAGCTCAAGCCCGCGCTGGATCGATTCCTCCGCGACTGCGGCGCCGAAGCCTCCTCGTACCACGGCACCTATTTTCCGAACCGGCTGTGGCGCCCGATATCGGGGCGGCTCTTCGCCGTGGGGGACGCCGCAGGCCAGTGCCTGCCGCTCACCGCCGAAGGAATCCGGCCCGCGATCTATTTCTGCGCCGAATGCGGCCGGCTCATTCAGCGCGTGCTCGACGGAAGCCTCACGCTCGAGGCCGCGCTCGATGGCTACCGCCGGCTGGTGGAGCGCTACCGGGCGGCCTATCGCATCCTCGAATGGGCGCAGTGGCTCGCCGTGCACGCGCCGACCCGCTGGCTCGCCGTGATCTCCGATCTGGCGGCCCGCCATCCGTTCCTGCCGCGCTGGTGGCCGCGGTACGGATGGTTCGGGCGCTTCGATCTCGACGTGGTGCCGGCCACGCAATGACGGCCACTGGCGGAGAGGGCACCGGAGAGCCCACCGCCGGCGGCTCGATCTCCCGCTATGCCTGGGTCATCGGCCTCGGGCTCGTTGCGCTCGGCATCGTCTACTGCGCGTGGCTCGTCTACACCGACGCTCCGATATACCGCTTCGTGGCGCGGCTGTACGTGGACCCGCACTTCCTCAAGAAGAACCTGAAGCAGTGGGGCGTCATGGCGCCGGTCATCTTCATCGCGCTCCAGGCGCTTCAGGTCATCATCTCGCCCATCCCCGGCGAGGCGACGGGCTTTCTCGGCGGCTTTCTTTTCGGCGAATGGCTCGGGCTGTTCTACTCGACCATCGGCCTCACGATCGGCTCGGTGGCTTCCTTCGGCATCGGCCGGTGGCTCGGGGCCCACTACGTACAGGGCCTCGTGAGCAAGGATACCTGGGACAAGATGGGCTTCATCGTCGAGGCAGAAGGGGCGATCCTCTGCTTCATCATCTATCTGATCCCCGGGCTGCCGAAGGACATGGTCTGTTACCTCTTTGGCATCAGCCCCATGCCGTTCTGGGTATTCACGCTGGTCTCCACGCTCGGCCGCATCCCGGGGACCTGGGTGCTCTCGGCCCAGGGCGCCCATACGGCGACGGGCAATTATCTCCAGGTGATCCTGATCACCGCCGTGGCGGTGGCCGTGGCCCTGCCGCTCTTTTACTACCGGCACCGGATCGTGGCCTGGTTCGAGGGCCGGAGCAATGGCAAGGAGGGCGACGAGGGGTAGTCGGAGGGGCTTGACAGGGACACGCGGCAATCGTACAGTGTGGGGCACTTTCTTCACGGAGGGTTCAGCCGGTGAGCAGCAGGGAGATGAGCGGCACGGTAAAAGGACTCGCGGCCAGCTGGTGGTCGCACTTTTACTTTCCCTGCGTCTGCCACTGGCTCCCATGAGCTGAAGCCAAGGAGCCACGGGCGGACGAACCGCCGGCCCGTGGCCACGTTCGAAGTCGACGCCGCGGGCAAGTAACCCGCGGCGTTTCGATTTTCCGGACGCAGTGAAAGGACGGCGACATGATCATCGTTCTGAAGCCGGGATGGACAGAGGCCGATATCGAGGACATCTCGCGCCGGGTGAGAGAGCTCGGGTTCAAGACTCACCTCTCCCGGGGCGAGGTGCGGACCATCATCGGCGTCGTAGGCGACGATCGCGCCAAGGAGCAGCTGCTGGCGCTCCAGTCGCTTGACTGCGTCGAGAGCGTCGTGCGGATCCTGCAGCCCTTCAAGCTCGCGAGCCGCGAGGCCCATCCCCATGACACGCAGTTCAAGGTGGGCGGAGCGAGCATCGGCGGCAAGCCCCTCGTCGTGATGGCCGGCCCCTGCTCGGTCGAGTCGCGCCCCCAGCTCATGGAAATCGCCAAGAGCGTCAAGCAGGGCGGCGCCCAGATCCTGCGTGGCGGCGCCTTCAAGCCGCGCACCTCGCCCTACGCCTTCCAGGGACTGGAGGAAGAGGGATTGAGGCTGCTCAAGGACGCCAGCAAGGCCACCGGGCTGCCGGTGGTCACCGAGGTGATGGAGCCCGACAAGGTGGACGTGGTAGCGGAGCATGCCGACATCCTCCAGATCGGCGCGCGCAACGTCCAGAACTTCTCGCTTCTCAAGCGCGTGGCCGAGTGCGGCAAGCCCGTGCTGCTCAAGCGCGGCATGTCCACGTCCATTCAGGAGTGGCTGCTCTCGGCCGAGTACGTGCTGGCCGGCGGCAATCCCAACGTCATCCTCTGCGAGCGCGGGATCCGCACCTTCGAGACGTCGACACGCTACACCCTCGACCTCAACGCCATTCCCGTGGTCAAGAAGCTCTCGCACCTGCCGGTCATCGTCGATCCCTCCCACGGCACCGGCCTCTGGGAGTACGTCGGCGCGATGGCCAAGGCCGGGCTGGCCGCCGGCGCCGACGGTCTCATCATCGAAGTGCACAACAACCCGGCCGAGGCCCTCTCCGACGGCCCGCAGTCCCTGAAGCCGGACAAGTTCGCCAAGCTGATGAGCGAGCTCCGCCCATTGGCCGAGGTGCTGGGGAGATCGCTATGATCATCGTGCTGAAGTCGGGAGTCGGGGACGCGGAGATCGACGACGTCTGCCGGCGCGTGAGCGAGATGGGCTATGCGCCTCACATCATCCGCGGCGAGTTCAAGACCATCGTGGCCGCGGTGGGCGAAGAGCGCGGGCGGCCGGATCTGAGATTGCTCGAGGCTGTCGAGACCGTCGAGTCGGTGATGCCAGTCCAGCAGCCCTTCAAGCTGGCGAGCAGGGAAGTGCGGGACGAGCCCAGCGAGGTCCTGGTCAACGGCGTCGCGATCGGCGGCAAGGCGGTGGTGGTGATGGCCGGCCCCTGCTCGGTGGAGTCGGAATCCCAGGTGCTGGAAGTCGCCGACGCGGTCAAGGCGGCCGGCGCGCGCATCCTCCGCGGCGGCGCCTACAAGCCGCGCACCTCACCCTATGCCTTCCAGGGCCTCAAGGAGCAGGGGCTCAAGTACCTGGCCGAGGCGCGCAAACGCACCGGCCTTCCCGTGGTCACCGAGGTGCTCGAGACGGAGAGCGTGGAGCAGGTCGCGGAATACGCCGACATCCTCCAGATCGGGGCGCGCAACATCCAGAATTTCACCCTGCTCCGCCGGGTCGGGGAGATGGGCAAGCCCGTGCTGCTCAAGCGCGGGATGGCGACCAGCATCCAGGAGTTCCTGCTCTCGGCCGAGTACATCCTCGCGGCGGGTAATCCCAGCGTGATCCTGTGCGAGCGCGGCATCCGCACCTTCGAGACGTCGACGCGCTTCACGCTCGACCTCAACGCGGTGCCCGTCCTCAAAAAGCTCTCCCACCTGCCGGTCGTCGTCGATCCCTCCCATGGCACCGGGCACTGGGACCTGGTGGCGCCCATGGCTAAGGGCGCCGTGGCCTGCGGCGCGGACGGGCTCATCATCGAGGTGCACCCGCGTCCGGAAGAGGCACTGTCCGACGGGCCGCAGTCGCTCAAGCCGGCCAGGTTCGCCCAGCTGATGAAGGAGCTGCGCCCGGTGGCGGAGGCCGTTGGCCGCACCCTCTAGTGGGGGTCAGGTCTTGAAATACGACATTTAGTGACGGCAATTGCCGTCACCGTTTGTCGTATTTCAAGACCTGACCCCAAAGTGGCATAATCGCGGGGTATGCGCTTGAGAGTGCCGCGGCTCCAGGACCCGCCCCCGAGGGCATTGGCCATCGCCATTGCCTGCTCGGTCCTGCTCCATTTGCTCTTGCTCGCGCCGGTCTTCCTGGGCTTCCCGCTCTTCGGCTCGCCGATGTACATCAAGAAGGGCGAGCCGCTCTTCGTCGACATGAACCCGGAGAGGCCCGACGAGAAGGCGCCGCTCGGCAATCCCTCGCGCCCGGTGGGTCCGGATGCCAAGGAGCCCGAGCCGACCAAGCCCGCCGTGCCGCCCGCACCCAGGCTGGCGGAGGCGCCCAGGCCGCCCGCGCCCAAAGCACCGCCGCGCGCGCAGGTCGCCAAGGCCGAGCCGCGCCCCGCGCCGCCCGCGGCCCGCCCCGCTGAGTCCGAGCCCGCGGCGCCCTCGCCTCAGCCCGCCGCTCCGGTCAAGCCCGAAACCGCTCAGGCGGCGGGCCAGGGCAGCCAGCCGTCGGCCCCGTCTCAGCCCTCGAATCCGCAGGTGGCCTCGGCCCGGCCGCCCAGCATCTTCCGCCAGCCGGCCGGCGGCGGTGGGCTTCAGGGCGGCGGCCGCGCGGGCGTCGAAGGCGAGCCCATCCCGCTCGACACGCCCGAGCCAAAGTACCAGGACTACTTCAACAAGATCCGCGAGAAGATCAAGGCGAACTGGATCTATCCTTACGAAGCCGGCTCGCGCGGCATCGAGGGCGACCTCAGCATCGAATTCGTGATCGCCAAGGACGGGCACCTGCAGTTCATCGAGCTGCGCCGCTCGTCCCGCATACTCATTCTCGACAATGCGGCGCTGAACGCGGTGAAGCTGGCTCAGCCCTTTCCGCCCGTCCCGGATGATCTGGCCAAGCAGGCCCTCGCCATCAACGGGCTCTTCGTGTATCGGATCAAGGAGGATGCCGCGAGCCTCGTGAACCGTTTCCGCTAGCGGACCTCGGCGTGCGGCGCTGCATCGGCTTCGCTCTGGCGCTGCTCGTCTGCGCTGGCTGCGCCGCGGCGCCGTGCGAGCGGCGGCCGCCCGCCCGGCTGCAGCTCCTCTCGGTCAACGATGTGTACCGGCTCGACCCCGACGCCGAGGGGCGGGGCGGCCTGGCGCGCGTGGCCGCGCTGGTGCGCGGTCTCCGGCGCGAGAATCCCGATACGCTCTTCGCGCTGGCGGGCGACACGCTCTCACCCTCGCTTCTTTCCTCCCTCCTGCGCGGCCGGCACATGATCGAAGCCTGGAATGCCCTCGGCCTCGACGCCGCCACCTTCGGCAATCACGAGTTCGACTTCGGCCCGGACGTTCTCCGCGAGCGCGTGCGCGAGTCCCGCTTTCCGTGGCTTTCAGCCAATGTCTTCGAGTTGCCCGGCGGCCGCCCCGCTTCCGGCGCGCGGCGCTGGCTCGTCCGCGAGCTGGGCGGCCTGCGCGTGGGTCTCGTCGGGCTCACCACTGCCGAGACCGCGCGGACTTCGAACGCGGGACCGAGCATCCAGTTCGAAGGCGCGGAGGGCGCGGCGCGGGCCGCCTTCGCCGACATGGGGCCCGTTGACGTGCGGGTGGCGCTCACCCATTTACCGCTGCGTCAGGACCGGGCATTGGCCGCGGCCATGCCGCTTCACGCGATCCTGGGCGGCCACGATCATGATCCGATGCTCGTCGATCAAGGGTCAACCGTCATCGTCAAGGCGGGGGCCGACGCGGTCAACGTGGGCCAGGTCGAGTACGAGCTGGGATGCGGAGGCAAGGTCGTTCAGCGCCGCGAGCGCCTGATCCCCGTCGACGCCGGCATCGCCGAGGCGCCCGACGTGGCCGATCTGGTCGTCCGCTACACTGCGCTGGTCGAGCGTGAGCTGGACGTGCGGATCGGCCGCACCTCGGTGCCGCTCGACGCGCGCGAGGCGGTGATCCGGCGGGAGCAGACGGCCCTCGGCCACTATCTCGCCGAGGTGATGCGAGAGCGGGTCGGCGCCGAGGTGAGTCTGCTCAATAGCGGGGCCGTCCGGGGCAACCGGCTCATCCCCGCCGGTTCGCTCACGCGGCGGCACTTCCACGAGATGCTGCCCTTCAGCAATACCGTGGTGCTCCTGGAGGTGACGGGCGGCGTGCTCGCCCAGGCTCTCGAGCGCTCGGTGGACGCCCTGCCGCGCCCCTCGGGCCATTTCCTTCAGACGGCGGGCGTGACGTTTTCGGTAGACGCCGCTCAGCCCGCCGGCCAGCGCGTGAGCGAGATCCGGGTACAGGGCCGGCCGCTGGACCGCGAGCGCCACTACCGCGTGGCCGTGCCCGACTATCTGGCCCGCGGGCAGGACGGCTACACGCTGCTGGCGACATCGGCCCGCGCGCTCCTTCTTCCCGAAGACGGCCCCGGCCTCATCGACACGGTCTTCCAGGCGCTCGCGGGAGGGCGCTCCCCTTGACAGCTATGTCGTCTATCTTGTAGTCTGTTCAGTGCTTTTTCGTGACGCAGGACGTAGGCTCGTAGCTCAGTGGGAGAGCGCTACCTTGACACGGTAGAGGTCGGCGGTTCGAAACCGCCCGAGCCTACCATTCGCTTTCGGAGTCACCGGGGGTGCCCATCGCCAGCGAGTTGAGCGTGCGCGAGTGAGGGAATTGCGAGCATCACCGGGCGCAGTCCCGAGTGGTGCTTTGCTGTCTTTAGAGGATTGAGACGCGGCGAGTGTTGAGTTAATGCAAGCGGAAGAAGAGCGACATCTCAAGTTCGCCGGAGACTTCGATTGTCTCCCCGAGCCCCTGCCGACACTCCGCCATTCGACCTCGCACGTGATGGCGCAGGCGGTGAAGCGGCTGTTCCCCGAGGTCAAGGTCGCCATCGGCCCCGCCATCGAGGACGGCTTCTACTACGATTTCCTCAAGTCGACGCCCTTCACGCCAGAGGATTTGGAGCGGATCGAAGGCGTGATGCGGGAGATCATCAAGGCGGATCTCAAGTTTGAGCGCGATGAAATGCCGCGCGAGAAGGCCATCAAGTTCTTCGAGGAGCGCGGCGAGCCCTTCAAGGTCGAGATCCTCAAAGACCTCGACGTCCCGACCGTGTCCCTCTACCGCCAGGGCGACTTCGTGGACCTCTGCCGCGGTCCCCACGTGCCCTCGACGGGCCACATCAAGGCATTCAAGCTGCTCTCGGCCTCGGGCGCGTACTGGCGCGGGGACGAGCGGAACGCCATGCTCCAGCGCATCTACGGCACCGCCTGGCCGACGCAGGAGGAGCTCGACAAGTACCTCTGGCGCCTGGAGGAGGCCAAGAAGCGCGACCACCGCAAGCTCGGGCGCGAGCTCGACCTCTTTGACTTCTACGACGTCGCGCCGGGAGCGCCGTTCTGGCTGCCCAACGGCATGATCCTGGTGCGCGAGCTGGAGAAGTTCGCCCGGGAATCGCTGGACGCCCACGGCTACCAGGAGATCTCGACTCCCATGCTGGTCAACAAGCGCCTCTGGGAACAGTCGGGGCACTGGGAGCACTACCGGGACAATATGTTCCGGCTGGAAGTCGAGGAGCAGGAGTTCGCGCTCAAGCCCATGAACTGCCCGGAGTCCACCTATGTCTATCGGCGAGCGCTCCGGTCCTATCGGGATCTGCCGCTCCGGTACTCAGAGATGGGGCGCTGTCAGCGCAACGAGCGCTCGGGCACGCTGACCGGGCTCGCGCGCGTCCGACAGTTCACCCAGGACGACGCCCATATCTACATGCGCCTCGACCAGCTTCAGGGCGAAATCACCGCGCTCATCGAGCTGGTCCGCGAGTGGTACAAGACCTTCAATCTTGCGTCGACGTTTACGCTCTCCACGAGGCCCGCGAAGAAGCTCGGCACCGAGGCCCAGTGGGATGTCGCCGAGCGGGCGTTGCACGAGGCGCTGAAGACCAATGGGCTCGCCTACGAGGTTGCCGCGGGCGAGGGAGCGTTCTACGGTCCCAAGATCGACATCTTCGTCGAGGACGTCCTGGGGCGGAGTCTGCAGCTCGCCACCATCCAGGTCGACCTCAACCTGCCCGAGCGCTTCGAGCTCGAATACATCGACACCGACGGTCAGCCCAAGCGGCCGGTGGTGGTCCACCGCGCCATCTTCGGCTCCTATGAACGCTTCGTCGGCATTCTGGTCGAGCACTTCGCCGGCGCCTTCCCCACCTGGCTCGCGCCGGTACAGGCTCGCGTGCTGCCAGTGAGCGAGAAGCACGCGGAGTACGCGCGAAAGGTCTATCGGCAGCTCCGAGAAGTGCGGGTGCGCGCGGAGCTGGACGACCGGAACGAGAAGCTGGGCTACCGCATCCGTGAAGCCCAGCTCCACAAGGTGCCGTACATGCTGGTCGTGGGAGAGCGCGAGGCGCAGAGCGGGACCGCGAGCCTCAGGCGCCGCACCGGGGAGGATCTCGGGGCGGTGGCGCTGGACCGCATCGTGAGCGAGCTCGTGGCCGAGATCGGAAATCGTTCCGCCACCCTCACCGTGGGCCGGACCGGCTGAGCCGGCCCCGTACGTAAGGAGCGCGCGCCATACAGGGAAAAGACATCCGCATCAACGAGGGCATCCGGGTGAGGGAAGTCCGGGTCGTGAGCGCCGAGGGCGAGCAGCTGGGGATCCTGCCCATCGCCCAGGCGCTGGAGCTGGCGCGGCAGGGGGACATGGATCTGGTCGAGGTGGCGGCGGAGGCGAACCCGCCGGTCTGCCGGATCATGGACTTCGGCAAGTACAAGTACATGCAGGCCCGCCGGCAGAAGGACGCGCGCAAGAAGCAGACGGTGATCCAGGTGAAGGAAGTCAAGCTCGGCCCCAAGACGGACACGCACGACTTCGAGTTCAAGGCGAAGCACGTGAGGCGGTTCCTCGAGGAGGGCAACAAGGCCAAGGTGACGGTGCGCTTCAAAGGGCGGGAGATGGCGCACACCGAGCTGGGCTGGAAGATGCTCAACCGGATGACGGAGATCATGTCCGACGTCGCGGTGATCGAGAACCACCCGCGGATGGAAGGCCGCATGCTGAGCATGATCCTGTCGCCGAAGCCGCACTAGAAACCCCCTCACCCCGACCCTCTCCCCAGAGGGGCGAGGGAGGAAGTTGTGTCCCTCTCCCTTGAGGGAGAGGGGAGGGTGAGGGAGAGCGGAGGCTGAGGGTGGGATCCGAGAAAGGAACTGCGAGATGCCAAAGATGAAGACGAAGCGAGCCGCGGCCAAGCGCCTCAAGGTGACCGCGTCCGGAAAGCTCATGCGCCGCAGCGGGTGGAAGAGCCATCTGCTCGAAGCCAAGTCGCCCAAGCGGCGGCGGCGTTTGAGAAAGGCGAGCCCGATCGCCAAAGCGGACCAGCCGCGACTGCGGGCCCTCGTCCCGTATCTTTAACGCGAGTTATCCTTCTCCCTGAAAGGGAGAGGGAGCGAAAACAAAGGAGAGCCGCGATGCCACGGGCAAAGGGCGGGTCCAAGACCCGCCAGCGCAGGAAGAAGGTCCTCAAGCAGGCGAAGGGCTATTTCGGCGGCCGGCGCAAGCTCTACCGCACGGCGGCGGAGACCGTCCTGCGTGCCGGCGTCTTCGCCTACAGGGGGCGCAAGCAGAAGAAGCGGCGGGCCCGGGCGCTGTGGATCATCCGCGTGAACGCGGCCTGCCGTCAGCTCGGGATGTCCTACTCCACCTTCATGGCGGGGCTCAAGAAGGCCGGCATCGGCCTGGACCGGAAGATCCTCGCCGAGCTGGCCGTCCAGGACCCCACCGCCTTCGCCAAGCTGGCGGAGACGGCGCGAGCCCAGCGCGCCTGAGCGTGGCGGGGGACCCCCGGGTCCAGGAGATCCTCGATCGGGCCCTGGCGGACATCGCCGGGGCCCGCTCCACGTCTGACCTCGAGCAGATCCGCGTCCGCGTCCTGGGCCGCTCGGGCGAGCTGACGGGGCTGCTGCGCGCGCTCGGCTCGACCCCGGCCGCCGACCGGCCCCGGGTCGGCGCCGAGGCCAATGCCGCGAAGGCACAACTCGAAGACCGGATCGCGGCGCGCGTGGAGGCGCTCAAAGCCCAGGAGCGCGAGCAGGCCCTGGCCGCCGAGCGCCTCGACCTCACGCTGCCGGGCCGGCGGGTGCCGGCCGGCGCGGTGCATCCGATCACGCGCGTGCTCGACGAGGTCATCGAGATCTTCGAGGGCCTTGGCTTCTCCGTCGCCGAGGGGCCGGAGGTGGAGTCCGACTACTACAACTTCGAGGCGCTGAACATCCCGCGCGACCACCCGGCGCGGGACATGCAGGACACCTTCTATCTGTCGCCCGACACGCTGCTGCGCACTCACACTTCGCCCGTGCAGATCAGGGCGATGAAGGCCCAGCGGCCGCCTGTGCGCATCATCATGCCCGGCAAGGTGTTCCGGCGCGACCTCGCCGACCCGACCCACTCGCCGATGTTCCACCAGGTCGAAGGCCTGGCCGTGGACCGGCACATCACCATGGCGGACCTCAAGGCCACGCTCGAGCTCTTCGCCCGCGAGATGTTCGGCCCGCGCTCGACCACCCGCTTCCGCCCCTCGTTCTTTCCCTTCACCGAGCCCTCGGCCGAGGTGGACGTCCGCTGCTTCAAATGCGGAGGCGAGGGCTGCCGCTTCTGCAAACAGTCGGGCTGGCTCGAGATCCTGGGGTCGGGGATGGTGCACCCCAATGTGCTCCGCCACGTGGGCTACGACCCGGAGGATGTGACGGGCTGGGCGTTCGGCATGGGGATTGAGCGCGTCGCCGCCCTGAAGTACGAAGTGGACGACATTCGGCTCTACTTCGAGAACGACCTGCGGTTCCTCGCGCAGTTCGGCGGAGCCATCACGCGGTGAAGATCTCGTACCGCTGGATCAAGGAGTACGTGGAGACGGACCTCCCGGCGCGCGAGCTTGCCGACCGGCTGACCAATGCGGGGATAGCCGTGGAAGCCGTCGAGCCCGTCGTGAAAGGGCTGTCGGGGGTCGTGGTTGGCTTGATCGAGGAGATCGAGAAAGAGCTGGGCGCGACGCCTGCCGGCCACGTGAACCGCCTCTGCCGCGTGGCGCTGCCCGGCCGGAAGTTCTCGGTGATTTGCGGGGCGCCCAATGCCGCAGTCGGCCTGCGCACCGCCTTCGCTCCGCCGGGCGCTGTGCTGCCGGTGGGCGGAGAGGTGAAGGCCGCCCGGATCCGCGGCGTCGTGTCGGAAGGCATTCTCTGCTCGGAGCGCGAGCTCGGCATCGGCGACGATCATCGCGGCATCCTCGAGCTGCCCTCCGAAGCGCCGATCGGCACCGACCTCAGCACCTATCTGGGTCTCGACGACGTCGTCTTCGAGATCGAGATCACGCCCAATCGGCCCGACGCGCTCTCGGTGGTGGGGGTGGCGCGGGAAGTCGCGGCGCTCACCAGCGCGCCCTTCCGCTTCCCCCACGTCACGGTGAAGGAGGGAGAGGACGAGGCCGCGGCGCTCACGTCGGTGGAGATCGAGGCGCCGGATCTTTGCCCCCGCTTCTGCGCCCGTCTGCTCACCGGACTCACGGTGCGGCCCTCGCCGCCCTGGCTCGCCCAGCGGCTGCGCGCGGTGGGCCTCCGCCCCATCAACAATCTCGTGGATGTGACCAACTACGTGATGTGGGAGCTGGGCCAGCCGCTCCACGCCTTTGATTTCGAGACGCTCGCCCAGCGCCGGATCGTGGTCCGTCGCGCCCGACCGGGGGAGCGCCTCAAGACGCTCGACGGCCAGGAGCGCGCCCTTGGTTCCGACATGGTCATGGTCTGCGACGCCGAGCGCCCCGTCGCGGTGGGCGGCGTCATGGGTGGGGCCGAAACGGAAGTGACGGAGCGCACGACATCGCTCCTGCTCGAGGCGGCCTACTGGGACCCCGGCTCGATCCGCCGGACCTCACGCGCCCTCGGACTCCTGACCGATGCCGCCTACCGCTTCGAGCGCGGCGGCGACATAGATGCTCCGCCCGAGGCGCTGGGCCGCGCCGCCCAGCTCATGGCCGATCTCGGCGGCGGCCGGGTCGCCCGCGGCATCATCGACGTTTACCCGACGCCCCGTCCGCGTCCCCGCCTGACGCTCCGCCCCGCGCGCGTGGAGCGTCTCATCGGCGTCGCGCCACCGCGCGAAGAAGCGGTGCGCATCCTCCAGGCGCTCGGCTTCGCCGTGCACGATTCGGCCCCCGACCTTCAGGTCGTCGTGCCCAGCTTCAGGCGCGATGTCTCGCAAGAAGACGATCTCATCGAGGAGATCATCCGCATCTGGGGGTTCGACAAGATCCCGCTGACGCTGGCGGGTAGCGGCGAGATCTTGCCCGTGCGACGGCCGGCGACCCTGCGCGTGAGCCGGGCCGTGAGCCAAGCGCTCAATGCCGCGGGGCTCTTCGAGTGCATCACCTATGCCTTCGTCGATCCGGAGCGGCTGCGCGCGATGGGGTGGGAGGATGCGGCCCGCCTCATCGCGCTCCAGAACCCGCTGTCCCAGGAGCGCTCGGTGCTTCGGCCCTCGCTCGCGCCAGGCCTGCTCGAGGTGCTGGCGACGAATCTCCATCGCCAAACGCCGGACGTTCAGGTGTTCGAGGTGGGGCACATCTTCGGCCCGCACCGGGACGAGGACGGCGACCAGCCGGCGCACGAGGAGCTGTGGATGGGCCTGGCGCTCACCGGATCGCGCCGGCCCGCGCCTGGTTCG
>Ga0207684_10004456_pt1 | contig 13180 bp, 17 predicted proteins | sample KBSK5501metaG_FD_184342 | JGI IMG/M metagenome (GOLD analysis project Ga0207684, IMG submission 184342) | Corn, switchgrass and miscanthus rhizosphere microbial communities from Kellogg Biological Station, Michigan, USA - KBS K5-50-1 metaG... | ecosystem: Host-associated > Plants > Roots >...
TTCTGAATACGGACCTCGCCTTTTTTCTTTACTGGGCGCGCCGTTACGAGGATGCGACTACGCAAATCCGCAAGACTTTGGAATTGGATTCGAATAATGGTTTCGCCCACTCGGTGTTGGGCTGGTGCTTGATTTGGAAAGGTAGCAAGGCTGAGGCAAGGTCGGAGTTCAAAACAGCTACAACGCTGGATGACCTGCCATGGTATGTCGGTTCTCTCGGGTACGCCTGCGCCGTCTCGGGGGATCGCGCGAAAGCCGAGCAGGTCCTGCGTGAGTTGGAAGAGCTGGCGAAGCAGCGATATGTCTCACCCGCGAACCGGGCGTCAGTTTATTTAGGGCTCAGCGAAAACGAGAAAGCTTTGGATTGGTTGGAGAAAGCTTATGAACACCTGGACCCCATCTTTTGGTGGATCAATGGCGATCAGCTTTACGACAGTGTGCGCAATGAGCCGCGCTTCAAGGCGCTGTTGCAGAAGGTAGGCGCACTGAAAGGAGGAACAAAGCAGTGAATCCAGGCGGGCCATGACTCTCGAACAGCTTAATATCGTGTTTCAACTTGTTGGCACGCTCGGCGTCATCGGCTCGCTGATCTTTGTCGGCCTGCAGGTCCGGCAGAACACGAAAGCGACCCGCGTGCAGGTGCAGGAAAACATGACCAACGGCTACATCTCAGTCGCACAGGTGCTGATCGATCATGCGGAGATGTTCACCCGGGGAATTGCAGCAACGCGCGAGTCGTTCGCGTCGTTCTCCGATGCCGACAAGCTGATCTACTTCGGTCTCATCTTCTCCATCTTTAAGCACTTCGAAAACATTCATTCACAACGCGAACGTGGTTTCATCGACAACGAATCCTGGACGGCCTGGAGCGAGCATGTCCTCATGTATTTCAATCAGCCGGGCGTGAAGATGTGGTGGGAGTGGCGCAGAGGTAATTTTAACCCGCGATTCAGAAGCTTTGTCGAATCGTCGCCCGCACCAAAGGTGCCCACGATGGTGGAGATTATGCGCGGTGCGAGCTGCCATTGCGGAGCGATGACTGAATGATCATTGCGACTTAGCCCATTTGAACGACTACCGTTCCGATAACATCAACGATAAAGGAGAATACCGATGAAATACGTGATCAGCTGGTTCGAGCGTCCGCAAGGATCGCCCATGGAATACGAGAACACCCAGAAGCGGATTCTGGAAGTGTTTACCCAATGGAAGGCACCCGACAATTTCAAGATCGAGATGTTCGTGGTGCGAGTGGGCGATTGGGGCGGGTATATGTTGGTGGACTGCGATGATCCGCTGACCGTCCATAAGTTCTGCTCGACCCTCCCTGCCTTTGTATTTGAGGCACGACCCGTGGTTCCCGTCATGGACGCTGTCCGGGTCGAACTGGAAGCGATTGCGTGGCGCGATGGACTCAAACGCCAATGAAGTTCAGAGACGACGTGTGGCCTAACCAATCTGTCCGGTGTTCTGTGGCGAATGCCCAACACACTAACTGAATGTGCATGAGCTAGACGTGCTCATCCGTTAATCGATGGATGCTAGATGCTGGATACTAGATGTTAGATTTTACTGCGAACGTCGTTCTCTAAATTGAGCGTCGCGCGTCCCAGCCGTCCGCCTTCGGCGTTCGATGTTCGATGTTCGATGTTCGGCGTTTGCTGCCTCTGCTTGCATTCTTCGACATTCGACATTCGTCATTGGCCATTTGATCATGATTCCTCGCTTTACGATTCACGATTCACCGGTCACGATTCACGAGCCCTTCGAGCCCCCATGCATTTCGATTTCGCCAGCGCGCTTAATCTTGTTTCAATCGCCACCTTGATAGGCCCGCTATGAATTGGGAAATGCTTGCAGCGCTCGGATAACTGGCGGCCGTGTTTGTCGGAATTCCTTCCCTGATTTATCTCGCTGTCCAAATCAGAGAACAAACCAAAGAACGCCGGCAATCGGCGGTGAACTCTCTCACTGTCCAGTGGGGCGATCTGACAAACGCTCTGCACGATAGCGCCGAGTTCAGCGCAATTTTTCTTCGCGGCGTACAATCTTTCGCCGATCTCGATCCTGTCTCGAAACTCAGGTTCAGCGCGTTCTTCAACCGTTTCTTAAACTACTTCGAGGCAATGTATTTTTTCCATTGCGACGGCATACTCACGGCATCGTCATGGGGCAAGATCGAGCGGGCGATGAGCGATCTGATTGCCTATCCCGGTGTACAACAATGGTGGGAGACGCGGAGATATTGGCACACGGAAGAGTTTGGCCACCTCGTCGACGCGATTATCGCCAAAGGCACTGAGCCCAAGGCTTACTCAACCTACAATCTACGCGAGATCATGAAGCAGAGTGACCCGCCTTCGTTCGGCAGCGGCCGAGCTTCCGGCGCGGCAAGCAAGTGACCTGTGACCAGTGATGAGTTAACTAGGTTTGCGCAACGTTACGCGGAGGCGTGGTGTAGCCAAAATCCCAAAAGCGTGGCCGCGTTCTTCGCCGAGAACGGTTCTCTGAGCGTCAACGATGGACCGCCTGCTGTCGGGCGCGCGGCGATCGCCGACGAGGCGCAAGCATTCATGACTACATTTCCGGACATGGTCGTGACGATGGACAAAGTGACGCGGGATTCGGACGGAACAAAGTTCAATTGGACATTAATTGGAACGAACACTGGGCCGGGAGGCACGGGAAAACGCGTTCGAATCAGCGGCTACGAACTTTGGCAGATCGACGACGACGGGCTTATCGGAGAATCAAAAGGCCATTTCGACAGCGCCGAGTACGAACGCCAGCTACGCGGCTAGCGCCGTGATGTTTGATGTTTGAGGTTCGATGTTTGATTAAGTGCAGGCGAATGGAGGGATGCGCTCCGTCGCGTCCCACTTATCTGCGCCTACGCGTTCGTTTTAAAATCCCCAATGCGAGATTCGCTTCCCATTCTACTTCCTACTTTCTAAATTCTACTTTCTTCGGAAGCCATGAATCTTGGAGACCCTGCCAATCTCGCACAGATCATCGGAGCGATTGGCGTCATGAATCATGTCTGCGCCGGCGCGGTTCCTCGTGCCGATTGAAAAGGAGCCGCGACATCCACTCAAATTCTAGAATCAGTACGTGCGCGTCTTTCCCTCAACCCGCCGCTCCCTACGTGGCGACGTAGTGTTCATAGCTCGCAGGGTCGTAAATGTAATCGAGTGTCGGCACGAGATTAAATTCCTGGCCGCCGAACTTGCGTTTGAACATGCTGAAATCCCACCATGGATGGGTGGGAGCGTCTTCTGGGGCGATTCCCCAAAAGTCGTACCATTCGTACCCTCTGGCCCTGGCTCGGCGCATGATTTCGAAATGCAAAAGATATGGCGCCATGACCTGCCGGTGGCTGGCGAGTGATGCGCCAAAAAAATAAGTCGCCTTCCGAGCGAAATAGACCACGATGGCTGCGGCGAGCCTTCTGCCCTGGTACTCGGCAAAGAAGACCGAGCCCTTGTGCGCGGATGAAAGCGTGCTGAGCAGGGCCTCAAAATAATCCGGAGGCTTTGCATCCATTTTCTGCCGGGCGGCTGTTTCTGCGTAGATAGCAAGAAAGTCCACCAGGCCGCGCTCGGAGTTGTCTTCCACGACCGAGACGCCGTGTTTCTGCGCGACCCGGACATTATATCGCCCCTTGGGTTTCATGTGCGCAAGGATTTCCGCTTCCGAATGACGAAGATCAATACAGAGGGTGTGTCTCGGCTCCATGTAGCCGTCGCCCAAGGCGGGGACGGCGCGGAAGCCAGAGAGGAAAGGCGGCAGGCGTTCCCAGCGTGGTTCGATGCGCAGATGGCTCACCGTGACCGTTTCGGTTTTACGCTGGGCTTCGATGGCTTCAAGGAGGGCTTGGAAAACTTCTTCAGCCTCCGACTCGTCGCCCGGGAGTACCGGACCATCGGGTATATAATAGAAGCAGCTCAGAGGCGTGGGCGAGAACTTCATCACCAACGCGCCCCCGAGGATGGCACCCTGATGTTTGAGAATGGAGGCGAAGTGGCCGTATCCAGCGTCGGCCCGAAAGTCCGCCCACCAGGAAGCCTGCATGAAGCCGGTATCGGGTCTGGCTTCCAAAAATTCGTCCCACGCCCTCCAGCGCTCCATCGCCCCGGATGGCGCTGAGACCGGTGCGGATGTCAGGGCTTCAGATGTGTGGGGAGATGAAGGAGGGGCAAGCATTGCACTCAAAATCAAAGCGCGGGCACGTACGCTTCGTCGATTTGGAATTTGATGGTGATCTGCTTGAGCTGCCGATGCACCGGGACCACTTTGTGCAGCTTTGGATTGAAGTAGTCTTTGAGCATGGGAGGCCGCGGCCCTTTGAGAAAGAAATCAGGATGACGCCGGATGGCTGAAGCCGCCAGCACATCAAGTTCGTCGCGCGTGGAGAGATGCTGGACGACGCAAGGCACATGGGTGAAACCCATTTCCCTCAGTGTGTAAGCGCGGTGACTTCCGTTATTGAGGATCAGACGGTTATCGGCATGGACGGCATTGAGGAAATTGGAGCCGAAGCCGACCGCCAGCCCGACCACGCCTACGAGGGCGCCGGGATGCGGGTAGCCCTCGATGTGGTGGGCCTCGAGCGCCATTGTTTTGAGATATCTGATGTCGTTGGAGGGCGACACGAAGACGAACCTGTCGTCACTCACACGAGACCACTTGGCCGGGGGATGGGGGTGGTCGTAGGGCAGGCAGGTGCGGAAAATTTCTTCGTCACTCGGCGCCGGCCCGAGCTTTTTCTTGAGCTGCCGCACGAAGGTCAAATCAATATGCTTTTGATACACGACCAGGTTGTCCAGCTCGACAAACGCCACCTCGGTTGGCACGGTGTTGAATCCGTGCCGCACCAGCGGGTCGGCGAGAAACTCGATCAGGAGCGGTTTGTATTTCACATCGATCGGGATCGGTTCGATGACAGGGTTGTCCGCGCAGCCGGCTTCTTCTTTTTCGAGGACCTCAATATGATTCTTCGCCGCCTGCCATTCCTGAATGAGAGTTGCTTCGTCCTCCGGCTCGACCGCCTCGTGCCTGACGAAGCGGAGAAAGCGTCTCATGGTGGGACGCCCTGTCAGATACAACGTTTCGTCCACTGCATCCGTCGCGGGCAGGGGGATTTGCTCCGGCTGCGCCGCCGGCGTTGCCTTTAGTTCAACCTGGAGTGTGTTGGGTGATGGGGTGATACGTGAGCCTTTCTTCAGTGTTTCGCTTTTTCTCTCCGCCTACCACCACGACCAGAATTCAACGCGGAAGGTGCGGGACAAGCGCCGTGTTATCAGGTCAATGATGCGGCGTTGGCCACAGCAAATCTTGGCTATGCCGGTCATGCCCGGCTTGAGGAGCCCCTCGCCATTATCAATTTCGGTGGTGACGAGAATCGTGTTGGCGGATTTTGCGGCGTTTCCGAGACCACTGCCGCCCAAACTCGTCTTCAATGCGGCAGTGGAGGCGGAGCCAGTGGCGCCCTGGACCGTGGTGGCGATGTAGGTGACTTTGCCTGGGAAGACGCGCTCGGGATAAGCCCGAACTTTCAGGGCGACCGCCTGGTCGCTGCGAACATCGGCTATTTCCTTCTCGGAAACGGCAATCTCCGCGGTGATGGTTTTGAAATCATGGACCTCGGCGATCAAGTCTCCTTTGTGCACGAGCTGATGTGTCATCTCCTTCAATTGCCGCGCCGGTGTGGTCACGATGCCGCTGGCCGGGCTGACGACTTGCATCAGGCGCAGTTGACCCTGCAGGTGATGACGCTGCACCTCCAGCCTGGCGACCAGGGCCTTCAGCGCCTCGATTTCTTCCGGCCGGCTCCCGGCCTGCAATAGTTCGAGCTTCTTTTTGGCTTCCGCCAGATCGCTGGCACTGCTGGCCACGAGGCGCGCGCTTTCTTCGTACTCGAGCATGGAAGCCGACTGTTGTTTGATGAGCAGCCGGTAGCGCTCCAAACGTTCCTGGTGAAACTTCAGTTGCTCTTCGTGCCGGGCGACGGTGGTTTGGGCCAACTGAATTTCCTCGGGCCGCGCTCCCGCTTCGAGGAGTTTGAGCCGGGCCTGGTTTTCCGCCACCTGGGCTTCGATCTTTTCCAATTCTGCTCGCACATCACGGTCGTAAAGGCCGGCGATCGGCTCGCCCGGCTCGACCCGTTGTCCCTCGTCCACGTAAATCACCTCGATGATTCCTTCGATCTCCGCTCGCACGTCGGCATTGTGGATGGGCAAGGCATTCACGGGCCCTGCCACTCTCAGCTCCATCTTCACCAGGAAGAGCAGGAGCACGAGGGCCGCTGCTCCCGCCAGTTTCACAACCAGCCGCCGCTGGGAAGACAAGTTTCGTTTTGGAGGCCGGGAACGGGACTGCTCGGAACTCCGGTAGAACAGGTAGCGGAATTTACTCCGAAACCTGATACCGACCAGACCCGCGAATGCGAGAAAGGCCAGCCGCTGTCCTTGCAGAATCAAGTGTTCTCCGATCACTAGGGCCATGTAGCCGAAGAGGGAAAAGGAAAAGACCCAAGCGATCAGGCCATAGGTCAGGAAGATCCGCTTCTCCCGTAATGTCACCTTCGGGAGCGCGCGGGCGTATCCGCCAAAGCTTTTCAAAAAATCGCCCAGATAACGGAACGATTTCTTGCGCAGGTTAACCACCTCCAGGTAATCACTCAAGAGGTAATAGCCATCGAGCTTGATCAGGGGATTGAAGTTAAAAAATGTCTTGGTTCCCGAGGTGGCCATCACCACCAGCGCCACGCTACTGACCCACGTCTCTGGGTCCGTCAAACGCCAGGTCAGCGTGGCCAGCGCCCAAAGGAAAACCTCGAAATAGGGGCCGGCAAAGCTGACCCACAAACGTCTGGGCTTTGAGAAAAACCACGCGTCGCTCACGTTGCAGTAAAACGCGGGCTGAAAATATATGAGCATGAAGCCCATCTCGCGGACTTCGCCGCCGAAATGCTTGCAGGTGAGTCCATGCGCGAACTCGTGGGCGGTGATGACAAGGAAGATGGTCGCGATCAACAACGGCAGTGTGGAAACGCTGTAGAGTCGCGATGCATCCCGCAAGAATTCGTTCCAATTAAACACCGTCACCGCCGCCGCGCAGCAAATCAGGCCGGCGGAGAGAAACAAAAACTGGGGAGTGAAGCAGAACTGAACCCAGGGGAGCAAACGATTCAGGAGACGATCTGGATCGAAGATCTTGAATCGGAGAGCCAATGCGCCCCCTGCAAAGCGTCCGGGCTCCTGTGGCTGATGCTTGTGTCCGTTGGTTTGGGTCTCCAGCAACCGGTTTCGATCCAGAGTCTTAATGAAGGCGGCCAGCTTCTCCGGCGCGAGGGACGCGCCGAATTTCTTCTCCACCCGAGTGTTGAGGACATTGAGTGGCGTAGCACCGTCGAGCTGTTCGGCAATAAAGCGCTCGGCTTCCTGCAGACGGAAAAACTCCCCGCTCACGGGATCCTTAATCAGCAGGACGCTCCCGTTGGAGGTTGTTTGCACGCGGCGATCGAGGTCGCTTCGCAGCTTTGGCAGAGTTGAGGTCATCGGTTGCCTGCGTTCAAATGGTGATGTTAATTTGTAGTGAGAAAGGCTACCGGGAGTTCCCGGCAGCCTTCCTGGGCCCTAGGCGTTCCGGGGTTCCCCCGGGCGCCCAGGCATTCTTAACCCTTGGAGCCCTTGGAGCCACCCTTGGAGCCCTTGCTGCCGTGACCCTTGGAGCCCTTGCTGCCGTGACCCTTGGAGCCCTTGGAGCCGTGACCGCCCCACAAGTGCAAACGGCCGGGAGCGATACGTTGCTCCAATTTCTCCAGTTCCAGATTTAGATGTTTCATCTATGTTTTGCCTTTCATGCTGTGTTGGTGTGTTTTTCTTGCAGCACACCCGTGCTGCAAATTTCGCGACTTACCATGGCCGCAAAGGTGGGGTTAAAGGGGGCAGCGCTTTTGATAACGTTGATAAAAACGCGGTCCGAGACGCTAAACATTACCAAATTGTAATGTAGGAAATTGATCTGCATATAGAGTCAGGCGGAGCCCCACAAAAGAAATAACGCGAAAGCGCGGTGAAATGGACGCCTCCAAGAACTTCTTCGAGCAAATTCGTATTAACGTGTCATGCGCTTTTATTGGTCAAGCGATTCGAACGCTTCGCTCCGCGGCGTAGGCTTCATGCCGTTGTGGATGGGTTGGGAACTTCTGATCATGAATCTCGTGTCTTCGCCCGGTGGCAAGGAGTTCTGGAAAGAACGCGGTTATCTCTTTGGCGAAGAATTCCGCCGGCACGTGGAAGGCGATCTCATGAAAAGACAACCCCATCCCGACGCGAAACCGATGGGCGCATTCAGCATCGGCCAGCGTTCGGAGCAGAATTGAGCCACAGATTAACACCGATGAAACACAGATAAGAAAGAATGGGATTCCGGGGGTTCCGAAATCTGTGAAAATCTGTGTTAATCTGTGGCTAAGATTCTGGAGCTAGCGGAATCGTTACCCGCAGAATGGATGTTCCAGTCTCTAGCGGTTTCAGCGTTCAATCGCGCACCGATGAAAGGAACCAAAATGAGGACAAACAAAGGTATCTGCTTCGCCGTTGGCGCAATGTTGGCTGCTACGGCAGCGTGTGCCGACGAAATCTCCATCGTCAGCAATCTCCTTGGACCCGAGGGTCCGTTGTACGTTGACGGCAACCTTTACTACGTTGGCTGGGTTTCAAACACGCTGTCGAAATGGGATGGCAAGACGGCAACCGTTTTGAATCACACCCCAGGTTGCGGCCATAACGGGTTGGCGCTCACGAAACAGAAGACATTCCTGCTCGCGTGCACCGAGGAGCATGGCGCCATCCTTGAACTCGACATGAACGGCAAGCAGTTGCGCCGTTGGGATGCCGACAAAAACGGCAAGACATTCGACGGCGGCATAAATGATATTGTGGTGACCGCCAACGGTGGTGCTTATGCCACGGTCTTTGGTCCGTACGCGGACCTACCAACCTCCGTCGTGGGGAAAATTCTCTATCTTGCGCCTGGCAGCCAGAAATGGGTTGAGGTAGCGGGCGAACTCAATTACGCCAACGGAATAGGCGTCTCTCCCGATCAAAAGACCCTCTACGTCAGCGAAACCGTCGGAAACTGTATAAAGAAATTCAAGATCAATGAAGACGGCTCGTTGAGCAACAGATCGAATTTTGCTCTGCTGAACCTTCTTACAAGAAACAAGGTCGAATCCTGGTGGATTGGACCTGATAGCATGAAGGTCGACAGCAAGGGTAACATTTATGTTGCCCAATGGTTCGGCGGTAAGATTTTGAAGATATCTCCTGAGGGCAAGCTTCTGCACGTATTTGAGATTTTCTCGGGTGATGGCACAACAAACGTCGCATTCAGCGAAGGCGAGAAGGAATTGTACGTGACTGTGGTGAAGGATCCAAAGGACTCGCAGGCAAAGGGCAGTATCGTAAAGATCGCAAATGTGAAGTAACGGATTTTTGTTTGTGGCGAACGACCTCGGTGGCGGCGACGTGTCAGGTGGAACCATTCGCGACGAACATTTGCCACGCCAGATTATGAACTGGCGTACTCGGCGATGGCCTTAGCCACGTCGAGTCTGGAATCTTTGCCGCCCATGTCGTAGGTGCGCACGCGGTTGGCAGTCCAGCCTAGCCGTTCCCGTCTGAGTCGCAACGAATTCATCTACGTCCGGTTCCTAAAGACGGTTCTCTTCTGTGGTGCCGGACGACCAAGATTCGAACGGCATCACGGGTCATACGAAACAGAAAATGATACGGAAAACGCCGCAGGTTGGCTCGGCGAATATCGCGTTGGCGGATCGGAAAGGATTCAGGTCTCTTTGTTGCCTCTCGCATGAGCCGCCGCAATTCTGCATAAAATTCGTCAGCCAGATCCGCACTCGCCACCTGCTCGTAATACTCCATTACTTGAGCGATATCGGAGTAAACCTTGGGATGAAGAACAAGCCGCATTACGCGCGGCGCTGCTTAACTTGCTGCTCCAGTTGCTCGACTGAAATCCCCAAGTTTGGATTCGCATCCAAATCCTTATCGCGTTGTAGCGCCTCTGCCATTCCCTCGTCGGCATCATCAAGAACAGCCGGAAGTGACTTGAGCAGGTGAGTGGCGAGAATGGCTCGCTCCCTCTCCGCTAAATCGAGCGCAAGCTTCTCCACTTCACTAGCTGTGGCCATGCTTGGATAATATTGCACTGCGCTGCAGTCAGCAACTGTCTTGGTTATGTTCGTACTGCACGGATGAGGATTTATTCGATTTCGAGCACGATTATGAGCATGAGCACGAGTCGAGGATAGCATCTTCAGGTCCTCAACAATCAACTCTCAACCATCAAACTGCTTTGCGCTGCAGGCGTCTAGGAACTGGCGTAATCGGCGATGGCCTTCGCCACGTCGAGTGTGGAATCTTTGCCACCCATATCGTAGGTGCGCACGCGACCTTCCGCGATTACGCCGGCAATGGCGGCTTCCAGACGCGTGGCCTTTTCGGTTTCCTTGAACCAATCCAGCATCAGCTTCGTGGTCAAGAGCATGGCGATTGGGTTGACCTTGTATTGACCGGCGTATTTCGGTGCCGATCCGTGCGTCGGTTCAAAAACGGCATAGGTGTCGCCCAAGTTGGCGCTCTATTAGCGGAAGAGCCTTCCGCCGGGTTTATGTGATCGCTTTCTTAGATTGTGACCTGCTCGTATGAGAAGTGTGGGATATCGGCGCGATCGCTCGCGTGCTCGACGGTTATGCCACGGATATTCCCTTTATCATCCAAATCAAGAAGCGTGTTTTCGTCCAGATCGCGGGTCTCCGCCACCTTTGAAGCCTTAAACTCGATGTAGAGTGTATCTGTGTCCTGGAAATACTGGATTTTCATGGCTTAAACGAACGATCAAAGAAGGCGTTGTGAACCGTTTCCCGATCTGGAAGCATTATAACCCGCAAATATCGCCCGTCCTTTTCAGCGACGGGCGTCCAAAGGCGAATTCGGCCATCTGCTTGAAGACTCTCTTTGATGTCGCCGTCCCGGTCCGGAATTAGGACTTTTGCCCGCGAATCACACGAATCACGCTAAAAAGAAAGTACCGGGCAGATTCAGGAAAAATTCGCGTCAATTTGCGTGTTTCGCGGGCCACTTTCATAGTCAGCTACCGTAATCGGCGACGGCTTTGGCCAGATCGAGTGTGGAATCTTTGCCGCCCTCGCCACGGCGAGTCCGTGTCGCCGCGGCGACCGGACATGTCTTGGGGACAAACCTTGCCAGATTCAATCTGACGTCATCAAGTGGCGTAGTCTGCAATCGCTTTGGCGACATCGAGCGTTGAGTCCTTGCCACCCATATCGTAGGTGCGCACGCGGCCTTCCGCGATTACGCGGGCGATGGCGGTTTCCAGACGCGCGGCCTTTTCGGTTTCCTTCAGCCAATCAAGCATCAGCTTGACGGTCAAGAGCATGGCGATTGGATTGACCTTGTATTGACCGGCGTATTTTGGCGCCGATCCATGCGTCGGCTCAAACACGGCGTAGTTGTCACCCAGGTTGGCGCTCGGAGCGAACCCAAGTCCGCCGACCAAGCCGGCGCACAAGTCGCTGACGATGTCGCCAAACATGTTTTCCGCCACCAGCACTGAGTAATCCTGCGGATTCTTGAACATCCACATGCAGATGGCATCAATGTTCGCGTCGTCGGCCCGAATGTCCGGGTAACTCTTGGCCACTTCGCGGAAGCAACGCATCATCAAGCCGCCGGTTTCGCGCAGCACATTTGGTTTCTCGATCAGCGTGACGCGTTTGCGTCCGGTCTTCTTGGCGAACTCGAAGGCTTGTTGGCAAATGTTGGTGCAACCTTGCTTGCTCATGATGCGGGTGGAGAGCGCGACGTTCTCGAAGCCCTTGTCGATCCACTTCTTCATCTTGGGATTGGCGCATAGCGCTGTGTAAACCGGCTCCGGCAGCGGAAAAAACTCGACGCCGCCATACATGCCTTCCGTATTTTCACGGAACACAACTTGATCGATCGCGATATCGGCGCCGCTGGGATTGGCAATCTTGGTGCCGCGATAATTCAGCGGGTTGCCGGGATAACTTTTGCACGGCCGCATGTTGGTGTGCAGGTTGAACATCTGGCGCAGCTTGACGATGGGCGAAAAGTAGACCAGCCCCTTGTCCTTGAGTTCCGGAATCAATTCTTCCTTGGCCTCACTTTGCGGCTTGCTGGTGATCGCGCCGAAGAGTCCGCACGTGGTTTCCTTGAGAGCCTTGACGGTGCGATCTGGAAGCGCGTTACCTTCCTTGCACCAAAATTCCCAGCCGATGTCGCACGGCACATACTCGGCATCGAGTTTCAGGCGATCCAACACGAGGCGCGCGGCCTCCATGACATCGTGGCCAACTCCGTCACCCGGCATCCACGCAATTTTGTATTTAGCCATTTGGCTGTGATGTTATCGGGGAGCGTCACAAGCCGCAAGCGGCGGCAAACACCGATAAGAGAAACAGAAGGAAACAAAGGAAACGAAGAGGCAGGAGTATTTCGGAAATAAACTTTGTTCTCTTCGTTACCTTCTGTTTGAAATCTGTGTCAGTCGTGGTTGTTATGGGACAAAGTTCGCGAACGCGAGGACGCCTTCGCCAGCACGCGAGACGCGTGCGCTACCCAGACGATGAATTCGCGCGAAGGCGAGCGGCCACCAGATTTTCGGCGCCGCCGGCGACGATCAATTCCTGGGCCGCGGGACTGAGCGGAGGGAAGGCGAATGATTTTCCGTCGACGGTCAGCGTGGACTTGCCGTAATCAATCGTGATCTCGGACGCTACCGTAGTGGGTGTGCGATTGGTCAGCGTGGCGCGCAAGTGCGTTACCAACTCGGGACACTCGAACACGACGAAGCCGTTGTTAAAGGCGTTGCGCTTGTAGGTTTCGGAAAAGCTCGCGGCGATGACACAGGGAATGCCTTTGAACTTCAACGCCGTGGCCGCCTGCTCACGACTGGAGCCGCTGCCAAAGTTTAGGCCGCCCACGACAATATCGCCGTGGCGATAGAGGGTGTTAAAGTTTGGATCGTAATTTTCAAACGTCACCGCCGCCATCTGCTCGGGCGTCATGTCGTCGCGGTACGTGTGAAAATTACGATCCAAACTTTAACACCC
>Ga0207684_10004457_pt1 | contig 13177 bp, 14 predicted proteins | sample KBSK5501metaG_FD_184342 | JGI IMG/M metagenome (GOLD analysis project Ga0207684, IMG submission 184342) | Corn, switchgrass and miscanthus rhizosphere microbial communities from Kellogg Biological Station, Michigan, USA - KBS K5-50-1 metaG... | ecosystem: Host-associated > Plants > Roots >...
AGAACGCTTTGAAGACTTTGCTGATTGATCAGCAACCAGTGGCCGAGCTTGCTCAGGAAGTGAGGGCAGCTTAGGCTATGAACCAATCCGCCACCAGCAGACTTTCAACTACGAACGGGACACCGCCGGAAGCATCGAGCTTCACAATCCCTGGAGTGATGTCAAAGACGTACCTGACAAGCCGCGCTGGTAGCTACTACTGGCAGCCATACCAGAGCGCGACATTTACCTATACAAACAACCGGCGTAATGGCTGGAGCTACGATGCTGACGGGCGGATCAGCTACACGCCCCTATCGACCAATGACGGCGCGCGCAACCTGTGGTACGACGCTGCGGGCCGGCTTGTGAAGAACACTATTGCGAGCGGTGCCGGCTCCAGCTCCACTACCGCAACTTACATTCCTGCCTGTGACGGCGATGGACGGCTAGCGTACGAGTGGGCGCAAACTACTGGCATCGGTTACTCTTATCCTCCTACGACTTCATACATTCTGCGCTCGACGGTCTTGGGTGGAGAGGTGTTGACTCGTCTTGATCAGAACGGCAACAAGTCGATCACCTATGTACCTGCCAAAGGACTCTTGTTCGCGACCCAGACGATGGGCGGCGGGCCATCCGTTACGTGGACGCAGCGCAATCCACTCGGCATTACAGAGACGGGCTTGGGCGTTTACGATCCACTAGGTAACTATGTGCCGTTTCAGCGACAGCAGGATCCGCGCCCGCCAGCTGGCAGCTACAACTCGTCTTCGATGAGCGGGCTGGCGGCAAGTCTTGGCAACACCAATGACTATGGCGGGATGGGTTGTCTGATGGACGGCCTTCCGACGAGCTGTGACCGCGTTCTTCAAACGATTAACCATGAAGGCGCTAAGGGGGTGATTATTTCCGGGACCCAAAATCCTCTCGTGGTTCTGGCGAACCAAGGTGTCATATTTCAAACTAGCAAACAAATCGTCAGCGTACCTCCGGATCCCGACCCTGGTCCGGAGGTGGATCCTGAGTTGAATGGCTTAGCAGATGTCGAGGCAGTAGATTATGTCTCTCTCGGACCGGGTGGCCAGAGGGGCTTCGGGCAGAATCCGCAGAACCCTTTTCCGACCTTCAGCAAAGATGATCTCAAAACAGTCAATGATAGTATCAAGCTCGCCAAGGAGATCACTGACCCAAAGAAACATAAAAACTGTGACGAGGCGCTCAAAGCCTATGGAATTCCCAGCCTCGCGGCGCTGATCAATGGCATGACCGCGAACGGCAACGTTTTTGATGGTCGTACATCAACGCTCACTGGTCCGATCGGCAAGAACGGCGCGACCGAGTCCATGGCAGCTTACTTCAAGGAAAATAAAACATCAGTGGGCGCTGCCGTTTTCAATAACAGTGTCACAGGGCGCGGCTCAGTCACTTTCTTGGGCGATTACTTCTTCAATCCAGCGAGTATGGACTGGGTCGCCTTCCAACGCGCAATCATCATACTGCATGAATCGGTGCATCAAGTCGGGCAAAAGGGCGAGGTACCCTTCGGGAGTAGCAAAGAGCTTCAGAGAAAATCATCGAGAAGTGCTATCCGATATTGAAAGGCAAGCTGGGAGGTGTTGGATGAAACATACTTCTTTAAGACTCTGTTGGGCCATCAAAGCGATGGCAATTGTGTTAGCCCTATGGAATCTTTCTACGGCGCAGGATGGAAGCAAACAAGAGGCGGCCCCACAGAAGACCGTGCTGCGGCAACTTCATCCCGAGCCTGTAGAAAGTGATCCGCCTAAAGGCATTGAACTACTCGCCGGGTACAAGCACAAAAACGCAACAGATTTTGAGGGCAATCAAGTAGGTGAAATCTCGAAACGTGACGGGGTTAAGATCAAATATGAAATAGGTTTCTCTCAAGGAATGGCAGTCGATGCCGATCAAAAGACCCCCTACATCTGGTATCGAGAGCAGAAAGCGAATGGGCGGATTACCCGGTATGCGTTAAGCAAGAGCAACATTCTTATGATTAGCATCCCGCTTGATGACGAGCTTAACACGCTTCATGTCGCTAACTTCTACGGTACGATCCAAAAGCCTGAAGACATCGCTGACATGCTCCTGATGGTCTTACCTTTTGCCTTCAGGTAGCTAGGTTGTGATCGTAGAGATAGAACTACAACGCAGGTCGAAGTTTCCGCAGAACCCTTCTGGGCTCCTTCATGAACTTGGGCACCAGGAGAAGCGAATCCGAACTGCCTTAGATATGCAGTCAAAGGTAGTCCAGGAGTAGGCGATCCGTTTAGAGTTAACGTAACCGATCCAAACTTCGCTGGACACATTGGCGCACATGCATTATCTCCACCGGGAGTTTCTGCAGAAAAACTGAAAAAACTGGGGTCAGGCCTGCGATCTTTGCGATTCGTCAACTGAAGCCGCGCGTGACTGAAACCAACATTACCGACCCCGCGGGCAACCATGCGCGCACGCGCGTCGACTACGCAACTTTCAATCTGTCCGACGGCACCAGTTGTCGTTACCCACAAGACGCTTTCGAGTACCAGGCCGATGCCACGACGGTTCTGCGCCGCACGCACACGGACTACAACCTGGCGTCGACCTACACCAACCTCCGGATCATTGGCTTGCCGTCGGCCAAATATCTTTGTGACGGTGCGCAGGGAGAGGTCCCCTGTAACGATAGCAGCGGCGCCTCGCTCTTCTCCAAGGTTGCGTTTCAGTATGACGAATCAGGATCGATTCAGGGCAGCGATGCTCCCGTGCAGCATGACAACACAAACTATGCTGCGAGCTTCGTCGCGGGCCGCGCAAACCTGTCGAGTGCTATACGCTACGATGTAACCAACACGTCTCAATTCACGGTCTCGACCATGCAGTGAACTGGTGTATACCAGAATAAATTTACGGACGAGGCCATTGCTAACGCGGCATCTAAACTTGGGTTCGTCATGTCTATTGAGCAATACAGGCATACTTATCCCGAACAAGTAGCCAAGGATATCGCACGATGGAACGGCCGCGATATGGCAGAGAGCAGAGTCGCTCATGACGCCATGGATATTAAGTGCTTAGATATCGTAACTGGCATGTTGCCGCAATCCGCAAAACCCTGAAAGGATTCCACACCGAGAACTAAGTCTCGCAGGAGGATGACATGAATCTGGTCAGACATAGCAAAGTCAGAGTTTATTCACTCGTTCGAATATTCGTTTTTGCTGCCATCGTCATTTTACTTTTGGCCCAAGCGAGCGAAACGCAAAAGATATCTGATCCTCCACATCCAATTCTTGACTACCGTTGCCCAACCTACGAATTGCCAGGTAACACACCAATTATCATTCGCGCCGAAGTCGTTGGCACGAAACAGCTAGATGAACAAGAGTTGAAACGGATTGTCTTCAAATGGGAATTATCTCAAGGCAAGTTGCTTGGACAGGGTACGGGGCAGGTCACACTCGATCTGTCTGGCATTCCGAAAGACAGAACAAATTGCGTTGACCTAAAGCTAGAAGTGGAAGGAGCTCCACCTTATTTGGAAAGAGAGAAGACGTGCAAATTGAGAATTGATCCAAAATGCACGGAACCCGCGCTGCTTGACGAATATGGCAGTGTATCTAGTAAAGAAGAGCTTAGGCATTTAGATCATTTTGCTAATTACTTGAGCAATGCTGGCTCAGAATCAATCTCTTATCTCATTAGCTACGCGGGGCGAAGCGCGTGCATTTATGAGGCACAGTGGCGTGTTGATCGGGCGAAAGAGTATTTGGTTGAAAAACATAAGGTGTCAAAAAACCGCATCGTCACCGTGGATGGTGGTGTTCGCGAGAACTGGAGCGTTGACTTATTCCTTCAGCGGGACGGTGGCTGCGGGCCTCTGCCGAGTCCTACATTGCTAAGAGACGATGCGCAAGTCAGTGGACTATGCTCACAAAAATACAACGAGTCTAAGGTCCAATAGGACTTCCGCAGAACCCTGCACCGAACCCCACGCCCAAGCCATGCTTCAACATTACTGTGAACAACCGGTGGTTGCCTGGCATTAACTTCTGATCTTGCCGAAGGCATTACAATCATCAGCAACTCCCGCGCGTTGAGCGTTTGTATTTGATAAGAACTTGGCGGCTGAAAAGCGGTTGACGACGAACTTCTGCGCGCCTTAGTATCCGCGCTCTTATGGCCAGGAAAGCGCGCGCAGAAGTCGAGGGTGGTCTGTATCTCGTAATCACGCGGGGCAATAATCGTCGTCAGATCTGAATATTGACTTGGTCAAGTTCAAGAAGTGGCCAGGCGACGCAGACGTCCCACGGCACTTTTTCTATGAGAATGAGGAAGAAGGCTTTGCATTAGACACCGGCGGCGATTATGTGAGTGCATTGATCTACGGGCCGCGAGCGAAAGACGACTACCTGCGCTGCCGGCATAATTCTTCACAGCCCCAGAAACACACAGCGAAATGCTCCTCAAAACCAAGACTCAGACAGGTGTCAGTCTCCTGGAACTCTTTAGGCAACGAGCCGAACGGCTCAGCGTCCCTGGCTGCGCTCCCATTCGCGCAAGGCCCGTACGCCTTTCTGAAAATCTGCGTCCCTGCTGTAGAAGTTATGCGCGCCGTCGTCCCGCGAAGGCTCGCGGACGTAATACAGGTAATCAGTCTGTGCCGGATTCAGGGCCGCGTCGATTGAACTTTCACCGGGCGAGCCTATCGGCCCGGGTGGCAAGCCGGTAAAGATGCGCGTGTTGTAAGGCGAGCGGCGATTTACATCACTCAGATAAACCCTTCCGTCGTTCCGCCATTTACCCGCCAGTTTTGACGCGTAGATGATCGTTGAATCGACGCCAAGCGCGATGTGCTTGTTTAGTCGATTATAGATGACTGAAGCGATCAGCGGCCGTTCTTCCTTGAGTTTGGCTTCCGTCTCGATCAACGAAGCGATGATCACAATCTGGCGCGGCGTCATGCGCAGGGCGCGCGCGCGTTCGGCACGTTCCGGCGTCCACAACTGGCGAAAGCGCTTCACCATGCCGGCGATCACCGCCGCCGGTTTCGTGTCCGGCGGAAAACTATACGTGGCCGGGAACAGATAGCCCTCGAGGTTTGTCGCCGCCGGATCAAGATCGCGAATCCCACTGGTGTCGTCCATCAGCGCCAGCGCTGCATTGCTGTCGCGCAGATGCAATTCTTCCACCTGCGCAAGTGAATCGGCGATGTCCCAACGCGTCCAGCCTTCAATCACGGTAAAGCGGCTCAGCCGCTGTTCGCCTTCTTCAAGTTTCTTCAAGACTCCGAGCGGCGTGATTGGAGAAGGGAAGCGATACTCGCCGGCTTTAATCCGTTTGGCGCTGCCGGTGAGTTTAATATAGAAGAGCAACGGCCATTTCTGGCGCAGCACGCCCTCGCTGACAAGTTTGTTGACGATGCCTTCGGGCGTGGACTTGCGCGGAATTTCTAGGTACTCAGCGGCCTTTGCATGCGTGACGGGCAGGTGGAGCGTGCGATAAAACCAGAGAGAGAATCCCGCTGTCCCCGCTAACAAGAGAGTCAGAATGCCGATCAGAAGTCGCTTCTTCTTCTTTGACATGGGTTTCAGTTGATTCCTATTTGATGTTAGCCCCGAAGGGACAGTCGTAACGCAAGCTGACAGTTGGCACTAGGTCTAATTCTCCAAAGCGGTGGGCCGGTCTTTACTAACGATAAAGTCTCGCAGGATTAATGCCGCCGACTCGCTGTCGATAGCAGCATCAATCTCATGTTCGGATCGCGCGGCCGACCTTAGATCGGATGCGGCCTCGAACGTAGTCAGTCGTTCATCCTGCAAATAAACAGGAATGTCGAGAGAGCGCTGAAATTTGGTCGCGAAAGCCCGCGCGTCCTGGGCCGCCTCGCCCTCGACGCCGTCCAGCCGCAATGGCAAACCGATCACCATACCCCGGGCGTCGTACGCTTTCACCAGCGCGACTATCCGTCGCAGAAAATCCTTCCAGCTTCGGCGTACAATCGCCGGCAAAGGCTTCACGGTTATCCGCAACTCGTCGGAAACGGCCACCCCCACTCGCTTGGCGCCGAGGTCAATCGCCAGCAAGCGGCCAGGTGACTCCGATGGCACCCGGGCAGCAGCGTCTTCTGTTTCTGGTTTCAACAAATCAGTTTGTCAGCAACGCGACAGGCGAATCTACCATCGAAGGTCGCGGAATGTGGCACCCGCATCTTGCGCGTGATTCACGGGCTGGACGCCCGTGCCACTCTTCCAAATTAGGGCAATGCGCGGAACGCACTCGCTTGCGCGCCTAATACGGCCACGGTATGATACAGGCGTTTGGTCAAACGCTTAAGTCTCCCGGACGACCAGGCTTGATTGCGGTTTTCTTTGAGGTCCAATTGATGTCATTAAAAAGTAAATTTACTCTGATTGTGCTTTCAGCTTCGCTGGCCGTTTATACGATCGCGGGAGCCTGGCTGGCTACTCGCGCACAACAACCGGCAAACGATCCCGGCGCACAGCAGAAAATCTTTGAGAGCGTCCTCCAGCATATTCAAAACGACTATGTGGACGAGCCAAACATGGAAAAGGTGCGCGCGGGCGCCTTGCGCGGCCTGGCCTACGGGCTTGATCCTTATTCGACCTATCTGACTCCTGAGCAGGTCAAAGACTATCGTGCCGGCAATAAGGGTGAGCAGTTGGGAATCGGGGCTGAATTGTCGCAAGTCGCTTCGTTCCTCTACGTGGTGGCTCCGGTGAAAGGCGCGCCGGCGGATCAGGCGGGTGTGCGCGCGGGTGACGTCATTGAATACATCGACGGCAAAGCCACGCGGGATATTTCCCTGTATGACGCGCGACAGTTGTTGAACGGCGCGGCCGGGACAGAAGTTAAGCTGCGGATTCTACGCACCAACTCGCGGCCGCTGACCCTGACAGTCAAGCGCGGATCGTTTCGTTCTCCCGCGGCAGAAGCGCGAATGGACGCCGGCCGTGTCGGTATCCTGAGAATCAACAGTCTGGACAGCGGCGAAGCTGTCGACGCGAAATCGCGTCTGCAGGAGTTACTGAAGCAGGGCGCGCAAAAGATCGTTCTGGACCTGCGCAGCGTCGCGGGTGGCGAGATTCAGGAAGGCGCTGCGGTGGCAAACTTTTTTATTCGTGACGGAATTATCGCCAAGACGATTGGCCGCGAACAGAAAGTTCTGAAGACGTTCGAAGCCGATCCAAAGAACGTGCTGTTCAACGGCCCGGTGGTGGCTTTAATTGATAACGGAACGGCCGGCGCTGCAGAGATTATCGCCTCCGCCTTCCTGGAACAGAAGCGTGGCGATGTGGTCGGCGAAAAGAGTTTCGGCGCCGGCGCCGAGCAGGAGTTGTTCACGTTGCGCGACGGTGACGGATTGTTGCTCACGACTGTCAAGTGGGCTGCGGCCAGTGGCAAGCCTTTCCTGGGTGAGGACCGAGCGCATTCCGGCCTTGCGCCTTCGGTTGAAGTGAAGCGACCTGAAAATGGGGACAGCGCCGATGTTGAAGACCTTTCCGGCAATGACGACGAAACGAAGCCGAATCAACCAAACATCAAGCCCGGCACGCCGTCTCAGCCGGTCGCGCCCAGGCCCCAGCCCGAAGATACTCAACTGAAGAAAGCGCTCGAGCTTTTGCGCGACAAGCCTGCGGCTTCGGCGCCGCGCGCCGCCTAGACAGGGCTGTTAACTATTTCGGAAAGGCCGGAGCGACGTCACGAACGTCTGCCCGGTCTTTTCGTTTGGTGTTGCTGAAATGAATGTTCTGATCGGAATCATTGGCCTGGTACTGACCGTCGTCGTCTTGTGGGACGTTTTCGAGACGATTGTCTTGCCGCGTCGCGTCACTCGCCGCGTGCAATTGACCAGGCTCTTCTATCGCTTTATCTGGCAACCGTGGTCGGCGATCGCGCGCACAGTTCATCAGAAAAAGCGACGCGAAACCTTCCTGAGTATCTTTGGCCCGCTGTCTTTGTTACTGCTCCTGACATTATGGGCCACCACCCTGATTCTGGGGTTCGCCTGTATTCATTGGGCCATCGGCTCGCGGATAGGTGCGCTTCGCGGGCCGAAAAGTCTTCTAACCGATTTGTATTTTAGCGGCACGACTTTCTTCACCCTGGGCCTCGGCGACGTCACACCGGTGGGAGCGGCCGCGCGCGCTGTGACCGTCATTGAAGCCAGTGTCGGATTCGGCTTGCTGGCGCTGGTGATTGGGTATCTCCCGGTTTTGTATCAGTCCTTTTCAAGGCGCGAAGTAAACATCTCGATGCTCGATGCGCGCGCCGGCACGCCCCCAACCGCTGTTGAATTACTGCGGCGGCATCAGGAAGCACAGAGTATGGGTAGCCTCGACCAACTGCTGCGCGATTGGGAAAGCTGGGCGGCTGACCTGCTCGAGAGTCATTTGTCGTATCCGGTGCTCTGTTTCTTTCGTTCGCAGCACGACAATCAATCATGGCTGGCGGCGCTTTCGACGGTTCTTGATGCTTGCAGCCTGGTAATGGTGGGTATCGATGGGACGCCGAAGTGGCAGGCGCAACTTACGTTTAAAATGGCTCGCCATACAATTGTGGACATCGCCCAGATCTTCAATGCGGCGCCGTCTAAAGATGATGGCCAACGCTTGACCACTGAAGGTCTCACGGGGCTCCGCTCGATTCTTTCCAATTCAGGAATCTCTTTGCGCAACCAGCCGGGCGACGATACAACATTGGCTGAGCTGCGAGCGATGTATGAGCCGTATACAGAAGTGCTGTCGCGTTTTCTTATGATGCCTTTGCCGGGCTGGCTGCCGAAACCGCGGGCCACCGACAACTGGCAAACCAGCGCCTTTGAAAACAGTCCAACTGTCGCGGATCAGCCGTTTCGGAAGTGTATTATCAGCGAAGCGGCGGCGAATAGACGCAGCCACCGGGCTCGCCCGGCAAGCGGTGCGGCGGAGTGAGGGAGCTCTTTCGTTCTTTTTCCAAACGGTCGGACTCGTGATCATTTGGAATGCTCCACGATCCCAAATGGAACACAACCTTAAATACAGTCAAACTTCTCTCCTGATTTGAAAATTTCCGCATTCTTACAATTCCCTTGCAATCGTCTGGGTTTAGCAACGATTTGCGCAAAAGCGTTTATATTAGGTGAAAGAGATTCGCGAGTTGCGGTCTGGGGGCACGCATATTGCCGCGTTAAGTGCACGAGTTGAAAAATTCCTAAGATCGCAGCTAGGAAGCAAAGGAGAATTGGAAATGCTTATTACGAAAAAGATGCTACTTGCTTTGACACTTGTGGGGGCCCTTATCGGCGCCGGCATTGGCGCACTGGTTACCCGCTCAGCGAGCGGTGATGTCAGGGCCGAAAATACGAGTAACGAGACCGCTCAGCCTGCTGAGTCGGCCGCCAGAGACAACAATCAGGTAGCGACCGACAATAGCGCCCAATTCCGCACGTCGGCGGAACAAACAGCTTACAAGCGGGGCTTTGACGAAGGGTACACCTCGTGTAGCAACGCCCAGCTGGGAAACTCGTCGCGGACGGGCACCTATCCGGCGACCTATCGAACGTATAGCGGGAGCCGCTATTCCAATAGTCGACGCGTGTATTACGATTATGGCTCTCGGTACCACGGGCGCACCTTTTGGCAGAAGCACCGCGATAAGCTGACGCTGGCCATGGGCACGGGCGGCGGCGCGATAATCGGAGGATTGATCGGCGGTAAGAGGGGAGCGGGCATCGGTTCGCTGGTCGGATTGGGAAGCTCGGCACTCTACACGTACAAGATCCGCCATCGATCGCGTCGCTACTAAGCGAGGATGTTTCGGTTTCGCGGCGGATTAATCGCCGGGTCTAAAACCACAGAATCATGGACAGGAGTAGGCGCGTGGACAAAAGTTGCAAGCTTCTGTTTGTGGTAATTCTGGTACTAGCAACAGGCGCAAGGGCAGTTTCATTTGGAACTGCCCTTTCTGCTGCGCGCAAGGCATCAAATCCCATTCGAAAAACCAAACCGGAACAGACGCCTCCGGTGCCAGATGCCGTCGGATTTCGTGAGGTCGCCGGCCGCGGGCTGTTGGTACGAACCTGGGTGAACGGCGCCGGACCGTTTAGCTTTGCCATTGATACCGGCGCGGGTGCAACTCTCTTATCGCCCGGTGTTGCTGAGGAAGCGCGGGTGAAGATTAAGAGTGGCCGTGCGACCTCAATCGCAGGGCTTAGCGGCACAGCCGTTGGGGCGCACGAAGCATCGGTTGACAGTTTAGCCATAGGCGAAAGCGAGAATTATCTGCCTGCTAAAGGCGCCGTCATCGTCACCAGTGGCCTGCCCAGCGATCTTGATGGCGTGCTTGACCCGACCGAAGCTTTTTCACCCCTTGGATACGTTATTGACCTTCCGCGGCTCGAGCTTTCCGCGTTTGACCCTCGGGACAATCCCTTGCGTCTTAATCAACAGCCGGCCGAAGGTACGGTCGTTCAATGGCTGAGGGAAAGCCACGGCCGCAGGCCTTTTGTGATGCTCGATAACGGGGAACGCGCTCTGCTGGATACCGGATCAAGTTTAGGCTTTGCGGTGAGAGAGAACTCGCGCGGTGACGGGCAAAGGATTTCCGGCTATGAGGTCCGGGACGTCGGCGGTGGCAGGATTTCAACGCGACGAGGGGCACGCACTACTATCTCGATCGGATCGCTCACGTTACGACGGATTCCGACTGACATAATCTCCGGCGCTGAAGCCGATGCTCCGGTTTTGCTAGGCATGAGCGCGTTACGACCTTTCCGGTTGCGATTCGATCCGGTTCACCGGCTGATCGAAATTGCACCGGGCCTCACCGGACAGAGACGAAACTAGCAACTCCTCTTGATACTCCCGCATGCGGTGTTTTACCCGTCTCGCCGAAAAAGGTGTTGACTTTAAGCGACGCCTGAGAGATATTCCGCCTTCGAATCACACCCACGGGCTACTAACAGAATATTGCTGAAAGCAGGTTAGCTTCGATTCCCTCATCAACTATTCGGATCGGTTACGCACTTCTCGACGTGCGCCTCGGTCTGCTCTTGGGAATGCTTGGTAGTTCAAAAACGGAGATCTGCAGAAATGATAAAAAGAGCTTCGACTGCAATTGCTTTTGCCAGCCTGATGATCGTGTGCAGGGAACATTGGCAAGGAAGGCGACTTCGCTAACGTCGCCGCCATGGAAGGCGCGGATAAATTTCTTTGGCTCATTGATAAAGAGGGAACTCTGTACAAAGTCGACCAAAACGGCGCCAGTACAGTGCTGGGCGAAAAGGGCAGCTATGGTCAGACGACCATTTTGACGACGCTAAACGGAAAACTGTGGACCGTCGAAGGCGGCAATCTCTACAAGACAAGCTAGTCCTCGCCCATCTGGCAGCGAGGAGTCCTAGCGCATAACCCAGCAATCAGGTGTATTCCAAACGCTCGCTCCCTGAAGGTTTTGACCACACCTTTCAAGCGAGAAGGAGAATTCAATGAGGATACAAAACGTGATGATCAAATTATTCGTGCTGGCCGTATTAGCCTGCGCCCTGGTGGTCCTCGCGGGTTTTACCGCGACCTCCGCCAGTCGCGGGCGGCAAAGTCTGACCACTGATCAGCAACTCAACGTCGCGCGGAATAACCTGATGATCTTTTCTGACGATCCAGAGGCGATCTATGAAGGCGCGCGCATCGTGCACAACGTTACGGTCGGCGGCGAAAAGGGAATGCGAGTCCATGCCAAGTTCCGGGTCAGGTATGGCCTGGACGTGCCGTGCATGTTGATCGCCTATTTCTACTTTGATAATGAAAAGAGCACGCCGCTAAAGACAGACGACCCGAACTATCGCAGCAAGAACGGCATTGTTTCTGCGCATGCGAATTTCACTCCCGCCTACGATCCCGCGGTCTACAATGATTTGCAGCTCTTTGTGCCGTACGAAGCGCTGAACATGGCCAGCGGCGATGACTATGACTTGAAATTCTATCTGGCGCTGTATGACAAGGAAGGCGGCAGGTTCTTTGGCAAGTCCGGCTGGTACAAGTTTCACCTGACCATGCCTTAACCAAGACGAATCACCGCTGAAGGAAGGTTCGGGATGTTCCGACGTTTAGGTTGGGAGGCAGGCGTGCTCTTCTTGGCGCTGTCTGCCCCGGCTTTTTCATCGCAGGACAGCGTCCTCATCGACAAATCGCGCATCCCCGTGGTGAGGATGTAGCGCACGTTCTTTCCTTCTTCCGTAAATTGCCTTCCAGTATCTATTGCGGCTTTCTGCGCCGCGGCCAACTGATCCATTGTGACTCCCGGTAGATCACGCTCAACCATGTACACAGCCATCGTCGTTCTCTTTAAGAATGAGATTCGTTTCGGAATTTTACGTGAAGGCTTTTATGACAATTCCTAACGCAAGTCAATGATTAGGGTCTTGTTCGAAGAAGGCCACCATTACGTGTCGGCCGAAGTTCGCTTTTCACTTGCGCCGCGTGGCCAAGAGACCGTTCATTGGTTAGCGATAATTGAGGCAGAGACACTCTCTGTGCTCTACCTGCGCGCGTTCATCGCCGATGTGAATGCGATGGTATTCCAATTCGATCCCATGACGACAAACGCGGGCCCGCTGCCCAGCGCGACCACCGCGAGCCTGAATGCGGTGCGCACCTCAGTGCTTTTGCCGGGACTGGTCGCTCCGGTTTCGGGTTCGCAGTCTCTTACCGGTAACAACGTGCAGATATCCGACGTCGAGGCTCCGGTGTTCGCGTCACCCACAGAACCGGCGGCGACCGACTTCAATTTCAATGCCCGAACAAATAATTTTGCCGCCGTTAATGCCTACTACCACTGTGATCGGTTCTTCCGTCTGGTCCAGGATCTCGGCTTTAACCTGGGCGGATATTTTGGCGCTGCCACCGCGTTCCCGAATGCCGTGGATCACCGTGGTCTGGGCGGCACTGGAAATGTGATTAATGCTCATTGCCTCGGTACCAGTGAGGGACTGGGTATTCTTCAGACCACATTCGCGCTGGCGGACACCGGCGATGTAGCTAATCCTATCGGCATCGCCTGCGACTATCGGGTCGTGCTTCATGAACTCGCCGGCCACGGAGTGTTATATCCGCACGTTCACTCTCCGAACTTTGGCTTCTCTCACAGTGCCGGAGACAGCGTAGCGGCTATCACGTGTGATCCCGACACGCAT
>Ga0207684_10004458_pt1 | contig 13177 bp, 15 predicted proteins | sample KBSK5501metaG_FD_184342 | JGI IMG/M metagenome (GOLD analysis project Ga0207684, IMG submission 184342) | Corn, switchgrass and miscanthus rhizosphere microbial communities from Kellogg Biological Station, Michigan, USA - KBS K5-50-1 metaG... | ecosystem: Host-associated > Plants > Roots >...
CGTTCTTGCAACACCCGCAAGAGTACGATTTGGATTTCCGGGGGCAAGTCGCCGATTTCGTCCAAGAAAATTGTCCCACCATTCGCCGATTCAAAACGGCCCATGTGTCGTTGTGTCGCACCCGTGAAAGCTCCCTTCTCATGACCGAAGAGCTCGGAAGCAATCAGTGAAGGTGGGATTGCCGCGCAATTCACGGCGATGAATGCCCGCTCTGCGCGCTTGGAGCGCTTGTGAATGGCGCGAGCTATCAACTCTTTTCCAGTACCCGTTTCACCCAGAATCAAAACTGTGGAATCGGAAGGTGCTACCTTGGCGACTTGGTGAAGGACTTTACTCAGCGCTTCCGAAGAGCCGACGATGTCCTCGAACATCAAGGCATGGTCGATTTCTTCCTTGAGCGCCAGATTTTCCTCGTGCAGCTGGTCGATGTATTTGTAAATTCGACCATCCTCTGCTTCGTCGGCTTTGCTAATGGCGATTCCTAAGTGCACCATGACGTAATCCCCGGTCTCCGCTTTTGGAAGATACTGTAGGGACGTTTGCCGAGTGACATCGCCGAAATCCACTTTGGCCATTCGAATTCCCGCGGTCTCGTGCAGTTCGATAATTTTGCCTCGGATCGGGAGGCACATATCTCAAGTCTCCGGCGCGTTTAGGAGCGCTTGATGGTACTTACCGGACGGTGCCGGGCAGAGCTGTTCCATCCGCCAGGACTCTTAACGAAGGGCCGGAATCCGACGCCCTGCACAACATCGCGAACTGTGATCCCGTGTCCCGTGCGTTAGCGCATTTCCATCGCCCGGCGAGAACTGTATTATACTGATTTCCCGATTCTTCACGAATCTGCCGAAGGACACCGGCTGCCTACTGTGGGAGCTTGATTTGCGCTGATTTCTTAAGGCACGAGATGAAAGCATTCAGAGCTGCCAATGTTAAAGCGAGACGAGTGGTTACAATTGGCCCGCAAACTCGACTGGGAATACTCCTATGTCAGCGAGAAGGACGTATTTCCGGAGGAGATTAGCGGGCGACCTTGGCTTCCGCATTCGGAGTGGCAGGATTGGGAAGAGAGCTTCAAAACATCCTACCGAGAATACGTACAGAATCAACACGACAAGGATGCGGCGGTTTACGCGGTCCGTGATGCGGTGGGCCGCCTGGAAAACATCCAGAAGTTGGCGACTCCTTGGGTGAATGGCCTCAAGTTGCATGGGGCAGCCCTTCCCTTGGCGGAATTTACCGGCTTGATCGGCAACCTGAGGGGCGCTCGTTTCGGCCGCGACTCTGCCTGGCGTAGCATGTCGACGTTCGGCGCATTGGACGAATATCGCCATACTGAGATCCCGCTCCTCCTGCTCCATGAGCTAGTCCGCTGGGACCCGCAATTCGACTGGGTCCACAAGTTTTATCACACAAACAACTGGTTCGCGGTAGCGGCGCGGCACTTTTTTGACGAATTGACCATTGGGCAGAATTCCATCGAGTACCACATCGCTACAAACGTAGTGCTTGAAACCGGGTTCACAAACCTTCAATTCGTGGGTCTTGCCTCGTTGGCGCATGGAGCCGCCGATCATTCTTTTGAGAAAATGATCACCAGTATTCAGACGGACGAGGCTCGGCACGCGCAGATCGGCCATCCCGTTCTCGCAACTGTCATGAAGCACGATCCGGAGTATGCACAATACCTCGTAGACAAGTGGTTCTGGCGGAATTGGCATCTTTTTTCGATTGTCACCGGGTTTACGACGGACTATATGGCAGCGGTCGAGGGACGCCAGACCTCTTTCAAGGAATTCATGGAGGAGTGGATCATAGATCAGTTCCTGCGCACGCTCTCTGAATTCGGCCTCAAAAAACCGTGGTACTGGGACATTCTGCTGGAGGAGCTTGAGATTTATCACCACATGGTCTATGCCGCTGCCTATACGTATAGGTCTACCTTATGGTTTAACTTCATAATCCCCAGCCCCGCCGATCGAAAATGGCTTCGCCAAAAATACCCGAAATACTGGGACGATATCGAAGCCGTGTGGGAACGCATTGAAGAACAGTGGCGAGCCGCAGGGCCTGGTCCTCAAAACGAATCGGCGGTGCACGGCAGGGCGCTTCCGGCCTTCTGCGATTTATGTCAATTGCCATTGAGCGCGGGCACGCCGCGCAAGAACACAGCCAACACACTCGCTCTTAATGGACAAAAGTACATTCTATGTTCGGAGCCGTGCCGTTGGATCTTTCTCCGCGAACCGGAGCGATATGCGAACCATCGAGAGGTGACTAAACGTGTCCTCGCCGGTGAAGCGCCAGCGAAGCTACCTGATCTCGTAAGCCAATACTTCCAGTTGACGCCGGAGACCTGGGGGAAGGACATGCAAGGTGGCAAATACGCTTGGCTTCAAGCCACTGCGCAAGGAATCGGTGACTAAGATGTCGTTGCCACTTTACGGTTTTCTGGAAGGCGATACGGTCGGATTGTTGATCGTTGCCGATCAAAACGAATCGATCTCGTCGCTAGCCCGTAAACTCCAGGAAGCAGGAAACATCCGTGTCAAGCCCAAGTCTGAAGTCCAACTGGTCTATCAAGGAAAGGTTATTGACCCGGCACTTACGGTTTCAGGAGCAGGTTTCACCGCTCTCGAACGATTTGACCTAAGACAAAAATAGACAATGGCCTTTCTAAAGATCGCGACGCTAGACGATGTCTGGAGCGGTGAGATGATCGGGGTGGCTGTTGACGGTATCTCGGTGCTTCTGATCAATGTGGAAGGCACAGTCCACGCTTACATCGATGCTTGCCCACATTTGGGGACTCCCCTCAGCCGAGGTTCGTTAAGAGAAACAGTCCTTACGTGTGCGACGCACCAGTGGCAATTTGATGCTCAGACCGGTTGCGGCATAAACCCGCTGAGTGCTTGTTTGGAGCCGCTGCCAGTAAAGATTCAAGGTGATGAGATCTTGTTAGACCTTGAGACGCTCAAACAATCAGGAGAAGGCCGATCTAATGTCGGTGCCTGACGAACAGGTGAGTATCTACGATCATGTGGGCCCGGTGCTGCAGAGCGGAGTCTTGGGCAAGGCAATCGTATCGGCTATACGGGATTTAAACAGCGACGTACTCGTGTTGGATCGAGGCGCGTATTTGAGGGTTCTGGTTCGCCAACGCTGTGTGGTTACCCGGCACGCGATTGAAGAACATCTAGGACGCCGGGTCCGATTCCCAGGCGAACTGGAAACGGTCATGTCCGCCTTCAAGGGAGCTCTGCAGCTTTCGGAGGATGAGGCGATCTGGCAATTTAAAGTTGTGCTCGGAGAGCGATAAGCATGCCGCTACAGAAGACCTATTGGCACCTGGCTCGGGAAAGACGGATGCCGACCGAATACGAGATCGTTACATCCAAACTGCTGTGCTACACCGGTGAGGGTTTTACCGGAAAGCGGTTCGAGCTGGATGTTCCTTTACAACGCTGGTACCGCCAATATCAGCAAGGTTCACTGCTAACCTGCACCTCGTGGGAGAAGTTTCACGATCCACGTGAGACAACCTACACAAAATATACTGCCCTGCAAATGGACAAGGAGATTTTCGTCGATAGTCTCCTGGAGGAGATTGAGCGGACCGGATACGATCGCAAACTTTCGGCTTCGTGGGTGCAAATTCTCTCGAACATGCTGGCGCCACTTCGTTACCCCGTTCATGGTTTGCAAATGGTAGCGGCGTACTTCGGTTCAATGGCGCCCAGCGGTAAGGTGGCGATCACTGCGGCATTACAGGCAGCCGACGAACTGCGGTGTGTGGAACGGATCGCGCAGCGCGTGCGCCAGCTACAAATGGTTCATACTGGGTTCGCTAGGAATAGCAAGGATGCCTGGCAGCACGGCGCCGTGTGGCAGTCCTTGCGGGAGATCGTTGAGAAACTGCTGATTGTTTATGACTGGAGCGAGTCTTTCATCGTTTTGAATCTTCTTCTTAAGCCCATGTTCGACGAACTGTTTTTGAAACATTTCAGCGACTTAGCACTTCGGGAAAATGATCATCTGCTTGGGCAGATTTTTTACTCGCTCAATGAAGACTGCCAATGGCATCGCGAGTGGAGTCAGGCTCTGGTTCAAATGGCTGTGGAAGACACGCCGTCAAACCGGCAGGTTATTCAAACTTGGATTGATACTTGGTATCCCGGCGTCGCGTCCGCCGTACAAGCGTTTTCGTCGACATTCGACACCGGTCAAGTGATCACGCAGGTGGAGTCTTACTGCCGCAGATATTTACGTGGCATGGGACTGGAAACGCCTCGTAGTCACAGCCAAATGGCTCCCTAGCACAAATACTTCCTTCGAAAGCTGCCAATCTGTCCGAACGTGAAGATCTGGCGCTTCTCGACTGGCAAGAGGTCCTTATCTGCAAGAGGTCCTTATCTGTCGGATAACGAGCAACTCGGAATCCAGCAGCAATGGTCCCCGAGGGTTCGATAAGGGTTCGATAAGACTTCCAAAGCGTTTCTCCCCGCTCTAATTGTTGCGATCCGTGCCTCTGGTTTCAATTACTTACAAATCGAAGTATCTCTTTCACTGCGGCAACACAGATTTCATCTCCGGACGAGGGCGTCCTAGTGATGTTGCTCGATTAGTTTCCCTCTCAATTACGCCGACGCTTAGGCGAACATCGGCGCTGGTCGCGAAAGTGGCCACGCCCTCATCGCGCTCTAAAGGCGCATCGCCTCGATCGGTTGAGGTCCATCGATCTCAGTGTCGAATTCCGACCTTCGGCTCAGTCGCCAAACTGGGGGAGTACACATTTCAGATTGGGAAATTGAGCTTCTTCAACTGCGATGCGAATCGCGGGTCGTGGTGCAAGCTCTTCAGCAGGGGATCTACTTTGGTTTCGATGAGACCGGCATTACGTTGGACATAAGCTCGGTCGAGCCACTCGAACGCTTCGTCGGACTGATTCCGGAACGCATAAACCCCGGCGATCTCGTACGTATTCTGTGGGAATTTATGAATTAACTCACGTAATGCGTCGTCCGACTCCTTTTTCCGACCAAGCGCGTAGTACGCAATCGCATACAAATATGCCCGTTGGTGATCATAGCGAACCAGCTTGATTTCAGGCAATGCATCCTGCGGCCGCCCCTGCAGCACATAGATTTGGCTTAACATACTATCGCCGGGCCAAACATCGGGGTTCAGTTCAAGGGCCTTCTTTATATCCGCCGCAGCCTCGTCTAGCTGCCCCATAAAAAACTCGGTCTCTGCAAGACGCTCCCAACTACCTGCATTGAGCCGATCCAAGTCAACCGCTCGGCGGTCCAATTGAAGAGCTTCGTCAAGGCGACCGAGCATGGCTGCCGAGGAAGCAGCGCCCCTTACCGCCTCGGGATTTCCGGGTTCGAGTTCAACCGCCCGCTGGTAGGAAGCATCCCCTCCAGCCCAATCGAAGTCGAGCTGTTGCTTTATCCGTCCCATTTGGGTATGGGCCTCTGCCAGGTTCGGGTTCAGCGCTAAAGCTCGCTCAACTTCTTCACGCGCAAGCCGGTAACCCTGCTCAGTGGGAATAAGACCTCTCATGCCTTGCCACTTGCGTACCCGAGACAATCCGACCCAAGCCAACGCATAGGAGGGATCGAGTTGCGTCGCTCGCTCGTAGTACTTTCCAGCTGTCTCCGTGTCTTTGTCGGTGTTCCGCTCAAAGAAGTAGTACCCCTGTAAGTAGGCATCGAAGGCTTCCGGATTGACTCGGTGCGGCTGCTCCAACTCTGCTTGTTGCTGCGAAGTCAAATGCACCTTGATCTCCTCCGCAACCGCCTTGGCGACATCGTCCTGGACTCTCAGGATATCCTTCGCCGGGTAGTCGTAATCCCTTGCCCACAGGTGAGTTTGATCCTTCATCTGAATCAGTTGAGAGGTAAGGCGTATGTGATCTCCGTTTTCGCGGAGGCTGTTTTCCAGCACATATTGCACAGAAAGATCGCGTTCAACCTGGTCCAAGCGCGCGTCCTTGTGCTTGTACCCCATCACGGACGTTCGCGCAATCACACCCAGCTGTTCAGGGTTAAGCCGGCTTAGCTGTGAAATCGTTTCCTCGGTGAGACCGTCCGCGAGGTATTCCTTGTTTGGATCGCCGGTGAGATTCTCAAAGGGCAGCACGGCGAGCACGATTCTTTGCGGTTTTGGGGTTCCTGCGGGCCGAAAGTGCCGCCACGACACAAGAACTACGCCCACCAAGACCAGCAACATCGCAAGCGCCAACCATCTCGGTTTTGTTCGTCGCTGAGACGTCCCCGCATCGATGCTGATTGGGGCGGCAGCGTGCTGCTGCCAATCTCGGTCCTTCTCCAAAGCTGTTCCTGGCACTGATTCCAGGTACTCGATTGGGACTGTTAGTCGATAGCCACGTCTGGCCAACGTCTCGATGTACCGAGGCTTATCGGCCGAGTCCCCCAGGGAGCGGCGTAGAGCTTGAATCGTCGTGTTGATGCCGCGGTCGAAATCCACGACCGTATCGTCCGCCCAAAGCCTGTTCTTGATCTCCTCGCGCGTGACAATTGTTCCCTTTCGTTCAAGGAGCATCAGCAGCACCTGAAACACCTGTTCTCTTAAGACAATCTTCTGATTGGGATCGGCCGCCTCTGTCGAGCGCAGCTCGCCACTGGTAGCGTCGAGCTCAAAAGCTCCTAACCGAACCCGTCGCAATGGCGTCGTCGGGGCGGGGCGCGGATCGGGATCGTCCCTGGAGAATCGCGAAGGCACGGCCATTCAACTCGAAATCCTCGGCTCTCGATATTAGCACCCGAAGACCGCCCTACAACACCATTGAGAATCAATCACTTACTCATTCCGCTTAGATTTTACCGGTAAATGATCGCGGTTCCATTTACACGTCCTGGCTCATGCGTTATGCCGAGTGGGTGGAAGACGTCCCGAGGCGTTCTGCGAGACGCACTATCGCACTAATGACCTCAGAGGGAGACACAGATCAAGGTTTTGTTCGTCATCAATACGAGGATCCGGACCATGACCACAATCACTTCAAATTACACCGAAGCCCCCAACGAACCTTGGGGCGTCTTGTTGAAAGGAGACACACTATGACGCAAACAGCAATCCCGACGAACGCCAGCGAACAAAAATTCGATCGGGGCACTGGAACTGGTGAGTCGACCGCCGAGATAGCCCGATTGCTCAACTTAATGAAGCAGGTGGACGACGCTTTCAATAGCAGAGACTATGACCGTTTTCTGGAACAGTTGCACAGCGAAGACGTTAAGGTCATCCAGTTCGGTTCGGAAAGCACGGTGGGCCGGCCACCGCATCGTAACGTGATCGAGGAGACCCTCGCGGCTTTCCCTGACATGCGCGTCCACAATGACCCCTATGATGTTCAGTTTGGCCAGGGTCAGTGGACAGTAGCAATGGGAAGGGTTAGCGGCACGTTCACCAAACCAATGCAAGCGCCCGACGGCGGGACGATAGCACCCACCGGAAAGCGCTTTGAAACGTTCTTCACCACTATCGCCAAGTGGAAGAATGGCCAGATTGTCGAGGAATACGTGATGCTCGATCCGCGCGACATCATGAAACAAGTCGTGCCGTAGATGACGCTCGGCTTTCGCGAAAAGACCTGCATCATCACAATCACGGGAATATCGGCCGCGAAGCCGCGCGGACATTCGCTCTAGAAGCCGGGGTCACAGTTGACGTCTGTTTGGCTTATCCAGCAATGCAGGCCGCAGGAGACTGAACATGGCATCGAAAGCAAAGATGACCGACAGTACTGAGGCCACGCAACCTGAAACAGCAGTTGAAGAAAGAGAGGGTTTGGCAATGAACGCAAACGAAGCAGCAGTTCGGAACGCATATCAGGTGGCGGAACGCAAAGATCTCGCCGCGTGGGTGAACTGCTTCACCGAAGACGGAACGTTTACAGATGAATCGATCGGGGTAACCTATCGGGGTAAGCAACTCAGTCAGCCGGTCGAGATTTACGCGGCCGCATTTCCCGACATGCATCGCGAGTTGTACCGGTTTTTCGTCGACGGAGATACGGTCATCGTCGAGTTGGCACTACAGGGAACGCAGAAGGGGCCACTGAAATCGCCTCTGGGGACCATACAGCCGACGGGCAAACGGATGGACGCGCCGTGTTGCGACGTGTTTCGCTTGAAAAACGGCAAGATTCAATCCTTCAACTGCTACCCCTCGGGAACGGTGATCTTCGCGCAGCTGGGCGTGCTGTCGAATATCGAAGCAGCCATCGTTAGATCGTAAGTCGCGCGTTTCGCATGTGCTACGCAACGATAGTGACTTCGCCTCGACGCAATACCTTAAGTCGTCGAACCTGAATATCACTGTGGGGAGAGAGCGTGAATACGCATGCTTTGTTCGTAGTGGGTCGGGGTCTTATCGCTATATCGTTCATCGTCTCCGCGATTGAGAAAGCCAGCAATTGGAAAGACACCATCGGACTGATGCAAATGCACCGAATGCCTTGGCCAACTCTCGGTCTGACTAGCGCAATATTGATAGAGATTGTTGGAGGGGTCTGCTTGCTCATTGGCACCTTCTTGTATCCCACAGTGATAGCGCTTTTCGCCTACGTTGCTCTCGCCACTGCTTTCATCCCTTTGCAGGATGCGTTGAAGAACCAGGGACGCGAAAACGCCGTTCCGGTAATTGGATCGAACATAGCGACCCTTGGGTGGTCCTCGTGCTTGCATTAAAGGGGGTCTGATGTCGAACGTCTTATTGGAACAGTCGATCGGAGCAAAGTGATGAGAACGCTGGAAGAACGCTTGCAAGCAGTCGAAGACGAGCTTTCCATCCGCAATCTTGTGGCGCGCTACACCGACGCCGTCAACCAGCGTGACCTCGCCGCCTTTCGACAGCTCTGGACCGACGATGCGGTCTGGGAGATCGGCCCGCCGCTCCAATCCCGTGCGGACGGCATCGACGAGATCGTGGCATTGCTGCGTCGCCTGCTGCAGGCAGAAAAATATTTCATGCAAATGACGCACTCAGGCGTGATTGAGATCAAAGGCGATCAGGCAACCGCTCGATTTGTCGAGCGAGAGCGGGGCTGTGGTGAATCAACTTACCACGACAGTCTGGCTGTTTATGAAGATGTTCTCGTGCGCGAGGCAGACGGTTGGCGTTTCGCAAAACGTTTTTATCACTATCGCTTCTTGGATCAAAGCCCCTTTGGAGGCGATGCATTTCCAGTCACCTGACGCGAACTCTGAAGAACAGGCCCGCAAACGATTTAATGACAAAGATAAGAAGCCGGAAAGTATTCGAGGGAGCCCGGTGCACTCAACTCATGAGCAACAAATAAGAATTCGCGCGCACGAGATTTATCTGGAGGTCCCGTCCCATGGATACGCTCCCCGCAAAAGGTAAAGGAGTCGGGCTACTGCTCATCCTTCTCCTCACTGTGTTCTTTGCCACTGCGGCAGCGAATCCTGCCTTTGGGCAGGTGCAGCTACCATTTGTAAATCTGGGTGAAACGAACTTCGAAGATGGTTTTGCCAGTCCCGGTTGGTTCCTCCAGGAATTCCCGCAAGCTTATGTCGCAGGTGAATTTCGGGACGGCCACGGAAAGCAGATCGCAGGAAGTAATCGCCTCGTGTGACAAAAGTCATCGTGCAGGTGATCGCCCATTCTCCCTCTATTTGCGCACTGAAGCACGCTACAGAGAACTATGAAAGTTGGAGATTTACCAGAAGAGTCATTGGGTCTGTTGAAGGTTGGCACCCCTCTCTTAAATGTCGACGCGACCTTGCAGTGTTTCGAGCGTTGCCAATCTGCCGAAAACATTAGTCACAATACGGTCGCAGCGAGGAGCATGAAAGGGGAATGCGTTCGCCTCAGATATTCGGGCGCTTTCGTATAGTTCCTTTCGCAACATCCCATGGGCTCTGTGTAACCGAATCTTGACGTTATCCTCGGTGAGCGACAGGCATTCGGCAGTCTCAGCAGTCGTCATTTCTTCCACGTCCCGCATAATCACGACTGTCCGATACTGCTCAGGAAGGCTCTCGATCGCTTGTTCGAGGATTTTATTCATCTCTACCGAGGCGGTTTCAGATTCGGGGTTTAACTTCAGCGGGGCCGCCCCGATCTCGCCTTGCATGTTTTCATTCATGTCATCCCATTCCTCGAAGCGTTTTGCCTTATGTGCCCGAGCCAAAGCCTCATGTACCGCGATACGGGTGAGCCAGGTCGAGAACTTCGCGCGACCTGCGAACTGACCGAGGTACTGGAATGCCCTTACATAAGCGTCTTGCATCACATCCTCGGCCTCGCCGTCATTGTTCAGTATCGCGCGTGCTACGCGGTACAGGCGAGTGTTGTAGCGCCGCATCACCACTTCATACAGTGCCGTGTCTCCCGCCAAAACCCGCTCAACAACTTCTTCATCCGACAGGGCTGAGGTTCCCGCGAGCGTCAGGACTTCGTCCGCCATACATTCTTCCTTGTTCTTCGAAGTCATCCTAGATCATAGAGTGGCGAGGACAAGAACGGTTACAAAGAATCTTGCGTCGACATCGTTGTAACCAAAGACCCTTTCCGTGACTCCTTCATTTGAGGAAAAAAGGAGAAATCTATGGATCAGCGACTGAATTCGAGTTGGTGGGGTTTGCGGATCGCCTTGGGGCTCGCCCCATTCTTGGCCGGCCTCGACAAGTTCTTCAACCTTCTTACGAAGTGGACGATGTACCTCAATCCACTAGCGCTACGTGTTGTGCCGGTTGCACCCGAGACTTTCATGCGAGCCGTAGGAGTGATTGAAATGATTGTGGGAATTGCCATTCTTACGCGCTGGACGCGCCTCGGAGCATATGTCGCAGCCGCATGGTTGGTGTGTATTGCATTAAACCTGGTTTCAATGGGCGCATTTTTCGACGTTGCGGTTCGCGATCTCCTCATCGCGGTGGCCGCGTTCTCCTTGGCTCGACTCACGGAGGTCCGGGCAAGCGCGGTTCATCCCTTCACGCACCGGCAAGAATTGGCGACGCCAACCGCGGCATGACGAGACACGGACGGTGTGGACGTCACTTGCCCGTTCGTCAAGGTAAGATGTGTTCAGACATCAGCTGACGCTGTCCGATTGAGCAACAAAGCGAAGGGAAGCAATGGCGTCCACCAAAGTCACGATTTACGAGAAGCCGACTTGAAGCAAGTGCCGCGAGGTCAAGAGGATCTTGGCTGCGAAGGGTGTGGATTACCAGGCCATCAACTATCTTATCGAGCCTCTCTCCCTCGATGCGCTTAAACAATTGCTTCGCAGCGCTGGATTGAGACCACAAGACGCGTTGCGAACGAACGAGGAGGCCTACCGACAATTTGTGGCTGGACGAGACTTGAGCGACGATGAAATTGTCCGGATTATGACCGACCATCCTGAACTGATCCAGAGACCGATCGTGACGAGGGGCGGCAAAACTGTGCTGGCGCGGCCAGTGGACCGACTCGCGAAGCTCGGCATCGAATACGACTCCGAACACTGATCCGCGGGTTCAGCCAAATGATCAAGTCGATCTCGACATCTGGTTGACTCGGGTTAGCATCGAACATACGCCTGTGTCTCCAGGCGAACGGTAGGAGGATTTCAATGACTCGACCCAAGACAAAAATACTTGTGGATGGCGGCGACCCGCAGGAGACCCGACAGGTTAAGGAACTGCTGGGATTTGTCGATGGACAGACCACCAACCCGTCGTTGATTGCCAAGAACCCTCACATCAAAGAGCTCATCGCGTCAGGTCACAAACTCTCCAACCGAGAGGAGATGGATGAATACAAGAAAATCGTTCAAACAATCTCCGCAATTGTTGGCGATGCCGGGGTGTCTATCGAAGTGTTCTCGGATGAGGAGACGACGGCGCTAGAGATGTTCAGCCAAGGGCAGGAAATGTTCTCGTGGATTCCCAATGCGTATATCAAATATCCATGCACTGCAGAAGGCCTCCGGGCGGCGCAGAATTCGGTGAAGCAGGGCATGAGGGTCAATATCACGCTGTGCTTTTCGCAGCAGCAGGCAGCCGCAGTGTACGCAGCAACGAAAGGCACCGAGAAGCCAGTGTACATCTCGCCTTTCGTCGGGCGCTTGGATGACATCGGTCAGAACGGAATGGATGTCGTGAAGAACATCAAAAGGATGTTCTCAAAAGGCGATGGTCATGTTCTGGTGCTTGCAGCAAGCATCCGCAGCCTAGAACATCTGCTCTACTGTTTCGCCCTCGAAACGGAGCTTGTAACCGTGCCCGCGAAAATCTTAGAACTTTGGACGAGCAAAGATTTTCCGATGCCCGACAAACAGTTCCAATACAAGGCTCCCGGTAAACCTATCCTTTATGCGGAGCTTAACCTGGAACGACCGTGGGAAACGTTTGATATTCAACACGAGCTGACGCGCAAAGGCATCGAGAAATTCGCTGCTGACTATCGTGCAACACTATCCCGACCCGCATAACGAGCCTGAATTGTGAAATGGCGTTTGTCTTGAAGAGAAGCTTGCCGGGGCCTCGGGCGATGGTCGAGGAGCGAATGGGCCCAGGTTGCGAGGCGCGAAGTAACCTGAACCCGCCGTGATGTCTAAGAAACTTCCGCATGTTCCAATCTGGACCACGTCCAGATAGCCGGCAATTCGCCAAGTATCCCACCCATAGTCAAGGCAAGACTGCTATCTCAAAATCTATCAGCGTTGATGCGGCCAAATGACCATCGTTTTACATTTACCAGACATGCAAGAGACATCGCCATGTGGACCCTCGCCCGCGTGACAAGAAACTGACAATCTCTTTACACCGTATTTCGCTAATTCTGTAACCAAGCGACTGTATGTGGCTCTCTGTCTACGCCGACCTTTCCCTGCAAAGTGTCAGCCTCAGAAAAAAGAGCTTGCTCATCCCCCTGATTATTCCGTTGAGCATGCGTCCTAGCGAACGCTCGAGAAATTCCGTGAGGAGCTTAACTCAGTTTCGTTGCCCGTTTGCGAGAAGTCCTCCTTTACGTTCTGGGACACGGCGTGCCAGTCGTCGGCGCGCACTCGATCACAGAACCGGGCTGATGAGTACCTGAAAAGCAGATTCCGCAAGTTATTGTTCCGTAAAGAAGTTGTCCGAATAGGAGACTGGTTCCGTACCGGGATGTCCTCCATCTAACCGCGCACAGGCTGTGT
>Ga0207684_10004459_pt1 | contig 13177 bp, 12 predicted proteins | sample KBSK5501metaG_FD_184342 | JGI IMG/M metagenome (GOLD analysis project Ga0207684, IMG submission 184342) | Corn, switchgrass and miscanthus rhizosphere microbial communities from Kellogg Biological Station, Michigan, USA - KBS K5-50-1 metaG... | ecosystem: Host-associated > Plants > Roots >...
CGGCGGGCGGCCCGCCGTCGACCGGATCAACCTCAGGGTCTCGCGAGGAACGATCCTCGGGATCATCGGGCCGTCCGGTGCCGGCAAGACGACGACGATCCGGATGCTGACGGGCGCGATCCGGCCGACCGAGGGCGACGTCCGGGTCATGGGCGTCGAGCCCGCCCGGTTCCGCCGTCGAGACCGTGAGCGGATCGGTTACATGCCGCAGCTCTTCACCCTGTACGAGGACCTGACCGCCGGCGAGAACATCGACTTCGTCGCGAGCCTCTTCGGGATGCTCTGGCGGCGCCGTCGCCGGCGCGTCCGCGAGGTCCTCCACGTCGTGGACCTCTGGGAGGCGCGCGGCAAGCGGGCCGGGAGGCTCTCGGGCGGGATGCAGCGCCGCCTCGAGCTGGCGTGCGCCCTGGTCCACGAGCCGGAGCTGATCATCCTCGACGAGCCCACCGCCGGCATCGATCCCCTGCTCCGCGGCTCGATCTGGGACGAGCTCCACCGGCTCCGCGACGCCGGCCGGACGCTGCTCGTCACCACCCAGCACATCAGCGAGGCGGAGGAGTGCGACGCGGTCGCCTTGATCGTCGGCGGCGAGATCATCGCCCTCGCCACGCCCGGTGAGCTCCGCCGCATGGCGACGAACGGCGACCTGCTCGACATCGAGACCGGCACGCTGTTCGACGGCGCCGAGCTGCAGAGCACGCCGGGGGTCGTCGACGTCGTCCAGGTTGGTCCCCGAAAGCTCCGGGTCGCCGTCGACGACGCCGGCATCGCCCTGCCGGTCGTCGTCGACCGGATTCGGTCGTCGGGCACCGAGGTCGAATCGGCCCGGGAGCTGCGTCTCTCGTTCGACGAGATCTTCGCGATCCTCGTGGAACGGCACGGGGCCCGGATGGCCGCCGAGTCATCGACCGGCGGAGGAGACGACGCGGCGGGTTCCACGGATCGTCCGGGGTCGGCCGCGGCATGACGCTCTTCAAGACGCTGACGCGGATCCTCGCGATCGTCGGCAAGGAGCTCGTGACGATCGTCCGGCGGCCGGGCGCACTCGTCAGCCTCCTCATCGGCCCGTTCCTGATCATGGCCCTGTTCGGGCTCGGCTACAGCGGCTTCCGCCGACCCCTCGACACGATCGTCGTCGTGCCGCCGCAGTCGGGGCTGCCAACCGACACCGAAACCTATGCCCAGATCGCCGGCGAGGGGCTGAAGATCGTCGACGTCACGCCCGATGAGGCGTCGGCCATGGATCGCCTCAACCGCCAGGCCGTCGACGTCGTCCTCGTCGCGCCGGCCGACGTCCAGCAGCGCTTCAAGGAGGGCCTCCGGACCCCGATCGACGTCCGGGTCAACTTCACGGACCCCGTCCGCGTGAGCTACGCGACCTTCCTGGCCCGGGGGCTCGAGGCGGCGATCAACCGCAGCGTCATCGAGCAGGCGGTCGAGAAGGGCGAGGGCTATGCGCTCGAGGCAGGCGTGCCACAGGTCGCGAAGATCCCGCCGGCGGTAATCGCCGCTCCGACGGAGGCGAACCTGGACAACGTCGCCCAGTCCGAACCGACCGTCGTCCAGTTCTTCGGGCCCGCGGTCCTCGCCCTGATCATCCAGCACATGGCGATCACCCTGATCGCACTCTCGCTGGTTCGAGAGCGGACGAGCGGCCTCGTCGAGCTGTTCCGGATCTCCCCGATCACGACCGCGGAGCTGGTCACCGGCAAGCTGATCGCCTTCGGGCTCTTCAGCGGGGCGGTCGGGCTGGTGACGATCGCCGTCCTCGTGCGCGGCTTCGGGGCGCCGATGCTCGGCGATCCGGGCTGGCTGGCCCTGATCCTGGTCCTGCTGATCGGGGCGTCGCTCGGGCTCGGCCTGCTCGTGGCGGCCGTGTCGGATTCCGAGCCACAGGCCGTCCAGCTGTCGCTGCTGCTGCTCCTCGCGTCGGTCTTCTTCTCCGGCTTCGTGCTGGCGATCGACGAGTTCAGCGAGCCGATCCGGTCGCTGATCTACGCGCTGCCCGTCGCGAACGGGATCCGCCTGCTCGAGGACTTCATGTTCCGGGGCGGGACGAACGCGGTCTGGCAGATCTGGCTGCTGGGCGGCCTGGGGATCGCCTATGTCGGCGCCGCGTGGTTACTGCTTCGTCGGGTGATCGCCCGGGCCTGATCGACCTGAGCGTCGGGGTCGCGCGCGGTCGTTCCCTGGAGTTCGGATTGCAACTCCGGGTAGCGCAATCAAGCGCGACGAGGTCCGGGGCACGCGAATCCGGCCCGGTCCCCACCGTGGCTTGCATTCAGCACGTCCCTGGCCCGCTCAGGGCCTGCTGAAGGGCCGCCGCGGAGATGGTGCTAGCCGAGCTTGCAATCCGTACCTCAGGCCCGCGCACGCATCTCCACGACGCGCCGGCTCGGGTCGCTCGACGCGTCGCCCTCGTCGATGCCGAGCAACCGGGCATAGAGCGCCTCGTAGCCATCGGCCATCCGGGTCGCCGAGAAGCGGTCGACCACGGACGTCCGGATCGCGTCGCGGTCGAGCGACGCAACCCGCTCCACCATGAACGCCATCTCGGTGACGTCGTCGCCGAAGAATCCGTCGACCCCGTCCCGGATGATCTCGTCGAGGCCGCCGACGCGGCGGGCGATCACCGGCGCGCCGCACGCGAGGGCCTCGATCGCGACCAGCCCGAAGGGCTCGGGCCACGAACCCGGCATCAGGACGGCGTGGCTCCGGGCGAACAGGGCGTCCCGATCGGCCGTCGAGAGCTCCCCGAGGAACTCGACGCGGCTGCCGGCCGCCTCGAGGGCAGGCTCGAAGACGCGCTCGTTGAAGTCCTGCTCGCCGGGCGTCGGGCCGACCTTGGCGGCGATCTTCAGCGGCCGATCGGCCAGCTCCGCGATCCGGATCGCGTCGACGATCCCCTTCTCGGGCGTGACCCGCCCGACGAAGACGAGCGCGTCGTCACGGCGCCGCTCGAACGGCGCCTTGTCGAGGGTCAGCCCGTTGTGGACGATCGTCCAGGGCACCTCCGGGTGGACCGACGCCTGGGACTCGCTGATCGCGACCACGCCCGTCGGGTTGTCGGCGAACACGTCCCGCGACCAGGGCATGTCCAGACGGCCGTGGAAGGTCGAGACGACCGGGGTGCGGGACGCCCGTCGGAGGATCAGGCCGTACCAGTCCAGGTGGCTGTGGATCAGGTCGAAGTCCGCCTGGCGGTCGAGCGCCTTGAGCATCGTGGACAGGAGATAGCCGCCGATGTCGCCGCCGTGACCGACCGGCCGGAGCGCCCGAGGCACCGTCGCGACGAGCGTTCCCGGAACGCTCGAGTCGCCGGGTGCGAACGTCGTCACGTCGTGGCCGCGACGGGTGAGCTCCGAGACGAGCTCGAAGACGATCCGTTCGGTCCCGCCGTAGGCGTCGGGCGGCACCGTCTCCATCGGCGGTGCGACCTGGGCGATGCGAAGAGGACGGAGCATGCGTCAATGATCCCTCGGATGTGAAGGGGCCGCGGTCCCGAGGATCGGGACCGCGGCCGCAGGCTCGGCCTGGAACCCGGGATGGACTAGTCGCGGCGCTCCTCGACCTCCGTGTCGGACTGCTCGCCTTCGGCCGCTTCCTCGGTCTTGTCGCCCATGCCGGCGCCACCGGCCGCGCCGACGGCACCACCGACCACGGCACCCGGAGGTCCGGCGATCGCGCCACCGATGGCCGCGCCACCGAGCCCGCCTGCGAGCCCACCGGCACCCGCGCCGGCTTCGTCGCGGCCCTCGGTCGCCTCACCGGCGACCGCACCGCCCACTGCGCCGATCGCGCCACCGACGACGGCACCCGGAGGGCCACCGACGGCCATGCCGGCACCCGCGCCGGCAAGCGCGCCGGCACCGGCGCCGAACGCCTCGTTGCCGTGCTCCTGGTCCTTCACGACCGTCTCGTCGTCCTCGACGACAACACGGCGGTTCGGATCGTACGGGCGGTTCGGATCGTTGAGATCGTCACGGGTCATGTCGCTTCTCCTGGTGACTTCGTCACCGATCGGTCTGGGCCAACGACCGGTTCGACTCGTCCGACGGTACGCAGCAGCGACGACCGGGCGCGCCCCGACGGAGGGGACGGCCATATCAGTGGCATGACGGGCGCGGGCGCTGCCCGCACGGTGGCTCGGGGCCGACGCTAGAGCGCCAGCGGGTCGAGCTTCTTCGGGTCCACGCCCAGGTCGGCGACCGTTCGGGCGACCTTCGCCGCCGGCAGCGCCCCGCAGCGACCCAGCTCGGTCACCGCGGCGGCCGCGATATGGGGCGGATCGATCTCGAACAGCGTGCGCAGCGCCTCGCGCGTATCGGATCGGCCGAAGCCGTCGGTCCCGAGCGACACGTAGTACGGCGGCAGCCATCGGGCGACCATGTCGGGCAGCGTCTTCATCCAGTCGCTCGCGGCGACGATCGGTCCACCGTCCGGACCGAGCACGGTCGAGACGTACGGGACGCGCGGCGTTTCCGCCGGGTTGAGCCGGTTCCAACGCTCCGTCTCGAGCGCGTCGCGTCGGAGCAGTGGGAAGGACGGTGCCGAGTACACCTCGGCGGCGATGCCGGTCTTCTCGGCGAGCAGCTGCTGGGCGGCGATGACCTGCTGGAGGATCGAGCCGGAGCCCACGAGCCGCGCCCGCTGCGCCTTCCGGCCGAGATCGGGCGCCTCGGCGAACCGGTAGAGCCCCCGGATGATCCCGTCGTCGACGCCGTCGGGCTTCTTCGGCTGGGCGTAGTTCTCGTTGTAGATCGTGATGTAGTAGAAGACGTCCTCGCCGCGGTGGTACATCCGCTCGATCCCGTCGCGGACGACGGCCGCCAACTCGTAGGCGAACGCCGGGTCGTAGGCGCGCAGGTTCGGGATCGTGGACGCGAGGACGTGGGAGTGTCCGTCGTCGTGCTGGAGGCCCTCGCCGGTGAGAGTCGTCCGGCCGGCGGTCGCGCCCATCAGGAACCCTCGGCCACGGGCGTCGCCGAGCGCCCACATCTGGTCGCCCGTCCGCTGGAAGCCGAACATCGAGTAGAAGATGTAGAACGGGATCATCGGGAAGCCGTGCGACGCGTACGAGGTCGCGGCCGCCTGGAGGCTCGCCATCGAGCCCGCCTCGGTGATCCCCTCCTCGAGGACCTGGCCGTCGACGGCCTCGCGGTACGAGAGGATCAGGTCCGAGTCCACCGGCTCGTATCTCTGCCCGAGCGCCGCGTAGATCCCGACCTCCTTGAACAGGGGGTCCATACCGAACGTCCGCGCCTCGTCCGGGATGATCGGGACGATCCGCGGCCCCAGCTCCTTGTCGCGGATCAGGTTCCGCAGGATCCGGCTGAAGACCATCGTCGTGGAGACGGCGGTGTCAGATCCGGCCGCGAACTCCTTGTCCACCGCGTCCTGTGGTTTGGGAAGGGGCGCGGCGCGAACGACCCGCTTCGGGACCGCGCCGCCGAGGGCGCGCCGGCGTTCGGTGAGGTACTGGACCTCCTCGGAGTCCGGACCCGGGTGGTAGTACGGCGCGTCTTTCAGCTTCGCGTCGGGGATCGGCAGCTCGATCCGGTCGCGGAAGATCTTCAGCTCCGCCTCGGACAGCTTCTTCGCCTGGTGGGTGATGTTCCGGGCCTCGACGCCGGGACCGAGCGTCCAACCCTTGACCGTGTGGGCCAGGATCACCGTCGGCGAGCCCTTCGACTCGGTCGCGGCCTTGTACGCGGCGTAGACCTTGCGGTAGTCGTGACCGCCCCGGCGGAGCCGCGCGAGATCGTCGTCCGAGAGGTGCTCGACGAGCTTCCGCAGCCGCGGGTCCGGCCCGAAGAAGTGCTCCCGGATGTACGCCCCGCCGGCGACGGAGAACTTCTGGAATTCGCCGTCGAGCGTGTTGTTCATCTGCTCGACGAGGACGCCGTCGACGTCGCGGGCAAGGAGCTCGTCCCACTCGCGGGCCCAGATCACCTTGATCACGTTCCAGCCCGCGCCGCGGAAGGCCGACTCCAGCTCCTGGATGATCTTGCCGTTGCCCCGGACCGGGCCGTCGAGCCGCTGGAGGTTGCAGTTCACGACGAACGTCAGGTTGTCCAGGCCCTCGCGGGCGGCCAGGTGGAGCGCGCCGAGCGACTCGGGCTCGTCGGTCTCGCCGTCGCCGAGGAACGCCCAGACGCGGGATCCGGAGGTGTCGAGCAGGCCCCGGTTCTGGAGATAGCGGTTGTAGCGGGCCTGGTAGATCGCGCTGATCGGCCCGAGGCCCATCGAGACCGTCGGGAACTCCCAGAACTCGGGCATGAGCCGCGGATGGGGATACGACGACAGGCCCTGGCCCGGGACGGTCTCCCGCCGGAAGTGGTCGAGCTGGTCCTCGCTGAGGCGTCCCTCGAGGAACGCCCGGGCGTAGATCCCGGGCGCCGCGTGGCCCTGGTAGAAGACCTGGTCGCCGGACTGTCCGTCGTCCTTGCCACGGAAGAAGTGGTTGAAGCCGACCTCGTACAGCGAGGCCGCCGAGGCGTATGTCGCGAGGTGGCCGCCGATTCCCGAGAACCGGTTGTTCGCCCGGAGGACCATCGCCACCGCGTTCCAGCGGATGATCCGGCGGATCCGGAGCTCGATCTGCTCGTCACCCGGGAAGAACGGCTCCTGCTCCGGGCTGATCGTGTTGATGTAGCGGGTCTGGGTCAGCGGCGGCAGCCCGACATGCAGCTGCCGCGCCCGCTTGAGGAGCTTGTAGACGAGGAAGCGGGCCCGGCTCTCGCCCTCCTGCGCGACGAGCTGGTCGAAGGAGTCGAGCCACTCCTGCGTCTCGGCGGGATCGATGTCCGGGAGCTGGTGCTTGAATTCGTCGAAGTACATCGCTGCCTCGGGGATGGGTCGTGACGGCTGGCCGGTCAGGTCGGCTCGAGTCGGAGCGTGGTGTCGAGGACCTCCGGCGCGATCATCACCGGCATCGATCGGTCGTTCGCATACTTCCGCCGGAAGCCCTCGCTGGTCCGCTCGATCGAGTCGGGATCCGTCGCGGGAATGGCCGTCGCGGGGATCCGCCGCCCATCGACATGGAGCGCCACGGCCGGGTTGGCGGTGGCCTCGCGGTACCAGCGCGCGGTCGGCCCGCGGTACGAGCGGATGAAGGTCTCCGTGCTGTCGACGACGATCCAGATGACCGTCCGGTGGCTGGGCCCGTTGGGGGCCTGGGTCTCGATCTCGACCTCGACCGCGTCCGCGATCCGGCGGAGATCGTCACTCGCAAAGCTCATCGTGCCGCAGCGTATCCGATCGAGCCGGCGGTGGCGTGTGCGGGAGCCGGCGCGCTCGAAACGGGCCCGAGTTGTTATGCCCATGCAACGGTTCTGCAATGTCCGAGCCGGACAGGCGCGACCATGGGTCGGCGAGAGTGACGGAAGGCCGGGCATGCCGGCATCCGCGGGTCGATCACCGGCCCGACCACCGAGAACAACGCAATCCAGCCGGCGGCTCCCCAGCCGTCGTAACCCCGGATTGGCCCAGGCGAGTGGGCCGGCCGACTTGGAACGACCGGCCGACTCGTCCAAAGCGTCGCCGGACACGTAGTATCCAGACCCCCGGAGGTGTCGCGTGGGAACTCAACCCCTGGTCCTCGTCGCCGATGACGAGCCCCGAATCACGAAGCTGGTCTCGATCGCCTTGAGCGAGGAGGGCTTCCGGGTCGTCACCGCGACGGGCGGGGAGGACGCCCTTGCCAAGGCGGAGGAGATCCGACCCGACATCGTGCTCCTCGACATCGTCATGCCCGACCTCGACGGCATCGAGGTCATGCGCCAGCTGCGCGAGCAGCGGCCGGTGCCGGTCATCCTCCTGACCGCGAAGGGCGCGACCGCCGACAAGGCGAAAGGCCTCGACCTCGGGGCCGACGACTACATTGCCAAGCCCTTCCACCCGGACGAGCTGGCCGCCCGCGTTCGCGCGGTCATCCGGCGCTCGACCGGGGTCGAGCCCGGGGCCGGCGTCGTCGCCTTCGACGACGTCGAGATCGACCTCGAGCGGCGGATGGTCCGCCGCAACGGCGAGCTGGTCCAGCTCTCCCGCACGGAGTGGCTGCTGCTCCAGCACCTCGCCACGCATCCCGGCAAGGTCGTGCTCCACACGGAGCTCCTGACAAAGGTCTGGGGGCCCGAGTACCGCGACGACCTCCAGTACCTGCGGGTCTGGATCAGCCGCGTCCGTCGGAAGCTGGGCGCGAAGCCCGGTGAGCCCGGCCGGATCCGGACGTTCCAGGGCATCGGCTATCTCCTCGACGTCGAGGGCACGGCCGGTGGCGGCCAGGACGACGCGGCCGACGGGGCCGACGACGCGACGGCCGGCACGAGCGCCGAGGCGCCCGAGGCGAGCCGCCGGGCGGAGGCCGCCCCGGTCGGCTGACCGCGGAGCCCGATCGAACGAGCGGCGCCCGTGCCCAACGGGCGCCGTTTCGATTCGGGGCTGCGCGCGCCGTTCCATGTGTTCCGATATCCGATCTCGAACGCTGCCGGCGGACAGATCGGTTCCGGAGGCGACGGTCCGATTTCGGACTCCGAGACCGGACGACTTCGGTGGGAGTGCATGGGATCGGGCGGACCATCCGAAATCGGACCGGAAGCCGCGTTCGGCCTGGCCGAACCGTCACTCACCTGCAATGCCGGACCGAACGCGGTCAGTCGGGCCGTGACAGTACAGGGGCGACCCTGATGACCCGCCGCTTCGGCGGCATCGATGGGAGGACAACCAACCATGACGTACGACGAGAAAGTCGTTCGAACGACGGATGACCCGGTCGCTGACCGCGGTGGCACCGTCGTCCAACGACGCGTGACCAGGACTCCGAGTGGCGGCGAGTTCGCAGGCCGCATCGTGGTCCTGCTGTTCGGGATCGTCCAGGCGTTCATCATCCTGCGGATCGTTCTGCTCCTGCTGAACGCCCGCGAGGGGAACGACCTGGTCGCGTTCATCCTCAACACGAGCCAGATCTTCGTCGGGCCGTTCAACGGGATGCTGAGGATCGACAACCTGGCCGCCGGCGGATCGGTCTTCGACGTCGCCGCGGTCCTGGCCCTCCTTGGATGGACCATCCTCGAGGCCCTGATCCTCGCGGCCGTCGGCGTCTTCCGTCGCGAGGCGACCGTCTGACCGCGTTCGGGCCGGGCTGACCGGCCCACCCCGATCGGGAGCCCTGGGCTCCCTACCTCCTCTCGGCGGCGGCACCCATCCGGGGTGCCGCCGCCGCTCTTTGCTAGCGTTAGCGGCATGCAGCGCTACGACTCGCGGACGGCCCTGGTCGTCGTCGACCTCCAGAACGACTTCGCCGATCCGGCCGGTAGCCTGGCGGTCCACGGCGGCGCCAACCTCGTGCCGATCATCAACGGCGAGATCGCGATGGCCCGCTCGGAGGGGGCGACCGTCGTGTTCACCCAGGACTGGCATCCGGAGTCCACGCCGCATTTCGCGAAGGACGGCGGCATCTGGCCGGTCCACTGCGTCGCCGGGACCTGGGGAGCCGAGCTCCACCCCGACGTCGACGTCGAGGCAGCCGTGGCCGCGCCGCGCGTCCGCAAGGGAGCCAACGGCGAGGATGGCTACTCGGGCTTCGCGATGCGCGATCCGCGGACGGGCGAGACGACCCCGACGGAGCTGGAATCGATCCTCCTGGCAGCCGGCGTGACGCGCGTCGTGGCCTGCGGCCTCGCCACCGACTACTGCGTGAAGGCCACGGCGCTGGACGCGGCCCGGCTCGGCTTCGAGACCGCGGTCCTCGTCGATGCGATCCGGCCGGTCGACCTCGAGCCGGGCGATGGCGACCGGGCGGTCGAGGAGATGACCGCGGCCGGCGTCCACTCGTGGTCGAGCCGGATGCGGTAGGCCCGCTCGGACCGATGCAGATCCACCTCGTCGACGCGACCTACGAGCTGTTCCGCGCGTTCTACGCGCCGCGCCCGGCCGTCCGTGGCCGCGACGGGATCCACCTCTCCGGTGTGTCCGGCCTCTGCGACCAGCTCCTGTACCTCCTGCGTGAGGAGGGCGCCACGCACGTCGGCTGCGCGACGGACCAGGTCATCGAGTCGTTCCGCAACGACCTGTTCCCGGGCTACAAGTCGTCGGCCGGGATGGACCCCGAGCTCCTCGCCCAGTTCCCGATCGCCGAGGCCGCGATCGAGGCCCTCGGGCTCGTCCTCTGGCCGGAGGTCGAGTTCGAGGCCGACGACGCGATCGGCGCGGCGGCGGCGCGCTTCGGGGCCGATCCCGGGGTGGAGCGGATTCTCATCTGCACGCCCGACAAGGACATGGCTCAATGCGTCGTGGGCGAGCGGATCGTTCTCCGTGACCGGCGTCGCGGCATCACCTACGACGAGGCCGGGGTGCTCGAGAAGTGGGGCGTCCGCCCGGCATCGATCCCGGATTGGCTCGCCCTCGTCGGCGACTCGTCCGACGGCTACCCCGGGCTGCCGGGCTGGGGTGCGAAGTCGGCCGCCGCGGTGCTGCTGCGCTACGGCTCGATCGACGACATCCCGCCGAAGGCGAGCGCCTGGGACGTTCCCGGCGTCAGTGGGGCGGTCCGCCTCGCCGCCGTCCTCGCCGACCAGCGCGAGACCGCGCTCCTGTACCGGACGCTGGCTCGCCTCCGGCTCGACACGCCGATCCCGCAGCGGGGCGCGGCGGAGCTGGAGTGGCACGGTGCGCCGCGGGCGACCTGGCAGGCGTTCTGCGACGAGTGGGGTCTGCCCCGCCTCCGCGACCGGCCTCATCGCTGGCTGGAGGGCTGACGGGCCCGCGCCGGCCTCCCGGCAACGGACCGGCGCCTCAGCCGGCCGCGAGTGAGCGGATCCGCTCGTGGAACGCGGGTGGCGCCGCCGCGATCCCGACGGAACGCGGCGGCCGAGCCGGGTCGTACCAGCGTGAGCCGTCCAGCGCGGTGACCATCGCGCCGGCGCGCTCGGCGATCAGGCCGGCGGCGGCGACGTCCCACGCGGACAGGCTCGTTTGCTGGACGAACGCGTCGAAGCGGCCGTTGCCGACGTAGGCCAGCGCGAGGGCGCCGGAGCCCATCGATCGCGAGATCCGGACCTCGCGGCGGACCGCCCGGGCGCGGCTGGCGACGGAGCGCCCCGCGAGCCCGAGCGAGATCACGTAGTCGGACAGCTTGTCCTTCGCGGACGCGTGGATGGGCCTGCCGTTCAGCGTCGCCGGGCCGTCGACGGTCGCCGCGAACGTCTCGTCGCGGGTCGGGTCGAGGACGACGCCGACGGTCGGCCGGTCGTCCACGACGAGGCCGATCGAGACGCAGAACACGGGCAGGCCGTTCGCGTAGTTCACGGTGCCGTCGAGCGGGTCGATCACCCAGACCCGGCGCGACGGCACGTCGTTCGGCTCGGCCCCGGAGGCGGCGTGGGCCCCGGATTCCTCGGCGAGGATCGCGTCGCCCGGATGACGTCGCCGGATCGCCGCGATGATCAGCGCCTCCGACAGGTGATCGGCCTCCGTCACGACGTCGCGGGCGCTCTTGTGATCGATCCGCTCCAGCCGCTCGTAGCGATCCATGAGCACCGCTCCGGCGTGGTGGGCGAGGTCGATCGCGAAGGCGAGCTCGGCCGCCCAGGCGTCGCCCGGCGGGCTCCCGGCGGTCGAATCGGGGTCGGCGGCCGTCACGCTCGAGCCGGCCGTCGCCTCGCCGGTCACGGACCGGTGCAGGTGACGTCGAGCGGCTGGCCCACCGTTCCGAACGGGACCTCGAAGTCGAAGACGACCGACTGGCCCGGCGGGATCATCGGGCTGTAGACGATGTGCGAGGTCTGGATCCCGCGATCCGCGGGGTCGGTAACGCGGCACGATGCCGTGCCGGCCGAGGTCCCGTTGTTTCGGACCGAGATCGTCGTGATGACCGAGCCGGCCGCGTCCGGGGCGGCACGGACCGCAGTGACCTGGGCCGCGAATGGGCCGATCCCCGAGACCGCGATGTGGGCGATGATCGCGAGCGACGCGACCGCGAGGGCCACCCCGACGAAGACCGTGCCGTGGACCTGCGAGCTCGCGGCGTCGCGGAGGCCGAGCGGATTGCACCGCTCGCACAGGCCGATCTCGAGGCCGACCGGCGCGCCGCAGCGGGCGCACGGATGGGTCGGGATCGGGCGTGACGGCGGGACGGGGGTGGCGGGCGCGGTCATCGCGCGGTCGATGGTGCCACTTACCAACGATTGGTGGCGTCGATGAGGGCGTCGACGTCCTCCGTGGTGCGGGCAAGGACGATCGCTCCGTCGGCGCCGGCCTCGTGCCAGCGTTGCCAGGCTTCCCGCGGGGCCGTGACCCAGGGCGAGTCCGCGATCGAAGCGTCGCCCAGCCAGTCCCCCTGGAACCCGACGTAGACCCGCTGGTCCTCCCGCCGGCGGCCGTTCGTTGCGAGCGACTCGAGGTAGATCGGAAGGTTCTGCTCGAAGTTGTGATCGAACGTCGACCAGCCGTCGCCGATCCTGCCGGCCAGGCGGGCTCCAGCCGGCGTCTCGCCGCCGATGATGATCGGCGGAGGCGGCGTCGGAACAGGGAACGCGGTCGCCTCGTGGAGCGGGTAGAACTCCGACGGTCGCGTCACGGGCCCGCCGGTCCACAACGCGCGGATGACGGCGACGGCCTCCTCGAGGCGGGCGACGCGTCCGGGTGCGTCGGGGAACTCGATCCCGTAGGACGCGTGCTCACGGGGGGCGCCGCCGATCCCCATGCCCAGCACGAGCCGGCCGCCGCTCGCGATCTGGAGGGTCGACGCCATCCGGGCGAGGACCGCCGGGTGGCGGTTCATCACGTTGACGACGAACGGCCCGACCGTGGCCCGGCTCGTCGCCGCGGCGGCCATCGCGAGGATCGTCCAGCCCTCGACGACCGGCACGGCCTTGTCGCCCTGGCCCATGAAGTGGTCCCAGGCCCAGACCCCGGCGTAGCCCGCGGCGTCGAGCCGTCGAGCGCTTTCCAGCCACCAGCCCGGCTCGGCCCGGATCGTCCGGATCGTGACCCCGATCGGCAGCCTCTCGGTCACCGGCTGACTCCGCGGCTCGGACCCGCGATCGTGCCAGATGCTCGCCAGGAGAGCGTTAGCACGCGCCATATGCGCGATTGCGCATCGAGGGGACCCAGCGTTAGCCGAATGCGGCTAACTTCGGCCGACATCGAGCCCTGCAGCCGTCCTAACGCTTCCGCG
>Ga0207684_10004460_pt1 | contig 13176 bp, 19 predicted proteins | sample KBSK5501metaG_FD_184342 | JGI IMG/M metagenome (GOLD analysis project Ga0207684, IMG submission 184342) | Corn, switchgrass and miscanthus rhizosphere microbial communities from Kellogg Biological Station, Michigan, USA - KBS K5-50-1 metaG... | ecosystem: Host-associated > Plants > Roots >...
CGTCTGATCGGGAGAGCTACGGTATTCCTGTGGAGGCCACGCGATCTATCGTTGCCCCGGCAGGGGCATAGGGGACCTACCTGGGCCGCTGCCTCTCAGGCTCGGTGGCGCGATCGTGGGGGAAGGCGCGGGCGAGGACTGCGTGCCAGGCGGCAGCGCGGGGATGACCGGCAACCATCCCGAGAACACGCGACCGCCGGAGCCGTCGGGCGCGTGCCCGCGATTGTCGCTGGCGTCCACGTCCGCCTCCGCTGGGTGCGGGCGGTAGTAGGTCAGCACGTCACCATCTCTCCAGAGACCGTGCCCGTCACGGCGAGCACTCTCTTCGAGCGCGCGGAAATAGGCGAGGTATTGGTGAGGGTGTGTGGTCGCTTCGACATAACCCCGGTGGACGAGTGCGGCGTTGACGAACAGGTTGTCGACCCACACGTAGGCCAGTAGCCGGCCGACGCGGTCGCGCGGGGGCGTGCCTAACACGAGGTAGATCCATTTACCTTCGACGAGCCGCTGGTTCTCTTCGCGCGCCACGCTCGCGTACGGTTCCCGGCCCCGCGTGGGATGGTCGACGATCGGGACGTCGACGCCCAAGTAGCGCACGGCTGCCATCCGTCCACCGATCTGAGCGTAGATGAGGTCGCCTTCCGCGACGCGCGTGACGTAGGCCGGGCCGATCCACCCCTGCGCGAAGGCCGACGTCGAGGCGCCCAACAGCACGACTAGCGTGGCGACAGCGGTACGCATGAATGTCTCCGGGCTGCCCGGATGATACACGACCCCCGTTACAAAGCCCGTCCGCACGGCGCCTCGCAAGCCCGCGTCGGGATGGATGAGCGGCGGTGCGCTTAAGCCGCGGCAAGACACGACATTTGCGCCGGTCACACACCCTCGGCTCTACACGACACCGAGAGGCAGGCCTTCACCGAGGCCCCGCGTCCTCGTCGTGATGTCCGGTGGTGTGCCTGTGCAGGACGGGCAGGCGAACGAGTTTCCAGCACAGCACTGACCACTGCTGATGAGGAACCGCCGAGGCGATCACCAGCAGAGGCTTGAGACCGACAATCACCTCAAGGCACTCGGTTGGGCGATCGTGCGGCTCGACGTGTTCCGCATCGCCGGACTCCCGCTCCGTAGCGGGTCGCGCTGACCGCGAACACGGCTCCTCTGCTCTGCCCCACGTCGCGGGCCGCCTACACGAAATTTGCGTCCGCGGAGGGACGTGTCGCGTAGAGTGAGGGCGTGACGCGAGCGGTGACCCAGCCGCTCCTCTACAGCGCGACCGGCCTTCCGGAGGGCGCGCGCTACTTCGGCTTCGTCATCCCTGGCCGTCCGCCCACTCTCGCCGAGCCCGCGTCCACCGTCCCGAGCAGTCGCGCCGTCGTCTACGTCGCTGACCTGATCGGAGAGTCCCGGATGTTCGGCGGGCGCCGGTGGTGCCCGCCAGAATTTCTTGAACCGATCTAGCGCCAACTCGGTGTACCCGACCGTGTGCGTATCGACGCATACAGAGGCAAATCCAGGAGGCGTGAGTTACTGACCGCCGGGCAGCCGCAGTGCGTCAAAGATCCCGCTGACCCGTCTAGACACCGTCTGTTGCAGCTGGGATGTGCCGCCGCCCTCGAGCTGGCCGTCGCCGACTACCGCTTCGTGCGGCGTAGCTCACGCCGGATCTGGCTCCGGAGCGCGACCGCCTTCCTGGACTCGTTCACGCTCGACTCACCTCGATCCGCTCGTGCTTGGTCCATAACTCCATATCGGCGGCGGTCCAATTGACTGTCGGCATCAGGATGCCCAGACAAGGGGCATCAAAGGTGCCCCCATGGCCGCTCTTGTCGAGGCACTCCGAGCCGGACATCGACCAACGCCAGGCAGAGACCATGCCGCAGCGTTGACAGCGATAGTCGAGCCAGATCAGCTTGGGGTGCTGGCGGTTCCAGCGCGGCTTGCAATTGCGGATGAGATCGGCCTCGACGTGTCGCGCCTCAAGGCGACTCCCATGCCGAGAGATCTCAAGGCATATAGTCTCGCGGAGGAAAAGGCGATGCTTGCGGGTGTGCTGCGACAACCGTGCACCATAGCTGTAGCTGTGACCGACATACACGATAGCATCATGCGCATTGCGCGCCCGATAGACGAACCAGGAGCGTCGTCGCTTAGCCATTCGCGTTCACGCGTCTCACCTTGACTGGTCGTGGGCCGCCCACATCATGGTGTGCTCTCCTCGCCCTTATTCAACGCCTCCCACGCTGCCCGATGGACGGCATGCCACGGCGTGCGCTCCCAGCCGGTTCCCGTCGCGCTCGTGGGCGAGTGCTCCATCCCCGTCGTATAGAACGTAGCGCTCCAGCCTCGCTCGTCATACTGAGTCAATTGCAGGTCGTACCCTTGCCGGTGCATCCCGACGGCGACGTGCCCGATGCCGGACCACGAATCGAGCCACGTGCGCAACGCCCAAAGCGCGCGATCGTACGAGGGCATTGATCAAGTGGAGAAGCCGAGTGCCGCTCGCAGGAGCTGGCCGCGTTGGTCGAGCATGCGCTATTCGATCACCTGATCCGCCTGGAGGAGTATCGTCTGTGGAATAAACAGGCCCAGGTCCTTGGCGGTCTTCATATTGATCACCAACTCGAACTTCGATGCTCGCTCGACGGGGAGGTCGGCCGGCTTGGCGCCTTTGAGTATTTTATCGACGTACGTGGCGGCGTGACGCCATAGATTGGGGAGGCTGTACGAATACGACATAAGGCCGCCTGCATCCGCGAACAATTTGAAGCCGTAGATTGCAGGCAGGCGGTGCTTCGCCACGAGGTCGCAGATCTGGTTTCGATGCGGAAAAAAAATCGCCTCGGCGACGACGATCAGCCCATCGCGTCCTTCCCTACTGCGCATTGTAGTAAGGACGCTGTCTACCCGGTCAGCGTCCTGCACAGGGAGGTCGAGAAGCTTCAAAGAGAGCGCCTGAGTCGCGCTTTGCAAATCCGGCAGGCGAGTTCTGCTGACCGGATTATTCGCATCGTGGAGGTAGCCTACACGCGAGATCCTCGGCGCGGCCTCTTTGAGCAATTCGGCCCACTTCGAAACGAACCCCGCGTCAACGATCCCCGACACTCCCGTGATATTCCCGCCTGGCCGGGCTAGGCTCGCCACCAGACCGATACCAACGGGGTCACCGCCCATTCCCACCCCTACAACCGGGATAGTCTGGGTCACTTTCTTGGCGGCCAGCAAAGCCGGCCCAGAACCGATAACGATGAGGTTCAAGTTAAGCTGCACCAATTCCGCGGCGAGAGCCGAATAACGTTCGGCCTTGCCGTGAGCCCACCTGTACTCGACAGTGATGTTTTGCCCATCGACATAGCCGAGGTCCCGGAGCCCTTGTCGGAATGCGGCGACGTTCGGCTCATCCGGGGACTCTGGTTCCGCGGGAACCACGACGCCGATGCGGGGCACGTTCCTCGCCTGCTGCGCCTCTGTCGCGAGCGGCGCAAGAGTCAGACTGAATGCGAGAACGACCGCGAGCCCGATCAACCGCATGGGCACCTCGGTGGGGGATGGCTGGCAGGGAGTCTAGCAGACGACGGCTGATCGCAGGAGCCGGCCGCGTTGGTCGAGCACGGGCTACTGGATCACCTCGTTCGCCCGTTGCAGTAGCATTTCAGGCACGATTAGCCTGAGCGCCTTTGCAGCTTTCAGGTTGATGACGAGATCGAACGTAGTGGGCTGTTCGACGGGTAGGTCGCCAGGACGGGCGCCTTTGAGGATCTTATCCACATAGATTGCAGCGCGCCCCCAGAGGTCGGCCAGATTCGGCCCGTAAAACATGAGCCCGCCAACGTCCTGGGTAACGAGCGGAGAGACGGGGACGCGGCCGCGGCGAATGCCGCGAGCGACTTCGGCGCGAAGTCCACGGGAGCGATGTCGCCGATGGGGCGCGGAATGCCGCGGCTCACGAGAGCACCTCGCGCTCGAGTACGACGAGCCCTAGTGGGGCTGTGACGGAACAGGACAGCGCCGACCACCGTCCTGTCCCGCCTTTCGCCGATCCGAGCGCGAGCGTGGCGGCGCCAGCGCGGAAACGGATTTTAGGGGTGTACGGCAGCGAACAGGGCTGAGCCGGCGCGATCGCGCGGCTCATTGCACGTTCCGCGAGCCTGACACCGAACATTTACTCGTCAGAGGAAGATCATCACGTCGGGGCCGACCGGGGCGGCGCTTCAGCTTTTCTAGGGTCGACGTGAGGTTGGGGATTGCTCGGTTGCAGAGATCACGCCAGAGAAGATAGCGCTCTATAAGCGGAAGCTCCTTGACGGCAGCCTTGGCCCGGCGACGATGGCCGGCCTCTTGTCATGCCTTCGGAGCTTTTTGCGATACCTCCGCGATGTACGCCATCTCAAAGTGCTGGACTCGGAGAAGGTTAAGCGCGTTCGGATTCCCAATCGGACCGTCGATTACCGCACGAAGGATGAGGTGGACCGGCTGATGGGGGCCATTCCGGCTCACACCTGGAGCGGTCGTCGGGACAAGGCGCTCATCGAGGCCCTGTTCTGCACGGGGATGCGGATCTCCGAGGCGCTGTCGTTGGATCGGGACCAGATCGACTGGGAGCGGACCAAGCCCGAATCGTCGGGAGAGGGAACAAGGAACGCCTCGTCGTGCGGAGTCGGCAATTCATCTGTATGTACTGTGGGGGGCTGTGCCAGGTGACCAGGCCAACTTATCGACAATGAATCGGCGCGCGTCCCGCTGTCCTGACGTGCGCCTCCTCTGAGGTGCCGCGGGTCTCAGTGCGACAGAGTGCGGCTCGCGTTGGGGCCGGATCCGGCGAGTACGGGAAGGTCATTGACAACCGAACGCGAGAGCGATATATCCCGACCCATTCCGAGCTAGCGGCCGTCCAACGGTGGGCGGAGCTGGCGCCCTGCTTCATGGTGGTTGGTGTCGCCTCCACAGGCGAGCGAGGCGTCAATGGCCGGTAGTGACGCGGCGGCTGGTGTGTCGGCTAGGACGATCGGCGGCCAACCTCCTCAACGGCCCAGGCCGCGCTTGGCACTTCGCACCAAACCTCTCTTGCTCGCGTTCGGCGTCCTGGTTCTCGTCGGAGTGCTCGCCTTCGCTGTGGTCCACGAAGTGAGAACCGGGCGCGTCGCGACGTCAGTGCCCCCGCAGCCCGTATCGCGGCCCGCGCGACCGCCGCTCAGCCGCGCCGAGGAGGCGTACAGCCAAGCGCTATGGCCCATCCACGGTGCAGTCGAGAGAACCGCGGTCCGCATGAGCCTCGGGCAGATATTCTATAAAACTAACGATATAGGGCGCGCAGAGCTCAAGACCAGGGCCGTCGACGCGCTCGCGACCTATCGACACGCCGAGAAGCGGCTCCGCGAGCTACAGCCGCCGCCCTCGTCTGAGCGCGCGCACAACGACTACTTGGCCGCGGTCCAGCTGTTCCAAAAGTCCGCCCTCGAAGTCCTCAAGATGTTCGATGACGGGAACGACGACCACCTGCTCGCCGCGTACCCGCTGAGCCTTGAGGGAAGCAACAAGATCAGAGCCATCGGGGCTGAGTTCTGGCGCGACGAGTTTCAACCCAACTGAGGACCGGAGAGGAACGGGAGCGCGTGACTGCCGCTTTCCCGTCGCTTGAGGGCTCCGGTCAGAGAGGAGGGGGATCAGGGCACTGCGGGAGGCGATATCAGCCAAGGTCAGGGGCACATCGAAAAGTGCCACGGAGGGCTAGCGCAATGATGCGAAAGCTCATATGTATCCTCGCAGCCGTAGGACTGGTTGCAGGAGGAGGAGTGTGGTTGAGTGGAGGCGTCCCCCGGGCGAGCGCCGACCGGGACGATAAGATACCCCCGCAAACCCTGCCGCAAGGCTTCGAGAGCACAGACCGCCTCGAACGCGACGTGGAGGGCGCTGAGTCGGCGCCACTTTACTCCGCGTGGCTCGTCGAGAGCAGTCGCTTCGTGAACGTGCCTCCCGGTTCGTTCATGCCGGACCGGGCCTTTATCCCCGGCAGCACGAACCCGAGGAACAATATCCCCTTCTTCGACTTTCCAGCAAACTACGGGATCATCAAGGGGCCGGACGGCCAGATCACCCTGTACGACACCGGCTGGAAGCAGTTAGCGTACATCTTCGACTGGAACTCGTCGTGCTGCTGGTGGGACGCCCCCTCGCAGATGAGAAACATCGGGCTGGATCCCACCAAGGTGACCCGGATTGTGGTGGGACACGGTCACTGGGATCACGCCGGCCAACTCGACTCGTTTCCGAACGCCGTCCTCTATATTCAGAAGGAGGAACTCAAGCAGCTCGACTTCTTCCTCTTGTATCCGACCGAGTTCAACGGCGGGCACATCCGCGCGGTGAATACTGTTGATCCGATCACTGGCCTCCAGGTAGGGCCGCCTGCACAGGCGTGCGCGCGGAGCCCGGTGTGCGGGTATCCGCCGCAGACAGTCGCAGAGATCCAAGGCAAAATCCTCGCCGGTAAAGCCAAGGTCATTGACGGACGACACGAGGTCGCACCCGGTCTGGTGATCCACCCCGCGTTCCGCGGCCACACCTACGGGTCGCAGCTCCTGCAGGTCCACACGAGGCGGGGTGAGCTGGTGTTCGGCAGCGACGCCTACTCGTCCTGGGAGGGAATCCGGGACTGGAACGTCGCGAACATCCAGCAAACGGACACGGTCCAGCAGTTCCTGGCGTACGAGAAATGTTATGTGCTGACGGCGAACTCGGCTAGTTTCAACAACTGCCTCGCCGCCCACGAGCGGCTCTCCTACTCGACTGACTACCCGATCACGGCGAATTGGTGGACCATCACCGATGGCAACTGCTCGCGCGCCGCCGAGCTGACCCTGGCGCCCGGGCAGACGAGCCTCGTCCCACACGACGTCACGACCGGTACGACCCGAATCACGGTGCCCGCGCTGGGGGGCAAAGTTGGGCCGTGGCGGATCGACTCGGTGGTGTGCAAAAACACGATCTCCGCGGTTCCACCCCACACAATCAGCCCATAGGGCAGACCCCTGAGGCGAGGTCTGTGCCTGGAATCCGCGGCGAGCCGCGGGTTCCAGGCGGACCGCGCCCGCTCCACAGTGAATCCCGCGCGCGGTCCGCGGTTGTCCATCGTCAGCAGGGCACGATGGACGCGACTCAGGGGCGTTCATAAGCATGTCCTGTTACTGACGCTCCTCGTCGTCCTGTGGCCCACTTCTGCGAGCACCCACGATCCGAACGCGTGGGGCGGGCTCTTCCGCTCGCGCGATCATGGCGCGACGTGGGTGCTTGCGAATCAGCGGCTATTCGTCGGCGGTGCCCTCGCGCTCGCGATCAGCCCGACCGACGTCAACCATCTCCTCTTGGGCACGGATAGTGGCCTACTGCGTTCGCGGAACGGGGGGCGTGACTGGACCCTCGAAGCGCCGGCCTTGCTGGTCGGCGCCGTGTTTGCGGTAGCATTCGCCGCGGACGGGCAGCGCGCACTGGTTTCGACGAGCCTGGGCATCTTTCGCAGCGAGATCGAGAACAGCTGGCACGAGGCCTCAGCTCCTGGACGTGCGGCGCCAGCTCGCGTCATCGTTCGCGGCTCGAAGGCGAGTCAAGCCTATCTGGCTGATTGGACCGGCCTGTTTCGCAGCGATGACTGGAGCAGATCGTGGTCAAACACCGCGGACGGCCTTCCCGAAGGACCGACAACGGCACTCCTCGTCGTGCCCGGCTCGGCGGAGATTCTTTACGCCATTGTCGGAGGCCGGATCTGGGCGAGCGTCGACGGCGCGCGTACCTGGGCGAGCCGGGGAGCGGGGACGGTGAGCGTCGATGCCCTCGGACTGGACGCGACAAACTCGGCGCGGCTATGGGCCGCGGGAGCCAATGGACTGTTGAGGAGCGATGATCGCGGCGACAGCTGGAAGGCTGTTGGAAAGCGACTCCCCGAACCGAACATCACCGTGCGCGGGATCACCGCGAGTGAGGAGGCCGTCGTTGTTACAACAGACCGCGGGCTCTATCGGAGTATCGACGGCGGCGAGCACTGGGTGTTCGTGATCGAGAATCTCCCGACCCATCTCGAAGCAGGGCCGCTGCTGCGCGATCCCGTCGATCCGGCCACTCTTTATGCCGGCTTCTCACTTGTACCCTACCCCGAGCTCTGGCGGCGTGCCGCCGAACGCGAGGGCGTGCTCGCGCGTGTCAGTCCCACCAGCGTCGTCGGCGGCATGGTCCTTCTTGTCGTCGTGGTCCTCGGGGCACTCGCTGCGCTGCGGTGGCTCGGACACTATTATCGAACACCTGGAAGCAGCGTGGCGGCCACCCAGACGCCCCGAGACCGCCGGATGGAAAAGCCGCAAGGATGAGCACGCCGGCAACAGCGATGCCCCGTCGAATCAAGCCTCGGCACGTACGGCTGGTGCTGGCGGCGTTCGTGATCGTCACCGGACTCGGAACGCTCGTGTGGCGCTTTGGCCACTGGCCTGATCGAGGCTTCATCGAGTACCACATGCAGGTCAGTACGGACATCCCGACGGCGCTCGCGGTCGCGCCCGACGGGTCGGTCTGGTTGACGATCGAGTTCTCGGATGCAATCGCCGTGTTCCGGAATGGCAAGATCGAGCGGTTATGCAAAGGGAGTCAGAACCTCGAGCCACTTGGGCTCGCTGTGGATGCGGCGGGTGGTGCCTGGTACACCGATGCTTCGAGGCGAGCGATCTCACGGATCTCGCCAGACGGCAGCATTCAGTCATTCCCGCTCTCGACGCCCATCGAAGTTGACGCAGTACGATGAGCGAGGCTGGCGCGCAACCTTCTTCACGACGGGCGTGGAGCACTCGCGCTGAGACAATGAGCACGCGACTCACGATCCTCCGTCGTGGCGACGGAGCCTTCGCACGTTGCGACTGCTGCGGTGAGCCTACCCGGGAGGTAGAAGCTGCCGTGCGGATTCTTTGCTCAGGTTGCGGCCGGTATCTCTGCGAGGCCTGCTCGCGCCGGTGTCGCCATGCCGCGCAGGACCACCGCTACGTCGGGATCCAATGACGCCGCGACGGGCACCGGATGGGAGCGCACGCCAGCGGCGGCGTGGGAGGCGATGAGCAAGAGATGAAGGGATGGAAGACGAGCGCGGCGGTCGTCATCCTCATCATCCTAGCCGTTGTGACTTCATCGACGCGGGACGCTGGGTGGTGGACCGGACTCTTCCTTGTGGCCGCGCTCGCTGTCGTCGTCTGTCGCGCCGCCTACGACATCGGCTACAAGGACGGCCAGCGTGATCTCGTCGACCAGCGGCCCCTCACCGACGACCAGCGCAACGAGTTGATGCAGGCGACGCTGTCGCCCAAACGGCGCTACCTCGGGTGGGCCGTGACGATCGGCGGTGTTCTCATCGCCCAGAGCATCCCGTTCGTGGTGAGGTACTTCGTGGGTGGAGTGTGGACGTTCGTGGCCCTCGTCCCCATGCTGCTGTTGATGATGCTCGTTGCCGTGGTCACCGACCGCATCTGGAAGCCGTTCCACGACGCGAAGCGCCGGGTGGAAGGAGATCGGGGAGCACCGCCGTGAAGCTGCTAACCCAACCACCACACCATTAGCGCGGCGCGGACGCGCACGAGCGCGTCAGGGTGAAGCGCGCAGGCCGCGCCGAGGAGGACAAGCGATGATGCTACTGCGTCGAGCTTCAGCGATCGCCGCGTTCTCCCTGCTCACCTCGGCTGCGACGGCCTATGCCGAGTGCGCGTGGGTTTTGTGGCAGGAGCGCCCGGCGCTCTCCAAGCAGTTTGACCTCGACAACTACAAGCCGGGGGTGTTTCGGGTACAGCGCGAGTGTGAGGCAGTGGCCGAAAACAAGAACCGAGCTGAGGCGATGCCGCGCGACGAACAATCGCGTCTACCGCAAGGTCGCTGGCTCTGCCTTCCCGACACCGTGGACCCGCGAGGGCCGAAGGGGAAGTGACGGTGACGAGAAGTCAGCGCGAAGCGAGCGAACGCCGAGGAGGGCGCACCAGCGCCCAGCCGGATTTCTGGAGGTCCGTCATGATGTCGCGGCAGCGCCGCTCGCCGTGGCGTCGCTCAGACGTCGCCCGCTGATGGATTCGGCGACGATCTACATTCCGGCGATCGAAGACCACGTCGTGCTCGCTCTCGCTGACAAGTTTCATGTAGTTATAGGTGCCTGGTTTCGTACGTGACACGATGAACAGCAAACCCGCCATAGTTGTCTCCCTTGGGTTCCTCCAGATCAGAGAGTAAGCGCCGGAACGAATGTCGAGTCTCTTGGCGGGGCGATAGCGCGCCGCCTCTCCGCATCCCAGACGTAGAAGCACTTGACGTGAAATTGGATGGGCTTCTCGTCGGTGTGCGTGGAGGCAATGCCCTCCATCGCCAACTGCTCCTTCGTGATGCTCGTGTCGCAGGCATCGCACTGTTCCCCGTCGCCGGGACCACCCCAGAATCTCGGCATGCTGTTATGTGGCAGTCGGCCGTCTTCGAGTTTGCTTCGGATGAGGAGACGAAGGGCTTCGGCTTCCATTGTGGCCTCCCAGATGGCTGCAGGTGTCCCGCGCGGCGTCCCGAACCCGAGCACCTTTTCCAGGGTTTGCGACGCCATGCATGCTGGCGGCGTGGGAGGCGCTGAGGGGGGCGGAGGTGAACGCGATGGAGGCTACGACTTCAAAGATCGGACCAACAGACGGTGTCCAGACGGGTCAGCGGGATCTTTGACGCATTGCGGCTGCCCGGCGGGCAGTAACTCACGCCTCCTGGATTTGCCTCTGTATGTGTCGATAAGCACACGGTCGGGTACACCGAGTTGGCGCCAGATCGGTTCAGCTGCACGGCATGCCACGGCGTGCGCTCTCATGCGGTGCTCGTCGCGCTCGTCGGCGAGTGCTCCATCCTCGTCGTGTAGAAGGTCGCCCGCCAGCCGCGGTCATCGTACTGAGTCAGTTGCAGGTCGTAGCCCTGGCGGTGCATCCCCACAGCGACATGACCCATGCTGGTCCAGGAGTCCAACCAGGTGCGAAGGTCGTGGAGGGCGCAGTCGGAGGAGTGAAGCCCGGCGATCCCGAGCGCTGCCACGAGTAGCCTAGCGGGCTGATCTGACATGGCTACATTCCGCCGCCGCCCCGGCTGCCTCCACTCCCGGAGCCCCAGTCGAACGTGAGGACGGCTACGCGGTACCGCACCGCCTCAGGCACGGACGCACGGAAATACATTCGGCCGTTCATCGGGACTATACCGAGTACCCACACTGATGCACTGCCGACGACTTTGCCGTCGCCGTCGAGACGCTCAACCTGAAGGCGCATGCGCTCTGCATTCCGCCTCGCCGTGTTGTAGACATACCCCTCGACCGCCGCGCCCTTCTTGTCGTGCGTTACCTGCCACGCGAGCCGAAAGTCACGCTCGACGCTCTGGGGGGCTTAGATCTGCGCCGGGACGCCGACAGCGCCAGTGAGGAGCGCAGTGACCGTGAGCGCCGCAATCGATCGCCACATGCTTTTCCTCCTTCTATCCTTTCAGAAGTCCGAACAGTTGGCAGTGGTTCCGGCTGCTCGGCGATAGAGGCTGGCAAGGCCACAGGCGGCCCGGAGAAGCTGGCCGCGTTGGTCGAGCACGGGCTACTCGATCACCTGGTCCGCCCGCAGGAGCAGCATCTGTGGGATCGTCAGCCCGAGTGCCTTTGCGGTCTTGAGATTGATGACCAACTCATACTGCGTCGGCGACTCCACCGGCAGGATCGCTGGGTTGGCCCCACGAAGGATCTTGTCGACGTACCCCGCGGCCCGACGGAACTGCTCACTGAGGCGTGCCGAGTACGACATGAGCCCGCCGGCCTCGGTGAACTCGCGGAGCGAATAGATCCCCGGCAGCCGGTGCTCGCGGGCCAGCGCAGCCACGCGCTGCCGCTCCGTGAACAAGAGCGTGTCGCCCGGCACCAGCAGGGCGTCGACGCGCTCCCCGCCCAGCGCCGCGAAGGCCCGGCCAAGGTCATCGGCGCCGCGGACCTCAACGAACTGGATCCGCAGCCCCAGCGCCCGCCCGGCGACCTCATACTCTTCCAAACCCACCGTGGTGGCGGCACTCCGAAGCACCGCGACCCGAGACACCTTGGGCAGCGCCTCCTTGAGGAGCTGGAGCTGCTTGGCGCGGATCTCGGGAGTGAGCTGCTGGGAGAGCCCGGTGACGTTGCCGCCCGGGCGGGCCAAGCTGGCGACCAGTCCCACTTCCACGGGATCCGTCGCGTTGACCATGACGATCGGAATCGTCTGGGTCGCTCGCTTGGCCGCGAGCGCGGGCGCCTGGGAGGAGGCTACGATCACGTCCACCTTGTGCCGCACGAGCTCAGCGGCCATCTCCACGAAGCGTTCGGGCTTGCCTTCAGCCCAGTGGTAGCGGCCGGGGGCCCGATAGCTGCAATCACGTCGACCCGGCGGCTCACGAGATCAGCGGCCAATGCCGGCAGGCGATCGATCGCTCCCTCGGCCCAGCGGTATTCGATTGCGACGTTTTGTTTCTCGACGTAACCGGTTTCGCTCAACCCCTGTCGGAAGGCGACGACCTGGTATGCAAACGGGTCAGGCGACGCAAAGTGGAGAAAGCCAATCACCGGCATCGCCTTCTGCGGTGCCACGGCGGCGAGCGGCGAGGTGAGGACGCTAATGGTGAGAACGACCGCGAGTCCGATCAGCCGCATGAGCACCTCAGTGGAGGATGGCTGGCGGGAGTCTAGCAGAAGACGGCGAGTCGCAAGAGTTGGCCGCGTTGGTCGAGCACGCTCTACTCGATCACTTGGTCCGCTCGCAGCAGGATCGTCTGCGGGATCGTCAACCCGAGGGCCTTCGCGGTTTTGAGGTTAATCACCAACTCGAATGTCGTCGGCTGCTCGACGGGCAGGTCGGCTGGCTTCGCGCCCTCAGTATCTTGTCGATGAAGACGGGCGATTGGGACCAGAGGGCCTCCAGGCTCGTTCCGTATGACATCAAACCCCCGTTGTCGACGAAGGACCGATAGGGGTAAATTGCCGACCGGAAGGCGCTTAGTGTTCAGCGCGTTGATGATTGCGGCTCGGACGTGGACGAAGCTATGAAGGGGACTTCCGAAGACCAACACCGCGTCATCCAGGTCCCGCGAAAGCGATTCGAGGGCGCTTGGTACTTCCTCGGCCCGCGTCGCGGCCAC
>Ga0207684_10004462_pt1 | contig 13173 bp, 14 predicted proteins | sample KBSK5501metaG_FD_184342 | JGI IMG/M metagenome (GOLD analysis project Ga0207684, IMG submission 184342) | Corn, switchgrass and miscanthus rhizosphere microbial communities from Kellogg Biological Station, Michigan, USA - KBS K5-50-1 metaG... | ecosystem: Host-associated > Plants > Roots >...
ATTGCGCTGCGACTCCCGCCGGCATAGAAGCCCGCTTCAGCCGGCAGGCCAGCCAGGCCTTGAGGGCGACAGCCATGCGGTACGGGGGAGACAGTGTGATGCGGCGGGCGAACACCTGATAGCGTGAGGCTTCGATGCGCTTCAGGATCGTGTGATAGACCGCGCGCATGATTTCGGCCGGGAGCAGGGCCTGGCGATCCGTCTCGGGGAGGGCGGTCGCAGCGACGCGATAATAGTCCAGCGCGCGCCGGCACTCGAACTCCATGAGATTGATGAACGCCGGCGTATAAGCGCCCGCCAAGAGTTCTTGTTCGGTATACCCGAATCGGGTCAGATCTTCCGCCGGGAGGTAGATGCGTCCGCGCGCTCCGTCCGTTTTCAGATCGCGCAGGATGTTCGTCAGCTGAAAGGCGACGCCCAGGTTGACGGCGTAGATCTGAGCCTCCGGCGTGCGGGCCCCGAAAATCTTCAGGCAGATGAGTCCGACGACGGAGGCGACCCGATAGCAGTATTGGTAGAGATCGCGAAAAGTGGCGTAGCGATTGATGGTCAGATCCATCTCAACGCCTGCGATGATGTCCTCGAAGTATTCCTGGGGAATGCCGAGCCGACGGATATGGCCGTCCAGGCAACGTAGGACCGGTGAAGCGGGGGGGACGGCGGCGGCCTGATCCGTTCGGTAGAGCGCCGCCAGCCCTGCGCGCCAGTTCGCCAACTGGTTTCGCGGGTTCGATCCTGGTTCCGGGTCGTCCACGATGCCGTCCACCTCGCGGCAAAAAGCATAGACCGCATGCATCGCCTCGCGGCGCTCGGGGGGAAGGAAAAAAAACGAGTAGTAGAAGTTGCTGCCGCTCCGCCTGGCGAGATCGGTACAGTAGCGCTGGGCTTCTTGCGCGGTCATACCCGTCGCGCGCCTTCCGGAATCCGGTTTCCGAAGCGGTGAGGAAAAAACAGCGCGGCTAGCAGTTCCACGCCATCCACCAGGCGAGGCCCGGATCGGTTGAAGTAGGCCGGCCCCGCGACGGCATAGACCGCGCCGGTTTGGACGGCCGGCAAGTCGTTCCATCCCGGACGGGAGGTCAACCGGTCCAATTCGGAAAGCGTCCGGTCGATACTGAAGCCGCACGGCATGAGCACGAGCACGTCGGGTTGGGAGCCGCGCACGTGCTCCCACGAGACTTGCGCGGATGGCGTCCCGGCCGTTGCCAGGAGATCCACCCCGCCGGCCCAGGACACCATCTCCGGCACCCAATGTCCCGCGCAGTACAGGGGTTCCAGCCATTCGAGGCAGGCCACGCGGCGTCGGGTTTCTCCCTCGACCAAAGCTTGGACCTGGGCAAGACGGCCGTTGAGGGCTTCAACCATCCGCCGGGCCTGTGCGTCCCGCCCGGTGGCGACACCGATGGCCTCGATGTCGCGGAAGACGCTCGCAAGATTTCTGGAATCGAGCGAGAGGACCCGAGGCGTCCGTCCCCATTCCGCGAGAGCGCGATGGACTTCGGTCGGCGTCACGGCGCAGACGTCGCAGAGGCTCTGCGTGATGATGAGGTCGGGGCCCAATCGGCGCAACAGCGCCTCGTCGATTCGGTAGAGCCCCTTGCCGTCCCACAGAGCCTCCCGGACTTGTCGGTCAATGTTCGGGCTGCTGGTCTGCTCGGGGTCCACAACGCTGCGGATGATGACAGGCTTCGGTCGGATTTCCGGTGGATAGTCGCATTCATGGCTAATGGCCACGAGGTCGTCCGCGAGGCCGAGAGCGGCTACGACCTCCGTCGCTCCTGGAAACGCAGAGCAGATGCGCATGCTCAGCTCCAAAACCGCCTGGCGAGGGATTCGATGTCGTAGCCCTTGAGCGTCGAGGCGATGGCGTCGGCGCCCGCGAGTTGGTCGGCGGGAAATGTCGTGGAGACCGCCAGACACCGCACCCCCGCCGCATGGGCTGCTTGGATGCCGAACAGCGTGTCCTCGATGATGAGACACTCAGGGGCCAGGACCGGAGCGTTTCGATTGAGCGACCGCAAGGCGTGCAGGTAGCCTTCGGGATCGGGTTTTCCGTTCCGGACGTCTTCGGCCGAGGTAATATGCTCGAAGTCGGTTCGCATGCCGGCGGTTTGGAGGATGAGTTCAATCTCCTGCCGGAGGGCGCCCGACACGACCGCCAGGCGATAGCGGCTGGCCGTGCCCTTCACAAATTCCACGATGCCGGGATACACCACGGGAGTCGCCTTGAGATGGTCGAGCATCATCACGGCCTTCCGCGCGACGAGCCGGCGGATCGTCTCAAGGGCGATGGAACGGCCGTGCCCTGCGAGGATGGCGTGAAAGCAGTCTTTGTCGTCAAAGCCGACGTACTTTTGATAGTACTCGTTCTCACTGAGAGGGATTCCCTCCTCCTGCAGGACTTGTTGAAACATCCTGAAGTGGAGCGGCTCGGTATCAGCCAGGACGCCGTCGAAATCGAAGAGGATAGCCTTCAGCACGTGCGTGTTCTACCTTATTTAGAGTGGGGCTGGGGCGCATTATACCATGGCTTGCTTCATCGCGAGACTTGACCTAAAGTTGACCGCATGATCAGAACCTTCCAGGGTATCAAGCCGCGCGTGGCCGCGTCGGCCTTTATCGAAGAGACAGCCGTGGTGATCGGGGATGTCGTGATCGGCGAGGACTCGAGCGTCTGGTTCAACGCCGTGGTGCGCGGCGACGTGCATTCCATCACGATCGGAAATCGTACCAACATCCAGGACCTTAGCATGCTGCATGTGACCCACGAGACGCATCCGCTGGTGATCGGCAACGATGTGACGGTGGGGCACCATGCGGTCCTCCACGGATGCACGATCAAGGATCGCGTCTTGATCGGCATGGGGGCGATCATTATGGATGGAGCCGTCATCGGGAAAGATTGCGTGGTCGCCGCCGGCGCGCTGGTCACCGAGCGTACGATCGTCCCGGCCAAGAGTCTCGTGCTGGGCGCTCCCGCGAAGGTCAAGCGATCCGTGACGGTCGACGAAGTGGCCTGGATCAAAGAGTCCGCGCAGAACTATGTTCGGTATGCCCGCCGGTATCTGGGAAGCCCCCCAAAGTCCCGACCGGGATTCCAGGTCTAAGGCCCGGCGCGCTCGCGCCTAGCTCATCACGACACCGGCGTAGCCGACCACACGATTGATGTCTCCGCTGACGTCAGCCGACGTGGCGTAGCGAATGACGTTGGCCTGATTGCCCCCCAGCGCCCGCGTGGCAAACAGGACGGCGGTCGAGGGGATATACCCACACATCGTCACATGCTGATCTTCGACCGTCCGGTGGAGATGTTCTCCGTCAAGCGTTTGGAGGGCGTCCAGTGCCAGCCGATCCTGCTGGTGGGCGAAGGCCTCGGCGGTCAGCCCCGGAGGAGGCGATTGGCCGAAGCCCGGCCCGCAATGGGTCAAATCGGTGCTGGCGATCAACAAGGGGGGAGTCGGCGCCTCTTCGATCACGGCCGCGAGCGCGATCCCCAAGGCCCGGCAAGCCTCCAGATCACGGAAGCCGACGACGATGGGCAGGATCTGGATGTCCGGCCGCAGCAGGTGCAGAAATGGCAGTTGGACCTCCAGGCAATGCTCGTGCAGGTGGGCGAGATGGTCGGACACGGCCATGGGGCAGCGTGCCAGGAGGGCCCGGCCCAAGTCCGTCGCGACCGTCAAGGCGCCTCCGGGCAGTAACCATTCACCTTTGCTGTAGACCGAGAGAGGCGGCCCGTAACCAGTGTGATTGGGGCCTACCAGGATCGCTGCGGAGGGGAGCGTCACCCGACTGTAGACGGCTCCCGCGACGGCTCCCGAGTACATCAGGCCCGCATGCGGGCACACGATGGCTCGCGCAGGCATGCGAATCGCGCCGGGTTCGAGAAGGGCGCGGACTTGCGCGTGCAGATGCTCGGGTGTCGCTTCGTAAAATTGCCCGGCGCAGGCGGGAGGGCGTTGCGCGGGTAGGCTGCCCATGATCAGAAGGGTCGTTGTGCGACGAGCGCGGCGGCGAAGGGGCCCTTCTGAGGATCGCGCGCTCCTTCCCGATAGGCGAGCACCCGCAGCCCTGCGAACAGAGAAAGAAGCTCGTTGTGGTTGAGGCAGAACTCCCGCCGTCTGGGGTGATTGAACCGCTCGTGATTGTCGATGAGAAAAGTTTCGTACAGGAGCAAACCGCCGGGTTTCAGAGCCCGCATGATCTGCGACACCAGGTCCCGTTGCAGATAGTAGAAGACGAGGATGAGATCAAACGTGTCGGTGGAAATCGCTGGCTCGCGCTCCAGGTCAACAAGACGTGTCGTGATGGTCGTGATCCCGCGAGACGTTGCCTGGGCCTGCAACGCTTCGAGCGCTTCAGTATCCCGATCCCAGGCCTCGACTGCAAAGCCTTCCTGTGCCAGATAGATCGCGTTGCGGCCTCGTCCGCAGGCCAGGTCGAGGGCCCGACCGATGGAGAGCAGCGTTCGATGTTGCATGAGCCAGTCGGCCGGGCGATCGGCGTCGGGACTGTCGGCCCCCCGGCGCGTGATCCTGGCGCCCGTGGAGTCTCTGACCCCTTTGACCGGAGGTTTGAGCTTGCGGACCCACAGCGTAACCTCTGCCACGGGGAAGCCGGCCAGGATGGCCTGGGCCAGCCGTTCGGCCAGGGTTTCCAGCAAGTGAAACCGCTCGGACTGGACGATGGCGAGCACCTGCTCGGTCACGCGGATGTAGTCCACAGTCTTGGTGAGGTCATCCGTGGCAGCGGCAGGAGCCATGTCAAAAGCCAGTTCGAGGTCTACCGCCATCGGCTGGGGAACCTCGCGCTCGTTCTCCGAGACGCCGCAGGAGCCTTGAAATTCCAGGCGTTCGATGATCAGTCGGTCGCTCACGGTGCTGACTACTCTTCCCCTTTCTACGAAACGCTACTGATACTGCGCCGGAATGTCAAGGCAGCGTCGCTGCGGGTTTTCCCCTTGACTATCCTTCCGGGCGACCCCTACAATCTATGAAGAAAATGAGCGAGTTCACCCATTTCAACGAAGCCGGTCGGGCACGCATGGTCGACGTGTCGGAGAAGGCGGCGACCAGCCGAACGGCGACGGCTCAAGCGCATATCCTGATGCAGCCCGAGACGCTGGAGAAGATCCGCCGCGGGAAGATCGCCAAGGGCGACGTCCTCGCCGTTGCGCAGACCGCCGGGATCATGGGCGCGAAGCGCACGCCGGATATCATCCCGATGTGCCACCCGCTCCTTATTACCGGCGTCGATATCGATTTCAAAGAAGATCCCCAGCCGAATCGTGACGGTTTGTGCAGCATCACGGCGACGGCCACTGTCAAGACCACCGGCCAGACGGGGGTGGAGATGGAAGCGCTCACGGCGGTCTCAACGGCGGCGCTGACGATCTATGATATGTGCAAGGCGGTTGATCGGGGCATGGTGGTTGCCGACATCTGCCTGCTTGAAAAGGCCGGGGGCAAGTCGGGAACTTACAGGCGCAGAGAGTGAAGATCGGTCGGCTAAGTAATACTCGGGAAAACGGCCCGTCTCGGCGGGTCGGGGGTGGGCGGGTGTAAATGATCACGCTCAAGCTGTTCGGACTTCTGAAAACGATGGCTCGGAATCAATCCGAGTTGGGCCTCTCGCTGAACGGCGGACGGACGGTCGCGGATGTGGTCGGCCTGCTCGAAAAGGAATACCCCGAGATGGCCGAATTGATCCACAAGCGAAAGGTGCTGGTCTCGGTCAATCAGGAGATCGCCCACCCTGACACCGTCATCAATGAGGGCGATGAGGTGGCGTTGCTGCCCCCCTTCGCCGGAGGCTCGCCGGCCGCGTCCGACGAGATGCTCGTGCGCATCCAAAAGGAGGACTTTTCGATCGACGCGGAACTGGCGCGGGTGCGCGCGCGCTCGAACCGCATCGGCGGGATCGCGGTCTTTCTGGGCACCGCCCGCGACCGGTCCAAGGGCCGCGACGTGTCCGGCATCAAGTTCGAGCACTACGAAGGGATGGCCCAGAAGAAGCTACACGAGATTCGGGAACAGGCGCTCAAGGACTTCGACGTGATCGAGATCCTGATCATTCATCGGTACGGCGACATGCAGGTAGGGGAGAACATCGTGCTGGTGATCGCCGCTGCCGAGCACCGGGCCGAGGCGTTCCGAGCGTGCAAGTGGAGTATCGACGAGCTCAAGCAGATCACGCCGATCTGGAAGCTGGAGAGCACGCCGGAAGGGGAGGTGTGGGTGGAGGAACATCCATGAGCGTCTTCCCTCCGAGTGGTGAACTGCCGGTGGTGAGGGATACGTTTGGCCGGCCGCTGCGTAGCCTGCGTCTCTCCGTCACGGACCGGTGCAATTTGCGCTGTCAGTACTGCATGCCGGAGGAAGAGTATACCTGGCTGCCCCGGGAGACTATCCTGACGTTTGAAGAGATGAGCGCCTTGACCGGCCTTTTTACGGAACTGGGGGTCGACAAGGTTCGCCTGACCGGCGGTGAGCCCCTCTTGCGCAAAGACCTGCCGACGTTGGTCAGGATGCTGCGACGGAACTCTTGGATCACGGATCTCGCCCTGACGACCAACGGAGTCCTATTGGCTGAGCAGGCGCGGGCGCTTTACGAAGCCGGACTGCACCGCGTGACCGTGAGCCTCGATACGCTCAAACCTGAGCGGTTCAAAGCCTTGACGAGACGGGATACATTCGCACGCGTGCTCGAGGGGATCGAGACGGTGGTGCGGGTGGGGTTCACGGGCTTGAAGCTCGATACCGTCGCCATTCGTGGATACAACGATGATGAACTCTTTGATCTGATCGAATACGGTAAACATGTCGGCGGTGAGGTGCGCTTCATTGAGTACATGGATGTGGGTGGGGCGACGGACTGGTCCATGGAGAAAGTCCTCTCCCGCGCGGCCATGCTGAAAACGCTGGGCCAACATTACGGACATGTTGAACCGATCATCGAAGACAGCTCGGCGCCGGCGCAACGGTTTGCCTTGCCGGATGGGACGACGTTCGGCATCATTCCTTCAACGACGACCCCCTTTTGCTCGACCTGCGACCGGAGCCGGCTCACGGCGGATGGCATGTGGTTCTTATGTCTCTACGCCACGACGGGTGTGGATTTGCGGCAGCTGTTGCGTGACGGCGTCTCCGCGGAGGAGATCAAAGCGCTCATCCTTTCCGGCTGGCGGGCGCGCCAGGACCGTGGCGCCGAACGGCGGAAAGAGCTTGAGCGGTTGGGCATCAGGGCCAGGTTGGTCGAGATCGAACGACTCCGCGAGGACCCTCGCCTCGAGATGCATACCAGAGGGGGATGAGTTGGTTGCCGGACCTGCCTAGTCTCTCGCTCCTCTCGCTTGGCTTTCTGCTGGGCGCCAGACATGCCCTTGATGCTGACCACGTCGTCGCCATCTCGACGATTGCGACCGAGAACCGGAATCTCTGGCGCTCTTGCGCCATCGGATTCTGCTGGGGCGTGGGCCATACGGTGGTCTTGCTGGTCGCCGGTCTGGCGGTGCTGGCCTTCCGGCTCACCATTTCCGAAGACTGGACCAAGCTTTTCGAAGCCGGGGTCGGGATGATGTTGATCGGGCTCGGCCTGTCGGTCGGGTTGACGCTCTGGCGGGAGCGCCTGCACGCTCACTCCCACACCCATGGGGACGGCAGCAACCACGTCCACGTCCATTCCCATAAGGATGCTCTTTCCCACACCCACCTGCATCGCTTCCGGCTGGAGTACAAGTCTTTGGCAATCGGGATGATGCACGGGCTGGCCGGCAGCGGGGCACTGCTCCTGCTCGTCCTCTCGACCGTCCGGTCTCTCACGGACGGGTTGTTGTACATCCTTGTCTTCGGGGTGGGATCGATCGGCGGTATGGTCCTCTTAGGCGTGGTGCTGAGCGCCCCCTTCGCATTGACCCCTGCACGTCTCGTGCGGACTCATCTGGTGCTACGGGCCTTAGCCGGTCTGGCCAGTGTGAGTTTGGGAGGAGGGATCCTGTATGCGTTTTTCTCGAACGGATGATCTCTTTTTGACTCCGGTCAAGGACCATGAAAACCCCAAGAAAATTCAGGCTCTAGCCCCCGCGTCTGACATAGGTTTAACATTGACTTGTACTCATGTTTTGTCTACCCTAGGCACGTTTCGTCTCAAAACACACGCTGTCGACAGCGATCGATACTCTTAAGTATCGTGAGCCCCCGGGAGGTTTGGGGGTATCTGCGACTTTTCCCCAATCTTCCTTCGGCTGAGTCAGGGCGGGGAGGGCAATGAATGGATATCGCTGTTGGGGCCAAGACAGACGTCGGCCTGAAGCGGTCCCACAACGAGGATGAACTCTGCATCGATCCTGACCTGGGGCTCTATCTGGTGTGTGATGGCATGGGAGGGAGGAATGCGGGTGAAGTGGCCAGCCGGTTGGCGGTGGAGACCATCCAGCGACATATGCGGGAGGCACGCCTCAACGAGAATCTTCCCATGATCGGAGCCGCCGACCGACAGTTTTCGACCCAGACCAATCGGTTGGCCAGCGCCATCCGTCTGGCGAATCAGGCCATCCGCAACGCCGCGAAACAAACAGCTGAACAGGAAGGCATGGGAACCACCGTGGTATCGGCGGCGCTCAATGGCCAAGTACTGTCGGTCGCTCACGTCGGCGACAGTCGCATGTACTTGATCCGGGGAGATACCATCCAGCAGTTGACCGCAGATCATTCATTGGTGGCGGAGCAGGTCCGCAGGGGTCTGCTCACCGAAGAAGAGGCCGAGCGCTCTCCGCAGAAGAACATCATCACCCGCGCCTTGGGAGTCGACGACACGGTGGACGTTGCTCTTGATGAAGTCCCGCTGATGCGGGAAGACCGAGTGCTTCTGTGCTCGGATGGACTCACTCGAGGAGTGAAACCTGCCGAAATCCTCGAAGTCATTCGCTGCGAAGAGGAACCGCAGGACGCCTCCGAACGCTTGGTCGAACTGGCCAATGCGGCCGGCGGTCTGGACAACACCACAGTGATTCTTATCACCGTTCACCACACCGCTAGCCTTGGCTCTGCCGGTGCGCGTGGAATTGGCTGATGAGCTAAAGCATGGCGAAGATCTTCCATGGCCAATAAGAAACAGCAACTCAACAACGATCTCACCAGATTTGTCGAGCAGAGCCAATGGGCCAAGGCCGTGCAGGCCTTGCAGGGCCTGGTCGATCTCGAACCGGCCAACGCGAATTACCATCTTCGCATGGGGGACTACTCCGTGAAGGCCGGGAACAAGGTCGGGGCGGTCAAGGCCTACTACCACGCGGCCAAATTGTTTGTGGATTCGGGCTTCGCGGTGAAAGGCATCGCGACGTACAAGATGATTCTGCGGCTTGCGCCTGGCGAAAAGCAGGCCACCGAGCTCATGAGGGCCATCAATTCGACCCCGGGGGTCACAGGTGAAGCGCCGCCCCCGCCCCCGCCCACTCCAGAAGCTGCGCTGCAGGTAGAGGTAGAGATGGCACCTTCGCCGCCTATTGCCGCACCCGCGCCAGAGTTCAAAATGCAGCCGCCTACGGCCGTTGCGCTGCCAGTGGAAATACCGCCGCCTCTGCCGGCTCCAGCATTGGAGAGAGAGATGCCGGAGCCGTCGGTGCCGGTCATCGAGCGCGAGTTGGCGAGTGACCCCTCCCCGGCGCCCATGAAGCTCAGGAAGGATATCAACCCGCTGTTTGCCGCCTTTTCCAAAGATGAGTTCGGGGCGATCGTCGATAAGCTGGAGCCGCTGACGCTCATAGCCGGGGAGCGCATCATTGCCGAGGGCGATGACGGCGACGCGATGTACTTGATCAGCCGCGGCGGGGGCAAGGTGATCAAGGAGGTCGAAGGGCAAGAGTTGGTCCTGGATCAACTCGGGGAGGGCGAGTTTTTCGGGGAGATGTCGCTGTTGGTCGGCGGGCCGCGCAGCGCCTCCGTCTTCGCGACGCAGGATACCGAGGTGCTCAGGCTGAAGGCGACTGATTTATTCGACGTCATGAAGAAATATCCGCGAATCGAAAGCATCCTGGAAGAGTTTTATGAGAAACGCTCCAAGGCGACGCAACAGAAGCTGAAGGACATCCGCAAGTAAGAGATTGGAGAACGACGGTGATCATTAGGGTCCTCGGGTGCCACGGCTCCGAACTGACGATCGACGAGGAGGATGGCCGCATCCACGAGTGCCGAACGTGCGGGTTTCTCATCAACGAGACCTGCATGATGGATGCGGGATCCATCAGCGCGGGTCTGCGGGAAGCCGAGCAAGGCAAGATTCGCCGCGTCCTGCTCTCGCATGCGCACTTCGACCACATCAAGGGCTTGCCCCTTCTCGCCGATAACCTGGTCAGTCGAAGTCCGAAAGGACCGGTCCTGGTGCACGCGCTTCCAGAAGTCCTTGACGACCTGAGCCGGCACATCTTCAATAACGTCGTCTTTCCCGACTTTACCAGGCTCCCCACGTTGGAGACGGCGCCCTTGGCCTACCACCCGCTGGACGAAGAGAAAGGGTTCACCGTTGACCTCTTAGAGGTGACGGCGGTCCGCGTTAATCACATCGTCCCCGCCGCCGGCTTTATTGTCCGTGAAGGGGATGCGGCTCTTCTCTACAGCGGAGATACTTCGGAGACCCGACGCATCTGGGAAGTGGGAGCCAAAGAGCCGCGTCTCAAGGCCGCGTTCATCGAGACGTCCTTCCCGAACGATTTTCATGAACTGGCCAAAGCGAGCGGCCATCTGACGCCGGAAATGCTCGCTCGCGAGTTCGCCAAGCTGGGCCGCCCGGACCTTCCTGTTTACATTTACCACCTCAAGCCGTCCTACCGGAGCCTCATCGCATCGGAACTCAAGCGCCTCAAATTGCCCAACCTCCACGTGCTAGAAGAGGGCCAAGTGGTCCGCGTCTGAGCGACGCCTCTTATGACATGGTTCAAAAAAGAGCGCTCAGTCCGAGAGGACGACGACAAAAGGAAGGCCAAGGTCCCTGAAGGGCTGTGGCTCAAATGCAACCACTGCCGGGCGATCATTTACCGCAAGGAAGTGGAGCGGGGCGCCAAGGTCTGCCCGAAGTGCGAATACCATTTCCCCATCTCGGTTGAAGACCGCATCGACCTGCTCCTCGATCTCGGCACATTCCGCGAGTGGTCGTCCGAATTGATCCCCGCCGATCCTCTCCATTTCAAGGACACGCAGCGCTATAGTGACCGGGTCCTGGCGGCGCGGCAGAGCACCGGGAAGAAGGACGCGTTGGTGATCGGGGAAGGGCGGATCAACGGGACCCGGGTGGCCCTGGGGGTCTTCCACTTTGGGTTCATGGGCGGCAGCATGGGGTCGGTGGTCGGCGAAAAAGTGGCGCTGGCGGCCGATGGAGCCGTGCGCGAGCGCATCCCGCTGGTGCTGGTGACGACTTCGGGCGGGGCGCGCATGCAGGAGGGGATTTTGTCCTTGATGCAGATGGCCAAGACGGCGGCCGCCATCGGTCGCCTCGCCGAGGCGCGCATCCCGTATATTTCCATCCTGGCCGATCCGACCTTCGGAGGCGTGACGGCCAGCTTCGCGATGCTGGGCGACGTCATCCTGGCTGAACCTAAGGCTCTCATCGGGTTCGCCGGCCCACGCGTCATCGAACAGACCATCAAGCAGCAACTCCCTCAGGAGTTTCAACGCGCGGAGTTCCTTCTGGAACACGGCATGATTGACCTGATCGTGCCCCGCAAACGGCTCAAAGAGACGGTCTCCAGTCTCATTGAATTGTTCTAGAGGTTGGTCCGGCATTCCGTCCTATGGATGTGGGCATCGAGCGCAGCCTCGAATACTTGTACGGACTCCAGAGCCACGGCATCAAGCCGGGGTTGACCCGGACGCTCGCCCTGCTCCGCGCGCTGGACGATCCGCACCACTCGATTCGGGCCTTTCATGTGGGTGGGACGAACGGCAAAGGGTCCACGGCTGCCATGCTGGCCTCCATGTTGGCGGGCGAGGGATATCGCGTGGGCCTGTATACCTCGCCTCATCTCGTGGAATTCCCGGAACGCATCCAGGTGAATGGCCAACCCATTTCTGCCCATCGTGTCTCGGGGCTGACTGAAAAGATCCGGCAGGTTGCCGAGACGCGTCTGTCGGAAGAGCCGACCTTCTTCGAAGCCACCACGGTGATGGCGTTCGTGTATTTCGCTGAGATGGCGGTCGACCTTGCGGTGGTTGAAGTCGGTCTTGGAGGACGGTTCGATGCCACCAACGTGCTCGCCCCGCTCGTTTCGATCATCACGACGATCGGGCTCGATCACCAGGAGTATTTGGGCAACACGGTGGATGCCATCGCATGCGAGAAGGCGGGGATCATCAAGAAGGGCGCGCCCGTGGTTGCCGGACGGATCGGGACGGGACCGTTAGCCGTCGTTCGGGGCACGGCTGCGGACCGGGAGGTCTCCTGCGTCGTCCTCGGCCAGGACTTCGATGCGCTCGACCTTTCATCCGGGCGCTTTTCCTATCGGGGCCTGCAAGGTCGATACGACGGCCTGACATGTCCCTTGACCGGCCGGCATCAGCTGGACAACGCCGCGTGCGCCCTCGCCGCGCTGGAGCTGGCCCACGAAAAGGGCGTGGTGGTTGGTGAGGAGGCTATACGGGATGGGTTGCGCTCCGTACGCTGGCCGGGCCGTTTGGAATGCGTGGGGCGCCGGCCCGACGTCTGGCTGGACGGGGCGCACAACCCACACGCCGCCGAGGCGCTGGCTGCACACCTGAAGATCTTGTCTGTCCAGTGTGGACCAGCAGCGAAGGGGCGGCTCATCCTGGTCGTGGGGATGATGCGGGATAAAGACCGGCGAGGCGTCCTGGCGTTGCTGACCGCCATCCCCGGTGTAAGCCATCTCATCGTGACGCGTGCGGCGCACCCACGGGCGGCCGACCCCCAGGACTTGGCGCGCGATGCGACGGGTCTGGGGGTGCCAATCGCCGTCCGATTGACGGTGAGCGAGGCCTTCGCGTATGCCAGGACCCTGGCCGGACCCGACGATACCATCTGTGTGACCGGCTCCTTGCTCGTCGTCGGAGAAGTCAAGGCCCTGCTTGAGGGGACGACGGTGTCCGAACTACGCGGATGATGGGGGCGGTGATTTGCAAAACGGTCCTCTTCCTGTCAGTTCTGCTGCTGGCGGCCACGACGGCGGTG
>Ga0207684_10004463_pt1 | contig 13172 bp, 8 predicted proteins | sample KBSK5501metaG_FD_184342 | JGI IMG/M metagenome (GOLD analysis project Ga0207684, IMG submission 184342) | Corn, switchgrass and miscanthus rhizosphere microbial communities from Kellogg Biological Station, Michigan, USA - KBS K5-50-1 metaG... | ecosystem: Host-associated > Plants > Roots >...
GTCTCCTCCTCGACCGCGGCGAGCACCTTGGCGGTCTCCTCGCGGGTGATCTCCATCTCCTGGACGGAGGCCGTCAGCGGGATCATGATCTCCGGCCGCGGGTCGCCGCCCGCCTGCTTGCGGTCCGCCGCCGCGCGCGCGATCGCCCGGTCCTGCATGGCGAACAAGCCGGGAATGACCAGTCCGAGCCGGACCCCGCGCAGGCCGAGCATGGGGTTCTGCTCGTGCAGCCGACGCACCGCCTCCAGCAGCTTCTTGTCCTTCTCGGTGGCGTTCTCCCCGGCCAGGGCCACCTTGACCGACATCTCGGTGAGGTCGGGCAGGAACTCGTGCAGCGGCGGGTCGATCAGCCGGATGGTGACCGGCAGGCCGTCCATGGCCTCGAGGATCTCCACGAAGTCGCCGCGCTGGAGCGGCTCGAGCGCGTCGAGCGCCGCCTGCCGGCCCGCGTCGTCCTCGGCCAGTATGAGGTCCTCGACCAGCTGGCGGCGCTCACCGAGGAACATGTGCTCGGTCCGGACCAGGCCCACGCCGCCGGCGCCGAACCGGCGCGCCCGCGCGCAGTCGTCGCCGGTGTCGGCGTTCGCGTACACGCCGAGGCGCCGCCGGGCGTCCGCGTGCTCCATCAGCCGGTCGACCGCCTTGACCAGGTCGTCGGCCTGCGGGTCGAGCCCGCCCTCGAAGTACTGGACGACCGGGGAGGCGGCCACCGGCACCTCGCCGAGGTAGACCACGCCGCTGGTGCCGTCGATGGAGAGCACGTCACCCTCGGACACGACGACGCCGCCTGGCGCGGTGATCCGGCCGCCCTTGACGTCGACCTCAAGCTCCTCGGCGCCGCAGACGCAGGTCTTGCCCATGCCGCGGGCGACCACGGCCGCGTGGCTGGTCTTGCCGCCGCGGCTGGTCAGGATGCCCTTGGCGGCGATCATCCCGTGCAGGTCGTCTGGGTTCGTCTCCCGGCGGACCAGGATGACGTCCTGGCCCGCGGCGGCGAGCTCAACGGCGCGGGCGGAGTTGAACACGACCTGGCCGACCGCGGCGCCTGGTGACGCGCTCACGCCCGTAGTGATCTTCTTCGCGCCGGAGCCCACGTCGAAGCGCGGGAACATCAGCCGGGCGAGCTGCTCACCGGTGACCCGGGTGAGCGCCTCGTCCATATCGATCAGGCCCTGGTCCACGAGCTGGGTGGCGATGCGGAACGCGGCCGCCGCGGTGCGCTTGCCGACCCGCGTCTGCAGCATCCAGAGCTTGCCGCGCTCGATGGTGAACTCGATGTCGCACAGGTCCTTGTAGTGGGTCTCCAGGGTCTGCATGATCCCGAGCAGCTGGGTGAACGAGGCCGGGTCGAGCTTCTCCAGGTCCTGCAGCGGGACCGTGTTGCGGATGCCCGCGACCACGTCCTCGCCCTGAGCATTCTGCAGGTAGTCGCCGTAGAGGCCCTGCTGCCCGCTGCCCGGGTCGCGGGTGAACGCGACGCCGGTGCCCGAGTCCGCGCCCAGGTTGCCGTAAACCATCGCGACGATGTTGACCGCGGTGCCGAGGTCGGTGGGGATCCGCTCCTGGCGCCGGTACAGGATCGCGCGGTCGGCGTTCCACGAGCTGAACACGGCCAGCACCGCGAGGTCCATCTGCTCCCGCGGGTCCTGCGGGAATTCGCGGCCCGCGTGCTCGCGCACGATGTCCTTGAAACGTGCCACGATCCCGTGCAGATCGGACGCGTCGAGGTCGAGGTCGTTGCTGGTGCCCCTGGCCTTCTTCGCCTCGTCGATGGCGTGCTCGAAGGCCTCCCCGTCGATGCCCAGCACGGTCTTGCCGAACATCTGGATCAGGCGGCGGTAGGAGTCCCAGGCGAACCGCTCGCTGCCGGACTGCTTGGCCAGGCCCTGCACCGACTCATCGGACAGGCCGATGTTCAGGACCGTCTCCATCATGCCCGGCATGGAGAACTTGGCTCCCGACCGGACACTGACCAGCAGCGGGTCCGCCGGGTCGCCCAGGCGGCGCCCCATCTTCTCTTCCAGTTGCCGCAGGTGCTCGCTGACCTCGTCAGCGAGCCCCTCGGGCGGGGCGCCCTGTTTGAGGTACTCGCGGCACGCCTCGGTGGTAATCACGAATCCGGGCGGGACGGGCAGGCCGAGGTTGGTCATCTCAGCCAGGTTCGCACCCTTGCCGCCCAGCAGGTCCTTCAGGTCCTTGTTGCCCTCGGTGAAGTCGTAGACGAGCTTCGGCACTGCACGCTCTCCTCGCGGTGCCGCCGGCGCTGTCCCTCAGCCCGGATGCGCGACGGCATGGATGATGACGGCCTTTCGGCCCGATGATTGGAGCCTACCGAGCATGACCGGGCAGCGGGGACCCAGATGGCCTCCCGGCGGCAGATTGGCCATGCTCATGGTAGGAGGTCTGGTCGCGGGAGAAGCGGAGGAGAAGCGTGGCCGGAACGGTGATCGGGCTGCTGCACCCAGGTGAGATGGGCGCCGCCGTGGGCGGCTGCCTGGTCGTAAGCGGCTACCCGGTGCTCTGGGCGTCTGCGGGGCGCAGTCCAGCCACCGCCGCCCGGGCTGAGACGGCCGGGCTGCGCGATGCCGGCACCATCGCCGCGCTGTCCCAGGAGGCCGGCACGATCCTGTCCATCTGCCCGCCGCACGCGGCGGTGGATGTCGCGCGCGGGGTGGCCGCTGGCGGGCAGGCAGGCGAGGCCGGCTTTCGCGGCGTGTTCGTCGACGCCAACGCGGTCTCGCCGGGGACCGCCCGGGAGGTGTGCGCGATCGTCGAGGCGGGCGGGGCCGACTACGTGGACGGCGGGATCATCGGGCCGCCGCCGGGTGAGCCGGGATCGCCGGCCGGGAGCACCCGCCTCTACCTGTCCGGTTCCCGCGCGGCACAGGTGCGGGACTTGTTCCGCGGCACCGCCCTGGACGCGCGGGCCATTGACGGCGGCGTCGGCGCGGCCTCAGCGGTGAAGATGGCGTATGCCGGGTGGACCAAGGGGACGGCCGCGCTGATCCTGGCCGTGCGTGCGCTCGCCCGCGCGGAGGGGGTCGAGGACATCCTGCTCGCGGAGTGGCAGGAGTCTCAGCCGGGGCTGGCCGACAGGTCCCGGTCGGCCGCGAGTTCGGCGGCTGCCAAGGGGTGGCGCTGGGACGGCGAGATGGAGGAGATCGCCGCGAGTATGGCCGCGGCCGGGCTGCCCGGCGGCTTCCACCAGGCCGCCGCCGAGATCTTCCGCCGGTCGCCGCGCAAGCAGTGAGCGAGCTGGAGGGGCGCGGCGCTGCCTGAACTGAGGAACGAGCGACGAGGGAAGGCAGAGCCCGAAAGCGCCCCGCAAGCGAGCGGGAGACGCAGCGGCAGCGGCCGAGGATGAGCGTGCTGTCGCCTCGATTCTCGATGCCCTGCGCCAAGCAACTGACGGGGGCCGGCGGCGTCTCTGATACGTGGACTTGGACGAGCGCACCGTCGCCTCGGATCTCGATGCCCTGCGGCCGGCCTCCTGAGCCTTATCCGCGCCTGCTCGGATCGGCGGCGATGAGCAGGCCGCGCAGGCAGGCGTCCAGAATCAGGCCGGCGATCGCGATCGTGATGATCCCGGCAAAGACGAGCGCGGTGTCCAGGTAGTCACCCGCTTGCATGATCAGGAATCCGAGACCGCTGGTCGCCGCGAGCAGTTCGACCGCGACGATGCTGCTCCACGCCCCGGCCATGGCGATGCGCATGCCGGTCAGGATCCCCGGCAGGGCCGACCGGATCTGCACGTGCAGCAGGGTGTGCCGGCGGGTCGCGCCGAGCGTCCTCGCGCACAACCGCAGGTCCTCGGGGACCTCGTCGAGCGCGGCGACGGTGGTGATCGCCATCACCGGGATGACCCCGACGATGATCAGCACCTCCTTGGGCAGCTCGCCGATGCCCAGCCAGACGATGAACAGCGGGATGAAGGCGAGCGGCGGCAGCGGCCGGATGACCTCGATGACGGGATCGATCAGGTGCCGCACGACCCGGCTGGCCGACATCCCCGCTCCGGCGGCCACGCCGATCGTCACGCCGATGACGAACCCGATCAGGATCCGCCGCAGGCTGATGTACAGGTCAAACCAGAGCGGCTTGCCCTGGGCCGGGTACGGCCGGCCGAGGTAGTGCACGAACTGCTCCGCGGTCTGGATGACCGAGGGCAGCGCCACCTGATCGCTGATGATCACGGCGGCCGCCTGCCACAGCAGCACCAGGGCGAGCGTCGCTGAACTGCTCAAGGCCGACGGTCGCCAGGATGGCGTCGGCCTCCGCGTCGAGCTCAGGGTCGTCTCGCTGGTGAATGCCAGCGGCCCGCTGCGCCCGGGGGCCGAACAGTACGTTCTTCCTGGTCGTCAGCCAGGGGAACAGCATCGGGCTCTGGAACAGCATGCCCCGGTCGGGGGCCGGCCCGGCCACCGGCCGGCCCCCGACGGTCACCGAGCCCTCGTCGGAGGCCAGCGCGCCCGCCACGATGCGCAGCAGGGTGGGCTTCCCGCAGCCCGAGGGGCCGAGCAGGCAGACCAGCTCACCGGGAGCGACCCGCAGGTTGATCCCGGCCAGCGCCACCGTCCGCCGGCCGGCCCGGCGGAACGTCTTGCCGACCGACTCGATCACCACGTGCGCGGCATCCGGGCCCGCGTCACGCAGGGCCTGCGCGTCAGCAGTCACCAGCCAGCGCCTTCTTGACGAATGTCGGATCTATATGGGATGCCACCACCGACGCCGTCGGTGCCGAGGTGAGGCGGCCCTGCCCGACCAGGAACTGCCCGGTCTGCACATATGCCTTAACGATCGGGCTGCTGGTGTCCCCCTGCGTGGTACCGAGCCAATGCAGCTGCTGGCTGAGCGGGATGAACGGGAAGCCCTTCGTGGCCTGGACAATGAGATTGCCGGGGACTCCCTGGACCTTGGCACTCCGGGTCAGGTACCTGGACGCCTGCGGGCCGGTGAACAGGCGGGTCGCCTGGACTTCGGTGCAGACGTACTTCTGGACCAGGGCAGGGTCATTCTTGACCAGGTTCTGCGAGACCGCGACCACGTTCAGGCCCGGGATGCCCAGCTTGGCGATCTGCTCGGCGTCGATGATGGGGTGACCGCCCTTCGCGATCAGCTGGGCTTCCGGCCCGGCCTGCACGTACGCCGCGGCCACTGAGCCGCCCAGGTAGGCGGCGGCGGCCGCCTGCTCGCTAGCGAAGCCGACGACCTTGACCGAGGAGGTGAGGTGCTCCAGCGCCAGCCAGCCCCGCAGTTCGTAGTCCTCGGACGATCCGACCAGGACGCCGACGGACTTGCCGGCCAGCCCGGCCGCCGAGGTGATCGGCTTCGGGACGACCAGCGCGTCGGCGTCAAAGCTCTGCGCGATGACGACGTCGATCCCGGTATTGGTGCCGATGGCGCCGACGACCGGCGGGTTGCCGACGCCGCTGATGGCCTGCAGGCTGCCGCTGCGCATCTCGGCGATCGCTGTCACGCCAGCGTCGAACGGCACGAAATGCAGATGGGCCGGGATGGTCTTGGCGAGCGCCGCATCACTGTCGATGATGCTGTCGGAGTTGGCCACGGTGCCCTGGCCGTAGGCGATGGTGAAGCTGGGCAGCGCCGACCCGGAGCCGCTGCCCTGGCTGACGGCCCAGATGATCACCGCGATGACGGCGACGGCCAGCGCCGCGAGGCCGCCATAGATCCGCCGCCGCTTGCGCTGGTAAACGGGTACCGAGCCGCGCGCCGGTACGTTGACTTCAGCTGATGTGCTCATGGTCCTGCTTGCCTTCTGATGCTCGGGAATGCGGGGCGTACTGGGCGCGAATGAGGACGCGTCCTAGTGCGCGGCGCCTGCGTAGTAGTCCGACGCGTCGCCTTTCAGCGACACGCTTGGCCGGCCATCGACGCCGACCGGCACCGGGCCCGCGACCGTGACCCGCTCGCCGCGCCGGTGCGCGCTCCCGTAATCGAAGATCGCGTAGTGCTGAGTAGCCCGGTTGTCCCAGATCGCCAGGTCGCCTTCGCGCCAGTGCCAGCGGACCGTCTGCTCGGGTCGGGTGACGTAGTCCTGCAGGATCCGGATCAGGTCGCGTGATGCCTGCGGCGATAGGCCGAGCACGGTCCGCGCGAAGCCGCCGAGGACGAGCGAGCGCTCAGCGGTCTCCGGATGCACCCGGACAGCCGGATGCTCGGTCTGGTAGACGGTCGAGACGAATTCCTTCTGCCGGGCCTCAAGCTCGGTGTCACCACGCTCACCGCGGCCGTAGACGGCTGCGTAGTCGTAGTCATTGGTGTGCACGATGCGCAGCCGGTCGGCCAGGTCGCGCAGTTCGGCCGGCAGGCTCTGGTAGGCGGTCACGGTGTTGGCCCAGATCGTGTCCCCGCCTACCGGCGGGATGACGACCGCGTGCAGCAGGGTGAAGGCCGGCGGCCGGTCCACGAAGGTCACGTCGGTGTGCCAGTAGTTGGCCCGGCCGCCTTTGCGCGAGTCGATCTCCTCAAGGAGGGGCTGGTCCTGGGGGGACGCCAGGGTCGGATGGCCGAGCGTCAGCGGCCCCAGCCGCTCGGCGAAGGCCACCTGGCTGGCGTAATCCAGGCTCTGGTCACGCAGGAAGACCACCTTGTGAGCGAGCAGCGCCCGGCGGATCTGGGCTACCGCATCGTCGCTGGGCACGCCGCCGGTGTTGATGCCGGAAATCTCGGCGCCGATGTTGCCAGCGAGCCTGGTGACGCCGATGCGGGTCGTGGTGCTGATGGTTTCGGTCATGGTGGGTGCCTCTCGGCTCGGGATGAACGGATGGGTGCGGCAGCCAGCGGGCCGGGCGAAGGCGCGGCTGACCCGCCGTGGCCGCTTCGGTGGATGGTCGTTACTAGTTAAGATTCTTGCCCCTAGGGGCAAGAATCCGAACTGATAATTGATTGCCGCAGCCGCCGGGGGATGGCGGGGTGGGTGCGGTGGCTCGTAGGAGCATCGCGCCAGAGGACGGGACTACGCGAAGGACGGACGACACGGTGGACGGACGACGCGGTGGACGGACGATGCGAAGCCGTCAAAAGTGGGCGAGACAGATCGCGCTGGCTACGAGGACCAGGTCCACGTAACGGCGCTCAGTGCCGTCGTGGGTCGTCATGAGACCGACGATGTCAGGCCGGCCCGAACTTGTCAATATTTCCGACCAAGATTATAGGAATAGGGATAAATCTAGGGATGAGTCAGGGTTGGCCCACCCGGGCGGGCTTGGCCGTCACCCGGGCGGGCTTGGCCGTCACCCGGGCGGAGTGGGTCAGCAGCCGGGCGGAGTGGTCAGCAGCCGGCCAGGCGTTCGGAAAGATAGGGCTCGATGCCGGCGACGGCTACCCGCTCCTGGCGCATCGTGTCGCGCTCCCGGACGGTCACCGCCTGGTCGTCCAGGGTCTCGAAGTCGACCGTGACGCAGAACGGGGTGCCGATCTCGTCCTGGCGCCGGTAGCGGCGGCCGATGGCACTGGCGTCATCGAAATCGGTGTTCCACCGCTTGCGCAGTTGCGCGGCCAGGTCACGGGCCTTGGGCGAGAGGTCCGCATTGCGGGACAGGGGCAGCACCGCCACCTTGACCGGCGCGATCCTCGGGTCGAGCCGGAGCACGGTCCGCTTCTCCATGTTGCCCTTCGCGTCCGGCGCCTCATCCTCGCTATACGCGTCGAGCAGGAACACCAGCATGGAGCGGTCGACCCCGGCCGCGGGCTCGATGACGTACGGGATGTAGCGCTCACCGGCGTCCTGGTCCAGGTACGACAAGTCCTGGCCAGATGCCTTCGCGTGGGTGCTCAGGTCGAAGTCGGTGCGGTTGGCGATCCCCTCTAGTTCACCCCACTCGCTGCCCGGGAACTCATACCGGTACTCGATGTCCACCGTGCGCTTGGAGTAATGCGAGCGCTTGTCGGCCGGGTGCTCGTACAGACGCAGGTTGTCCTTACGCACCCCGAGGTCGGTGTACCAGCCGAACCGGGCGGCGATCCACTGCTCGTGCCACTCCTCGTCGGTACCGGGCTTGACGAAAAACTCCATCTCCATCTGCTCGAACTCGCGGGTGCGGAAGATGAAGTTACCGGGGGTGATTTCGTTACGGAACGACTTGCCGATCTGCCCGATGCCGAACGGGATCTTCTTTCTGGACGACTGCAGGACATTGCGGTAGTTGATGAAGATGCCCTGCGCGGTCTCCGGCCGCAGGTAGGCCAGGCCCGACTCCCCGCCCCCCGCCCCCCTCCCCGTTCCCTCTTCACTGTCCCGCTCCACTGCGCCCAGGTAGGTGCGCAACAGCCCGTTGAACATTTGCGGCTCGGTGAAGGCGCCCCTCGTGCCGCAGTTCGGGCAGGCGATCTGGGCCAGGCCGTTCTCCGGCGGGTGGCCATGCTTTTCCTGGTAGGCCTCGATGAGGTGATCGGCGCGGAACCGCTTGTGGCAGGACTGGCACTCAGTGAGCGGCTCTACGAACTCGGTGACGTGGCCGCTGGCCTCCCATACCTCGCGGGCCAGGATCACGCTCGAATCCAGGCCGACGACGTCCTCCCGCTCCTGGACCATCGTCTTCCACCACTCGCGCTTGATGTTGTTCTTCATCTCCACGCCGAGCGGGCCATAGTCCCAGGAAGCCCGGAGGCCGCCGTAGATCTCACTGGACGGGAAGACGAAACCGCGCCGCTTGCACAGGCTGACGATTGCGTCCATGCGGTCGTTGCGTGCCATGAGGGACTCCATCCGGCTGGCGGTCGGCGGGGCGTCGCGCAGGCCCGCATCGGGGTGCGCTCACCTGGGGCGTGTCCCGTGTCCGGCCGTCGAAGCAGGCCAGAGCCACGGAACGGGCCCAACAGACCACTAGCTTAGCGTGCCGGCGGGGACCAAAGACCGGTGCCGAGACGCCGGACGGCCCCCGCCGGGCGCTCACCGGAATACCGGGCCGCGGACCAGGTCGGAGTCGATGTTCACAGTGAAGCCGTTCACCGTGCGGTTATGCCCTCCCAGGTACTGCTTGATCCGGTGGTCCTGCCACCACGAGGCGTCCAGGTAGGGCGTGCCGATCACGTTGGACTGGCCGTCCCAGAACGCGAACCAGATCGCGTCCGGCTTGGCCAGCGGGCGGCCGTACACGGTGGTCGCGAGCCCCAGGGCCTCCACCCCGGTGGACGCGCTCGAGTAGACGCCGGAAACGTACCCGGACGCATGGATCCGCCTGGTCCATCCGTCGAGGAAGGAGAGCACCGTGAGCCGGCAGGTTGTGTTGCCGGTGTCGAACGACTCGATGTCGTAGTAGATCGGCGTGCCCTGGCCCAGGCCAAACGCGGCCGCGTGCTGGACGGCGTCGGTGGCTGCCGCCTGGCCCTCGGCGAAGGCCTGCCTACGGTCGATCCGCACGGCGAACTGCGTGTTGCACGGCGCCTGCGGCCCGACATAGGCGGGGATCAGGCCCCAGCCGAGCGCTGTGACCGATCGGATCCAATCGGCCGACAGGTTGCCGTACCCGCAGCCGGCCTCGACGCCGCCGATGTAGATCCCGGCGTATGAGAAGGCATGCCGCCAGGCCTGCATCACGGCCAGTGAGGGTGCCGTGCAGGCGTCGAACCCCTTCCCCACGACGTGCGTGGCAGCACTATTGGCGCGGCCGGCGACGGCCGGCCGCCGGGCTCTGGTCCTGCCGCCGGCCCGAATGCCGCTCAAAGGCGCGTCCGAGGTGGCCGCGGTCACGGCCGGCCCGCGGGCCAGGGCCGTCTGCCGGGCCGGATGTGCCGCCCGCCGCCCGGCCGGATGTACCGCCGGATGTACCGCCGGATGTACCGCCGGATGTACCGCCGGATGTGCCGCCGGATGTGCCGCTGGATGCCTGGCCGCTGCCGACCGGGCCGACGCTCGGGCGACACTCTGGATGATCTTTAGCATGGGCAAGGCGTCACCGCTATACGTGGCGCTGATGGACAGCCCGGGGTGCTGGACGGTCGCATAGAGCTGGTGGCCCCGCGGGTCAGCGTGCACCGGCCCGCCGACCCGCGGCAGGTCGCCCACCGCGGGCAGGGCCGACCGCGACTGCCCGGTGCCCGCGGCGGGCCCGCCCATCGCGGGCTCGCCCGGCGCGGGCCCGCCCGCGGCGGGCGGAACCTGAAGGCTGATCGTCGCGGCCCGGCCGACCAGGTGTGCCGGGCAGACCTGGTCCCGTCCGGGCCGCCCCAGGTACACGGCGTTCCTGTCGAAGCGGACGCATGTGGTGGGATTGCTGTCCAGCCGGTAGACCGGCCAGTTCGCCGGGACGTCGATCGTGTATCCGCCGAAACGGACCGCCTTGACCGGTGTGCCACCCTGGGTGACCTGAGCGGCCAGCCGGGTCACGGCCACGCCGGGCGGGCCGGCCCCCGGCCGGCTTACTGTAGATCCCTCGATCGCTATGATGGTGAGTCCCAAGGCCACGATGAATGTGGCTACTCGTCGCATGTGCATTCCCCCGAATGCGTTACAGTACAGCCGCGGATGCGACTGCGGCCTGCACGCTCCCCCAACCAATTCCCGTTCCCGGGGATTCGACGGACATGCGTGCTTGGGGAACGCAAATGCGTTATCAGGGCGTATCTTTGCCAGTGACATGCGAAACCGTTGACTGAAGACCCAGCTCAGCGCTGGGGAGGGGCGCCGATGACCACGCGCAAGCCACCACCGCGACGGCCGCCGCCCACGGGCGGGCCTCTCTTCACCCCGGGCGCGAGCGGCGCCCGCCGGGCGCTGGAGAAGGCCAGCGCCAAGCCGATCGCCTTCCTGCACCAATTGCCGGCCTGGCTCGTGCCCATCGTGCTCGCTGGCCTGTTCGTGGCTGGCGCCCTGGCGGCTGGCTGGGCAGGTGCCGTGGCGCTTGGCCTGGTCGCCGCGTTCATCGGGTGGCTGGCCAGCCTGTCCTGGCCGACGCTGAGCGCGCCGGGGCGGCTGCTACGCGTGGCGATCATCAGCGTGCTGCTGGCCCTGGCCCTATGGCAGGCCAGCAGGTAACCGGGGCAGCAGGTTCGGCTCCGCGCCGCCATAGCGGCGGTCCCGGCTGGCATAAATCTCGCATGCGTGCCAGAGATGCCGGCGATCGAAATCAGGAAACAGGGTGTCGAGGAATACAAGCTCGGCATACGCCGACTGCCAGAGCATGAAGTTGGAAATGCGCTGTTCTCCCGATGACCGGACGAAAAGGTCCACATCAGGGATGTCCGGCTCATCCAGGTACCGCGCGAACACTTTCTCATCCACCTTGTCGGCGCGAAGCTTGCCGGCCGCCACATCGGCCGCGATCGCCGCTGCGGCATCGGCGATCTCGGCCCGTCCGCCGTAATTGACACAGAATTGCAGGGTAAGAACAGAGTTGCTCGCCGTCATGCGTTCGGCATCTTGAAGTTCCCGGATCACGCTGCGCCACAGCCGCGGCGTCCGGCCCGCCCAGCGGACGCGGACGCCCATCTCGTTCAGCTGATCGCGGCGCCGGCGGATCACATCGCGGTTGAACCCCATGAGGAAGCGGACCTCGTCGGGCGAGCGCCGCCAGTTCTCCGTGGAGAACGCGTACGCGGACAGGTAGGGAATGCCCAGCTCGATCGCGCCCATGATGACGTCGAAGAGCGAGTGCTCCCCCCGCGTATGGCCTTCCGTGCGCGGCAGGCCGCGCTGCTTGGCCCAGCGGCCGTTGCCGTCCATCACCAGGGCGACGTGCCGGGGCAGGAACTCGGGCGGGATGGCGGGGGGCCGGGCGCCGTCAGCATGCGGCTCCGGCGCGCGGACGGGCCGCGTCACTGGTCTCCCCCGACGCCGGTCGCATGTTCCACGGTGCTCGCCGTATGTTCGACATGACGCAGCGAGCGGATCGAATGCTCCAGGTGCCACTGAACGTACGCGGCGACCAGTCCGCTGCATTCCACCTGGTGCCGGGGCTGGCTCAGATCGGCCCGGGCCCAGTCCCCCCGCAGCAGCGCGCCCATCAGGCCGACCGTCTGCGCCGACGGCGTGGCAGCGCCGGGCGGCCTGCAGGACCGGCAGGTCAGGCCGCCCGCCGCGATGCCGAACGCCCGCGATCCGGTGCCGCGGTCCGCCGTGTCCGGTGTCCCGCACACGGCGCACTCCTCGATCGCGGGCGCGTATCCGGCCACGGCGAGCGAGCGCAGCAGGAAGGCGTCGAGCACCAGCCGCGAGCCGTGCTCCTCGTCGCCGAGCGCCCGCAACCCACCCACGAGCAGGAGGAACTGCCGCATGGCTGGTTCCTTTTCCACCGGGGTGAACCTCTCCGCCGTTTCCAGCATGGCCGTTCCGCTGGTGTACCGCGGGTAGTCCGCGGACAGCGGCTCACCGTACGGCCGCACCGTCTCCGCCTGGGTGATCACATCAAGCGACCGGCCCGCGTAGAACTGGAGATCGACATGGGTAAACGGCTCCAGCCGGGCGCCGAAGCGCGACTTCGTGCGCCGCACGCCCTTGCCCACCGCGCGAACCCGCCCGTTCCGCCTGGTGAGGACGGTGACGATGCGATCAGCCTCGCCCAGCTTCTGGGTGCGCAACACGATCCCGTCGTCCCGGTACAGGCTCACCGTGCCATTGTCGCGCACCGGCCAGGCTGGCGGGGTCGCCCGAGGGCGTGTCCGCGGGACACGCCCTACTGCGCCCGGGCGCGGTTCAGCGCCGACAGCACAGCCCGCAAGGACGCGGTCACCGTGTTGGCGTCGATGCCGACTCCCCACAGCGTCTGCCCGGCGATCTCGCATTCCACGTAGGCGGCCGCCTGGGCGTCGCTCCCGGAGGACAGCGCGTGCTCCGCGTAGTCGAGGACCCGGACCTCGGCACCCACCGAGCTCAGGGCATCGCAGAACGCGGAGATGGGGCCGTTGCCGGTCCCTTCGATCTGCCGGTCCGCCCCATCGAGACGGATCTCCACGGTGAGCGCGTCCTTGGCGTCCACCACCGAGGACGTGTGGTGCGCCAGCAGCGCCGCCGCCCCCTGGGCCAGGTACTCGGCCGAGAACGCCTGCCACATCTGCGCGGGGCTCACCTCCCCGCCTTCGGCGTCGGTGTGCGCCTGTATCACCCGGGAGAACTCGATCTGCAGCCGCCGCGGCAGGTCAAGCTGGTGCTCGGCCTTCATGATGTAGGCCACGCCGCCCTTGCCGGACTGGGAGTTGACCCTGATCACGGCCTC
>Ga0207684_10004465_pt1 | contig 13172 bp, 12 predicted proteins | sample KBSK5501metaG_FD_184342 | JGI IMG/M metagenome (GOLD analysis project Ga0207684, IMG submission 184342) | Corn, switchgrass and miscanthus rhizosphere microbial communities from Kellogg Biological Station, Michigan, USA - KBS K5-50-1 metaG... | ecosystem: Host-associated > Plants > Roots >...
AACTCTTGGAGGTCTGAGTATCTCGGCGCTCCCGAGTAACCCATCGCCGGAGCCCGAGAACGGCGCCCCGGCGGCTGAAGGGCGCACCGGCCGGAACCTGCCCATCGCCATCGTCACTGCGCTGGTCCTCGCGGGCTTGATCTTCGGCACGCTGTTCACCTCACGTCCCGCGTTCTTCGTGCTCGTTGCCGCCGCGGTGCTCGCAGCGCAGGCCGAGTTCTATCGCGCGCTGCGGACGCGCGGGTTCCATCCTGCCGAGATGTTGGGGCTCGCCGCCGGCGCGGTGCTGCTCGTCGGCGCGTACAACCGCGGCACCACGGCCCTGTCCTTCGTCCTCACGATGACGGTGATCGCGTCGTTCCTTTGGTTCCTGGCGGATCCGAAGAGAGAGCGGGTCACCGAGAACCTAGCGGTAACGCTGCTCGGCGTCGTTTACGTCCCGTTCCTCGGCGCGCACGTCATCTTGATGACCGGCTTGCCTCACGGCGCGGCGATAACCATCTGCTACATCGGGCTGGTCGCCCTGAACGATGTTGGCGCTTTTGCAACGGGCGTGTTGTTCGGGCGTCATCAGATGGCGCCGAACATCAGCCCGAAGAAATCCTGGGAGGGCGCCATCGGCGCGACGGTGCTCATGTTCCTTCTTGCCCTCATCGTCGGGCCCCTCATAGCCCCGTTCACGATCTGGACCTCGCTCGCGCTGGCAAGCGTCGTGACGGTTATCGCTCCGCTCGGAGACCTCGCCTCGTCCGCGTTGAAGCGCGATATCGACATAAAGGATTGGGGGAGCGTCCTCCCGGGCCACGGCGGGCTGCTCGACCGGATCGATGCGTTACTTCTGGTCGCGCCGGCGGCGTATTGGTTGATCCGCGTTGCGGTTTTCTGACCCCAGCGCTCGCTGGTTCCCTCTGGCAGGATGTGTTCATGAGTATCGATCCACGGCTCGGGAGGCGGTCGATGCTGCGCGCTGATCGATCCGCGCTCGTATGAAGCGGATCTCGATCCTCGGGTCGACAGGAAGCATCGGTACCCAAGCACTCGACGTCGTACGGAAGCATCGCAGCGAGTTCGAAGTCGTCGCCCTCGTCGCCGGTCGCAACGCAGAGCTCCTGGCAGAGCAGGTGGATGAGTTCGCGCCCGCCCTGCCGGTGCTCGCCGACGCCGAACCGCCGCCCGGGTCGTACTTTTCCACCGGTCCAGACGCGGTCCTCGAAGCAGCAACGTACGGAGGGTGCGACGTCGTGCTGAATGCGCTCGTTGGGTCTCGCGGGCTCTTGCCGACGCTGGCGGCGCTCGACGCCGGTAAAACAGTTGCGCTCGCCAACAAGGAGTCATTGATCGCAGGTGGCGACCTCGTGATGGACAAGGTTCGCGATCATCCCGAGCGGCTGCTCCCCGTCGACAGCGAGCACTCAGCGCTCTTCCAGTGTCTTGCCGGGAATCGCTTGAGCGACGTCCGGCGCGTGGTCGTGACGGCGTCGGGCGGTCCCTTCCGTGGACGAACGCCAGACGACCTCGCGGGTGTAACGGTCGAAGAGGCCCTGAAGCATCCAACGTGGCGCATGGGCCGGAAGATCACCGTCGATTCGGCGACGCTCATGAACAAAGGTCTCGAGGCGATCGAAGCACATCATCTTTTCGGGATCCCGATGGACAGCGTCGATGTCGTCGTTCATCCGCAATCGATCGTTCACGGGATCGTCGAGTTCCGCGATGGCTCTTGCATCGCGCAAGCTTCGATGCCCGACATGCGTCTGCCCATCCAGGTGGCGTTGGCATGGCCCGACCGGCTGCTCGAAGGAGCGGAACCGTTGGACTGGTCCACGATCGGTTCGCTCGATTTCGAGCCGGTCGACCGCGCGACCTTCCGTTGTCTCGATATCGCGTTCGAGGCCGCGCGCCGTGGCTCGACGTATCCGGCCGTGATGAACGCAGCCAACGAAGAAGCCGTGGCCGCGTTCTTGGACGAGCGGCTGTCATTCGTTGGGATACCTTCGATCGTCGAGGATGTGCTTGCGGCGCATAGCCCCACCGAGCAGCTGACGCTTGACGCCGTGCTCGAGGCCGAGCGGTGGGCGCGGGCTGAAGCCCAGGGACGGATCGAGGCTTGCTCGTGACGGCCCTCGGGGTCGTCATTTTCATCATCTCGATCCTGCTATCGATCGGGTTGCACGAGTTCGGCCACTTCATCACCGCGAAGAAGTTCGGGATCAAGGTCGATCAGTTCTTTATCGGGTTCGGACCGAGCCTCTGGTCCGTGAAGAAAGGTGAGACCGAGTACGGAGTGAAGGCGTTGCCGTTCGGAGGCTTCGTCCGCATCGCCGGCATGAACCCCTTCGAAGAGATCAAGCCCGAGGACGCGGCGCGGGTCTTCAAAGCAAAGAAGCCATGGCAACGTGCGATCGTCTTGAGCGCAGGATCGTTCACGCACTTCATGCTCGGCCTCGTCATCCTCGTAGCGATCCTGGCGGCCTACGGCGAGCCTGCACCCTCCACGAGGATCGGGGATGTACAGAAGACCTTCGAGGGGAAGCCGGGGCCCGCGGCGGCAGCCGGGATAAAGGTGGGCGACGTGCTCGTGTCGATCCAGCGTCAGCCGATCCGTCGATGGGACGACGCGACCTCGATCCTGCATTCATCGGCCGGAAAGGTGGTCACGATCGTGGTGCGCCGCGGGGACAAGCTGGTGGACCTACACCCCCGGCTTGCCGATCACAGCCCGAACCTTCCCCCAGGAAACCACGTGGGGTACTTGGGGATCGGGAGCGCCATCGTCACGCACCATTACGGTCCTCTCTCTGCGATCACGACCGCGGGGAAAGACGTCGGCCAAGGCATGTGGCTGAGTCTTCAAGCACTCGGGAAGCTCTTCGCACCGTCGTCGATCCACCGTCTGTTCTCCCAGGTCGCCGGCAACCGGCCGCGAACCATTGAAGATCCTTCGACGGTTGTCGGCATCACCGGACAGGCGGGAGGCTTGCTCGGGCACGGCAACATCGCAGGCTTCTTGTCGCTCATCGCCTACTTCAACATCTTCATCGGCACCTTGAACCTCTTGCCGCTCCCGCCCCTGGACGGCGGCCACCTGGCGGTTCTCGCCTACGAGAAGATCCGCCGGCGCGACGTCGATATGCGGAAGCTCATTCCGATCACGGTGACGGTGATCAGCATCTTCGGCAGCCTCTTCCTCCTGCTTCTCTACCTCGACATCGTGCGGCCGCTACCGTCGATCGGTGGTTGAGCGCGCGCGACCACAACCTCGCGCCGCTAGACTGAAATCGTGATCGAGCGCCGAAAAACAAAGCAGATCAGCGTGGGGAGCGTCGCCGTCGGAGGCGACGCGCCGATCAGCGTTCAGTCGATGTGCATCACGAAGACGGCCGACTACAACGCGACGCTTCAACAGATCGCCGCACTCGCGGCGAGCGGCTGTGACATCGTCCGCGTTGCTGTTCCCGACACCGACGACGTCGAGGCGTTACCGATAATCGCGCGCAAGTCCACGATCCCGGTCATCGCCGACATCCACTTCCAGTGGAAATATGCGCTCGCCGCTCTGGAGGCCGGCTGCCAAGGGATCCGGATCAATCCGGGCAACATCAAGAAGCACGATAAGGTTGCGTTGATCGGACGTGAGGCTGCCGCGCGCGGGGTACCGATCCGGGTCGGCGCGAACGCGGGGTCACTCGAGAAGGACATGATCGCGAAGCACGGCGGGCCGACGCCGGAAGCGATCGTCGAGCAAGCGATGAACGAGGTGAGGCTGCTCGAAGATGTCGGCTTCACCGACATCAAGATCAGTGTGAAGCACAACGATCCGCTGACGATGATCCAGAGTTACCGCATGATCGCAGCGCTGTGCGACTACCCGTTGCACCTCGGCGTGACGGAGGCCGGTACTCCGACGAAGGGGATCATGAAGTCCTCGATCGGGATCGGAACGCTGCTCGCGGAAGGGATCGGAGACACGATCCGCGTCTCTCTCACCGCGGACCCCGTCGAGGAGGTCAAGGCGGGGATCGGGATTCTGGAGACGCTCGGCCTTCGCGCGCGCGGCTTCGACCTGGTCGCGTGCCCGTCGTGCGGTCGGGCGGAGGTCGACGTGTTCGCGCTCGCGACCGCGGTCGAGCAGCGTCTTGCCGGCATCGACGTTCCGATGCGCGTCGCCGTCATGGGGTGCGTCGTGAATGGCCCCGGCGAAGCGCGCGAGGCGGACGTCGGGGTAGCGGCCGGCAAAGAGAAGGGTCAGATCTTCGTCAAGGGTGAGATCGTGCGAACCGTTCCTGAGGCGGACATCGTGGAAGAGCTCGCGCGCGAGGCAGAGAAGCTGGCAGACGAGCTGCGCGCGCAAGGCGCCGAGGGAGGCTCGCCACACGTCGTTCGCGTCGCGGCACAAACGCAACCGGTGATGCAGATCGGCCGCAAAGCCTGAACGCGGTCTTCTCGGGTTCGGCGAACGCTGCGACAGGTCCACGCTCGGCCGTTACACTGCCGCGGATGGCGCTCCCCAAGCAGTCCGAAGACTTCCCAGGCTGGTACCAAGAGGTCGTGAAGCAAGCCGGCCTCGCCGAGCCGTCGCTCGCGCGCGGAACGATGGTGATCAAGCCGTACGGTTTCGGGATCTGGGAACGCATCCAGCGCGCGGTCGACGACCGCATCAAGGCGACGGGTCACGAGAACCTTTACTTCCCGTTGCTGATCCCTAACAAGCTGCTCGAGAAAGAAGCCGAGCACGTCGAGGGGTTCGCCCCGGAGGTTGCGGTCGTGACGCACGCGGGCGGGGAGAAGCTGGAGGAACCGCTGGTCGTTCGGCCGACGTCGGAGGCCATCATCTGGGCGACCTACGCGAAGTGGATCCAGTCGTATCGTGACTTGCCTCTTCTGTACAACCAATGGTGCAACGTCGTGCGATGGGAGCTACGGCCGCGCGTGTTCCTGCGGACCACTGAGTTCTTGTGGCAGGAAGGCCACACCGCTCACGAAACGGCCGGCGAAGCGATCGCCGAAGCGTTGCTGATCCTTCGCGAGGTCTACGTCGACGCGGTCGAGAAGGTTCTCGGTATGCCGGTTGTCCCCGGACGCAAGTCCGCATCCGAGCGCTTCCCCGGTGCGGAAGAGACGCTCACGATGGAAGGGATGATGCGCGACCGCAAGGCGCTCCAGGCGGGAACGTCGCACTACCTCGGCCAGAACTTCGCGAAGGCGTATGGAGTGCAATTCCAAGACCGAGACGGCGAGCAGCAGTACGCGTACGCGACCTCCTGGGGGGTCAGCACGCGGCTCGTCGGTGGCGTGATCATGACCCACGGTGACGACAAAGGCCTGCGCTTGCCTCCCGCGGTGGCGCCGTACGAGATCGTGATCGTCCCCATCTACAAGTCCGACGACGAACGAGTGCGCGTGCACGAGGCGCTCGATCGGGTCAAGGCTGCGCTCGCCGGCCGTCGAGTGAAGGTCGACGATCGCGATCAGCTGCGCCCGGGTTACAAGTACAACGAGTGGGAGCTGAAGGGTGTGCCCCTTCGGATCGAGCTCGGGCCGCGCGACGCAGCCGCCAACCACGTCGTGGTCGCGCGCCGTGACACAGGGGACAAAGAGACCGTTGGGGAAGACGCACTTGCCGATCGTGCGGCGAAGCTGCTCGACGAGATCCAGGCGGGGCTCTTCGCCGACGCCAAGGCGTTCCGCGACGCCAACACGTTCCGGCCCAAGGACTACGAGGAGTTCAAGGCGATCATCGCCGGCGGGGGAGGTTTCCTCGAGGGAGCGTGGTGCGGCGACCCCGCGTGTGAGGCGGAGATCAAAGTCGACACCAAGGCCACGATCCGGTTCCTTCCTTTGCAGCCCGAGCAGCCCGGCGAGCCGTGCATCCACTGTGGGAAACCCGGTGCCGAGCGCGCCACCTGGGCCTTGGCCTACTGACCTCGGGGAACCGCGTCCGACTCGGCCCGAGAGGGGCTCCCGGTGCTATACTTCGCGCCTCGGTCGGACTGGCGAAAGTGGGCGCCCTGCCCATTTTTTTTGGCCCGATTTGCGTCCCGCAAGGCTGACTCGAGGAGGGAGGGGTGAACGACCTCGAGGAGCGCGTGCGCTCGCTGGCCGAACCCGTGCTGACCAGGCACGGAGCCGAGCTGGTGGACGTGCAGGTCCGGCGAGGGCGCACGCAGCTGGTCCGGATCGTGGCAGACCGGCCGGGCGGGATCTCGCTCGACACGTGTGCGCTCGTGAGCCGGGAGCTGTCGCGCATGCTCGACGTGGACGATCCGATCGAGGGCCGGTACACGCTCGAGGTCACATCGCCGGGGTTGGACCGTCCGCTGCGGACGGAGGCCGACTTCCGAAAGCAGGCAGGCAAGAGAGTGAAGGTTGTGCTCGCCAGTGGGCGGCACGAGGAAGGGACTGTGGAAGACGTGGGGAGCGACAGAGTGCGATTGACGCGCGCGAGCGGGACCGTCGAGGTGCCGTACGCGGACATCGCGAAGGCGACGTTGGTGCTCCCGTGGTAGCGGCGCGAGAAAAGGCAGGCATGGATCTCAAGGAAGTACTGGAAGCGATGCAGCAGGTCGAGCGCGAGAAGGGCATCCCCTTCAACTCGCTGCTCGAGGGCCTGCAGCAGGCGCTCGCCGCTGCATACAAGCGAACGATGCCGGAGGACAAGGGCGCGCGCGTGGAGGTCGACACGATCACGGGCGAGATCCACGTTTTCCAGCACGACCTGGACGAGGAAGGCGCGCCGTTGCTGGATGCACGAGGCGCGTTCGAGAACGAAGAGGCTATCGGGCCGAGACCGTTCGGGCGCATCGAGGCCCAGACCGCCAAGCAAGTGATCCTGCAGAAGATCCGCGAGGCCGAGCGCGACCTGACCTACGATGAGTACGCGGGCCGCGAGGGCGACATCGTTACCGGCATCGTCCAGCAGTCGGACTCGCGGTACACGCTGCTCGACCTGGGCAAGGTCGAGGCGTTGATGCCGCAAGCAGAGCAGGTTCCGGGTGAGCACTACGAGCACAACGCGCGCCTCAAGGCATACGTCGTCGAGGTCCGACACAATCCGCGTGGGCCCTCTCCTTCGATCATCGTCTCCCGGACCCACCCGGGTCTGGTGAAGCGCCTGTTCGAGCTCGAGGTTCCCGAGATCGCCGACGGCGTTGTCGAGATCAAGGCGATCGCTCGCGAGGCCGGACACCGGACGAAGCTTGCCGTGTGGTCGAACGAGCCCGGCGTCGACCCCGTCGGCGCGTGCGTCGGCGCAAAAGGGTCGCGCGTGCGCATGGTGGTTCAGGAGCTACGTGGCGAGAAGCTCGACATCGTTCCCTTCAGCGACGATCCTGCGACGTTCGTTGCGAACGCGCTGTCCCCGGCGAAGGTGAAGGAAGTACGAATCGACCCACGCGAGAAGACGGCGCTCGTCATCGTGCCCGACTATCAGCTTTCGCTGGCGATCGGCAAGGAAGGGCAGAACGCTCGCCTGGCCGCGCGTCTCACGGGCTGGCGCGTCGACATCAAGAGTGAGTCCCAGTTCCAGCAGGAGCAAGCACGTCGCGCAGCGCCTCCGGCCGAGCAGGCGACCGAGGCGGAAGCGGCGCCGGCCGACGCTGCGGCTGTCTCTCCTGAAGCTGCCGCCGACACTGCGCCTGCCGAGCAGGCTGTGGCCGAAGCAGGCAGCGAGACCGCAGCCGGAGGTAGCTAGGATGCGGGCTCGCCGCGCGCGCGAGCCGCAACGGACCTGCGTGGGTTGCCGCCGGGTTCGCGGGAAGAGCGATCTCGTCCGGATCACGCGCATGCCGGACGGCGCGGTGGCCGTTGACCCAACCGGCCATAGTGCAGGGAGAGGCGCCTACGTCTGCCCCGAGACCGCGTGCGTCGAACGCGCGCGCCGGAGGTTGGCTGGAGCGCTGCGCGCCCGCAACGTAGATTTCACAGGACTGATGTCCGAGCTGACGGTGGTGTAGGAGAGCGATGGCGAAACGGGTTTACGAACTAGCGAAGGACCTGAATCTGTCGAGCCGCGAAGTGATCGCGGCGCTGGCCGGTCTGGGGTTCATCGCGAAGAGCCACTCGTCCACCGTCGAGAACGATGTCGTCGCGAAGCTCAGGGAGGCGGCCGAGAAGGGCACGCTGAAGCAGCTTGCGGCCGCCGGACCAGCGGCGCGCCCGGCGCGCGCACCGGCACAGCGTCCTGCAGCCGAGCGACCGCCCGCCGAGCGACCCCCGGCCGAACGACGTCCCGCAGCCGAGCGCGCGCCGAAGCAGGCTCCCGCGCCTGCGGCTCCTGCGAAGAAGGCGGCACAACCTGCCGCCGCCGCGGCGCCCGCGGCTGCTCCGGCAGCCGTCGCCGAACCCGCTGCCGTCGCGGCCGAGGCGAAGCCGCTCACGGTCAACCGCGGCATCACGGTCGCAGAGCTCGCCGCGAAGCTGGCCGTTACCCCGGCGGAGATCGTTAAGAAACTGTTCCTGCTCGGAGAGATGTACACGGTCGCCCAGTCGCTCTCCGATGAAGCGGCCGAGATCGTCGCGTCCGACTATGGCTACAAGCTGCAGATCGTCTCACCGGAGGACGAAGAGGATCTGGCCGAGGAAGATGAGGTCGAAGACGAGTCGCTGCTCACGCCGCGACCGCCGGTTATCACGATCATGGGTCACGTCGACCACGGGAAGACCTTGCTGCTGGACAAGATCCGGCAGACGGATGTCGTCGCGCAGGAACACGGAGGCATCACCCAGCACATCGGCGCCTATCAGGTCCACAAGAACAACCGTGCCATCACGTTCATCGACACGCCGGGTCACGAAGCTTTCACGCAGATGCGCGCGCGCGGTGCGCAGGCGACGGACATCGCTGTGCTTGTCGTTGCCGCGGATGACGGCGTCAAGCCGCAGACCGTCGAGGCTTTGTCGCACGCGAAAGCGGCCGAGGTTCCCATCGTCGTGGCGGTCAACAAGATCGACAAGCCCGAGGCAGACCCGACCCGCGTCCGGCAGCAGCTGACGGAGCTGGAGCTCGTCCCAGAGGAGTGGGGCGGCAACACCCCGTTCGTGGATATCTCGGCGAAAGCGGGAACGAACATCGAGGATCTGCTCGACGTGCTGCTTCTGGTCGCAGACATCCAAGACTTGAAAGCGAACGAGAAAGCGCCGCCCCGGGGTGTCGTTATCGAAGCGCATCTCGATAAGGGACGCGGGCCCGTCGCGACGGTGCTCGTCCAGCGCGGAACGCTCCGCGTCGGCGACATCATCGTTTCCGGAACGGCGTTTGCACGTGTGCGTGCGATGCTGGACGACGTCGGGAAGCCGCTCAACGAAGCGGGTCCCGGCAGTCCGGCTCAGGTACTTGGATTCAACGCTGTACCCGAGGCCGGCGACGACTTCCGTTCGGCGCCGGACGAGCGCACGGCTCGGCAAACCGCACAGGATCGCGAAAGCAGGCGCCGTGTCGCAGACATGATCTCCCGCAAGCTCATCACGTTGGAGGACGTGTACGAGCAGGCACGCGAGGGCGAGCTCACGGAGCTGAACGTGATCTTGAAAGCCGACGTGCAAGGCTCACTTGAGGCCGTGCAGGACGCCCTCGAGAAACTCAAGATCGAAGACGTCGGCGTCCGGGTCATCCACCGTGCCGTCGGTGCCGTCACGGAGAACGACGTGACGCTGGCGGAAGCCTCCGGCGCGATCATCCTCGGTTTCAACGTTCGCCCCGACCCAAAGGCGCGCGCGCTGGCCGAGGAAAGCGGCGTGGAGATCCGCACGTATCAGATCATCTACAAGCTCGTTGAAGACATCGAAGCCGCGCTGAAGGGCATGCTGAAGCCGATCTTCACCGAGGACATAACCGGGCGCGCGCAGGTGCGCGCGACGTTCAAAGTCCCGAAGATCGGCACGATCGCAGGCTGTTACATGGAAGAGGGAAAGGCGACTCGCGGGCAGAAGGTTCGCCTCTTGCGGGAAGGCGTTGTTGTCGCCGATACAACCGTGTCCTCGCTCCGGCGATTCAAGGACGACGTCCGTGAGGTCACGGGCGGGTACGAGTGCGGCGTCGGCCTCGACAACTACCAAGACCTCAAGGAAGGCGACGTCTTGGAGTTCTACGAGATCCGGGAAGTTCCTCGCGACTGAAGCCTGCGGCAGGAGGGAACATGTTCGTGGGCGTTGCGCGCTATGACCTTCGCCTTCCCGACTGCACGTCCCTGAAAGACAAGCGATCGGTGGTGCGCACGTTGCAGTCGATGCTCCACCAGAAGTTCCGTTGTGCGGTCGCCGAGGTCGAGCATCAGGACCTTCGTCAGCGAGCGACTGTTGGGGTCTCGGTCATCGCGGACACTGCGTTCCACGCGAAGAGGATGTTGAACGAAGTCGAGCGGCGTGTCGAGACACACCCTGGAGTGGAGCTGCTCGGTTCATCGGTAGATGTGCTTTCACCGGAGGACGGATGAGCGGCCCTCGGGCATACCCCCGCGCCGAGCGCGTGCGCGCGGCGATCAAGGAAGTCCTCGCTGCAGAAGTCGAACGGCTTCGCGACCCCGGCCTCGGTTTCATCACCATCACAGAAGTGACGATGTCGCGGGATCTTCGCAACGCGAAGGCCTACTACACGGTGCTCGGGGAGCCGGTCGAGGTCGAGGCGAGTCACGATGCGATTGCGCGCGCGACGAAGCACCTCCGGGCATCGGTCGCGCGCCAGGTTCGTCTCAGATACGTCCCAACGCTAGAGTTCGTCCACGATCCGGTTCCCGACCGAACGGCACGACTGGAAGAGATCATCTCCCAGATCCATCGCGCGGAGGACGACGCGTGAGCATCCCTGAACGGGAATGGAAAGAGGCTCTTGCCGCCATCACGGAAGCGCCTCGCATCGCGCTTGCGTGTCATCTCGGTCCGGATGGTGACGCGCTCGGCTCTCTCCTCGCCGCGACGATCGCGTTACGCAACGGCGGTCACGAGGCGATCGCGTCGTGGGGGAGCGACCCCTTCGAGGTCCCGCCCCACTACACATACCTCCCCGGTCTCGATCGTCTTTCGCCGCCCTCATCGTTCCCTGCCTCACCGGAGCTCATGATCACGTTCGACGCAGGCTCCTTCGAGCGGCTGGGCTCTCTCGAGGCGAATGCGCGCGCGGCCGGCAAGCTGATCGTCATCGATCATCACGTTTCCAACGAACACTTCGGAACGATCAACCTGATCGACGGCGACGCTGCGGCAAGCGCTGTGATCGTGTTCGAGCTCTTGAAGCGCCTTTCCGTCTCGATCGGAAAGGACATCGCGAGCTGTCTCTACACGGGACTTGTCACCGACACCGGACGTTTCCAGTACAAGAACACGACGCCGGACGTACATCGCATGGCGGCAGAGCTGATCGCTGCCGGCGCACCACATGTCGAGATAACTCAGCAGATCTACAACACGCATCCGGTCGGCTATCTCCGTCTGGCGGCGGTCGCGCTCGACAAGCTCGAGGTTCGCGACGACGCAAGCATGGTGTGGACGTGGGTGACGAAAGAGGACCTCGATCGCTCCGACGTCGGCTTGGAAGACATCGAGGCGCTCATCGACCTCGTTCGCACGGCCGATGTCGCCGATGTCGCCGTGGTGCTGAAGCAGCAGTCTGACGGCCGCTACCGGGTCTCGATGCGATCGAAGGGGGCAGCCGACGTCGGGTCCGTTGCCACGCGCTTCGGCGGGGGAGGCCACGCGCTCGCGGCGGGCTTCACGACGGTGAACGGCGACCCGCGCGCAACCATCGAGGAGATCGCCGCGGCGCTTCGTACGTCGTGATGAGCCACGCATGACGGGCGGCGTGGACGGGCTGCTCGCCATCGACAAACCGGCTGGGATGACATCGCATGACGTTGTCGCCGCGTGCAGGCGTGTTCTGGGCGAGCGGCGTGTCGGTCACGCCGGGACGTTGGATCCCTCGGCGACCGGCGTGCTCGTCGTCGGAGTGGGCAGGGCGACGAGACTGCTCCGTTTCGTGGAGGACTCCGAGAAGGAGTACCGAACCGATGCGGCGTTCGGCGTGACGACGACGACGCTGGATGCTGAGGGGGACGTGACTGCTGAGACGGATGCAGGTGCGCTAACGGAAGAGCGCGTGCGTTCGGTCCTACCCGCGTTCGTGGGCGACATCGATCAGATCCCGCCGATGGTGAGTGCCATCAAGGTGGGCGGGGAGCCGCTGTACCGCAAGGCGCGGCGTGGCGAAGACATCGAACGCGCGCCTCGCCGCGTTCGGGTCTCCCAGCTTGAGCTCGAGGGATTCACTCCGGGTGCCCGCGCGCGCGCCACGCTGCGGATCCGGTGCTCGCGGGGAACCTACGTGCGCTCGCTCGTCGCCGACCTCGGTGAAGCGGTCGGCACCGGCGCGCACGTCGCGACGTTGCGGCGTTTGAGGGTCGGGCCGTTCTCAGAAGAGACGGCGATCCCCTTGAGCGAGATCTCGGCAGACGTGCTGCGGCCGATGGACGAAGCCGTAGCCGGGTATCCTCGGCGTTCCGTGGATGAGGAAGGTGCGCGCGCGCTGATGCACGGCAAGTCGCTCGCAGCGGGAGGCATCGACGGCGTATACGCGGTGTACGGTCCGAACGGGCTGCTCGCGATGGCGGAAGATCGGGGAGAGGAAGCGCGCTCGTTGTGTGTGCTGACACAGGGATAGTTCTGTACGGCAGCCTCGCAGAGGTTCCGGCGGCGATGCGGCCGGTCGTCGTCTCGATCGGTGTCTTCGACGGCGTGCACCGCGGCCATCAGGCGTTGATGCGGCTTGTCGTGGAGAAAGCGACGGAGCTGAACGCCACGCCCGCTGTCGTCACGTTCAACCGGCATCCGCTGGCCGTGATCGCCCCGGGCAGCGAGCCCCCGCTCATCACGACGATCGGACAGCGCGCGCGCGTCATGGGTGCGGTCGGCATCCGCGCACTCGTTGTTCTGGAGTTCGACGACAAGATGCGCCACATGTCGCCGGAGGAGTTCGTCCGCACGGTTCTGGTGGATGGGCTCGGCTGCGTGCACGTTGTTGTTGGGGCGAACTTCCGGTTCGGGCATCAGCAAGCCGGGACGATCGAAACGTTGAGCGACTTGGGCGCGCGCTTCGGGTTCGGTGTCACGATCTTCGCGCTGCAGCTCGACCGCGGCGACGAAGTGGTCTCGTCAAGCTTGATCCGAAAGCACATCGCGGAGGGTGC